>Ga0308165_1000914_pt1 | contig 45624 bp, 49 predicted proteins | sample PhyWR2_FD_201032 | JGI IMG/M metagenome (GOLD analysis project Ga0308165, IMG submission 201032) | Phyllosphere microbial communities from UC Gill Tract Community Farm, Albany, California, United States - DLSLW.R2 | ecosystem: Host-associated > Plants > Phyllosphere > Unclassified | place: USA... | reverse complement strand
TCGACCGGGGTATTTCTTCAAGTTTGTCTATCTATATAAAAGTATCAAGCCTTAGTGCGAAACCGCCCCACTCGCGCCCAGACCGGTCTGCGAGCGAACGAATTGCGGGAAGAACAGCGCCCGCTCGTTGTCGGCTGCAGTCGATTTGTCGGTGATCGAGAAGAACCAGATCCCCACGAAGGCAATGATCATCGAGAACAGCGCCGGGTACTCATACGGGAAGATAGCCTTCTCGTGATGCAGGATCTGCACCCAGATGGTTGGACCGAGGATCATCAGGCCCACGGCACTGAGCAGGCCCAGCCAGCCGCCGATCATCGCGCCGCGGGTGGTCAGCTTCTTCCAGTACATGGAAAGCAGCAGGACCGGGAAGTTGCAGCTCGCGGCGATGGAGAACGCCAGGCCCACCATGAACGCGATGTTCTGGCTTTCGAACAGAATGCCCAAGCCAATCGCCAATACCGCAAGGGCGATGGTGGTAATTTTCGAAACGCGGATTTCGTCCTTCTCGTTGGCCTTACCTTTCTTGATCACGCTGGCGTAAAGGTCGTGGGACACCGCCGAGGCACCCGCCAGGGTCAGGCCCGCAACTACAGCCAGGATGGTCGCGAACGCAACCGCCGAGATGAAGCCCAGGAAGATGCTGCCGCCCACTGCGTCGGCCAGGTGCACCGCCGCCATGTTGTTACCGCCCAACAGCGCACCCGCCGCATCCTTGAACGCAGGGTTGGTGCTGACCAAAAGGATCGCGCCGAAGCCGATGATGAAGGTCAGGATGTAGAAGTAACCAATGAAGCCAGTCGCGTACAGTACGCTTTTGCGAGCTTCCTTCGCGTCACTTACAGTGAAGAAGCGCATCAGGATGTGCGGCAGGCCAGCAGTACCGAACATCAGTGCCAGGCCGAGCGAGAATGCGGAGATCGGATCTTTCACCAGACCGCCAGGGCTCATGATTGCCTCACCTTTGGGGTGAACCTTGACCGCCTCGGAGAACAGCGTGCTGAAGTCGAAGTTGACGTGCTTCATCACCATCAGTGCCATGAAGGACGCACCGGACAGCAGCAGCACCGCCTTGATGATCTGCACCCAAGTGGTTGCCAGCATGCCGCCGAACAGCACGTAGGCGCACATCAGGATACCCACCAGGATCACCGCAACGTGGTAGTCGAGGCCGAACAGCAGTTGGATCAGCTTACCGGCACCGACCATTTGCGCAATCAGGTAGAACGCCACCACCACCAGCGAACCACAGGCGGACAGCGAGCGAATCTGGGTTTGGCCCAGGCGATAGGACGCCACATCGGCAAACGTGTATTTACCCAGGTTACGCAGACGCTCGGCGATCAGGAAGAGAATGATCGGCCAGCCCACCAGGAAGCCGATCGAATAGATCAAGCCATCGTAGCCGGAGGTGAACACCAGCGCGGAAATCCCCAGGAAGGACGCTGCGGACATGTAGTCACCAGCAATCGCCAGACCGTTCTGGAAACCGGTGATTTTGCCGCCCGCCGCATAGTAGTCGGCAGCCGACTTGTTGCGCTTGGACGCCCAGTAGGTGATGCACAAGGTCGCGCCGACGAACGCGACGAACATCAGGATCGCGGATACGTTGAGAGGTTGTTTTTGCACGGCACCGGTCAGGGCATCAGCTGCCCAGGCGCCCGGTGCAAAGGCCGCGATACTCAAAAGAGCCATTAGACGCCGGATCATTGCTGAGCCTCCTTGAGAATCGCATTGTTCAGGTCGTCGAACTCGCCGTTGGCGCGTCGCACGTAGATCCCGGTGAGGATGAACGCCGAAACGATCAAGCCGACACCAATTGGAATACCCCAGGTAATGGATGACTCAGGGCTGATTTTCGCCCCCAGCACCTGCGGCCCGTAAGCGATCAGAAGGATGAAGCCAGAGTAAAGCCCAAGCATGATCGCCGAAAGAATCCAGGCGAACCTTTCTCGCTTGCTCACCAGCTCCTTGAATCGGGGGCTGTTTTGAATCGAGAGGTAAATGCTGTCGTTCATTGTTTTTATCCTCGCAGCACAGATTATTGTTGGAACGGTACCCACTTTATTCGGCTGCGAGCCGGGTTCCAGACGACCTTAGTCTTAGATCGCCATTACAGAGTCGCCAATTTCAAACATGGGAACATAAATGTGGGAGCGGGCTTGCTCGCGATGGCGGTGTGTCAGTCAACATTTGCGTGCCTGACAATCCGCTATCGCGAGCAAGCTCGCTCCTACAGGAGGGGGGGGAGAAAGCTTGTCTGATTAACTCAACCGCTTACTTGACCCACTCCGCCACACGATCCGGGTGTTTGGCGACCCAGTCCTTGGCAGCCGCGTCAGGCTTGGCGCCTTCCTGGATGGCCAGCATGACTTCACCGATTTCATCCTTCGAAGCCCACTGGAAGTTTTTCAGGAACTTGGCCACTTCCGGCGCCTTGGTATCCAGCTCCTTGCTGCCGATGCTGTTCACGGTTTCAGCCGCGCCATACACCCCTTTAGGGTCTTCGAGGAAGCGCAGTTTCCACTTGGCGAACATCCAGTGCGGCACCCAGCCGGTCACGGCAATGGATTCATTTTTCTTCTCGGCACGGGTCAGCTCGGCAATCATGCCGGCGCCGGAACTGGCCTTGAGTTGATAGCCGGTCAGGTCGTAATCCTTGACGGCCTGCTCGGTCTTGAGCATCACGCCTGAACCGGCGTCGATGCCGACGATGCGTTTCTTGAAGCTGTCATCGGTTTTCAGGTCTTCAAGGGACTTGGCCTTGACGTACTCCGGCACGATCAGGCCGATTTTGGCGTCCTTGAAGTTCGGGCCGTAGTCGACGACCTGGTCCTTGTTCTTCGCCCAGTAATCACCGTGAGTCACCGGCAGCCAGGCCGACAGCATAGCGTCGAGTTTGCCGGTGGCCACGCCTTGCCACATGATGCCGGTGGCGACGGCTTGCAGCTTCACGTCATAACCGAGCTTCTGCTTGATCACTTCTGCTGCCACATGAGTCGTCGCAACGCTGTCGGACCAGCCGTCAACGTAACCGATGCTCAGGGTCTGCTTTTCTGCGTTGGCGAATGTCGAACCCATCGCAAGTACCAGAGCGGCACCTGCGCCTAAAAGTCGTCGCATCTTCATCGTTACTTCCCCGAAAGTGCTGCGCTCGACGGGTGCCGAGCCGCGTCAACGTATTGTTATGGTGCACAGCGCCCCCATCACGCTTCACCGCAAACTCATTCGAACATCAGCGGAGTACTGACGCTTTGATCATCAACCTGACGCCAACCTGAACCTGTGCTGCCAGCGACCTCAAGGCATCGAGAAACGACATCAGAACGCCATTAACCACACGCCATATAAATGTCTCGGACGATCAGCCTGAACTTTGCATGTCAAAATCGTGCAGGCCACCAAGCGCGCTGCAAATGCAGGTAACATGCGCCGCTTTGCTTCCGGACGGCTGACCATGCCCGCGACCTCACGCTTTCCTTTTTTTGCCTATTTGTTCGCTTGCCTGCTGGGCCTGTTTGCCCTGGGTGGCTTTTGGTATGGCATCGGCCAGCCGGTGATCCTGCCCGATGTCGCCAGCGCCACGCACAAGCTTCAATGCGCGTCCTACACCCCGTTCGACAAGGATCAATCACCGTTCGATCAGCCGTTCAAGCTGCGTCCCGAGCGCATGGACGCCGACCTGGCCCTGCTGTCCACGCGCTTTGAGTGCATCCGCACCTACTCGATGACGGGTCTCGACGCCCTGCCGGATCTCGCACGCAAACACGGCCTGAAGTTAATGATTGGCGCCTGGGTCAACAGCAACCCGGTGGACACCGAGAAAGAGGTCGACCTGCTGATCGCGTCCGCCAACGCCAACCCGGATGTGGTCAGCGCAGTGATCGTCGGCAACGAAGCATTGTTGCGCAAAGAGGTGACCGGCCCACAACTCGCCAGACTGATCAACAAGGTTAAAAGCCAGGTCAAACAACCGGTCACTTACGCCGATGTCTGGGAGTTCTGGCTCAAGCATCCCGAAATCGCACCGGCGGTAGACTTCCTGACCATCCATCTGCTGCCGTACTGGGAAGACGATCCTTCCAATATCGATGCCGCCTTGCAGCATGTGGCCGAGGTACGCCAAGTATTCGGCAACAAGTTCGCGCCCAAGGACGTGATGATCGGCGAAACCGGCTGGCCCAGCGAAGGCCGCCAACGTGAAACGGCATTACCGAGCCGAGTCAACGAAGCCAAGTTCATTCGCGGTTTTGTCGCCATGGCCGAGCAGCAAGGCTGGCATTACAACCTGATCGAGGCCTTCGACCAACCATGGAAACGCGCCAGCGAAGGGGCGGTTGGCGGTTACTGGGGATTGTTCGATGCCGACCGCCAGGACAAGGGCGTGCTGGCAGGGCCGGTCACGAATGTGCCGTACTGGTCGCAGTGGTTGATTGTCGGTGGCTTGATCTTCATCGGCACACTGATCCTGGGCGGGCGCGTGCGTGATACACGTGCCGCCCTTGTGTTGCCGCTGCTGGGGGCGCTTGCCGCCGGTTCGCTCGGCGTATGGGGCGACTTGGCCCGAGTGACCACGCGATTTTCCAGTGAATGGCTGTGGGTCGGATTGCTGACAGCGTCGAATCTGCTGGCGCTGGCACATGGGGCACTGGCATTGAGCCCGCGCAGCGGCTGGCGTGGGCGTGCATTCAATGTGCTCGAACGTCGCTCAGGCGTGTTGGTGGCGTTGATTGGATTTGCAGCGGCGGTGTCGATGCTGGAACTGGTCTTCGACCCGCGCTATCGCAGCTTTCCGAGCGTGGCATTCATCGTGCCGGCGCTGGTCTATCTGTGTCGTCCGGTCAGCGTGCCACGTCGGGAAATTGCGTTGCTGACTTTCATCATTGGCGCCGGAATAGCGCCGCAGCTGTTTCGTGAAGGGCTGCAGAACCAGCAGGCCTGGGGTTGGGCGCTGGTGAGCGTGTTGATGGTGGCGGCGTTGTGGCGATCATTGCGGGTGCGCAAGGCTTGAATCTTCGGTGAATTTACTGGCCTCATCGCGGGCAAGCCCGCTCCTACAGGGATTTGTGGCGTACACAGGAGCGGGCTTGCCCGCGATGGCGGCCTATCAGGCGCCACGAACCAGACGCAACCCCGCAATCACCACCGCAAACACCGCCAGCGTGGTGTTGTACAGCGCCAGCGCCGGAAACCCGAGCACCAGCGCCAGCACCGCCAGCCACCACCCTGCTCGCCCCGGCAGCACAAAGCCGATCAAGGCGGCGGCGACTGCTCCCCAGCCCAATACCTTGAAGTGAATCATCAACCCCAGGTTCGAACGGACCTGGCACTCCCAACGGCTCGCCTCATCGACACAGAGGCCGACCCACTGCGCATCCTCCATGAAGCCGTAACGCGCGCCATAGCTGGCGGCCAGCCATAACGGCAGCAGAATGAGCAGAAGAATCACGGGCAGGCGGCGGGACATGAAGCACTCCAATCATCGAAAACGGCGGCCAGCTTAATCGCAGGTCAGCGTTAAGCAAAACGCTAACAACTGTTAACTGGCTATCCAATCGCTGCAAAGTGTATCGTCCAGCTACTATTACTCCGAAATCAGGCCTGTTTGGTGCCGCTGCGTGGCACTTTGGCGCAAACCCGGTGGTCATAGCCTGCGAACTTCATTCGGCACCTTTCTTAAGGGATTCAGTCATGCTCCGTTCCTTGCGCTTCGCCGCCCTGTTGGGTGGCCTTATCCTGAGTGCGTCCGCACTGGCGGCAGATATCGACCCCGCCAGTTATGGCTACCCCTTGACCAACCCGTTTGAAGCGACCATCGCCACGACGCCACCGGACTTGCGTCCGGAGTTGCCACTGGACGACGACATCGATCAATCGGATCACACCCTCAGGCTACGCCCTGAGCGTGAGTTCCAGCTGCCAGACAACTTCTGGCCAGTGAAAAAACTCACCTATCGCATCGCAACCCAGGACAAACCTGCTCCGCTGATCTTCCTGATCGCCGGCACTGGCGCGCGCTATGACAGCACCCTGAATGAGTATTTGAAAAAGCTGTATTACAAGGCTGGCTACCACGTAGTACAGCTGTCTTCGCCCACCAGCTTCGACTTCATCAGCGCGGCGTCGCGCTTTGCCACGCCAGGCATCACCAAGGACGATGCCGAAGACATGTATCGCGTCATGCAGGCCGTGCGGGCGCAAAACCCGAAGTTGCCGGTCACCGATTACTACCTCACGGGGTACAGCCTGGGCGCACTGGATGCGGCATTCGTCGCCCATCTGGACGAAACCCGCCGCAGTTTCAATTTCAAGAAAGTCCTGCTGCTCAACCCGCCGGTCAACCTCTACACCTCGATCACAAACCTCGACAAGCTTGTTCAAACCGAGGTCAAGGGCATCAACAACACCACCACCTTCTATGAGCTGGTGCTGAACAAACTGACCCGCTACTTCCAGCAGAAAGGCTACATCGACCTCAACGATGCGCTGCTCTATGACTTCCAGCAGTCCAAGCAGCATTTGAGCAACGAGCAGATGGCAATGCTGATCGGCACCTCGTTCCGCTTCTCGGCCGCCGATATCGCTTTTACCTCGGACCTGATCAACCGTCGCGGCCTGATCACGCCGCCCAAGACGCCGATCACTGAGGGCACCAGCCTTACGCCGTACCTCAAGCGTGCGTTGCAATGCGACTTCGACTGCTACATCACCGAACAGGTCATCCCGATGTGGCGCGCCCGCACCGATGGCGGCAGCCTGCTGCAACTGATCGACCAGGTGAGCCTGTACGCACTGGCGGATTACCTGCACAAGAGCCCTAAGATTGCCGTCATGCACAACGCCGATGACGTGATCCTGGGCCCGGGCGATCTCGGTTTCCTGCGCCGCACTTTCGGCGATCGCCTGACCGTTTACCCACTGGGCGGCCATTGCGGCAACCTTAACTACCGCGTCAACAGCGACGCCATGCTGGAGTTCTTCCGTGGCTAAATACCTCCTGCTTATCGCCGCGCTCCTCTGTGCAACCACCGCCAATGCTGACAACAGCAAGGCCAACGCGCCTGTGGTCATCGACAGTGATGGCTTCAAGGAGCCGTTGAGCAAACTCAAGTTCAACCCGGGGCTGGATCAGCGCGAGTTCGAACGCTCCACGCTGAGTGCGTTGAACGTGTATGACCCGCTGGAATCCTGGAACCGTCGCGTGTACCACTTCAACTATCGCTTCGACGAGTGGGTATTCCTGCCGGTGGTCGATGGTTATCGCTACATCACTCCGAGCTTCGTGCGCACCGGGGTCAGCAACTTTTTCAACAACCTTGGCGACGTGCCGAACCTGCTCAACAGCCTGTTGCAGTTCAAGGGCCAGCGTTCGATGGAAATCACCGGACGCCTGCTGCTCAACACCACCATCGGCATCGCCGGCCTGTGGGACCCGGCCACCGCCATGGGGCTCCAGCGACAGAGCGAAGACTTCGGCCAGACGCTGGGTTTCTACGGTGTGCCGGCCGGTGCCTACTTCGTACTGCCGATACTCGGGCCGTCGAACCTGCGCGATACCGGCGGTTTGGTGGTGGACTTCAGCGCCGAGAACGCGATCAACTTCCTCAACGTGGCCGAAGTCAGCTCAAACCACCCGGAAGTGTGGGCCTTGCGGGCTGTGGACAAGCGCTATCAGACCAGCTTCCGCTACGGTCAGCTGAACTCGCCGTTCGAGTATGAAAAGGTGCGTTACGTGTATACCGAGTCGCGCAAGTTGCAGATTGCCGAGTAACCAAGGGCAACAGATAAACCTGTGGGAGCGGGCTTGCTCGCGAAGACATTGTATCCGTCGACGTTTGAGTCGAATGATGCACCGCCTTCGCGAGCAAGCCCGCTCCCACATCCGTTCAGTGTTTCAATTCAACCTTTGAACGCCTTCCAGATTTTGCCAACAGCCATCACCACCGCCAGCACCGCCGCCCCCGCGATAATCCCCGCCACGCCATTGAGCAACATCGACACGATAAACCCGGCCCCACCGGCCCCGGCACTGACACTCTCGATCCAGTGACGCACCACCGGCACCCCGTGGGTGAGAATCCCGCCGCCTACCAGGAACATCGCCGCCGTACCAATCACCGACAGGCTTTTCATCATGTACGGTGCCGCGCGCAGAATCCCGGTACCGACGCTACGGGCCATCTGCCCTGGCTTTTGCGTCAGCCACAAGCCCAGGTCGTCGAGCTTGACGATCCCCGCCACCAGGCCATAGACGCCGATGGTCATGACGATCGCGATGCCCGATAGCACGATGACTTGCTGGGTCAGAGACGCCCCCGCCACCGTGCCAAGGGTGATGGCGATGATTTCCGCCGAGAGAATGAAGTCGGTGCGGATCGCACCCTTGATCTTGTCCTTTTCGAACGTCACCAGATCCACTGCCGGGTCTGCCACGGCCTCGACCAATTGCGCGTGCTCCGTCTGTTCTTCGGCCTTGCTGTGCAGGATTTTGTGAGCGAGTTTTTCGAATCCTTCGAAACACAGGTAAGCGCCACCGACCATCAACAGAGGCGTCACCAGCCAGGGGATGAATGCGCTGATGGCCAGAGCCGAAGGCACCAGGATCAGTTTGTTGATGAACGATCCCTTGGCAACCGCCCACACCACGGGGATTTCCCGTTCGGCCCGCACACCGCTCACCTGCTGGGCATTGAGCGCCAGATCGTCGCCCAACACGCCGGCGGTTTTCTTGGCGGCCATTTTGGTCATCAACGCCACGTCGTCCAGCACGGCGGCAATGTCGTCGATCAGCAACAGTAGGCTGCTTCCTGCCATGAATCACGCTTCCTTCTTTGTATGGATGCCAAGCAGCATAGCGCGGCGGCGCGCCGCATGGAGCATTCTTGAGCGCCGCCGAAGCCCGGTGCTACCATGCGCAACCGCCAGAACAGGCAAGGAACCCCCTGGTTTATGAGCACGATCCGCGAGCGCAACAAACAACTGATACTGCGTGCCGCCAGTGAAGAATTTGCCGACAAAGGCTTCGCTGCGACCAAAACCAGCGACATCGCCGCCAGGGCCGGGTTGCCCAAGCCCAACGTCTATTACTATTTCAAGACCAAGGAAAACCTCTACCGCGAGGTCCTGGAAAGCATCATTGAGCCGATTCTGCAGGCTTCGACCCCCTTTAACCCTGAAGGCGAACCCAATGATGTACTGAGCGGCTACATCCGTTCGAAAATCCGCATCTCCCGCGACCTGCCCTTTGCCTCGAAAGTGTTCGCCAGCGAAATCATGCACGGCGCCCCGCACCTGAGCAGCGATCTGGTCGAACAGCTCAACAGCCAGGCCCGGCACAACATCGCCTGTATCCAGACCTGGATCGACCGCGGCCAGATCGCCCCGCTCGACCCCAACCACCTGATGTTCAGCATCTGGGCGGCCACCCAGACTTACGCCGACTTCGACTGGCAAATCACCGCCGTCACCGGCAAGGAAAAGCTGGACGAAGCCGATTATGAAGCGGCGGCACAGACGATTATCCGGTTGGTGCTCAAGGGATGTGAGCTGGACTGAAATCTCATTGACCCTATCGCGGGCGAGCCCGCTCCCACAATGGTTTTGTGAGTTCCAGGGATCCTGTGGGAGCGGGCTTGCCCGCGATGGGGACGACTCAATTTCAGTCGTCAAAGCCAGATCGCATCCCACAGTGGATAGTCGCCAAGACGCTCGACCAATCCCGCCCGCAAAGGATTGGCGACAACATACCGCGCTATTTTCACCAGATCCTCTTCTCGCCTTAAAGCGCGATTGTGATAACCCTGCTGCCAAAGCGGTCCGATTCTATTGCTGGCAAGATTCACCTCTCGGGCAATCAATGATTTGGTTCTGCGCATCAAATTGCAGAGCGAACAATTCTCCAGCTCGATTAACCAGTGAAAGTGGTCCGGCATAACCACCCAAGCCAGCGAGTTCGCCCACCCAAAATTCTGAGCCCGGCGAAATTGATTCACGACCAATCTGCCCAATCTGACATCTCTGAAAATGGGCTCCCGATCAATTGTATTGGTGGTCAGCAAGTAGACCCTGTGGGGTTCGGTATATCGCCCCATTCTCAAGCGACGTGAAGCAGGTAAATCAAGCATTCCTTTGCCCTCCTGGTGAAGTACTGGGAAGGCTAGTTATGAAAATGCCTAGAGATGATTCAAACCTATCGCTGGATGTGTCAGTCAGACAGCCATCGCGGGCAAGCCCGCTCCCACAGTGATTGATGCTGTACACAGATCATCTGCATACCCCGAACAGTGTGGGAGCGGGCTCGCCCGCGATGGCGTCAGTTCAGGCCCTGCAAATCAAATCAAACCACAACCCCCGCATCCGCCCGCAACCCCAGCGCTTCGATCGCCTCGATCGCGCACTGCTCGTCGACATCCGACAAATCTCCGCTGATCCCCACCGCTCCCAACACAATGCCCTCCTGGTCTTTCACCAGTACGCCGCCTGGAGCTGGCACGACGCTGCCCTGTCCCATGGTGTTCAAGGCGGCGATGAACGCCGGGCGTTGCTGGGCGTCCGAGGCCAGCAGGCGCGACCCCTTGCCCAGGGCGATGGCGCCCCAGGCTTTGCCGATGGCGACCTGCGGACGCAGCAGGCTGGCGCCGTCTTCACGTTGCAGGGTGATCAGATGCCCGCCGGCATCGAGCACCGCGATGGTCAGGGGGGCGGCCGCAATGGCCCGCCCGGCGTTGATGGCCTCGTTGACCAGGTTGACTGCCACTTTCAAGGTTAAAGCGCTCATGGTGCTGTCCTCATTTTGTTATAGGGAAAGCGGTCGAGCTGCGCGTTTACGTCGCAGCATCATGCAACAAATAGAACACAGTAAATTATCTTTTTGTATACAATAATTCGCGTAAAACGTTACACGTGACGAAAAGCCACAGCAATTTGGCCTTCCGACGAATGAAACAGGCGCTTGAGAAAATGGATTGACCTTCGCAGCCAGTCGTGAATAAACTCCACACAAAGCCACTTGTATACAATTACAAAACGTAAAGAGGCACAAAACCATGAGCAAAATGAGAGCAATCGAAGCCGCCGTTCTGGTGATGCGCCGTGAAGGGGTTGAAACCGCCTTTGGCATTCCCGGCGCCGCGATCAACCCGTTGTACTCCGCCCTGCAAAAGGTCGGCGGCATCGATCACGTCCTCGCTCGCCACGTTGAAGGCGCCTCGCACATGGCCGAGGGCTACACCCGCACCAAGGCCGGCAATATCGGCGTGTGCATCGGCACTTCCGGTCCTGCCGGTACCGACATGGTCACGGGCCTGTACAGCGCCTCCGCCGACTCGATTCCGATCCTGTGCATCACCGGCCAGGCTCCGCGCGCCCGTATGCACAAGGAAGACTTCCAGGCTGTCGACATCACCAGCATCGTCAAGCCAGTGACCAAGTGGGCAACCACGGTCCTGGAGCCGGGCCAGGTGCCGTACGCGTTCCAGAAAGCGTTTTATGAAATGCGCTCCGGTCGTCCAGGCCCCGTGCTGATCGATCTGCCGTTTGACGTGCAGATGGCCGAAATCGAATTCGACATCGATGCCTATCAGCCGCTGCCCCTGGCCAAGCCCTGCGCCACCCGCGTGCAAGTGGAAAAAGCCCTGGCCCTGCTCGATCAGGCCGAACGCCCACTGCTGGTGGCCGGCGGCGGCATCATCAACGCCGACGCCAGCGACCTGCTGGTCGAATTCGCCGAGCTGACCGGTATCCCGGTCGTCCCGACCTTGATGGGGTGGGGCACGATCCCCGACGATCACCCGTTGATGGTCGGCATGGTCGGCCTGCAAACCTCGCATCGCTACGGCAACGCGACCATGCTCAAGTCCGACGTGGTGCTGGGCATCGGCAACCGTTGGGCCAACCGCCACACCGGCTCGGTCGATGTCTACACCGAAGGCCGCAAGTTCATTCACGTCGATATCGAGGGCACGCAGATCGGCCGCGTGTTCACCCCGGACCTGGGCATCGTCTCCGACGCGGCCTCGGCACTGACCGTGTTCATTGAAGTCGCGCGCGAATGGCAAGCCGCTGGCAAGCTGAAAAACCGCAGTGCCTGGTTGCAGGATTGCCAGCAGCGCAAGGCCAGCCTGCAACGCAAGACCCACTTCGACAACGTGCCGGTCAAGCCGCAACGTGTGTACGAAGAAATGAACCAGGTGTTCGGCAAGGACACCTGCTACGTCAGCACCATCGGCCTGTCTCAGATTGCCGGCGCGCAGTTCCTGCACGTCTACAAGCCACGTCACTGGATCAACTGCGGTCAGGCCGGCCCGCTGGGCTGGACCATTCCGGCAGCACTGGGCGTGGTCAAGGCCGACCCGAGCCGCAAGGTCGTGGCGTTGTCGGGCGACTATGACTTCCAGTTCATGATCGAAGAGCTGGCCGTGGGCGCGCAGTTCAAGCTGCCGTACATCCACGTGGTGGTGAACAACTCATACCTGGGGCTGATCCGCCAGGCCCAGCGCGGTTTCGAAATGGACTACTGCGTGCAGCTGTCCTTCGATAATCTGAACGCGCCAGAGCTCAACGGTTATGGCGTCGATCACGTCGCGGTGGCCGAAGGCCTGGGCTGCAAGGCGCTGCGGGTGTTCGAACCGGCTGACATCGCCCCTGCCCTGCGCAAGGCCGAGGCGCTGATCGAAGAGTTCAAGGTGCCGGTGATCGTCGAGATTATCCTGGAGCGCGTGACCAACATTTCCATGGGCACCGAAATCAACGCGGTCAACGAGTTCGAAGACCTGGCGCTGGTCGGCAACGATGCGCCGACGGCGATTTCGATGCTTGATTAACAATTGAAGCTCCCCCTGTAGGAGCGAGCTTGCTCGCGATAGCGGTGTGTCAGATATGCACTATCGCGAGCAAGCTCGCTCCTGCAGGGGGTCCTCACAAGATTTACAGGAGACCACCATGCCGCGTTTCGCAGCCAACCTGTCCATGCTGTTCACCGAGCAGGATTTTCTCGCCCGTTTCGAAGCGGCCGCCAAGGCCGGCTTCAGTGGCGTCGAGTACCTGTTCCCCTACGATTTCAGCTCCGCCGAAATCAAGTCCCGGCTTGATGCCAACGGCCTGACCCAGGTGCTGTTCAACCTGCCCGCCGGTGACTGGGCCAAGGGCGAACGCGGCCTGGCCTGCCTGCCGGACCGGGTTGAAGAGTTTCGCGCCGGCGTCGACCTGGCGATTGCCTACGCGCAAGTGCTGGGCAATACCCAGGTCAATTGCCTGGCCGGCATCCGCCCGCAAGGCGTCGATGATGCCACCGTGGAAAAGACCTTCGTCGCCAACCTCAAGTACGCGGCCGACAAGCTGCAAGCGGCGGGCATCAAACTGGTGATGGAGGCGATCAACACCCGCGACATTCCAGGCTTCTACCTGAACAACACGGCGCAGGCCCTGTCGATTCGCGAACAGGTGGGCAGCGCCAATCTGTTCCTGCAATACGACATCTATCACATGCAAATCATGGAAGGGGACCTCGCCCGCACCATGGCCACGCACCTGAGCGAGATCAACCACATCCAGTTGGCCGACAATCCGGGGCGCAACGAACCAGGCACAGGTGAGATCAACTACCGCTTCCTGTTCAAACACCTGGACAGCATCGGTTATCAGGGTTGGGTCGGTTGCGAATACAAGCCACTGACCACGACCGAAGCGGGCCTGGGCTGGCTGAAAACCCATAACGCGATCTGACACAAGCCGTTCCTGTAGGAGCGAGCATGCTCGCGATGGAGGACCGGACAACGCGGGGTATCAGACAGCCCGCGTAATCGTTGACGTCCATCGCGAGCGTGCTCGCTCCTACAGGGGCACGCGGCGCCATTAATTAAAACAAGAGGAATTTCTCATGGCTAAAATCGGATTCATCGGCACCGGCATCATGGGCCACCCAATGGCGGCGAACCTGCAGAAAGCCGGTCACAGCCTGTTCCTGTCAGCGCACCACGATGCTGCCCCGGCCGATCTGGTCGCCGCAGGTGCCATCGCCCTGGCCAACCCGAAAGAAGTGGCGCAGGAAGCCGAATTCATCATCGTCATGGTGCCGGACACCCCGCAGGTCGATGACGTGCTGTTCCGCGCCGACGGCGTAGCCGCCGGTGTCGGTAAAGGCAAGGTAGTGATCGACATGAGCTCGATCTCGCCGACCGCCACCAAGGCCTTTGCCGCGAAAATCAATGAAAAAGGCGCTCAGTACCTCGACGCGCCAGTCTCCGGCGGCGAAGTCGGTGCCAAGGCTGCCACATTGAGCATCATGGTCGGCGGCGACGCCGATGCCTTCGAACGCGCCCTGCCGCTGTTCCAGGCCATGGGCAAAAATATCACCCTCGTCGGCGGTAATGGCGATGGCCAGACCGCAAAAGTGGCGAACCAGATCATCGTCGCGCTGAACATCCAGGCCGTCGCGGAAGCCCTGCTGTTCGCTTCGAAAAACGGTGCCGATCCGGCCAAGGTTCGTGAAGCGTTGATGGGTGGTTTTGCGTCCTCGAAGATCCTCGAAGTGCACGGCGAGCGCATGATCAAGGGCACCTTCGATCCGGGCTTCCGCATCAGCCTGCACCAGAAGGACCTTAACCTGGCACTGCAAGGCGCCAGGGAGCTGAACATCAACCTCCCCAACACCGCCAACGCCCAACAGGTGTTCAGCACCTGCGCGGCCATCGGCGGCAGTAACTGGGACCACTCGGCACTGATCAAGGGCCTGGAACACATGGCGAATTTTTCGATTCGCGAGAAGCCGTAAGCCCTGCCCGTTCCAACCCGGTCCTGTGGGAGCGGGCTTGCCCGCGATGAAATCACCTCGGTCCACCTGTACGACCGCAGCGTCTGAATCGCAGGCAAGCCAGCGCCCACAAGAGACCAGGCGCCCAGAAGTTATCGCCCTACTCCAAATAACAAGAATCCCGGGAGCCCGCCATGTCGGTCGATCCGCAACAATTGCTGCGCGAGCTGTTCACCACAGCCATCAACGCCGCCCATCCGCAGCAAGTGCTCGAAGCCCATCTGCCCGCCGATCGCACGGGGCGGGTCATCGTCATCGGCGCCGGCAAGGCCGCAGCGGCCATGGCTCAAGTGGTCGAGCGCTGCTGGCAGGGAGAGGTATCCGGCCTGGTCGTGACGCGATACGGTCATGGCGCCCCTTGCGAGAAAATCGAAGTGGTCGAGGCCGCCCACCCGGTGCCTGACGCCGCTGGCCAGGCCGTTGCCAAGCGCGTGTTCGAGCTGGTCAGCAACCTGACGCAAGAGGACCGTGTGATTTTCCTGTTGTCGGGTGGCGGTTCGGCGTTGCTGGCTTTGCCGGCCGTCGGGATCACCCTGGCCGACAAGCAATCGATCAACAAGGCCCTGCTCAAGTCCGGCGCCTCCATCGGCGAGATGAATTGCGTGCGCAAGCATCTCTCTGCAATCAAGGGCGGACGCCTGGGCAAGGCCTGCTGGCCGGCGACTGTATACACCTACGCGATTTCCGATGTACCGGGCGATCTTGCTACTGTCATTGCTTCCGGCCCCACCGTGGCGGATCCGAGCACCAGCGCTGAAGCACTGGCGATCCTCAAGCGCTACGGCATCGACGTGCCAGCGTCGGTGCGCAACTGGCTGCAAAGCCCGGAATCGGAAACCGTCAAACCCGGTGACCCAAGCCTGGCCCGCAGTCACTTCCAGTTGATCGCGCGCCCGCAGCAATCGCTGGAAGCGGCGGCGGTGAAGTGCCGTCAGGCCGGGTTCAGCCCGCTGATCCTGGGCGACCTGGAAGGTGAATCGCGCGAAGTGGCGAAAGTCCATGCCGGTATCGTCCGTCAGGTGGTGCAACACGGCCAGCCTCTGGCAGCGCCCTGCGTGATTCTCTCCGGCGGCGAAACCACCGTCACCGTGCGTGGCAATGGCCGTGGCGGACGCAATGCCGAATTCCTGCTGAGCCTGACCGACAGCCTCAAGGGCCTGCCAGGGGTCTACGCGCTGGCCGGTGACACCGATGGCATCGACGGTTCCGAAGACAACGCCGGCGCGATCATGACCCCGGACAGCTACACCCGCGCCACCGCCCTGGGCCTCAGCGCCAGCGACGAGTTGGATAACAACAACGGCTACGGCTACTTCGCGGCACTCGACGCCCTGATCGTCACCGAGCCGACGCGCACCAACGTCAACGACTTTCGCGCCATCCTGATACTCGAGAACCCTCATCATGAAGCCTGATAAAAAGGTCAAAATCCTCGCCACGCTGGGTCCTGCCATCGACGGGATCGACGGCATACGTGAACTGGTTCAGGCCGGGGTGAACATCTTCCGCCTGAACTTCAGCCACGGTGATCACGCCGACCACGCCCAGCGCTACCAATGGATTCGTGAAGTCGAGCGACAGCTCAACTATCCGCTGGGCATTCTGATGGACCTGCAAGGCCCGAAACTGCGCGTTGGCAAGTTCGCCGAAGGCCGCGTTCAACTGCATCGCGGGCAGGCCCTGCGCCTGGACCTGGACCCGACGCCGGGCGACGAGCGCCGGGTCAACCTGCCGCATCCGGAAATCATTGCCGCGCTCGAACCCGGCATGGACCTGCTGCTGGACGACGGCAAGTTGCGCCTGCGGGTGGTCAGCAAGTACAGCGACGCCATCGACACCACGGTGCTCAATGGTGGTGAACTGTCCGACCGCAAGGGCGTAAACGTGCCACAAGCGGTGCTGGAGTTGAGCCCGTTGACCGCCAAGGATCGCCGCGACCTGAGCTTTGGACTTGAGCTGGGCGTGGACTGGGTGGCGCTGTCGTTCGTGCAGCGCCCGGAAGACATCCGCGAGGCCCGCACGCTGATCGGCGACAAAGCCTTCTTGATGGCGAAAATCGAGAAACCGTCGGCAGTCACTCATCTGCGGGAAATCGCGGAGTTGAGCGACGCGATCATGGTCGCGCGGGGTGATCTGGGCGTGGAAGTACCGGCCGAAAGCGTGCCGCAGATCCAGAAGAACATCATTGGCATCTGCCGCCAGCTCGGCAAACCGGTGGTGGTGGCGACGCAGATGCTGGAGTCAATGCGGTTTTCCCCGGCGCCGACCCGCGCCGAAGTCACCGATGTGGCCAATGCCGTGGCCGAGGGCGCCGATGCGGTGATGCTGTCAGCGGAAACCGCGTCCGGCGAGTACCCATTGGAAGCCGTGCAGATGATGAGCAAGATCATCCGCCAGGTGGAAAACGGCCCGGACTACCAGACACAACTGGACGTGAGCCGACCGAAGGCGCAAGCCACAGTGGCCGATGCGATCAGTTGCGCGATCCGCCGCATCAGCAATGTGCTGCCCGTGGCGGTATTGGTCAATTACAGCGAGTCGGGGGCCTCCAGCCTGCGGGCGGCGCGGGAGCGGCCGACGGTGCCGATTCTCAACCTGACGCCAAATCTGCAGACAGCACGGCGCCTGACGGTAGCGTGGGGAGTGCAGTCGGTGGTCAATGACCGCCTGCGCCAGGTGGACGAGGTGTGCTCCACCGCACTGGAAATTGCCCAGGCCCAGGGCATGGCCGAACGGGGCGATACCCTGTTGATCACGGCGGGTGTGCCGTTTGGGCAGCCTGGGTCGACTAACTCGTTGCGTATCGAGACGTTGATCTAGAACGCCCTTACCAGCCTCATCGCCGGAACAGCCCCGCTCCAGTAGGAGCGGGCTTGCCTGCGATGCAGGCGACTCGGTGCCACTTCTTATTTTTTAACTGCCATGCCTGCCAATCACTTCAATACCCACTGCCCCGACTGGGCCGAAGCCCTGCTCAATGGCTTCAGCCAGATATTCCTCCAGCGCCATCCGTTATGCGGCCTGCTGTGCCTGTGTGCGATCCTGTTCACTGCGCCGGCGCTACTGGGTGGCGCGCTGCTGGGCGGCGTCGCCGGACTGCTGACCGCGCAAAGGCGCAACTATGCGAAGGCTGATCGCCAGGCTGGATTGTTCAGCTACAACGGCGTGTTGCTCGGCCTGATGTTGAGCTTGTATTTCCCTTGGTCGGCGATAATGCCACCGCTTATCCTGGCAGCCGGCGGCCTGAGCGCGATGATCACCCAGCAATGGCTCAAGCGTGCCCGGGTCAATCAATGTGTTCCCGCCTATACCGCACCATTCGTGGGTTTGAGCTGGTTACTGATGTGTTTCGCCACGCCATCGGTCCCCACACCGCTTATCGAAATGAACACCGTGGACCTGCTGGCAGCATCGCTCCGGGGGATCGGCCAGGTGATGTTTCTCGACCATCCGCTGGCCGGGGCAATGATTGCCAGCGGTTTGCTGATTGCTGATCGTCGAGCCTTCTGCTGGGCGATGACGGCGTCTCTGCTCGGCCTTGGCTCCAGCTTGCTGCATCACGAAACCGGCACCGCCCTGCTCGGCCTTGGTGGCTACAACGCCGTGCTGACCGCCCTTGCCCTCAGCACGCAGCGCCAGCACCCGTGGCTGCCGCTGCTGGGCGTCGTCATGGTGCTGTTGTTGACGCCGCTGTTCGCTGCCATTGGCCTGGCGACTCTGACCGCACCCTTCATCCTCGCCTGCTGGCTCATTCGTACCGGCATGAAAATGTTCGGCAAAACCCCGCGTGATGACACGCCTTGCGCTCACAGGGACAATCAACCTAGGCTGCGCTGATCTACGAGTCAGGCGTTATCCATGGACAGCAGCAAAAACTGGCGTGATCAGCTTTACGTCATGATTTTCCAGACCGACACCAAGGCTGGCAGGCGCTTCGACGGCATTCTGCTGTTGATCATCCTCTCAAGCCTGGTGATCGTGATGCTCGACAGCATCGACACCGTCCACAAGAATTACGCCGATGTGCTGGCGTACATCGAATGGGGCTTTACGGTGATCTTCCTCGCCGAGTACATCCTGCGCCTGTATTGCTCGCCCAAGCCGTTGCGCTATGCCTTCAGTTTTTACGGCCTGGTGGACTTGTTGGCCATCGTCCCCGGCATCCTCGCCCTCTATTACTCCGATGCCCAGTATTTGCTGATTATCCGCATCATCCGGATGCTGCGGATCTTCCGGGTGCTCAAGCTCAGCCCGTACCTCAAGCAAGCCAACTACCTGATGTCGGCGCTGCGCGGCAGCAAACAGAAGATCGTGGTGTTCCTGGTCAGCGTTTGCACACTGGTCACGGTGTTCGGCACCCTGATGTATGTCATCGAGGGTCCGGAACATGGCTTCACCAGCATCCCCAAAGGCATCTATTGGGCTATCGTGACGCTGACCACCGTGGGCTTCGGCGACATCGTGCCAAAGACGCCGCTGGGGCAGGTCATTTCGTCGCTGGTGATGATCACCGGTTACTCGATCATCGCCGTACCGACGGGGATTTTTACCGCCGAACTGGCCAATGCCATGCGTGGCGAACAGCTCCAACACGACTGCCCGGTGTGCAAGAAAAACAGCCACGAGCACGGCGCTGCATTCTGTTCCCGTTGCGGCAATGCGTTGTTTAAGAAACTGGAATAAGCAAAGTGCTTTTTAATCTTTAAACGCCTATGCGGCGCCGGTTATAGTCGCTGGCAAAATGCCTCATCTCAAATATCGAACAAGGAATGCGCAGTGAAAAAACTCTTTGGCGCCTCACTTCTGGCCGCTGGCCTGGCCCTGACCAGCGTGGCCCAGGCCGCACCGACCCTGCTCAACGTGTCCTACGATGTGATGCGAGATTTCTACAAGGACTACAACACTGCCTTCCAGAAACACTGGCAAGCCGAGCACAACGAAAACATCACCGTGCAGATGTCTTTCGGCGGCTCCAGCAAACAGGCGCGCTCGGTCATCGACGGCCTGCCGGCTGACGTGATCACCATGAACATGGCCACCGACATCAACGCCCTGGCCGACAACGGCAAACTGGTTCCGGAGAACTGGGTCACCCGTCTGCCGAACAACAGCGCGCCATTCACCTCCGCCACCGTTTTCATCGTGCGCAAAGGCAACCCCAAAGCCCTGAAAGACTGGCCTGACCTGCTCAAGGACGGCGTACAAGTGATCGTGCCCAACCCGAAAACCTCGGGCAACGGCCGCTACACCTATCTGTCCGCCTGGGGCTACGTGCTGAAAAACGGTGGCGATGAGAACAAGGCCAAGGCATTCGTTGGCAAACTGTTCAAGCAGGCACCTGTGCTCGACACCGGTGGCCGTGCCGCCACGACCACCTTCATGACCAACCAGATCGGCGACGTGCTGGTGACCTTCGAAAACGAAGCGGAAATGATTGCCCGCGAGTTCGGTCGCGATCAGTTCGAAGTCATCTACCCAAGCGTCTCCGCCGAAGCCGAGCCACCGGTGTCCGTCGTCGACAAAGTGGTTGAGAAAAAAGGTTCTCGTGCTGCCGCCGAGGAATACCTGAAATTCCTGTGGTCGCCGCAAGGGCAGGAAATTGCCGCTGCCAACTACCTGCGTCCGCGCGACCCGGCCGTGCTGGCCAAATACACCGATCGCTTCCCCAAAGTGGACTTCCTGTCGGTGGAAAAGACCTTCGGCGACTGGCGTACCGTGCAGAAAACCCACTTCAATGATGGTGGGATTTTCGATCAGATCTACACGCAGTAAGCCAGCAATGAAAAAGGCGACCTGTAAAGGTCGCCTTTTTTTCGCCAGCGTATCAGGCAATCAGGGGTGGCTGGCTGACAGCCTTATTGCACAGGGTTGATATAAGGCCCGCCCGTGAACTGGATGAACAATCGACGATACTCTTCGTTCTCAGGATCGATGACCAAGGCCTGACGCAAAAATTCTATACCTTCGCGAATATTGTCCATCTGGCAGTTGAGTGCAAATGCCAGATACAAGAAATGAGCATTGAAGAAGTCGAATGACAGAGCGACCTTGACCAAGTGCAGCGCCTTGCCAAAGTCCTGTGCAGTCAGGTGCGCATTGAACGCTTCGTTGAACAGTTTGATGTCCTTGTAAAGCGAAGCGGACAAGCCGACCTGTTTTCTCAACACCACCGTGTGACCGTTTCCGACTTTGGTATCGGTTTCTTCAATGCATTCGATCAGCCAATGCCCGAGGCCGACCGAGTTCATCAGGTTGATTGCGCGGAGCATGCTTTGCAACGATAACACCAGGTAGTGACATCTCCACGTTTCCAGGTCCACGGTGTTCATGTCGACACGCTTTTCATAGCTGTCGATCATCTGATCCAGAGTGGTCAGCGCTCGCGGTCGGTCGGTGGGTTCGGCGTTTCTTTTCGGAAAAATGCAGAAGAACACCCCACCGTCCTTCACCACCCGGGAAGACTCAATGAAAGCGGCAAACAAGTTCGGGACATGCTCGATCACATGTGAGCTGATCAGGTAATCGAAAGTCGCATCAAGAAATGGAATGTCCATAAAATCGCCCAGCGCATCAACCCTGGCGGACTCGACGTTGTAATTTGCCTGCTCCTTTTTGTAGTGACCGTAGTCGACGAGATCCTGTGGATACAGAAAGGCTTCGCCATCGCTGGGACCCAGGTTGATGCAATTGGGCAGATAAAACGCATTGTGCGCAGCGGCACCGACCTCCAGGCCTGCGCCCTGACAATACTTGCTGGCCAACGCCATGCCCTGCACATTCATATCGACTCCAAATCCCTGAGAGACCTGCTTAATGGAAAAAAAGAGAAACGTACCTACGCCTTCAAACTATCGGCAAGCGCAAAAAAACATTGAGCAAGAATGCGTTTCGCCCTATTTTTCGGGGCTGCATGCATACCACCCTGCGCAACGAGAAACCTGATGACACCAGCCCACACCGCCCCCCACGGCGCCGCAACCATGACCAAAGGCAGGGTGCTGCTGTTTGCCTTCTGCTGCGGCGCCATTGTCGCCAACATCTACTACGCGCAACCGATCATCGAACTGATCGCACCGGACGTTGGCCTAAGCAGCACCCTGGCCAGCCTGATCGTGTCGCTGACCCAGATCGGTTACGCCCTGGGCCTGTTTTTCCTGGTGCCGCTGGGCGATCTGCTGGAAAACCGCCGACTGATGATCCTCACCACGCTGGTGGCGATTGCCAGCCTGCTGGGTGCCGCCTTCACGGACCAACCGAACGTCTTCTTGCTGATCTCGCTGCTGGTGGGTTTCAGCTCCGTGTCAGTGCAGATCCTCATTCCTCTGGCCGCCCACCTGGCCCCCGAGGAAAGCCGTGGCCGAGTGGTCGGTGGCATCATGGGCGGCTTGCTGTTGGGGATTCTCTTGGCCCGCCCCGTATCCAGCATCGTGGCCGACCATTTCGGCTGGCGTGCGATGTTCGTGATTGCGGCAGCGCTGATGGCGGCGATCAGCCTTGTACTCGCCCTCACCATTTCCAAACGGCAGCCTGACCACAGTGCCTCCTACGGCCAGTTGCTGGGGTCGTTGTGGACGCTGCTGCGGCAACAGCCGGTTTTACGCCAGCGAGCGTTTTACCAGGGTTGCATGTTTGCCACCTTCAGCCTGTTCTGGACGGCCGCGCCGCTGGAACTGGCGCGTCATCATGGCCTGTCGCAAACGCAGATCGCAATCTTCGCCCTGGTAGGTGCCATCGGTGCCATCGCCGCCCCCATCGCCGGCCGGCTGGCGGACGCCGGGCACACGCGCATCGCCTCGCTGCTGGCCCTGCTGTTCGCCAGCCTGAGTTTCCTGCCCGCCTTCATCCACCCGGCCTACAGCGTCATCGGCCTGGCCGTCACCGGTGTAGTGCTCGACTTTTGCGTCCAGATGAACATGGTCCTGGGCCAACGGGCGGTCTATGCCCTCGACGGCAAAAGTCGCAGTCGCCTGAACGCGCTTTACATGACCAGCATTTTCATTGGCGGCGCGTTCGGGTCGTCGGTGGCCAGTGTGGTGTACGAGCACGGTGGCTGGTTGTGGATCGTGATCGTTGGTAGCGCGTTCCCATTGCTGGCGTTGTTGCGCTTCCTGAGCGCTTCGCGAGAGCATTCGCTGGCGGCGGCATGACCGCCAGCTTCCCGCTGATGTTCATTGCCGGACCAGCTTCTCCAGCGCAGCGTCGGCCAGGAAGGAAGAGCGACTCTTCACGTTGTGCTCGCGCACGTAGCGGTCGATGCGCTGGATGACATAACCGGGCAATGTCACGTTGACCTTCTCGGTTTTACCCATGTAGGGCGCGATGTCCAGTTCGAGCATGCCCCAGCCCATTTCAGCGAAGTCCGGATTGCTGCGGTGGACAGCTGCCGAGGTTGGCATTGGAATCGCCTCGCCGTCGGCGGCTATTTCCTGAAGCATGATGTGGGCAATCTCGATGGCCGCGTTATAGGCGTCTTCGAAGGTGTCCCCGGCGGTGACGGCCCCCGGGATATCGGGGATCTGAATACCGATGGCGGTGTTCTCGTCGCCCCATTCGATACAGATGGGATATTGCATTATGGATCTCCTGCGTGACTGGCTGGCGGGTGGTGCAGAGCGGCTCGCCGTCTGATGCTCTTGACCGTGCCGATGGGTAAATCCTTTTTCGGGTGAGGAACCGGGACGATGAACGGGCTGTAGGGGTGAGTGAACAAATGATGGCTGCCTGTGACTCGATCCAGCCTCCAACCGGCCTCCTCCAATTCCTTGATCAATAACCTGCTCTGCACCAACGCCTCCTTGCTTCGGCTCGAGAAAAGTAACTCCAGAGTTATATATAGACAAGCACAAAAACCCGGTTCACGACGTTCGGTTGTGTTGCCGATTGTGAAGTCCTTGAAGGAGCGACCACAAAAAAGGCGACCCGAAGGTCGCCTTGTTACTACTGCCCGAATTGCCGTCCCAGGCCACCCGGCACGCCATGGATGTCGGTGTCTTCCCATGGCCCATTTGGGCTGATCGAACGGCTCCAGCCGTTGTTCCAGCGATAATAGGTACGCTGGCGGTAGAAGGTGTTGGGTTGGTCGTCCAGCACATACACACCCATCTTCTGATCCCAGTGGCTGTTGCCACCCGGCGGCGGCGCGAAGCTGGCAGAGGTGCGTGGCACCGGTTTGGCCGGTTTGGCTGGCACACCCGGTTTGCCGGGTGCCGGGCTCGTCGACGGTGTCGGGCTCGGCTGCGAGGGCGGGATCGGCGGCAGCGGAGTCGGCTCGGGCCGCTGGACCGCACACGCACTTAACCCCATGACAAGACTGAGCAGAGTGATACGTGCGATAGCGGTCATGGTGGCGTTCCTGTTATTTGTCCGGGCTGTCGATGGTCAGTGTTTGCGCCGCGGTGGTACTGCTGGCCAGAGGCTGGCTGCGACCGATCCACTCACCGGCTGCCGGCTGACCAGCGCGGGAGATGCGTGCAACCAGTTGGACTTCAGGGAAGTTCGACAGTTTCAACTGCGGCATCATTGCATCGGCATCGCCCAGTTCGACAGTCGCCGGCAGGTCCGCCACGGTCAGTCGTTTGGCGGCCAGCGGTGCCGGAGGTCCGGAAACGGCGCGGGCAAAAATGAACACGCTGTCACCTGGCTGGACCTTGGCCTTGAGCTCCGGCGCCAGGTCAACACTGACCTTGAGCAGCGCTGCGCCCTTGGCCGCAGGTGGCTTTTGCGAAGGTGCCTGCGCCACTTTACCGCCGCTGGCCTGGAGCTTCTCCGTTGCCCGATCAATGCCGCCCTGCAAGGCTGCGCGGGAATTGTCTTGCGGCGGCAGTTGAGTCAACAAGCGCGTCCAATAGTCGATGGCGTCCTGGTAACGCGCGCTCTCGAACGCGGCGATGCCCAACAGGCCAAGGCTGGTGACTTCCTTCGGGTCGGCCTTCAAGGCTTCGTCGGTCAGGGCCTGGATCTTGTCCGACCACTTCTTGCCGTCGGCGAAATACTGGGCCTGAGCCCACTGCCCCAACAGCTCAGGTTGGCGACCCGCCAGATTGACGGTGCGCTCGAAGATCTTCGCCGCGTCCCCAGGACGATCCTGTGCCATGTAGGTACGGCCAAGGAAGTACAGGCCTTCCGCCGAATCCGGCTGCGCCTCGACCGCTCGCTCCAGGCGCTGGGTCATTTCTTCCATCGATTGCGGTGCATGGGCGAACTCACGGGTGAGCTCGACCTTGTCGCTGGCACCAAAATGCAGATATAGCCCCAAGCCGAGCAGCGGCACCAGGATCGCCGCCAACAGAGGCAACGGTTTGCCCAGGCGAGAAACCCGGGAAGTGTCTGCGCCCTCGGTGTCGGCCAACAGCTCACGGGCGGCTTCGGCGCGACCACTGTCCATTTGCGCGCTGTCGAGAACACCTTCTTGCTGCTGAGCCTGCAGCTCGGCCACGCGCTCTTGATAGAGTGCGACGTTGAGCGCAGTGCGATCTTCTTCGAGCTGGGCACGACGGCCACGAAGAACGGGAATCAGCAGAAAACTCAGGGCTACCAGAAGCAGCAGACCTGCAGCGAGCCAGAAATCAATCATTCTTGGTTTTATCCAACAGGTGGTCGAGACGCTCACGCTCATCAGAGGAAAGCTCGGCGCGGTTGTCGGCGCGCTGTAAGCGACGACGGCGGACGATGACGGCAATGATCACCACACCGCCCAGCAAGAGGCCGGCGGGCCCGAACCACAGCAACGCGGTCTTGGCGGTGAGCGCCGGCTTGTAGCGGACGAAATCACCGTAGCGGTCGACCATGAAGTCGATGATCTGCTGATTGTCCTTGCCCTCACCCAACATGCGGAAAATCTCTTTGCGCAGGTCAGCGGCGATGGGGGCATTGGAGTCGGCAATGTCCTGATTCTGACACTTTGGGCAACGCAGCTCTTTGGTCAACTCGCGAAAGCGCTCGCGATCGCCTTCCTTGGCGAACTCGTAGGTATCGATGGCGGCGTGCGCCACGCCGGCGATGCTCAAACCGAGAATGGCCGCTGCAATCCAGCGCTTCATGGCTTGGCCTCGTCCACCAGGGCCTGGTACTTGGCCGCCAGTTTTTCACGCCAGACCTGTTCGTCGATCACCCCGACGAATTTGTCGCGGATGATGCCCTTGGCGTCGATGAAAAAGGTTTCCGGCGCACCGTACACGCCCAGGTTCAGGCCCAAAGTGCCTTCGTCGTCACGGATGTCCAACTGATAGGGGTTGTGGAACTCCGCCAGCCACTTCAAGGCATCGGCGTTGACGTCCTTGTAGTTGATGCCGTAGATCACCACGCCCTTCTCGGCCAGTTTGTTCAGTACCGGGTGTTCGACCCGGCAGGAAATGCACCAGGTGCCCCAGACATTGACCAGCGCCGGTTTACCCACGATGTCGGCGCGGGTCAGGGTCTTGTCGCCCTGCACAGCAGGCAGCGAAAACTCGGGGAATGGCTTGCCGATCATCGCCGAAGGCAGCTCGGCGGGGTCCAGGTACAGCCCGCGATACAGGAAAACAGCCACCACCAGAAAAATCGCCAGTGGCAACAGCATCAACCAACGTTTCATGCAGTGGCTCCACTCATGCCCAGTGCTTCACGCACGCGGCTTTTTACCTTGACCCGATAACGACGATCCATCGCTGCCAGCAACCCGCCGAACGCGGTGAGCAACCCGCCGAACCAGATCCAGCGAACGAACGGTTTGACGTGCACTCGCACGGCCCAGGCACCATCCCCCAGCGACTCGCCCAGGGCAACGTAGAGGTCGCGGGTAAAACCGGCATCGATCCCGGCTTCGGTCATCATCGAGCCCTGCACGGTGTACAGGCGTTTTTCCGGATGGAGCACACTGATTTCACGACCGTCACGGATGACTCGGATGGTGCCCTTGTCGGAGGTGAAGTTCGGGCCTTCGAAGTGCTTGGCACCTTCGAACACAAACTGATAACCGCCCAGGTCCATGGACTCGCCCGGAGCGAGGCGCAGGTCACGTTCGGCACTGTTCTGGCTCGACAGCACGACACCGAGTGCGCACACGGCGATGCCCAGGTGCGCGACTTGCATGCCCCAGTAGCTGCGGGTCAGGGTCGGCAGACCTTTGATCAGGCCTTTGTGACGCGTCTTGTCGAGGATATCGCGCACGCCGGCCAGCAATACCCACGCCGCCAGCATGAACGTCGCAATCACCGCCCAGTTGAAATCGCCATAAGCGATGCCTGCCACTACCGCTAGCGCAGCACTGCCGAGCAACACAGGGGTGAGCATGCTTGTCAGCCATTTCACCGGGGTGTCTTTCCAGCGCACCAACACACCGACCGCCATGACCACCATCAACACGGCCATCAACGGAATGAACAGCGCATTGAAGTACGGCGGACCGACCGACAGCTTGGCCCCGGTCATCGCGTCGAGGACCAGCGGATACAAAGTGCCCAGCAGAATCATCGAGGCAGCCACCACCAGTACCAGGTTGTTGCCCAGCAACAGGGTTTCCCGAGACCAGAGATTAAAGCCGACCTGGCTCTTGACCACCGGTGCCCGCAGAGCGAACAGGGTCAAGGAGCCACCGACGACGCACAACAGGAAAAACAGGATGAACACGCCGCGCTCTGGATCGGCGGCGAAGGCGTGAACCGAGGTCAACACGCCGGAACGCACGAGGAACGTACCCAATAGGCTCAAGGAGAAGGCCGCAATGGCGAGCAGCACGGTCCAGCTCTTGAACACGCCACGTTTTTCCGTGACCGCCAACGAGTGAATCAACGCTGTTCCCACCAACCATGGCATGAAAGAGGCGTTTTCCACCGGGTCCCAGAACCACCAGCCACCCCAGCCGAGCTCGTAGTAAGCCCACCACGAGCCGAGGGTGATACCGATGCCCAGGAAGGCCCAGGCGACGATAGTCCATGGACGCGACCACCGCGCCCATGCCGCATCGAGGCGACCGCCAAGCAACGCGGCGATCGCAAAGGCGAAGGCGACGGAGAAACCGACATACCCCATGTACAACATCGGCGGGTGCACGATCAGGCCGATGTCCTGCAACAACGGATTGAGGTCACGACCGTCTGTGGGAATCTGCGGCAGGATGCGCGAGAACGGGTTGGAGGTGATGATCAGGAACATCAGGAAACCGCTGCTGATCATGCCCATCACTGCCAGCACCCGCGCCAGCATGACTTGCGGCAATTGGCGCGAGAACACCGACACGGCAAAGGTCCAGCCGCCGAGTATGAACGCCCACAGCAACAACGAACCTTCGTGCGCGCCCCATACGGCGCTGAATTTGTAATACCAGGGCAATGCGCTGTTGGAGTTGCCGGCGACGTAGGCGACCGAGAAATCGTCGGTCATGAACGCGTAGGTCAGGCAACCGAAGGCAAACGCCAGGAAGGCAAACTGCCCCCAGGCTGCGGGCTGAGCCAGGCTCATCCACAAGCGATCACCGCGCCAGGCACCCAACAATGGCACCACGGCCTGGAACAGGGCAAAACACAACGCCAGGATCATCGCCAGGTGACCCAGCTCTGGAATAAACAGACCGGAAGTCATCGATCAACCCTCCTTCACGGGTGTTGGGGCAGATTGACCGCTTTCTTTAAGCGCCTTGGTCACTTCCGGGGGCATGTATTTTTCATCATGCTTGGCCAGCACTTCATCGGCGACCACCACGCCATCGGCGTTGAGCTTGCCCAGGGCGACGATGCCCTGTCCTTCACGGAACAGGTCCGGGAGGATGCCGCGATAGGTGACCGTGACGGACTTCTGGAAATCGGTAACGACGAATTTCACGTCCAGCGAATCGCCTGAACGTTGCAGCGACCCCTTCTCGACCATGCCGCCGGCGCGGATGCGCGTGTCAAGCGGCGCTTCGCCGTTGGCGATCTGGGTGGGCGTGTAGAACAGGTTGATGTTCTGCTGCAGGGCGCTCAGCGCCAGGCCAACCGCAGCACCGCCACCGACCAGAATCGCCAGAATGATGATAAGACGCTTTTTACGCAACGGATTCACTTGCCGCTCTCCCGGCGCAGACGACGCGCCTCTTGTTGCAGATACCGCTTGCGGGCCAGGACCGGCGCCGCCACGTTCAGAACCAGCACCGCCAGGCAGATGCCATAGGCCGACCAGACATACAGGCCGTGATGGCCCATGGCGAGGAAATCGCCAAATGAAGCAAAACTCATCGAGCGGCCTCCAGGCTGTTCTGCACTTCTGCTTTGACCCAGCTGGCGCGGGCTTCGCGCTTGAGCACTTCAAGACGCATGCGCAGCAACAGCACGGCGCCGAAGAAACAGTAGAAACCCAGCACCATCAGTAGCAGCGGCAACCACATTTCCACGGGCATCGCCGGTTTTTCAGTGAGGGTGAAGGTGGCGCCCTGATGCAGGGTGTTCCACCACTCCACCGAGTACTTGATGATCGGAATGTTAATCACGCCGACAATCGCCAGCACCGCGCAGGCCTTGGCCGCACTGTCACGATTACTGATGGAGTTGCCCAGTGCAATAAGACCGAAGTACAGGAAAAGCAGGATCAACATGGACGTCAGTCGGGCATCCCAGACCCACCATGATCCCCAGGTCGGCTTGCCCCAGATCGCTCCGGTGACCAGCGCCACGGCGGTCATCCAGGCGCCGATGGGGGCCGCGCATTGGAGGGCAACATCGGCCAGTTTCATTTTCCATACCAGCCCGACGATGCCGCACACCGCGAGCATCACGTAGCAGGACTGGGCCAGCAGCGCGGTGGGGACATGAATATAAATGATGCGAAAGCTGTTGCCTTGCTGATAGTCAGGCGGCGCGAAGGCCAGGCCCCAGACGGCACCGACGCCAATCAGCAGCACGGCGGCGACGCTCAACCAGGGCAGCAGCTTGCCGCTGATGCCGTAGAACCACTTGGGTGAGCCGAGCTTATGAAACCAGGTCCAGTTCATTGCTGTTTCCATCACGGTTGCCACTCGCCATCACGAGGAGCGTGGGTCATTCTTTGGTTCAAAGAAGTGATCAGTTTTTGATCAGACCTCATTATTATTCGCCGACGCTGATCTTCAGGCCAGCAGCGATTGCAAACGGTGTCAGGGTTATTGCCAGGGCGGTCAGGCTGCCAAGCCACAGCAGATAACCGGTCGCCGGCATGCCCATCAACGCGGCCTGCAAGGCGCCGCTGCCGAGAATCAACACCGGGATATACAGCGGCAGAATCAGCAAAGCCAACAGCAGGCCGCCGCGCTTCAGCCCCACCGTCAGGGCTGCACCCACTGCACCCAGCAGGCTCAGCACGGGTGTACCCAGTAACAGGGAAAGCAGCAACACCGGCAGACAGGCGGCGGGTAAACCCAACATCAGTGCCAGCAGTGGAGCGAGTAAAACCAGGGCCAGGCCAGAGAAGGCCCAGTGTGCCAGTACCTTGGCCAAAACCAGAAGAGGCAGGGGGTGCGACGAAAGGACCCACTGTTCGAGGGAACCGTCCTCGAAATCACTGCGGAAAAGCCCGTCCAGCGAGAGCAGGACCGATAAAAGGGCCGCTACCCACACCAGCCCCGGGGACAAGGTTTGCAACAATTGAGACTCGGGTCCGACCGCCAGTGGAAACAGGGAAACCACAATGGCGAAGAACACCAGCGGGTTGGCCAACTCCGCAGGACGGCGGAACAACAGACGCGCCTCACGGGCCACCAGCAGACCGAACACACTCATACGGCCCAATTCCCCAAATCGATGTCGCGATAATTGACCGGCTTGCGAGTCAGTGTGTGGTGAGTGGTCAACACCACCATGCCGCCGCGTTCGCAGTGGCCGGCCAGATGAGCTTCGAGTTGCGCCACGCCCTGTTTGTCGAGTGCGGTGAACGGTTCGTCAAGGATCCACAGCGGCGGGCTGTCCAGGTACAACCGTGCCAGAGCGACGCGACGTTGCTGGCCGGCGGACAGGGTGTGACAGGGAACATCCTCGAATCCGCGCAGTCCGACCAGGGCGAGCGCATCCTGAATGGACTCACGGTTGGCCGGGTGATGCAGGGCGCAGAGCCAACTGAGGTTTTCTTCCGGCGTCAGCAGGTCCTTGATGCCGGCGGCATGGCCGATCCATAACAGGTTACGTGCCAGTTCGTTGCGCTGCTCGTTAAGCGGTTGGCCGTTTAGCAGGATTTGACCAGCCGTCGGCTGCATCAGGCCGGACAACAAGCGCAGCAGGCTGGTCTTGCCGCTGCCGTTGGGACCGCTGATTTGCACCATTTCGCCACTGGCCAGTCTCAAATCGAGATTTTCGAACAGCAGTCGGAGGTCTCGCTCACAGGCGAGGGCGACGGTTTGCAGGACTGGACTGGTCAAGAGATCACGGGCCTTTACGGTTCAAGTCGGCAGCTCGGCGGCCGCTAAAGGGGTGCAGCATAGTCGCATTGGCGGCCTGTTCTAGAGAGCTGCGTCAAACAATTGCAATGTTTTTGCCACTCTCTGAAAGACGGGCGGCATTATACATGTCATGCCCTACTCTCAAGAGGGCAATTTCTTCAGGTTGTGACCGCGTATGACAGGCGAAATGAACATCCTCCCGCTCCCCCAACCCACCCCCGCGACCTCACGGCCGCTGGTGACGAGCGGTGAGTTGCTCAAATTGCTGACGCCGGTGGAAGGCCTGATCAGCGCCGGGCAATCGGCCAAGGCTGAAGTACTGTCGTTAAAGCAGGCGGATCAGACGTTTCAGCTGCTGCTCAAGGTGACCCTCGAGGGCGGCCGGCAGACCACGGTCCAGGCCACCAGCAACCAGCCGCTCCCCCAGGGCACCAGCCTGGCAATCACCCAGCCTTCGGCGGGCAATCTGGCGGTCACGGTACAACAGGCGATTGCCTCCAGCGTCGCCACCCTCACCCGTATCGACACCGCTCAATTGCCGCTGGGCACATTGCTGCAAGGCAAGGTGCTGACGGCCCAGGTGCTGCCGCAAGTACCCGGTCAGCCGACGGTCTTCCGTTCGCTGGTGAGCCTGCTCAACACCGCGTTGAGCGGCAAGACGCTGACCATCGATAGCCCGACGCCCTTGCGCATCGGCACTTTGCTCAGTGCCCAGGTGCAGGACAGCCAGACCCTGAAGTTCGTCCCCCTGAGCAATCGCCAGGAGCAGTTGGCTGTTACCCAGCAACTGGCCGGCCAGCAGAGCCGCCAGGGTTCGCTGGACGGTCTGCTCAAACTGCTGCAAAACCTGCCGGCCAGCGACCAGACTTCCAGCGACCTGCGTGCCGCCGCCAGCCGGTTGCTCGCTGGCCTGCCGGACGTTGCGCAACTGACCACGCCCAAAGGCCTGGCCCTGGCCCTCGCCAGCAGCGGCGCCTTCCTGGAGTCGAAGCTGCTCGGCGGGCAAAACCCGACGTTGGCGCCGGACATGAAAGGCGATTTGCTCAAGCTGATTGCACAAGCCGCGCAGGGCCTGCCGGCCAACACCAGTCTCGGCGCGATCATTGCCGCCAATACACTCGCCCAGGCCATGCCCAGCTTCGTGCGTAATGCCTTGGGCATGCTCGGGCAAGTCAGCGCCAAGCCGTCGCCCACCAGTTTCCCGATACCCGAGCGCCTGCTGCAAAGCGCTGAAGGTGAAGGCGATCTCGAACACCTGCTGCGCCTTGCCGCCGCTGCGGTATCGCGCCTGCAAAGCCATCAGCTGTCGAGCCTGGAGCAGACCGGCGTGACCAGCGATGGTCGCCTGATGAGCACCTGGCAGCTGGAAATCCCGATGCGCAATATGCAGGACATCGTGCCCTTGCAAGTCAAGTTCCAGCGCGAGGAAGCACCGGAGAAAGAACAGCCCCAGGAACGTCGTGACGAACGCGAACCCAAGCAGCAATTGTGGCGTGTGGATCTGGCGTTCGACATGGAGCCGCTGGGCCCTTTGCAGGTTCAGGCGCAGTTGATCGCTGGCAGCCTGTCCAGCCAGCTATGGGCTGAACGCCCGTACACCGCCAGCTTGATCGAAAACAACCTGGTTGCCCTGCGCCAGCGCCTGCTGGATTCGGGCCTCAATGTGGGCGACCTCGACTGCCATCACGGCAAACCTCCCCAGGGGCCGCAAACCCGTCTGGAACAACGCTGGGTGGACGAAACGGCATGAATGATTTCCACACTCCACGCCAGGCCATCGCCCTCAAATACGACGGCAGCCACGCGCCAACCCTGACCGCCAAGGGCGACGAGGAGCTGGCCGAAGAGATTCTGCGGATCGCCCGCGACTATGAAGTGCCAATCTACGAGAACCCCGAATTGGTTCGATTGCTGGCACGCATGGAACTGGGGGACAGCATTCCGGAGGAGTTGTACCGCACGATCGCCGAGATCATTGCGTTCGCGTGGAACCTGAAGGGCAGATTTCCCGAGGGGCACGATCCGGATGCGCCGATGGTGGAGAAGGATGTAACCGACCGCGGGGATGATTATTGAGGTCGGTTTCGACCCGATTTTGTAGGAATTGGGCTGGGTCGGTGTGCGTAGTTTCTGATTTTTTAGTAACGACTTTTTAGCTTCGGGGTTGGCTGGTAGCTTTCGGCCATTCGCCGAACGCAGGACACACGCTTGTGAAGCAAACTCTGTGTTCTGTTAATCAAAAAAAGTCAGGATCATGGAATGAACGCACTTTGTCGCCGCTTCTACACCAACGAAGTGTCTTCTGAATTTCTCCAATCACTGGACCAAGCTCCCTTTACCGAGCAACAACTCGAAGGGTTCAGTGAACAAGCCCTCGCCTGTCATCGCCAGAATTTGATTTTCTGCGAGAACCACCCCCCGATAGCCATTCGCAGGATGGCAACTGAAGGCAGTCAGACCCGCTACGGCGGCGTCATCGTTCAGGCCTCAGGTGTTGTACAGATCACGCTCGAAGACGACCAAGAGGTGCGAGTTGCCCGCGTTGGAGACTACGCGCTGTATGCGAATGGCCAAACCGCAAGAATCGTGACAGGTGCCGGGCAAAGTAATAGCCACGTCGCGCTGGTCGGCAGTCAACTGGATAACGGCGATACCATCATCAATACGCCGCAAAACGTCAGTCTGTTCGTGATTCGCGACGGCTCTCCCATGCCCGAAGACTTTCTCCCCTGCGTAGGGAATGAATAATGGGTCGACAAAGCGTCAACGGGTTGGGTCAGGGACTGCACGAAGACCGGACGACTACCGGTGCGGTCTGGTGCTGCAAGGACATGGATAGGTGCACTAGCGGGGAATGCTCTATGTATCGGAATTGGAGCTACAACCGTGGGGATCGGAGGGATCGCGTGTAGTTTGATACTTATTGGAGCAGGGGGCTATTTTGGAGGAGTACAGGAGAGAAAAACAGGGGAGGATGCTGGTGAAATCATTAGCATAATTATCAATATTTAGCGCCATACTGTACTTCGACAACATCCAATACCCTCTACATGGCATTGTATTCGGAGCACAGTACAAAACGCGCCACACCTGTTGAAATATGGCGCGCTCTGAAAATTTATCGACAGGGTATTCAATTTTCCCTGCGAATCTGAGCCGCTATATGGCCATGGGGGTGACTGAGTTGAACTTCATACGTCACTTTCTGACCTACTTCTGGAGGATTATCAAAATCACCATCCCAGTCAAGAAAGGACTTCCTGAAGTACTTGAGTTCTTGTCCATCCTCACCGGTAATTAAACCTAGAAGCGACTTTTCCAGATCACATGTTGTGATGACACCTTTAACCCGAACAACTTTGCTCATCGTTACTCTCCAGCATGGTTAAGTCCGAGGAGGATATCGCCGGTGAGCGAACACGCATCTTAAAGAGAGTAACCGCAGGTGTAACCTGGCAGATCTGTTAGCAAAACCGGGCTGGATCCGAGTATTGCCTGATATGAACAGCATCTGTAGGAGCGAGCTTGCTCGCGATGGAGGACCAAACAACGCGGTGCATCAGGCATGTAGCGTCATAGTTTAAGTCCATCGCGAGCAAGCTCGCTCCTACAGGTTTGAGTGTCACCTTGGGAGCGAGGCAGACGCCGCGGGTCAGGGAGGGATTCAGCCTCTGTGCAACTTGCTCATCAACTCCGCCTCGGCCTGGGTCAGGCCGCAGGACTGGGTCAGTTCGTCGACGCTTGCGCCCATCCCGACCAATCGTGCCGCCTGGGCAAATGACAGGCTGGAGGGGTCACGCTGCTCCAGCTGAGCCAGCTTGTCGGGCAGCGGAGCGACCACCGCGCGCAGTTCATGCAGGTCTTCGCCCATGCGCACGTTGCCGCTCTGATAGTTTTCGACCAGCCTGGCCAGTTCCTTGATGCGCTGATCACGCAGCGCATCGCCTTGGGCCTGTTGCGCGGCGATCTGCCGCTGACCACGAATGTACGCCAGGAACATTGCCAGCGTGCCTGCCCAGAAAAGGAACAGGACAATGACCGCAACCTCGAGAATCAATCAGATATTCTCCAGTTCCGACCATTCCTCTTCGCTCATCATCTTGTCCAGCTCGACCAGGATCAGCAACTCGTTGTTCTTGTTGCACACGCCTTGAATGAACTTGGCGGACTCTTCGTTACCGACATTAGGTGCGGTTTCGATTTCCGACTGACGCAGGTAAACCACTTCGGCCACGCTGTCGACCATTATGCCAACCACTTGCTTGTCGGCTTCGATGATGACGATACGGGTGTTGTCGCTGATCTCGGCGTTCATCAGGCCGAAACGCTGGCGAGTATCGATCACGGTCACCACGTTGCCACGCAGGTTGATGATACCCAGCACATAGCTTGGAGCACCCGGAACCGGCGCGATCTCGGTGTAGCGCAGGACTTCCTGAACGCGCATCACGTTGATGCCGTAGGTTTCATTGTCCAGCTTGAAGGTTACCCATTGCAGGATCGGATCTTCGGAACCCTTTGCAGACGACGCCTTATCATTCATACCCTGACCCCTCGAAAAACCGCCCTGGCGGTGTGTGTTCGGTGCGATGGCAAGTCATTTGCCCCGCGTGTTTTTATGTTGGTTTGTGGATCGGCTTGACGCCGCCCATGTGCTTTGCACCGCCGCTGGCAATCAGCTCGGCGAGTGCGGCAACGTCGAGCAGCGCACACATGTGTTCAATGACCGTGCCTGCCAGCCACGGTCGCTGGCCACGATGGGTGCGCCATTTGATTTCGTTCGGGTCCAGGCGCAATGAGCGGCTGACCTGATGCACCGCCAGCCCCCACTCGTAGCCCTGGACAGAAATTACGTATTGCAAGCCTTGGCGGAAGTCATCGCGATAACGATCAGGCATGACCCAGCGGGCGGTGTCCAGCACCTTCAGGTTACCGGCCTGGCTCGGCAGGATGCCGAGGAACCACTCCGGTTGCCCGAACAAGGGCGTCAGTTCCTGGCCGGCCAGGGAATAAATCGAACCCAGGCACACCAGCGGCACTGCCAGGGTCAGCCCGGCCACATCGAATAACAGGCATTCGAACGCGTCGGCCGCCCATGCTGGACGACCGTCGGACTCCACCGGTGGCGGTGTGTTGCTCGGCGGCAGGTGGACTTCAACGATCGGTGGCACCAGCGCCTGCAGCAACGGCGCAATGGTTGACACCGGCGCCATTACCGGGGCGGGTGCATCCACCAACGCGACCGGCGCTATCACGACCGGCGCTGCCACTGGGGCAGCGACAGGCGCTGGTTTCTCGGGCGCCTTCTGGGCATCACGAGCCTGCTCTTCGAGCACTGCGGCCTGGAATTCGTCGAGTGCCGCTTCGACCTCGGGCACCTCGGCAACCACCTCGACTTCTGGCGGCAATTCTTCGGTCGCATCCATCAGCAAGCTGTCCAGATAAGACTGGAGTGCCAGTTGTGGACGAGACGTGATTTTGACCGGGCGATTCATCTTACGCCACCTGCGCGACGGATTGCTGCGCCAGCAATTGCTTGAGCAGGGCACGGTAGGCCAAGACGCCACGGCTCTTGCCGTCGAACTGCGAAGGCGTGACACCGGCACGGCTGGCGTCGCGCAAGCGCGTGTCGACCGGGATATAGCCCTGCCAGATTTCATCCGGGTACTTGTCGCGCAAGACGCGCAAGGTGCCCAGGGACGCCTGAGTGCGGCGGTCAAACAGGGTCGGCACGATATTGAACGCCAGTGGCTGCTTGCGCGAGCGATTGATCATTGCGAGGGTATTGACCATGCGCTCCAGGCCTTTGACGGCCAAGTGCTCGGTCTGTACCGGAATAACCAATTGCTGACTGGCCGCCAAGGCATTGACCATCAACACGCCGAGCAGCGGTGGGCTGTCGATCACTGCGTAATCAAAGTCCTGCCACAGTTGCGCGAGGCTCTTGGCGATGACCAGGCCCAGGCCACTCTGCCCTGGCGACTGACGCTCCAGAGTCGCCAACGCAGTGCTCGACGGAAGCAGGGATATGCTGGCGTGACTGGTGGGCAACAGCAACTGCCCAGGCAGGCCTTGCGGCACGCTGCCCTTGTGCAGGAACAGATCGTAGCTGCTGTGCTCCAGGCTGTCGGGGTCGTAACCGAAGTAGCTGGTCATCGAGCCGTGTGGGTCGAGATCGACAACGACCACGCGCTTGCCCGCATCGGCCAGTAACCCGGCTAACGCGATGGAGGAAGTGGTTTTACCAACACCACCCTTTTGATTGGCAACTGCCCAGACTCTCATTCGGATTGTTCCTCCCGGCCGCACCGGTCGACCGAGAAATAGCTCAACGTGTTAATACGGGTGACGGAGAATTGACGGAGCTCTCACGTACCGGCGGTTTGACCGGTGCAGGTGCAGTTTGTGTGCCAGCACGCTTCAACGCCGCATCCGGTTGCGCATTGGCCGTTCCGGTGCCGGTCAGGCTGCGACGCACATCGAGATTGCGAGACACCACCAATACCACGCGGCGGTTACGCGCCCTGCCCTCTGCCGTCGTGTTGTTGGCCACTGGCTGAAACTCGCCGTAACCCACTGACGCCATCCGACTGGGGTTGACGCCCTGCATCGCCAGCATGCGCACGATGCTTGCCGAGCGCGCCGAGGACAGTTCCCAGTTGGTCGGGTATTGCGCGGTGCGGATCGGCTGGTCGTCGGTAAAACCTTCGACATGGATCGGGTTGTCGAACGGCTTCAGGATGCCCGCGACCTTGTCGATGATATTGAACGCGACGTCGCTGGGCATGGCATCACCACTACCGAACAACAGGCTGGAGTTAAGTTCGATCTCGACCCACAGTTCGTTGCCACGAACCGTCATCTGGTTGGAGCTGATCAGGTCGCCAAACGCGGCGCTGATGTCATCGGCGATGCTTTTCAGCGGATCGGTGGACCCGGCGATACCGGCATCCACCTGCTCGCTGTCCTTGACCAGCGGCTTGGCCGGGGTCACGGTCTTGGGCCGCTCCTCGCCGATGGGAATCGGTTGCAGCGAGCGATCCGCATCGGTGAAAACGCCGACCAGCGCTTGCGAAATAATCTTGTACTTGCCTTCGTTGATCGAGGAAATCGAGTACATCACCACGAAGAAGGCGAAGAGCAAGGTGATGAAGTCGGCGTAGGAAACCAGCCAACGCTCATGGTTTACATGCTCTTCACGATGTCGACGTCGTGCCATTGCCCATTACCCCCATCAATCCATGAAGCCCTGAAGCTTCAATTCGATAGAGCGAGGGTTTTCACCTTCGGCGATGGACAGGATGCCTTCGAGCAGCATTTCGCGATAACGCGACTGACGCAAAGCCACGGACTTGAGCTTGGCAGCGATTGGCAGCAGCACCAGGTTGGCGCTGGCCACACCGTAGATGGTGGCGACGAAGGCCACGGCGATGCCGCTCCCCAGGTTCGCCGGATCAGCCAGGTTGCCCATGACGTGGATCAGGCCCATGACCGCACCGATGATGCCGATGGTTGGCGCGTAACCGCCCATGCTTTCAAAGACTTTGGCGGCTTCGATGTCGCGGCTTTCCTGAGTGTAGAAATCCACCTCAAGAATGCTGCGAATCGCTTCAGGCTCGGCACCATCGACCAGCAGTTGCAGGCCCTTGCGCGAGTAGCTATCGGGTTCGGCATCGGCCACGCCTTCCAGACCGAGCAGGCCTTCCTTGCGCGCGGTCAGGCTCCAGTTCACCACGCGATCGATGCCGCCGGCCAGGTCAACGCGCGGCGGGAACAGGATCCAGCCGAGAATCTGCATGGCGCGCTTGAAGGCGCTCATGGGCGATTGCAGCAGCGCCGCGCCGATGGTCCCGCCGAGCACGATCAGCGCCGCAGGACCGTTTGCCAGCGCACCCAGGTGACCGCCTTCAAGGAAGTTGCCGCCGATGATGGCGACAAACGCCATGATGATCCCGATAAGGCTGAGTACGTCCATCAGATGCACGCCTCGACCAGGTGCTTGCCAATATCGTCGAGGCTGTACACCGCGTCGGCGAGTTCAGCTTTGACGATGGCCATCGGCATGCCGTAGATCACACAACTGGCTTCATCCTGCGCCCAGATCGAACTGCCACCCTGCTTGAGCAGGCGCGCGCCTTCACGACCGTCAGCGCCCATGCCGGTCAAAACTACCGCCAGAACTTTGTCGCCGTAGGACTTGGCCGCAGAACCGAAGGTGATATCCACGCACGGCTTGTAGTTCAGACGCTCGTCACCGGGCAGGATTTTCACCGCTCCCCGGCCGTCGATCATCATCTGCTTGCCACCCGGTGCCAGCAACGCCAAGCCCGGACGCAGGATGTCGCCATCCTCGGCTTCCTTGACACTGATACGGCAGAGCTTGTCCAGACGTTCGGCGAAGGCCTTGGTGAACGCTGCCGGCATGTGCTGGATCAACACGATCGGCGCCGGAAAGCTGGCCGGCAACTGGGTCAACACCCGTTGCAGGGCAACCGGGCCGCCGGTGGACGTACCGATGGCCACCAATTTGTAGGCTTTGCGCTTGGGCGCCGGCGAAGACGGTGCGTGGGCCGGTGCCGTTGTGCGGGTTGGTGTAGCGGCCGCCCGCGCAGGGCTGCTGCTTCCACCAAGACTGGAAGACACAGAACTCGGCCCTGGCGTCGGTGCCGGTGCGCTGTAGGCACTGCCACGACGATTACTGCGCGAGATGCTCAGGATCTTCTCGCACAGCAGTTGCTTGACCTTCTCGGGGTTACGAGAGATATCTTCGAAATTCTTCGGCAGGAAATCCACCGCACCAGCGTCCAGCGCATCCAGGGTGACCCGGGCGCCTTCGTGCGTCAGCGAGGAGAACATCAACACCGGAGTAGGACAGCGCTGCATGATGTGCCGCACCGCCGTGATGCCATCCATCATCGGCATCTCGTAGTCCATGGTGATCACGTCCGGCTTGAGGGCCAGCGCCTGATCGATTGCTTCTTTACCGTTGGTCGCCGTACCGACGACCTGGATGTTGGAGTCTGCTGAAAGAATTTCCGAGACGCGGCGGCGGAAAAAACCCGAATCGTCCACCACCAGGACCTTGACTGCCATAAACACTCCGTTAGGCGGCGGCGGGGCACTAGCGCCCCGCTCCCCCTGAATCAAATACGCCGTGCGGCGTAACGCTTGAGCATGCTCGGAACATCGAGAATCAGTGCGATGCGACCGTCACCGGTGATGGTGGCGCCCGACATGCCTGGGGTTCCCTGGAGCATTTTGCCCAATGGCTTGATGACCACCTCTTCCTGGCCCACCAGTTGATCGACGACGAAGCCGATCCGCTGTGTGCCCACCGAGAGGATCACCACGTGGCCTTCACGCTGCTCTTCGTGAGCGGCAGAACTGACCAGCCAGCGCTTGAGGTAGAACAACGGCAGCGCCTTGTCCCGCACGATCACCACTTCCTGGCCATCCACCACGTTGGTGGTCGACAGGTCGAGGTGGAAAATCTCGTTGACGTTTACCAGCGGGAACGCAAACGCCTGGTTGCCGAGCATGACCATCAGCGTCGGCATGATCGCCAGCGTCAACGGCACCTTGATGACGATCTTCGAACCCTGGCCCTTGGTCGAGTAGATGTTGATCGAACCGTTGAGCTGGGAAATCTTGGTTTTCACCACGTCCATGCCCACGCCACGACCCGACACGTCGGAGATCTCGGTCTTAGTCGAGAAACCCGGGGCGAAGATGAGGTTGTAGCACTCGGTGTCGCTCAGGCGGTCGGCCGCGTCCTTGTCCATCACCCCACGTTTTACCGCGATGGCGCGCAGGACATTCGGGTCCATGCCCTTGCCGTCATCGGAGATCGACAGCAGGATGTGGTCGCCTTCCTGTTCGGCGGCGAGGATGACTTTGCCACCCCGGGCCTTGCCCGACTCTTCGCGCTCTTCCGGCGACTCGATACCGTGGTCGACGGCGTTTCGCACCAAGTGGACCAACGGATCGGCCAGAGCCTCGACGAGGTTCTTGTCGAGGTCGGTCTCTTCACCGACCAACTCCAGGTTGATCTCTTTCTTGAGCTGGCGAGCCAGGTCACGAACCAGGCGCGGGAAGCGCCCGAAGACTTTCTTGATCGGCTGCATCCGGGTCTTCATGACCGCGGTCTGCAAGTCGGCAGTGACCACGTCGAGGTTTGACACGGCCTTGGACATGGCTTCATCGGCGCTGTTGGCGCCCAGGCGCACCAGGCGGTTACGCACCAGCACCAGTTCACCGACCATGTTCATGATTTCGTCGAGGCGCGCGGTGTCGACCCGCACGGTGGTCTCGGCTTCGCTCGCCGTTTTTTCCGCCGGCGGCGCCGCCGCCGCGCGGGCAGGTGCCGGTGCGGCAGCTGGTTTGGCTGCGGCAGCAGGCTTCGGTGTTTCGGCCTTGGGCTCGGACGCCTTGGCAGCCGCCGGAGCCTTGGCCACAGGTGTTGCCACCGAAGCAGCAGACGCACCGCCGTTCACATCGGTGAACTTGCCTTTGCCGTGCAAATCATCGAGCAACGATTCAAATTCGTGATCGGTGATCAGATCGCTGCCGGCAGCGGCAGCGTTTGGCGCAGCCGACGCAGGGACCGATGCGATGGCCGACTCCAATGCGTCGACCGCAAAGTTGCCCTTGCCATGCAACTGATCGAGCAGTGCCTCGAACTCGTCGTCGGTGATGTCGGAGCTGTCGCCCGGCTCTTTCGCGTTTGCGCTGGCCGCAGGCGCGGCTGGCGCGGCACCGACCGCATCGGCGGCGAACTGACCCTTGCCGTGCAACTGGTCGAGCAGCGACTCGAACTCGGCGTCGGTGATCTCATCACTGGCCACCTCGGACGTTTCGACCGCAGCGGCCACCGGCGCCTCGGCTTCGGCCTTGACGGCGTTCAGCGAGTCCAGCAACTGTTCGAATTCGTTGTCGGTGATGTCGCCTGATTCGGCTTGCGCCGCTGCTTGTGGCTCTTCAGCCACGGCTGCAACCGGCGCGGCCTCATCAGCCGATTGCGGCTCGGCCAGACGAGCCAGCGCGGCGAGCAATTCAGGCGTAGCAGCCGTAATCGGGCTACGGTCGCGAACTTCGCTGAACATGCTGTTCACCGAGTCCAGTGCTTCGAGAACCACGTCCATCAATTCCGAGTCGACGCGACGTTCACCCTTGCGCAGGATGTCAAACACGTTCTCGGCGATGTGACAGCACTCCACCAGCTCATTGAGCTGGAGGAAGCCGGCGCCCCCTTTTACAGTGTGAAAACCGCGAAAAATTGCATTGAGCAAGTCCGCATCATCAGGTCGGCTTTCCAGCTCGACCAGCTGCTCGGACAGTTGCTCTAGAATCTCGCCGGCCTCAACCAGGAAATCCTGAAGGATCTCTTCATCGGCGCCGAAGCTCATTAATGGTGTGCTCCTAACAGAACAGGTCTAATAAAACCTAAAATCCAAGGCTGGATAGCAAATCGTCCACATCGTCCTGACCGGACACAACGTCTTCTCTTTTATCGGCATGAATCTGCGGACCTTCACCCTGAGAGAGATGTTTTTGTGGATCTTTTTCTGCAAGCATCGCTTCCCGGTCATGTTCGATGCCCGCAAAGCGGTCCACCTGACTGGCCATGAGCACAAGTTTGAGCAGATTGGTTTCAACGTCCGTGACCAATTGCGTCACACGCTTGATCACCTGACCGGTGAGATCCTGGTAATCCTGCGCGAGCAGAATGTCGTTGAGGTTGCTCGATACCGCCCGGTTGTCCTTGCTGCTGCGAGCCAGGAAACCGTCGACACGCCGCGCCAGTTCGCGAAACTCTTCGGCCCCGACTTCGCGGCGCATGAAACGCCCCCAGTCCGTGCTCAATGCCTGGGCTTCATCGCCAAGGCTGTTGACCAGAGGCGTTGAGCTTTCGACCAGATCCATGGTGCGGTTCGCAGCGGCCTCGGTCAGCTTGACAACATACCCCAGGCGCTCGGTGGCATCCGTGATCTGGGACACTTCCTCGGCTTGCGGCATGTGCGGATCAATCTGGAAATTGACGATCGCGCTATGCAATTCGCGGGTGAGCTTGCCCACTTCCTGATACAGGCCGCGGTCACGGGTCTGATTGAGCTCATGGATCAGTTGTACCGCGTCACCGAACTTGCCTTTTTCAAGGCTTTCGACCAATTCGACCGCGTGTTTTTTCAGGGTCGACTCGAACTCGCCCTGTGAAGATTCTTTGTGGTCCATAGCTCCCCCGTGGCGCGGTGACTCAACCGATGCGTTCGAAAATCTTCTCGATTTTTTCTTTCAACGCCTGGGCCGTGAAGGGTTTGACGACATAACCGTTTACACCGGCCTGGGCGGCTTCGATGATCTGCTCGCGCTTGGCTTCTGCAGTGACCATCAATACCGGCAGGTGCTTGAGTTTTTCGTCGGCGCGCACGTGGCGCAGCAGATCGATACCGGTCATGCCAGGCATGTTCCAGTCGGTTACCAGAAAGTCGATGCTTCCGCTGTTGAGAACCGGAATGGCGGTGATGCCATCGTCAGCCTCAACCGTGTTGGTGAACCCAAGGTCACGCAACAGGTTCTTGATGATCCGCCGCATCGTTGAAAAGTCATCAACGATGAGGATTTTCATGTTCTTGTCCAATTCGACCTCCAAGCAGTCTTAAACGCGCCCAGCACCTGGACGCGCCATTTCAATCAATTCGGCAGAGCACTCAATGACTGTCTGGAGCACAACAGATCGAGACCGGCGCGGTTCAACCCCGCACCAGCCACGTTCGCAGTGTCCCCACACTGCCTTCAGCGCGCTCGCCACTCCCCCAAACGCCCCCGCAAACGGGCCGCGCACTGGCTGTGTAACTGGCTGACCCGAGATTCGCTGACCCCCAGGACCTCACCGATTTCCTTGAGATTCAACTCTTCGTCGTAGTACAGCGCCAACACCAGTCGCTCGCGCTCCGGCAAATTGGCAATCGCGTCCGCCAGCGCCGCCTGGAAGCGTTCGTCTTCCAGATCGCGTGACGGCTCGAGATGAGCACTCGCGCCATCCTCATGCAGCCCTTCGTGTTCGCCGTCCTGCAAAAGATCGTCGAAACTGAATAACCGGCTGCCCAGGGTGTCGTTCAAAATCCCGTAATAATCATCGAGACTCAATTGGAGTTCGGCCGCAACTTCGTGATCTTTAGCGTCACGGCCGGTTTTAGCTTCAATCGAGCGAATTGCGTCGCTGACCATGCGGGTATTGCGGTGAACCGAGCGTGGCGCCCAATCCCCTTTGCGCACTTCATCAAGCATCGCGCCACGGATTCGAATGCCCGCGTACGTCTCGAAACTGGCGCCTTTGCTGGCGTCGTATTTGGTGGACACTTCCAACAGGCCGATCATCCCGGCCTGGATCAGGTCTTCGACCTGGACACTGGCCGGCAGGCGCGCCAACAAGTGATACGCAATGCGTTTGACCAGTGGCGCGTAACGCTCGATCAGCTCGTACTGCGCGTCACGCGCCGATTTCTTGTAGAGGTTGTAACCGCTGGCGGTCATAGCACGGGTCCTGCCGTTTGTTGCACGAGGCGCTCGACGAAAAACTCCAGGTGCCCGCGCGGGTTGGCGGGCAGTGGCCAGGTATCGACCTTCTGTGCAATGGCCTTGAAAGCCAGCGAGCACTTGGAACGCGGGAAAGCTTCATAAACAGCGCGCTGCTTCTGGACGGCCTTGCGTACGCTTTCGTCGTAGGGCACCGCGCCGACGTATTGTAGGGCGACGTCAAGGAAACGATCCGTGACCTTTGTCAACTTGGCGAACAGGTTGCGCCCTTCCTGAGGGCTCTGGGCCATGTTGGCCAGGACGCGGAAACGGTTCATGCCGTAATCACGGTTGAGCAGCTTGATCAGAGCGTAAGCGTCGGTGATGGACGTTGGCTCGTCGCAGACCACCAGGAGGACTTCCTGGGCGGCGCGGACAAAACTGACTACCGAGTCACCAATACCCGCAGCGGTATCGATCACCAGCACATCGAGGTTGTCGCCGATATCGCTGAACGCCTGAATCAGGCCGGCATGCTGGGCCGGGCTCAGGTGCACCATGCTCTGTGTGCCGGAGGCGGCGGGAACGATGCGGATGCCGCCGGGGCCTTGCAACAATACGTCACGCAGCTCGCAGCGGCCCTCGATCACGTCGGCCAGGGTGCGTTTGGGTGTCAGGCCCAGCAGAACGTCGACGTTCGCCAGCCCCAGATCGGCGTCCAGCAGCATGACCCGCCGGCCTAGCTCCGCTAGAGCCAGGGACAAGTTCACTGACACGTTAGTCTTGCCGACGCCACCCTTGCCGCCGGTCACCGCGATCACCTGTACGGGATGCATGCTGCCCATGTGCTTTCTATACCTTGTCTTGCTTAGACGCGGGCTACATGACTGGCTGCGCGTTCGCGGGCGAACAATGCATGGCAGGCCATCGATGTAGATACAAA
>Ga0308165_1000912_pt1 | contig 45653 bp, 38 predicted proteins | sample PhyWR2_FD_201032 | JGI IMG/M metagenome (GOLD analysis project Ga0308165, IMG submission 201032) | Phyllosphere microbial communities from UC Gill Tract Community Farm, Albany, California, United States - DLSLW.R2 | ecosystem: Host-associated > Plants > Phyllosphere > Unclassified | place: USA... | reverse complement strand
TTTTCTATCAAGAGAAAAGAAAGAGCCCTTCGGTGGCTAACCGAGGCAAGCCCGAGAAGTGGGCAAAACCCCTATCCGCCTGCGGCACCTTTCCCCTGAAAGGGAAAGGGTTAAAAGACAAGGTAGCGAACCTGCATTAGCACTATACTAAGTGCATCACGCTATCTGCATCCTGCTATCCGGCATAGGATATGATGGAAGGAGAAGCTGTTGAAACTTGTGCACAACCCTTCCCCAACTTACCGAACCAAAACAGCGGCAAGAACGATTTTTCTTCGTTCCTAGCCGCTGTTGCAATTAAAGTTTCGACTAGCTTATCCAACATCAGATCCAAGCCTTGATCTTTTGTTTCTTTTCTATCAAGAGAAAAGAAAGAGCCCTTCGGTGGCTAACCGAGGCAAGCCCGAGAAGTGGGCAAAACCCCTATCCGCCTGCGGCACCTTTCCCCTGAAAGGGAAAGGGTTAAAAGACAAGGTAGCAAACCCTGCATACGTGTTAACCTCTATCCGCCTATCGGCACCTTTCCCCTGAAAGGGAAAGGATTAAAAGACAAGTGATCGTTCCTGCATACGCACTATGCTATCTGCTCCCTGCTATCCGGCATAGCAGATTTTCGATGGAAAAAGCACGGAAATCTTTGCAATTCCTCTCATCCCCCACAACCCAAGGCAGGATCAAGCGGGAGCGTTGGAAAAGCGCAAAGGGATGGAGCCTAGATACTGCCACGATTAAGATTTCCGTAGGTTTTTACAAGAAAAGATGCAAGCCTTGATTTTTGGCTACCTTTTTATCAAGAAAAAGGTAGGAGCCCTTCGGTGGCTAACCGAGGCAAGCCCGAGAAGTGGGCAAAACCAAGCCAACGATATAAATTACATAAAAAAAAGCAAAAGCCTTTCGGTAGCCAGCCTGTACTGAGTTTTCATCGGTAACCGAGGCAAGCCTGCGAAGTGGGCAAAAACACACCAAAAAACTCCCACAAAACACCAACTTTTCCCTATTTTTACCCCCATGGCAAAACTCATCAACTTAGCAACATTTCAACGTTTCTTTAAATCCGGACAAGTAGGTGGATTTTTATTGTTAATCTGCGTAGCCATATCATTATTAATTGCCAATACCGCTTCTAAAGAAAGCTTTGAAGCCTTTTTAGAAACCAAACTCGGCTTCGGAGCCGTAAACTACAGCATACTCGCCTGGATAAACGACGCCTTAATGGCCATCTTCTTCTTACTCGTAGGACTAGAAATTAAACGCGAATTAATTGAAGGCGAATTATCCTCCATTAAAAGCGCTGCCCTGCCCGTAATCGCCGCCCTGGGCGGAATGCTCGTGCCCGCATTAATTTATAGCCTATTTAATAAAGGCGAAGCCTCTGCATCTGGCTGGGGGATCCCCATGGCTACCGACATTGCCTTTGCCCTCGCCATTATCGCCATGCTCGGCAAAAGTGTGCCCACCAGTTTAAAAATATTCCTCGCTGCACTGGCCATTGTCGACGATTTAGGTGCCATCCTCGTCATCGCCATTTTTTACACCAACCAGATCCATTTCGAATACCTCGCCATGGCAGGCGGCATATTGCTGATATTGGCCTTAATGAACTATTTCGGCGTAAAAAATCTGGTCTTTTATTTAATCCCGGGTATATTCCTTTGGTATTTCATCCACCATTCGGGTATCCATGCCACCATTGCAGGTGTACTACTGGCCTTTACCATCCCCACCAACGAAACCGACATCGAATCACCTTTAGAAAAACTGGAACATTTTTTAACCACTCCCGTAAACTACCTCATTATGCCCATTTTCGCCCTGGCGAATACCAATATCACCTTCCAAAAAGAAATGCTCACCGGACTCATTTCGCCCCTCGGTTTAGGCATTATAGTGGGTTTATTTGTAGGCAAAACCATTGGCGTAACCTTTTTCAGCTGGCTGGCCGTGAAACTCAAATGGGCCAACCTCCCTACTGGCGCAGGCTGGAAACATGTATTGGGACTGGGCATGCTCGCCGGGATCGGCTTTACCATGTCGATTTTTATTGCCCTGCTCTCTTTTAGCGAAGCACTGCATGTTTCGGAAGCCAAGTTTGCCATCTTAACCGCTTCGATATTATCGGGTGTGGTAGGTTTTGTGTTTTTGAAATCGGTAAAAGCTTCGACTGAAGCCGTAGAAGAAATAGCGGAATAAATACAGAGGCCCCAGAGAAGATACACAAAGAAGCACAACATTCACAATGATCAACCACTAAAAAAGACTGCCAATGAGATTATTAATTACATTCCTGTTATTATCCTTTGTAGGATTGCAGGTTCGGGCACAAACCACAGAAAAGGATCAGATTTATGAGATCCATAAGCTTTTACAAAAAACATTATCCTCAGAGGCAAAATATACGATCTATGGTAGCACCAAAAAAAATATAATCAGGAACTTTGATTTTAAAAATCCAGATGGTCTTGATACGTCTGCTTCGAATATCTGGAAAAGGGCTGAATGGAAAAAATTCTTAAAAAGTATAGATACCTCAATAGTTTCTGACTATTCACTATCCACAGCCGGTAAACCATGGTTTAAAAATAGAGGTAATGCAAAGAAAACGTTGGTTTTCGCACCGGTTATTTTAAGTGCGGATGGTAATTTAGCGATTTCAATATTGAAATTAACCAATACACTCGGACGATCATCAACAAGCAGGGTTTATTTTTTACAGAAAGTAAATGGTAAATGGAAGGTTAAACAAGATAGAATGATTTCAATTATCGACTTCTCATAAAAAATCTAGTAAACCACAAAGAAAATGAGCGGTATGTTACCGCTCATTTTTGATTATAAATTTTTTCTATCCTTTCTTAAAAGAAAATTTATTAGTGGTGGGTTTCGTGTTTTTGAAATCGGTTAGGGCTTCGGTAGTAGCACAGTGAAAAAAAGGAATATGCACGAATGGTATAAAACTTATGATGAATTCATTTCACGTCATTCTGCACGAGCTTAATACCAATAATAGTTTTTTACATACTTAGTGGGCCGATAGATTAAATAATACCAATACTGGCGAACCTACCAAAGCTCTTTTGGCCTAATGTAAATAAGACCATCAAAGTTTATTTGATTTTTAATATTATCCAATATAATATCCTTATTGCTTTTTGAATTTAAATCTTTAGTTTCTACTATTGCATAGATTTCATACAAACGAACATAATTAATTTCTCTTTTTCCATTACTTAAATCTTTCTTTACCTCAATTAGATTTATGCCATTCGAATCTGTTTTTGAAACTCTTCCTATTCGGAAATTACCACTATACTGCCTAAGAATTAACAAATGATTCTCTTGTACCCTTATCTCTTTTAAAGAATCAAGAATTAAATTCCTCTTATTATCGTAGTCTTTGCTCCACTCTTCGCTTTTCCGCTTTTCATCTAACTGAGAAACAAAAGGTTCAATAATTATTTCAGGTTGTTTATTATAATTATACCACTCAAATAAATTACAAATCCAATCATAGTGTAATTGTTCTTCTTTATTTTCGAGCTCCAAATCAGTTAAATCTACTGTTCTCGCAGGCAAATAAAAAGAGATATAATTCTGGTTACTGTAATAACTAACATCTTTATTATATCGATCATAAAATTCAGATTGTTTTGAAGAAGTAGTATTTATTTCTAATTCAAAGTATATCCTCAAATAGCTTTTTCCATAAAAATCCTCTAAAGTATTATAGATTCTTAAATGCTTTATTTCATTCCTAAAATCATTAATAATTCTTTGATGTAGCATTATTTTATGCAAAATATCATAATGTAATTGATACATATCTCAATTCTTTTTTAATAATCAGCAAAGAACATTAAGTCTTAGCCTGTTGAAAATGTTTATGGATTATATTATTCATTATTAAGCGATCCGGAATTGTTTAAACGCCAACCATTCTTTTCATTGTATCAAAGAATGCCTGATAGAATGCTTCATCCTTAGCGTATAGTCGATACAGATCAAGTTCATTTTTTCTTTGTTTAGACATTACCTCATCCAAAATCTTTTTAAAGGCCAAATTGGTGGTATGAATATCTGCATTATCTACAACTTTGGCCTGAAAATCAGGGTGAGCCTGAATATACTTTCCTAAAGCAATAAACTTTACCCGCTGATCTTCCGGCGTGGCTTCCCAGCCTTGAAAAAAACGCTCGTTAAAACTATTAATAATTAAATCTAAAGGATCAATTTCTTCTCCACCAGCCGGAACTCCTCTTGGATTGGCATTTTGTGGATCAAGAATTGTTTCACTGTCATCTAAACCAATCGACGCATTTAATTTAACACGTTCCAATCCATAGGTTGATAAATCCACCGAATTGAGCAATTCATCTATTTCATTACTCGGATCAAGAACAATTAATTTTGGAATCAGGAACTTTAAAAACCAAAACAACTTTTCCCATTTTACTACTTCATATGGAAGAATAGAAGCCATTTGTCCATAAATTTTAACAAATTGCTTCGCTTTAATCTTAAAATCGGCTTTCTCCGCATCCTCAAATCCTAGCGATACATTAAACCTTTGCGCGGCAAAATCTATAATCGGACTCAGCAATTGGGCATTCACACCATCAAAATACTTTTCTACAAAATCTTCAACCTCTGCCCACTCGTACACACCAACATCATCGAGCGTTGCTTTTAGCTCATGCAATACATTCACATCCGTGGCTTCACTTAATGTTGTAGAAGTATAAAAAGGATCGAATGCCTCTTTAATCTCATCTATTGAATTGAAAAAATCAAGAATAAATAAGTCTTCCGTTTTCTTGCCTAATTTATTAGCTGATCTGTTCAACCTGGATAATGCCTGAACCGCCAAAACGCCAGTCAATTTCTTATCTACATACATGGCACTAAGCTTCGGCTGATCAAAACCTGTAAGGTATTTATTGGCTACAACTAAAATCCGGTACTCATCCTCATTGAATCGGTCTCTGGTATCTTTTTCAGGAAATCCGTTTAAACCATCTTCCGAATACTCCACCCCATCCATCATTTTTTTTCCAGAAAAAGCAATAACTACTTTAAAAGGTTTTCCTTTATCAGCAAGTATCTTATTAATAGCCTGGTAATATCGAATAGCCGATTCAATACTTTGTGTAACCACCATTGCCATTGCTTTACCTTTAAGCTTTTTCGTATTTACAATTTTGGTTACAAAGTGATCAACCATAATTTCCGCCTTTGTTGCAATAGTCTCAGGATGTCGCTCTACAAATGCCCTTAACTTCTTTTGTGCTTTGGTTGAATCAAAGAGCGGATTATCTGCTATCGATTTTTCAATCTCGTAATAACTTCTATATGTGGTATAATTGGCTAAAACATCTAAAATAAATTCTTCTTCAATGGCCTGTTTCATCGAATATAAATGAAAAGGCTCAAATGATCCATCTGCTTTTGCTACACCAAATTTCTCTAAAGTGGTATTTTTAGGCGTTGCCGTAAAAGCCAAATAAGATGCATTATCTCTCATTTTACGCCCTCGCATGGCCTCTAAAATTTTATCTTGTGCATCTTCTACTTCATCTACAGCAGCAGCGCCCATTGCCCTGTTCAAATTATCTGCTGCCGAACCACCCTGGCTGCTGTGTGCCTCATCAATGATTACCGCGAAACGTTTATCACTTAAATCAGCAATTCCGTTTACAATAAATGGAAACTTTTGTATAGTGGTAATGATAATTTTCTTACCACTTTCTAAACTGCTTTTTAACTCTGCTGAAGTATAAGCTGGTGCAATAATATTTTTAACCTCAGAGAATTCTTTAATGTTTTCGCGCAATTGCTTATCCAACAAACGCCTATCGGTTACCACAATTACCGAATCGAAAAGCGGACTGCCCGTGCCCTTACTACCTGGTAAATCATTACCTTCAGGATAAACTTCTATCAATTGGTATGCCGCCCAGGTGATGGAATTGGATTTCCCCGAACCCGCCGAGTGCTGAATTAAATAAGTTTGCCCTACTCCTTTTTCGCTGGCATCTTTTACCAAACTCCGCACTACATCCATTTGGTGGTAGCGTGGAAAATATAATGTTTTACTATTTAATGGATCGGTATCTTTTCCATCGAACCTAACAAAGTGCTGCAAAATATTGGCAACGCTTTCTTTGGTTAATACTTCACTCCATAAATAAGTAGTTTTATGTCCGAAAGCATTTGGTGGGTTGCCCTTTCCATAATTATTGCCCAGGTTAAAAGGTAAAAAGAAGGTATTGGCGCCATCTAGTTTGGTTGTCATATAAACTTCATCAGTATCTACCGCAAAGTGAACCAAACAACGCCCAAAGTTTAATAAGGGCTGAGTAATATCTCTTTTGAATTTATATTGACTTTGCCCGTGTACTTTAGCATTTTGCCCTGTCCAATGATTTTTAAGCTCCATAGTAGAAAATGGAATACCGTTAATAAACAGTACCATATCTATTTCTTCTAAAGGATTACTTTGCGAATAATGCAATTGCCTGGTTACACTAAATTCATTCGCCTTAAAATTCTGTTTTACCTTTTCGCCACTGCTAGCCAAAGGCAAAACATAAAATAAATCGAAATGGGCATCATCAACATCTAAACCTTTTCTAAAGATTTTCAAGATGCCATACTTCTTTACCAAACGATCAAAACGCTCCAGTATCTTCAACTTCCAATCGCCCTGCTTTTGCAACTTGACCAATTCATCAGCTTGCGTAGCTTCTAAAAAATGCCAGAAACGAACCTCATCAATAGCAAATCTTGCATTAAAATCTTTGGCATTGCCAATGTAGTAATGCTTGGCTGATTTATATAAGGCATTAGGTTCATTAACCTGACTAAAATTTTGACCATTTGCTATTAGTTCTTCTGAGCTAATACCAGCAAGATGTTTTTCTATTGCGGATTCTAGCGCTTGTTCGTTAGTTTGTGATGGCATAAATATTATTATGAACTGAAATAGTTGGAAATAATGTAGTCTACAACCTTATTGATTGATTTTTCATAAAATTCATCTTTTCCGTATGGTTTAATATAAAATTTCTTTAACTCATTATGATTGTATACTACTTTGACAGATTTACCATTAATATATTTTATTCCATACTGGTTTATATTATTAGTATCAATAAAACCAAATTCGAGTTTAGATATATCAATCCCTTTTTTTGTCAATAAGTGTTTTAATACTAAAGATTTAAATTCTGGATCCTCATATTTATTGTATTTTGTATTTCTCAAAGGATAGACCCTGCCAGGATCAAAAAACTTTATACGATAAAGTTTTGATGATTTTAATAGGATTGGGTATTTGACAAAATCAAAAATCCAATTTTTATCTTCACACGTTTTTAAATAATTTTCAATGATATTTTTAAGGGATGAAAGAATTTCTAATTTTGGATTTATTACTTCAAATAAATTAGTTAAACATTTTATTGCCACGGTGTAATTATCACCATTGTTAGCGATTTCTTTTAATAATCTTTTCCAGCTAGTTTCTCTACCTCCATTTGTAAAGAAACAATAGTTTGTAGAATATATTGAATAGTCACCATACGTTAATAACGCTCTTCTAAATTCTTCATTAATAAATTGCTTCAAGCCAGAATCATCAAACAATAGCTGAAATTTAGCAAACTCACTTCTTAAATTTTCTATTAATAAATCCAATTCAAGCTTAGTTACACCTTCAAACTTATTTTTTTTGTAAGTTTCATAGATTCCGCTAAAAACTAATAAAGAACTTATTTGGCCCCTTAAGTACTTTTGGTTTTCTATTTCGTCCAAACATTCACCATAACTAACATCTTTAACTCTTAATGAAATTTTTATTTTCTCCTCTAAAGTTTGGACCGTGTCAAAACCATTAATAGAATTTTTAAGGTAGCTATCATATATATCTCCGTTATAGTTGTTTAAGAAAACATCAAGGCCTAGAATTGCATCTTCAAAATCTTTTGATTTATTAAAAGCCGTGTTAATGCTTAAATTATGTAAGAGTCTCGACCATTTTTGCAATTCGGTAATATTCAAATTATCACCTGCTTTTTTAGTAAAAGAAAAAATACCATAAATTAAAAGTCTATTCTCATAGCTCGCTTCTTGCTTTCGCTCAAGAATCGGTAAAATAGTATTTTTGTAAAAATTCGAGGTATTGATAAATGTTATAAAAACAGATTGTTGATCAAGAGCTAATAAATCCAGTGCATCTATATAAGCGATTATTGAATCTTCAGTAATCAAATTTAAATTTGAAAGCGAATAGTGCGATATTAAAAAGCCGTCTTTTGAAAATTCCTCTAAACTTTCATCAAATTTATTTTTATCCGCTTTAATTAATTCATTAAAAGAAACAAATGATAGAAGATTTAATAGCTTGTCATCGAAAACATTTTCACTATCACGCAAATTCCAAAAGAAATCACACCAATCGGTATCTGCTTTAGTCATAAAATAATTTTCAACTGTAACCTGGTTTTTAATCCCACTACTTAATAAATAGTAATTATATTTATTATTAAAACCACTTTCCTTAATGAATTTGCCCAATTCGGCTTTCAAATTTTCGAAATTAGTGAGTGATTTACCTCTGGAATTCATCTTTACATAAAGATTATCCGATAGTCCAAAGTCTTTAATTTGTAGAAAATTAAATGTTATTGCTGGAAACTCCTCATTTATAACATCTTCAAATTTAATTGTAGAACTTTTAAATACTTGATGTACAGCATCCAACATTACCAACATAGATTGGATGGTGATATCATTTCCCCAGTTCACAAAATACCAGTTTTTGTTCTTTATCGTTTTAGCAAAACTTATATTCTTTGAGAAAATATCATCATAATCCTCGGCTGTTAATCCTGAGTTTAATTTCTTGATAAATAGGGATGTTGTTGGACGCGTCTCATAGTTAAATTTAGAGAATGGTTGTAAAAGTTCGTTTACTTTTTTATCTCTAAAAGCTAAATACCAATGAATTATGTATAGCGTGGTAAGTCTTTGCTGCCCATCTAGCGGAATAAATTTATTGTTATCGTTAATTCCATAAACAAAATCTAAATCAAGTGATGGTTTTTGCTCGTATTTAACCTCACTAATACTTTTAAAAAGCTCAGCTATAAAAACTTCACGTACTTCTTTTGCCTTTGCACTTATTCTGCCTTGAGCATAATCTCTTTGTATTTTAGGAATCTCTATTCCTAAACTTAAATTATGACCCTCAACGTCATTATTTAAAATATTCCAAAGCGTAGTTTTCATTTTAAGCTGATTTAAAATTTAACAAATTATTTATGGTTAATTGGATATCTTCAGCATAAGCTAATCTATCATTGAAAGTCCAATATCCATCATGCTTTTTGCCATCTGAATAATATTTTAAAAAAACTTTTCGAGTTTCATTCGGTATAAAAACCAATTCTTTGTCCTTTTCTTTTATTTTTTGTCTTTTAAGACCAAATACAGAATTACTTAAATAAGAGTTAGTAGAAACATCTAAAAGACTTAAGTTTGCGATTGAATGCTCTTCATTAACCCAACTCGATTCATCATCAAGCGATTTAGATTCTAAATCATCAATCTCAGCTATTTTAGCTTGAATGAATTTGTTTATCTTCTCAAACAGTTGTATGAACTCATCGTTATCAAAATTCTGTTTATCTTTCAAACTCTTTAAATCCCGGATTAATTTTATTTCGCTAGGATAATACATTTCAAAATGATCACAATGCTCACTAACCCATGTTTGCTGATCTTCTTCTTTAATATCATCCGAATTTTGAGCATATATATGCTCAAGCGACCACTTTTTATCATCCTTTAACTTGTCGAAAGGAAAATATTTTGAAGTATCAGGCTGCTTAAGTGCGTGTAATATATTGTGTAGTAACAAGATTCTGTAAATAAATCTGTAATCACTTTTATTGTCAAAACGTAGTTTACTTATTTCCTTTTTGCCAATTTTTTTATATACCTGATCAATAATTGATTCTAAAAACTCTTTCCTATTATTGTTTCTATACATATTTAGCAACGACAATAAATCATGCTTACAAAAAATCAAAAAACCTATTAAATGGTTAAATGTTTTATTGTTATACCATTCATTGAGTATATCAAAGTATTGTTTCAGATTTGCCCACTCCTGTTCTACTAAAGAATTATTAGTAAGCCTAAGTTTATTTAAATGAGCCACATCTAACCTAATTGTTTTTATCTTATTATATATTTCTCGAAAAGAATAATAAAGATTTGTCTCCGTGTTTTTCTTTTCAGTAATTAAATCAAGTAGATAGTCGATTCGAGTTTCATACGTATTCCTGTGTCCATTGCAAATAAAAAACCAAAAATCATCATCTTGCAATTGTTTTTCCATTTGATCCCACTCAATTGCAATAAGAGTTTGCTTATGAGATACTACAATATCGTAAGAACTGTCATTCGAATCGTCTAAACCTAACGCTAAATTATTCTTACTTAAAAAAACAGCTTTAACGAGTTCTGCATTTGTCAGAGGGATTTTACCAATATTTATTCTTGTAAAGACATCAATTGGATTGACTGAATCACTCTTTATTTCATACCAAATAAAATCTACATTATCAATTAAGGCTTCATAAATTTTACTTCTAAGACGTGTAATACTCTTATTCTCATCAAACCATTTATCAATGATTTGATAAGCATTGCTAATGTAATAATAATCTGGATTCTCGTTATTAATACCTAATTTTAAGTTACTTAAGAATTTTTTACTATTTGGACGCGTTTCATATTCTAGGTCAAAAACAGTTATTTCATCATCATTTACTTGCAATCTAGATAGGAGTATAAATAATGTAGTTAGTCTCTGTTGTCCATCTAAAACTTCGTATGCATCTTTCAGCTTTTTTACTACTATTGGCTGTAAACAGTATTTTTCTGAAATTAATTTTTTATTCTGAATAAATTCATAAATATCATCTAACAATGCTGTAACCTCTAAAGTATCCCATCTGTAGCCGCGTTGATAAGAGGGGATAAAAAAACTGAAGTCGGGTCTTCCATCGGTATGCTTAACAAGTTCTCCGACTGATATTGGTTTGAGTGAATTTTCTTTTTCTTCTAAAGTATTTTCTAAAACATTCATTTTGATTTGCGTTAATTTGATCTTTTTATTGATACCGTAATATATCTTCACCAAATTAGGTTATATTTCCCTTTAATAGTGAACGGTATTTAGATATCAATAGTTGTTATATCCTCACCTTACCCGTTACTACACTATTTATTAAACTGGCCTTATACTCTTTTAATTTCTCAATCTCTTTTTCTTTGAGGGAAATGGCTGTATCGATTTTAAATGTTTCATTATTTAAATGTTTAACTATTTTATCTCTTTCATCATTTTCAATTTTAAAAAACCAAAGATTCCGAGTATCGCTCAATGAAAGAAATCCTTGAGCACCTCCTTTAGACTTCAACTCTATTTGCTTATCTAACAATCCACTTTCAAAATAATATCTAACGTATTGTCCTAAGCTTAAATCTTTATTTGTTTTAAAAAGTGCTACATTTTTTATTGAAAAATCATAAAAATCTCCTACTACTACCGACTTTCCAATATTTCCCCCAATCATAGACATTAGAACGTCTGCCGTATTTACCCCAGATCTTTTTGAAATTTTTATGTGATCGCTTTTTGAAATTTTTTTTGTGGTAGCAAAATTTATAATATTATTATCAAAATCTTTTGACGTAACTAAAGGTACCGATTCAATCTCCTCTTCAATATATAATGGAGTATCATGCGTTCCATCCCTTACATCCACAATTCGTCTAATTGGTACTAATAACCAATGCTCTGGTATTTCGCCAATCCATTCTACACCGCTATCTTTTAGCTTTACTTTGCTATCTAAACCTCGGGTTACCGCTTGGTGTATTAAAACTTGCCTGCGTTCTTTTAACAATACAATTTGTTCTTGTTTAACCCGTATGGCTTGGTCTATCATTTCGGTTTTATCATCTAAAAATTTCGCGATGGCAGTTTGTTCTTTTAGTGGAGGATAAGTGAGTAAACTATCGGAAATATGATTAAAACTTAGCGTTTGTCTTACTCCCGACCCTAACGTTTTCATGTAAGCTATATCAAAAATATGAAGCAGCCATTTATAATATTTTTTACTTATTTCTATGTTATGATTTAAAACTATGTATCCCGAGCTGACTACAACTGCTATCTCTGAAAGTGCGATTCGTAAGCTGATTAAATCATAATTTAAATTAAGTGGATTAATTAAAAAATCTCCTCTTAATACTTCCTGATATGATCTTTTCGTAGACTCTGGGATTTTCTCGTCATCCTTATAAATAACTCTCCCAAAACTGATTGATCCGCAATTTAATCCAATATTTGTTACTTTCTTCTTTTCAAAAAATATCCGTTTAAATTTTGAAACCTCCCAATGCTCGGGTATCTCTCCCAACCATTCTACTCCGGAATCTTTATATTTTCCGTATCGCTTTAGCTTAATTTCCATTATTTTTCTCCTTAAGCTGTTTATGCTCTTGCTCTAATGTTTTAATAAAATCTTGTTCTACTTTAGAGAGTTCGTTTTTATGCTGTTCTTTGTATTGCAGGTAAGTTTCATTTGCTCTATTTAAAGCTTGTTGGTGGCTTACCGTACCTGCATGGGTTAAAATTTCGTTTCCCGTCATTTGTAAAAAGTCGTCAACCCGTTGTAACCAATCTTGCATGTACATGGGTTTGCGGTTCAAGGCCTGCAGCTCGGCTACCTCTAAATAAGCGGTTACCATTCGGTTCAATACATTTAATTCTTGCTCATTTAAATAATTTTTGGCAATAGCAATTTCCTGTTTAGTAGGTTGTTCGCCTTTAAAATTGGTTAAACCCAAAAAAGGTTTAGCAGCATCAATTCGGCTATAAATAACTTCGGCAGCGGTTTGCCCATGTGCCGCCCAATGCATTTTGTTTTGTATGGTTTTAAAAAATGTTTGCGAGGTTTCTGTATTGGGATCATAATCTACACTAGTGGCGTACACATCCAACACCTTGCGCCAAAACACTTTTTCAGACGAACGAATGTCCCTGATGCGGCTGAGTAATTCTTCAAAATAATCGCCTCCGCCTGCCTGTTTCAGCAGGTCATCATTTAAGGTAAAGCCTTTTACAATGTACTCTCTTAACCGGGCAGTTGCCCATTGCCTAAACTTTGTACCTTGCAAACTTTTTACGCGATAGCCCACAGAAATGATTACATCCAGATTGTAATGATTGGTTTGGTATTCCTTACCGTCTGCAGCAGTTGTTCGGAATTTCCGAACAACTGAATGTTCGTCTAATTCTCCTTCTTCAAAGATATTTTTGATGTGCTCACTAACCGTAGATTTCGCCTTGCCAAATAATTCAATCAGTTGTGCCTGCGTAAGCCATACTGTTTCGTCTTCTAAACGGGTTTGTATTTTGGTTTGCCCATCATCTGCTTGATATAATATAATTTCTGATGCCATATTAAACCAGCTTTAAAATTTCAGCAATTAAACCATCACTTTCTTTTTCTAAAGCTAAAATATCGGCCGTTACCTCTTCTAAACTACGTAAAGGTTTATGCTGGTAGAAATATTTGTTAAAACTGATTTCGTAGCCAATCTTAGTCGCGTCTAAATTTATCCAGGCCTCGGCTACATGAGGCTGTACTTCGCGTAAAAAATACCTGTGAATGTTTTCTTTTAGCGGTACATTTTCAGTGTCGCGTAAATCGCTTTCGGTTTCGTAAACCAAATATTCGTTATTTTTACCTGTAGCATAGTAGCCATAATCGGCTAAATCATCAGCCTGGCAACCCAAATATAAACAAAGGTCGGTTAGTTTTTCGCCACTTAGCTTTTCGGTTTTTTTAATTACCTTTTCGGCATCGGCATCATACCAGCTCACCGCATTAAGGATAGCATTTTTTTCGCTTGCACTTAATTTCAGCTTTGATTTCTTTACCTCATCATCAACCCTATTTTTAAAAACATTAAAGTCGTTATATTCTTCGCTACCAACAGTTTTCATTAAACCTTTAGCAAGGTTTAACAAGTCTAGTTGTTTGTGCCAAACTTTAGTATCAGTCAAATTGGCTAACTGCTTGTTATTTAAATTCAGTTCTTCTGCATCGGCCCATTTGGCAATTTCTTTTGCAAATGGTTTTAAATCTTCATAAACCTTTTCACCATATTGCGCAAATAAACTAACCATTACTTCCTTCAAATTCTTATCGAAACGTAAATCGGCAATGCGTTCTTCTGTAAATTGTGCTTTCAGGCGTTTTGGCCTTTCGATTGTTACTTTAAAATATCCAAAATCATTATTGTCAAAAACTTTGCTATTCAGCTCTTCTTCGCCTTTAACTTCCATTTGGTTATACACCCTAACAATATCATTAATGTGCTGGGGCGAAAACTCGCAGTTTTTATTACCCAGGTTTTTACGCAACTTGCGGAAAGCTTGTCCGGCATCTATCAATTGTACCTTACCTTTTCTTTCAACAGCTTTATTGTTGCTTAAAATCCAGATGTAAGTGGTAATACCTGTATTGTAAAAAAGGTTGTTGGGCAATTGCACAATGGCATCTAACCAATCGTTTTCTATAATATGCCTACGGATATTGCTTTCGCCACCGCCAGCATCACCTGTAAATAAACTAGAGCCATTATGTACAGAAGCTATACGCGTACCTGCTGCACTTTGTGTTAATGGTTTCATCTTGTTTACCATTTCCATCAAGAACAATAACTGTCCATCGCTAGAGCGTGGCGTGGCATCTGCATCTTCTTCCACACCCCAATAGTTTTTCAGCTTAATTTGAAAACGGCTATCGATAATGTCTTTACCATCTTTAATGTATTTCTGTTCGCTGGCCCACGATTTACCGTAGGGTGGGTTAGAGAGCATAAAATCGAATGAAGTTCCTGCAAATTCATCTGTAGAAAGTGTAGAGCCAACACGGATATTTTCGGGATCGTTACCCTTAATCATCATATCCGATTTACAGATGGCATAAGTTTCATCATTTATTTCTTTACCGTATAAATAAATGTCGCCTTTAGCCTTAATTTCGCCTTCTTCATCTTTTATAAAATTCTGCGATTCGGTAAGCATCCCTCCACTACCACAAGCCGGATCGTAAATGGTCATTACTGGCGGCAGGTTATTTTTTACGGGATCAAAAATAATATGTGTCATTAAATCGATTACCTCACGTGGGGTAAAGTGCTCTCCTGCTTCTTCATTGTTTTCTTCGTTAAATTTGCGGATCAGCTCTTCAAAAACATAGCCCATGCCAAGGTTAGAAAGTGCAGGCAGTTTACGTCCGTCGCCATCGGTCTTTTCGAACGGAGTTAAGTTAATATTTGGTGAGGTAAACTTTTCGAGTACATCTAAAAGCACATCTTTGGCAGCCATGTGGCGTATCTGGCTGGCCAGTTTAAACTTCTCAATAATCTCTTTTACATTGGGGCTAAAGCCACTCAGGTATTCTTCAAAATTGCCCAATAAAAGTTGTTGGTTGTTGGTTGCAGTATTGTGCAAGCGCTGTAATGTCCACTGGCTGGTATTAAAAAAAACATAGCCCGTTACCAAAGTCAAACCTTTTTCATCCCATTCGGTAAAGCCAGCTTCCTCGCGTTGAAAGGACACTTCTTCCATTACAGCATCTTTGCTTGGTTCTAACAAAGTATCCAATCTTCGTAGCACAACCATGGGTAAAATTACATCACGGTATTTCCCTCTAACGTAAACATCTCTTAAACAATCATCTGCGATAGACCAGATAAAGGAAACTAATTTATTATGTACAGCTTGGTTCATTGGTATTTTTGGAATATATAAGCCCTTATTAAAAGTTTCTAAATTAGTAAAATTAGGTGGCTCTGGCTAGCTATTTTTAACAAACAATTTGTACAAATTAACCATAACAAATAGAAAAACCGGCCCGAACATAAATAAGTGATACTTAAACTGAACACGTAAATAATATTCAGTCCTGATTAATCCCCTTTTCCAAAATGACAGTTTAAAGTAATCCGATTTGGTTAATTGCAGCATCGAATAATCAATTGGTGCATGATTTTCATAACGCTTTAAAATCTTATCGTAGTCGTTGCTAATCTTTAAAAGGATATCCTTTTTATTTGGATCTTCATTAGCATATGTTTTGGTATAGCGAAGCTGATTATACAATTCGGCAATATCCAATGCGCAATTGTGGTACCTGTCTGATTTGAGCACAAAACTCTCTGAACTTTCTAACTGACTAAATAATAATATTAAAACCGAAAAAGCGACCGATGCAAAACTGACCTCACTATCACTAAGCGAAATCATCCAAAACTTAAGCCCAAAAACGTTTACCAAACTAACAATAATCAGATAAGCAGAAAGGTATCCAACACATTGGCTGGATAGCCTTTGCAAGGTTTCTGTTCGATGGCTGGCTGCAAAACGGGCACCTTTAGTAGTCCATAATTTATAATTAAGTTCTACTTCGAAATCTTTTTGTAAATAAGGTGGTATACGGTTACTCAAATTTGCAATTCTTTTTGCACGACGGCATTTTTTATAGTAAGTTAAAATTGATTTAAACACAGAAGCGTTAATTTTTATTAATGGGTTGAATGACAAAGTTATTCCATCCCAATAAATAACATTACGGAAAACCGTATCACTGCATTAATTCCAAAAAAGAATAAAGAGTAAACCTTAATAATACTTTTATAAAAAATTTATAAATACACAATATGAATTTTATAAAATACAATAAGTAGCTATAATAAGTCAAATACTTTTGCGTTTAAGCTTCAATTAACTAAGTATTAACTTTTAAACAAAACAATGATGTCTAAAATCAACGACACTGGCCACGCCAGAAACACCGCTAACTTTGAAGCACTTATTTCCTTTTTAACTGGTTATGGTGCAGCGTACAATCCCAGTAATGCCAACATCCAGTTAAACAGTTTAATCGAAAAAGCTGCTGCAGCCCTCACTATTAACCAACAGGTAAACGACCTTGCCGCTAAAAACAGCAATGCCATTGCTGCCCGCGATCTCGGTTTCGAACCCTTACAAAAACTGAGCACCCGAATCCTCAATGCGGTAAAGGCCAGTAACGTACCACAGCAAGTGGTCGACAATGCCATTACCAATAACAGGAAGATGCATGGGCAAAGGGCATCTGCTAAATTAACCGACGAAGAAAAACAGAAACTGGCGACTGCAGGCACCATCGTAAAACAAGTATCAGCCTCGCAACAGAGTTACGACAACCTGCTCAACACTTTTGATAAACAGATTAAGTTATTGACTACCATTCCTTCTTATGCCCCGAACGAAACTGAATTACAGTTGGCTACGCTAACCACCTTGTACAATGATTTATTGCAGAAAAACCGCGATGTGATTGCTAAAACATCAGAGTTGAGTACCCTTCGCCTTAACCGCGATAAAATCCTGTACGATGCCGAAAACGGAGTTGTTGCCCTCGCATTAGACGTTAAAAACTACACAAAATCTTTATTCGGCGCCGGCACAGCTCAGTACAGGCAGATTTCTGGTATCCCTTTCAAAATGGCAAAAATTTAACATAATGAAACAAATCATCCCGGTCCCTAATTAAAACAGCAACAGATATAAAAATCCGTTGCTGTTTTTCCTTTAAGACCTTTTAAATACATCCAACTGTTAACTACCACCCGCAAGTATTAAACTGCCGCCCGCAAGTATTAAACTATCGCCCGCAAGTATTAAACTATCGCCCGCACGTACTAAACTGCCGCCCGCAAGTATTAAACTACCACACGCAAGTATTAAACTATCGCCCGCACGTATTAAACTGCCGCCCGCAAGTATTAAACTATCGCCCGCACGTATTAAACTGCCGCCCGCAAGTATTAAACTATCGCCCGCAAGTATTAAACTATCGCCCGCAAGTATTAAACTATCGCCCGCAAGTATTAAACTGCTTACTGAGAGTATTAACTGTACCGTATTAACCCCAATCCGCCTATCGGCACCTTTCCCCTGAAAGGGAAAGGGTTAAAAGACAAGCTAGCGAACCCTGCATTGCGCACCTACCCCAATCCGCCTGCGGCACCTTTCCCCTGAAAGGGAAAGGGTTAAAAGATAAGTTAGCGAACCCTGCATTGCGCACCTACCCCAATCCGCCTGCGGCACCTTTCCCCTGAAAGGGAAAGGGTTAAAAGACAAGTTAGCGAACCCTGCATTGCGCACCTACCCCAATCCGCCTGTGGCACCTTTCCCCTGAAAGGGAAAGGGTTAAAAGACAAGCTAGCGAACCCTGCAAAAGCAGAAATGCTATCTGCTCCCTGTTATCCGGCATAGGATATGATGGAAGGAGAAGCTGTTGAAACTTGTGCACAACCCTACCCCAACTTACCGAACCAAAACAGCGGCAAGAACGATTTTTCTTCGTTCCTAGCCGCTGTTGCAATTAAAGTTTCGACTAGCTTATCCGACATCAGATCCAAGCCTTGATTTTTTGTTACTTTTTCATCAAGGAAAAAGTAAGAGCCTCCTCGGCGGCGGTGAGCCGAGGCAAGCCCGAGCATAGGATAAAAATTAGACTAAAAGATCTCTCCATTCCGCTTCCGATGAAAAATCGGTAAGCTCCAGTCGAGATGACGATTCTTCTTTTTGTAAATGTGAAAACATAACGGTTAATGACGTTAATGCACACCACGCAGAGATCCTTCGTTCCTCAGGATGACAACCGCGAGGAAAAATCCACGCCATGCTATCTGCTCCCTGTTATCCGGCATAGGATATGATGGAAGGAAAAAACGTTAAAGCTTCAGCACTTCCTCTCAAACCAATACTGACCAAAGGCAGCACACCCTCCCCGATTTTTCATCGGGGGCTTGTGCTGGCGACATAAAAGCTTTAACGAATTTATCCGACATCAGATCCAAGCCTTGATTTTTGGTTACCTTTTTATCAAGAAAAAGGTAAGAGCCCTTCGGCGGCCAGCCGAGGCAAGCCCGAGCATAGGGTAAAACATAACCAACAATATAAATTATATAAATAGGTTTCACCACTACGGTCGAAATGACGAATCATAAAAGTAAAAACCCTTCGGTGGCTAACCTGTACCGATTTTTCATTGGTAACCGAGGCAAGCCCGAGCTTAGGGTAAAACATAACCAACAATATAAATTAGATAAATAGGTTTCTCCACTACGGTCGAAATGACGAATCATAAAAGAAAAAACCCTTCGGTGGCTAACCTGTACTGATTTTTCATCGGTAGCCGAGGCAAGCCCGAGCATAGGGTAACTAAGCAACCGCTTTAACCCCAATCCGCCTATCGGCACCTTTCCCCTGAAAGGTAAAGGGTTGAAAGACAAGGTAGCGAACCTGCATTGCGCACCTTACCCGATTCTGCACAACGCATTCACGCTACGCTATCTGCTCCCCGCTATCCGGCATAGGATATGATGGAAGGAAAAAACGTTAAAGCTTCAGCACTTCCTCTCAAACCAACACTGACCAGAGGCAGCACGCCCTCCCCGATTTTTCATCGGGGGCTTGTGCTGGCGACCTAAAAGCTTTAACGAATTTATCCGACATCAGATCCAAGCCTTGATTTTTTGTTACTTTTTCATCAAGGAAAAAGTAAAAGCCCTTCGGTGGCAACCGAGGCAAGCCCGAGCATAGGGTAAAACATAACCAACAATATAAATTATATAAATAGGTTTCTCCACTACGGTCGAAATGACGAATCATAAAAGTAAAAACCCTTCGGTGGCTAACCTGTACTGATTTTTCATCGGTAGCCGAGGCAAGCCCGAGCATAGGGTAAAAATTAGACTAACAGATCTCTCCATTCCGCTTCCGATGAAAAATCGGCAAGCTCCAGTCGAGATGACGATTCGGGAACAAAAAAACACCAAGAACTCTCGCCCTTGGTGCCTATAACCCATTTACAAACCTGCAAGGTTTTAAAACCTTACAGGTTCAATAACTTACTGCCAACCGCCACCTAACGACCTATACAAACCAACAACAGCATTTAACTGTTCCGTTTTAATCGTAGTTAGTTCCAGTTCGCTCTGTAATAAGTTGCCTTGTGCCGTAATTACCTCTAAATAGTTGGCCATACCGCTTTTAAACAACAAACTTGCATTTCTCGAAGCCTGTTGTAACGTTTGCGCCCTTTTCTCGGCAATACTATATTGATCTTTCAGTTTCTCTACTTTCGTTAACTCATCCGACACTTCGCCAACAGCATTCAATACCGACTGGCGGAACTGGATCACTGTTTTTTCGCGGTCGATTTTAGCCAGTTCTAAATTGGATTTCAGCTGACCTCTCTGAAAAATCGGTTGCGTAATCCCGCCCGAAACCAAACCGAACAACGAAGCCGGTACATTAAACCAGTTGCTCGCCTTAAAAGAATTTACACCACCGCTTGCGGTAATTACCAGCGAAGGGTACAAACTCGCTTTTGCAACACCAACTTTGGCATTGGCCACATTTAAAGCCAGTTCGGCCGATTTAATATCCGGTCTGCGGCTTAACATCGCCGATGGAAAACCTGCGCTCAGCTCAGTAGGGATATTCATGTTATCCAAACGCGTGGCACGGTTAATCGCTTTAGGCAAAGTACCGATCAGCACACTCAAAGCATTTTCCTGTAGCGCCACACTTTGCTCCAAACGCGGGATTAACTGTGCGGCATTTAGCTGTTGAGCCTGTGCCTGCTGAATGGCCAAAGAAGTAACCTGACCGGCATCGAACTGCAGATTGATAATCCTCAAAGTGCTGTCGTTCAGTTTTAGGTTTTTCCTGGCAATTTCAAGCTGTGCATCCATCATCAACAGGTTATAATAACCCTGTGCAACATTGGCCACCAAACGGGTTTGTACCGCTTTACGGGCTTCCGAAGTTTGTAAAAAACTCGCTAAGGCACCAGCTTTTTGGTTGCGGATCTTGCCCCAGATATCAGCTTCCCAGAACACGCCCAAATTGGCACTGTAATCTTCGATGTGGGTAGAACCCGTAAACTGGTTAAGGCTTAAACCATTCAGACTATTGTCGGATGGACGGCTCGAACTTGCTGTTACCTGCAGTTTCAGCTCGGGCAGATTACCCAGTTTAGATTGTTTAAACAACACTTCTGCCGCATCTATGTTTTTCAATGCAATTTGCATATCGTAATTTTTAACCAGTGCTGTATCAATTAAATTCTGTACAGTAAGGTCGCTGATAAAGCTCTTCAAAGGCAGATCGCCAATACTCGAAGAATCTTTGGGCACCGAGGTTCTAAACATTTTTGGCGCCAAACCTTCAGGCAGGGCCAGATCTTTAGAAACCTTACATCCGCTCCACACTAAAACCAGGAGCAGGATGCTATAAATATTAAACCGTTTCATAAACTACATGATTATTTACAGGCTCTTCATGGTGGCGAACAACCTTATTTGATTTTTTTGATACTTTTTCTTGTAAATACTGGAAGATGACGAAAAGCACCGGAATGATAAACAGACCTAATACAACGCCCGAAACCATACCGCCCGCAGCACCAATACTGATAGAGTGGTTACCCTGTGCCGATGGACCGGTTGCAATACTCATCGGGAATAAACCGAACACAAAGGCAAGTGAGGTCATAATGATCGGTCTGATCCTCAACCGCGCAGCTTCAATGGCCGAATCAACCAGGCTTAAACCTGCCTTTCGTCGCTGCACCGCAAACTCCACAATCAGGATGGCGTTTTTGGCCAACAGTCCGATAAGCATAATCAGCGCTACCTGTACATAGATGTTATTTTCGATACCGGTTAAACCCAATACCACAAACACACCGAATACACCTGTAGGGATCGATAAGATTACCGCCAAAGGCAAGATGTAACTCTCATACTGTGCCGATAACAGGAAGTAAACAAATACCAGACACAATAGGAAGATCACAGTCGATTGTCCGCCCGAAGAAATTTCTTCACGTGTTTGTCCAGAAAATTCATAGGCAAAGCCTGAAGGCAGTTCTTCTTTGGCGGTTTCCTGTATGGCTTTAATTGCATCACCCGAACTGTAACCCGGTTTAGGGATTGCATTTACCTCGATAGAGTTGAACAGGTTATAACGCGAAGCCGTTTCCGAACCATATACACGTGTTAATTTAACCAGCGTATTGATCGGCACACTCTCCCCATTTTTGTTTTTAACAAACACACGGTCGATACTGGTAGGATCAGTTCTGTCGGCAACATCCGCCTGAACCACTACACGGTAGTATTTACCAAAGCGGTTAAAGTCTGATGCCTGTGCAGTACCGAAGAAAGTTTGCATGGTCTGTAAAATGTCTTTAACACTTACACCCAGCTGATCGGCCTTTTCATCATTAACATCCAACTGCAACTGCGGATAATCTGCTTTGTATGAAGTAAAAGCATAAGCAATGGCAGGTTTCGCCATTAACTTACCGATAAAGTTATTCGCTACACCACTAAATTTATCCAGCCTGCCGTTCGTTTTATCCTGTAACATTACGTTCATGGCCTCAACGTTACTAAAGCCCGGAACAGTTGGGAAACTGAATACAAAGAAAGTACCGGCAGAGATGGCAGCCATTTTGGCCCTTACGATGTTCTGTATTTCGTCGATATTCTTTACCGCGCCCCTTTCCTCATTTGGTTTTAACAATAAGAAAATCTGACCTGCCGAAGGACTGTTTGATGCGGTTAAGAAGTTGTAACCCGCCAACGACATCACAAACCTTGCTGATGGCATTGCCCTCAGTTCAGCTTCGGCCTGTTTCAACATTTTATTGGTATTGGCCAAAGAGGTACCCGACGGACTTGCAACTGCGATAGCCACAAAACCCTGATCCTCTGTCGGGATAAAACCTGTTTTCGTTCTGCTGACCAGAAAAACGGTAACCGCAACGATTAAGGCAAGTCCGCCCATGCTGATCCATTTATTGCGGATCAACACTTTTAAACCACCGATATAACGGTTGGTCATGTAATTAAAACCACCGTTAAAACCGGCATAAAACTTCTCTACAAAACCTTTTTTAACGCTATGGTGTCCATCGGCATGTTTATTCTTTAAAAATAAAGCGGCCAGTGCCGGACTTAAAGTTAAAGCGTTAACCGCCGATATAATAATCGCAATAGCCATGGTTAAGGCAAACTGTTTGTAGAAAATACCTGTTGAGCCGGTCATAAAGCCAACCGGTAAAAACACGGCCGCCATTACCAGTGTAATCGATATAATGGCCCCGGTAATTTCGCTCATGGCCTGGGTAGTGGCCTCTTTCGGTGTAAGCGTTGGGTTTTCTTCCATCTTCGCATGCACCGCTTCTACCACCACAATCGCATCATCCACCACAATACCAATGGCCAGTACTAGTGCAAACAGTGTTAAAAGGTTTACAGAGAAACCGAACAGCTGCATGAAAAAGAAGGTACCGATAATCGCTACCGGAACGGCAATAGCCGGGATTAAGGTAGACCTGAAATCCTGAAGGAAGATAAATACAACGATAAATACCAATAAGAAGGCTTCGATAAGCGTGTGCTCCACCTGGTTGATGGACTCATCAAGATCGGTTTTGGTACGGTAAAACTGGTTATATTTAATACCTGCCGGAAAATCTTTTGATAGTTTTTCGAGCAGTTTATCAATCGAAATCTGGATTTCGTTCGCATTAGAGCCCGATAACTGGATTACCCCAATGGTAATACCATCGTGTCCGTTTAAACGGTTCACACTGCTATAGCTATAAGCACCCAATTCTACACGGGCCACATCCTTTAAGCGCAAGATAGAACCATCCGAATTCGAACGGATTGCAATATTTTGATACTCCTCTGGTTTGGTAAGCTTTCCTTTATATTTAATTACATATTCAAATGCCTCGTTACTGCGCTCTCCAACCCTACCAGGTGAAGCTTCAAGGTTTTTATCCTGAATAGCAGTGATTACTTCATTTGGCGTAATTTTATAAGCAGCCAATTGACTTGGGTTTAACCAGATACGCATCGAGTAATCTTTGATACCGCCAAATACACTCGCAGAACCCACACCCGAAATCCTTTTTAATTCAGGAATGATATTGATCTGCGCATAGTTGTTTACAAAAACAGCATCATATTTTTTTGGATCTTCCGAGTAAATACCGATCGCACCGATAAAACTGTTCTGCTGTTTAGTGGTAGTGATACCATACTGTACCACCTCTGCAGGCAATTGGCTGGTGGCCTGCGAAACACGGTTCTGTACGTTCACAGCCGCCTGATCGGGGTTGGTACCTTGCTGAAAGTAAACCGTAACCGCCAGGGTACCGTCGTTACTGGCTGTGGAAGTCATGTAGGTCATGTTTTCCACACCATTAATGGCCTCTTCTATTGAAGGGGTAACCGAACGTAAAATCGTTTCGGCGTTAGCGCCCGGGTACACAGCAGTTACCAATACCGATGGTGGCGCGATATTTGGAAAACGCTCTAAGGGCAGCTTTGTTAAGCCAAGTATACCAACTATTACCAATAAGATGGAAATAACAGTCGACAGTACCGGCCTTTCTATAAATTTCTGAAACATGACTTTTTATATTTTATGGTCGTATTATTTTTTTGTGATGGCAACAGCTACTTTATCTGCCGCTTTTTGAGGCTGGATAACCATGCCCTCCTGTAATTTGTCGATACCGCTTAACACAAGCTGGTCGCCAGCTTTTACGCCTTCATTAACCAGGTAGTTTTCGCCCGATTTACCTACAATGGTAATGGCCTGTTTTTTCACCTTGCTGCTATCGCCTACGGTAAATACAAATACTTTATCCTGCATTTCGATCGTGGCCGATCCAGGTACGATTAAAGCATCTTTATGCTCAAGGCTCAAACGGATCCTTCCGGTATTGCCCGATCTTAATAAACCCGCCGGATTAGGGAAACTGGCCCTTACCGTAATGGCACCTGTAGTTTTATCAAACTGCCCGTCGATGATATCGATTTTACCGGTTTTGGCATACTCTGTATTATCGGCCAAAAGAAGCGTAACCGCCGGAATCTGTTTAATTTTATCTTTAAGTGTCTGTCCGGCATATTGTGATTTAAAGTTCACAAAGTCTTTTTCACCCAAAGAGAAATAAACGTGTACTTCGTGCACATCCGATAGTTGCGTTAATGCTTCAACATCTGTTGGATTAACCAAACTACCACGTTTTTTAGCCAAACGGCCGATATAACCGCTAACAGGTGCTTTAATTAAGGTATAGCCCAGGTTGATTGATGCTGTAGAAACATTGGCTTTGGCCTGTTCTACATTGGCTTTAGCGGCCTGTGCAGTTGCCTTGGCCGATTTTAACTGGAAATCAGAGATAACTTTATTCTGAACTAAAGCGGTTAAACGCTCTACTTCCAAATTGGCATTTACAACTGCAGCTTCTGCCGAGTGCTGCGCAGCCAGTGCATTGTTTAAAGCAGCACGGTAAGGTTGCTCGTTAATTTTAAATATCGGCTGACCAGCGCTAACTAAAGCACCTTCATCAACAAAAACCTTATCAAGCGTTCCACTCACCTGTGGACGGACTTCAACATTATCTGTTCCCTCAATCGAGGCAGGATAATCCTGATAAGTTGTTTGCGTACCAGAAACGATACTTGCTACCGGTAAAGATGGTGGCGGTGGTGCTGCTGCCGATTGCTCAGGAGACGATTTACAGCTTACCAAAATTATAGATAGAAGAGAAATTGTTAACACTGTGTTAATACCATTAAACCATTTAACGGTGTTAAGTAAGGGATACAAGCGATGTAGAGATTTCATATGATTTTATTTAATTGGAATTATAGTGAATAAATAATCTAACAGTGTTAAATTATCGGGTAAAAAAAAATTAACTGTTAATAGATAACGTAATACCTTTGATGGCATCTTTTAATATTTGTTGGTTTAGTTCGTCGGTTGTTCTACCGTTCGGGCGGACCAGGTTAATGGAAATTAAACCGTGAATGATCGACCAATAGGTGTAATACTTCATACAGATATCGTCTTCAGAAACGGGTTTCTTCTCAAACAATGATTCGATTACATCGCCTAACATCCCCCCTACATTTTCAGCTTCGGGCATCGAGTTTTTAACGGTACAGCACACCATATCCACCCCGTACATCAATTGATAAAATTCTTTGTGGGCAAAGGCGAAGTTCCAGTAGGCAATCCACATGGCTTCCATTTTATCTTCCGCAGCCTCATGCTGATCTCTGGCTTCGCGGATATCTTTGGCCAACATTAAATATCCTCTTCTGGTAAGCTCCAGTAAGATTCCATCTTTATTGGGAAAATATTCGTAAATAATTGGTGCAGTATATTCAATCTGGTCGGCAATTTTACGCATACTTAATGCCTGCCAGCCTTCTGTTTGAACAATGTTCAAGGCAGCATCCAGAATTTTTGTCCTGGTTTCATCTTTTAAACGTAGAATTCTTTCTTTACTTCCCATGACTGGAATATTAGGTGTAAATAATCTAACACCGTTAAGCAAATGTAGAACCAATTCCAGAATTCACAATCATTCATTTGTCATAAACATTTTATTGATTAATTTCACAACTGATAATCGACCGTTAAAGCATAATAAGGTACATTTACAAGCAAATTAATTTTTTCCATAAAATATAAGAATGATTTTCAGGGAAGCAAAAACGACTGACATTCCTGCGATTCAGGTTGTGAGACATGTCGTAAAAGAGAACATTTTGTCCGATCCGGCTCTGGTTACCGACAAAGACTGTGAAGAATTTATTACCCAACGCGGCAAAGGCTGGGTTTGTGAAGCAGACGGACAGCTTGTTGGTTTTTCGATTGTAGATTTAAAGGACCGGAACATCTGGGCCTTATTTCTACGGCCTGAGTTTGAAGGTAAAGGCATTGGAAAAGAACTGCACCGCTTGATGATGGATTGGTATTTCGATCAAACACATGAGTTGGTGTGGTTAGGCACAGCACCAAATACCCGTGCCGAAGAATTTTACACCAGGCAAGGCTGGAAAAAAGTAGGCCTGGTAAATAAAGGGGAGGTAAAATTTGAAATGGGTTATGAGGATTGGGTGAAACATATTGGCACTGTCGACCACAAAGACACAAAGGCACTGAGATAAAAGCATCGCCACCTCGACAGAAACGCAACCTGTCCCGATTTTTCATCGGGAGTGGAATGGAGCGATCTGTATTGTGGTAGATTAGCTTCGCTCGAAATGGCAGTACGCAAGAATGATCAATCACCAAGGCACAAAGTAGCAAATCTCTTTGTGTCCCTGTGCCTTCGTGGTAAATTTATTTAACCATTCCAAATAAATGGTGCTCGTTTTGCAAAAGCACATTCAGCTAACTCTTTAATAATAAACTGGGCTAAATTTGCCGCGTTAATCTGTTCGCCCTTACAGTTTATCAAACTTTGCCCAATCCCGGTTGTTCCGGCCGTCTGAATAATCATCGGCAGGCGCACCAATGTCCAATCGATGCTGCTTTGAGCCAACATATCATATTCCCTTTGTCGGTTAGCTGTAGAAACCGGATAGTTCTCGTACATCCATTTGGTGGCAAATTGTGTTTTGGCATCTTTTTGATCCACGGGTGTATCCACGTTAATTCCTGTAATTGCGATGTAACGTTTCAAATCAAAGTTGTGCATTGCTATCAGGATATTTTCAGTGGCTTTCGTAAAGATTGTTTTTTCGCTTGCTGGTTGGCCCATACCCAGTGCACTCACTACAATATTACAGCCTTCTATAAGGGCATGTACGGTATCAGACTCTTTGACATCGCCAATTACGACTTCTAATGAGACATGATGGATCTGAAGTTTTTCAGGGTTTCTGATCAGGGCTTTTACCTGATAATTTTGCGCCAATAGCGCATTTAAAATATAAGTGCCAGCTTTACCGGTAGCACCGATTAAAGCAATTTTTAAATCTTGCATGATAATCTTTATAAAATTTTAGAAATAACATTATGGCCCGGTTTATAAGGTTGATAAACGGGATAGCAGTATGCTACTGCTCGAATTATATTTTATAAAGAGATTTTAATAGCATGAATGTATGCAAATGATTATTGATATCCAATTGTCATTAAAAACAGACCCAGTTTGAAAAACAGGCCAAAGTAATTTAAACCCGATTGAATGGATGCTCCCGATTTTTCATCGGAGCAGAAAGGAAAGCGCGAGTACCGGAACCGATTTGCACTGCTAGTGCTTTACAAAAAAACTGAATAATAAATATTACGGGTCACAAAAAAACCTTAGCGTATAAGCCATTTAACCCATAGTTGTAAGATTGTTTTCCCGAAAAACCGGGACAGGCTGTACCTTACAATGACGATGCGCCGAAAGGATTATTAAGCACGGAGACACAAAGCGAATTTCTTGGTGTTTTTGTGTCTCCGTGTTAAAACACTAAGCCTTAAACTTCTTCATAAAGTTGCTTACGCTTTCTTCTAAATTACCATCGGCGATGGCTTTAACGAAAGCGGTACCGATAATTGCCCCGTTGGCATACGAGCAGGCTTTGTCAAAAGTCTGTTTATCGCTGATCCCGAAACCGATCATAGTTGGATTTTTAAGGTTCAGTCCTTTTATTCTGCTAAAATAAGCTTCGGTGGTATCGCCAACTTCTAAATTTTTACCGGTTGTAGCAGAAGAAGAAAGCAGATAGATAAATCCATTGGTTAATCCATCTATTTTGTGGATGCGTTCTGTAGCAGTTTGAGGGGTAATTAAAAATACGTTGCTCAGGTTATGTTTTTCGAAACATTCTTGGTAAAACTCCTCATACTCTACCATCGGCAGGTCGGGAACAATGCAACCATCTACTCCTACTTCGGCGCATGCCTCACAGAAATTTTCTACGCCAAACTGCAGCACCGGGTTTACATAACCCATTAGCAAAACAGGAATGGTAACGTGTTTACGCAGATCTCTCAATTGCTCAAAAAGCAGTTTAAGCGTCATCCCCTGATCGAGTGACTGTTTACTGCTTGCCTGGATTACAGGTCCATCAGCAACAGGATCCGAATACGGAAATCCGATTTCGAGCATATCAGCACCCGATTTTTCTAAGGCCTCAGCAATTTGCAAAGTATCACCGGTATTTGGATAACCAGCGGTATAATAAATTGATAATATATTTTTCTTCTCCTGGAAGAGTTGTTTGATACGGTTCATACCCCATACCCCTAAAGGGGCTTTATTAATGTGTGAAAAATTTACCTCAAAAGTCCCCTTTAGGGGATTTAGGGGTTATAGGTTAAAATATTTAATATAAGTGTCCAGATCCTTGTCGCCACGGCCAGATAGGCAAACTACTACGTTTTCGCCACCTTTAAATTCCATTTTTTCCAGGTAAGCCAGCGCATGTGCACTTTCAATAGCAGGAATAATGCCTTCCAGTTGGGTACAGAGCAACCCTGCTTCCAAGCTTTCTTCATCGGTGATGGAAACATATTGTCCGCGGCCGGTTTTAAACAAATGTGCATGTTGTGGGCCAATGCCAGGATAGTCCAATCCTGCTGAAACAGAATGCGGCTCTACCACCTGTCCATCCTCTGTTTGCATTAAAATGCTTCTGCTACCGTGTAGCACTCCTTCTTTACCTAAATACGTGGTTGCTGCAGAAAATCCGCTCGACACCCCTTTTCCGGCCGCTTCAACAGCGATGAGCTTAACATTTTCATCATCCATAAAATGATAGAACATACCCATGGCATTGCTGCCACCACCTACGCAGGCTAAAACATAATCAGGCTGATCGCTTCCGGTTTGCTCCAACAATTGTTTTTTGGTTTCTTCAGAAATAATCGACTGGAAAATGGCGACCATATCCGGGTAAGGATGCGGGCCAACTACCGAACCGATGATATAATGGGTATCAACCGGATTGTTGATCCAATCGCGCATGGCTTCGTTTGTGGCATCTTTTAAGGTTTTACTGCCCGAACTTGCCGGAACAACCTTTGCACCCAACATTTTCATACGGGCTACGTTTGGTGCCTGCCGTTCGATATCAACCTCACCCATGTAAATTACACATTCGAGGTTACGCAGCGCACAAACTGTTGCCGTTGCCACACCATGCTGACCGGCACCTGTTTCGGCGATAATCCTTTTTTTGCCCAGTTTTTCGGCCAATAAAATCTGTCCGATGGTGTTGTTGATCTTGTGAGCCCCGGTATGGTTTAAATCTTCTCTTTTAAGGAAAATATTGGCACCATAACGTTCAGAATATCTTTTGGCAAGGTACAATGGCGAAGGACGGCCAACGTAATCTTTCAATAGCTGATGAAATTCCTTTTGAAAATCGGGATCAGCAATAATCTTTAAATAATTCTGACGTAACTCTTCTACATTCGGATAAAGCATCTCAGGGATGTACGCTCCTCCAAAATCTCCGTAATATCCTTTTTCGTTTACTTTGTATTTCATATCTCCAATTTTTGTCATTCTGAGGAACGAAGAATCTGTTTAAAATTAGCGCAAAATTTTCATCGCTTACAGATGCTCCGTGCCTCAGCATGACAGCTTATTTTATTATTTCCTTTATAAATTCTTTAATCTTTTCTGCGTCTTTTAATCCCGGCTCTGTTTCAAACTTACTATTGATATCAACCGCGTATAATCTCGGGTCGCTGATTGATGCTATTGTTGCCGCATGTTCCAAATCGATACCTCCACTTAAAAAATAAGGCTTGCTGTAGGCATACCGATCAAGAACAGACCAATCGAATGTTTTTCCCGATCCACCGTGGGCTTTGGTTTTGGTATCGAACAAAAAGTAATCTGCCACATTTAAATAGAGCTCTAAATCAGAAAAATTAAAATCCTCATCTATTCCAAATGCTTTTATTACTTCAAGCGATGGATAGTCCGACTTCAATACTTCGCAATAACCTGCCGATTCGCTCCCATGTAGCTGTACAGCTTTGAGCTTAAGTGTGTTTATCCTATCCTTTACCTTTTCAAGGTCTTCATTTACAAAAACGCCTACCGTTTTAATCTCCGAAGGGATATATTTGATCAATTCAGCAGAAACCTCACTTATCAGTCGAGGCGATTTCTCATAAAAAATGAAGCCCAAATAATTTGGCTGAAGTTCGGCAACTGCAGCAATATTGGCGGCCAAACGCATTCCACAAACTTTTAACTTTAGCATGCCAACAATTGTTTAAAACTGTTCAATGCCTTTTTGCTGCCGAGCGATTCTTCCGCTTCATAATAACAATCGGCAAATGATGCGGTTGGCTTTATGGTACGGATGGCCAGTGCAGAGTTGCACAATACCACATTGGTTTGCACATCGGTAGCTTCGCCATTTAACACATCCATAAATATCTTCGCTGATGATGCTACAGTATCCCCCCCCTTAATGCTATTCACATCAACTTTCTCAAAGCCCATATCATCAAGCGTTAAAATCTGTTCTCCCTTATTGGTGAATGTTTTTACATCGCAGGTAAGTGAAACTTCATCATAACCTTCGAGCGCATGTACAATGGTATAATTCTTATCCGTATCCTGGTATAAATAAGCATATAAACGTGCCAGTTCGAGGCTAAATACCCCCACCATCTGGTGGCGCGGCTGCCCGGGGTTAACCATAGGGCCCAGCATATTGAAAAATGTTTTTACGCCCAGCTCCTTACGGATGGGGGCAACAATTTTCATCGCCGGATTAAACAAAGGGGCGTGTAAAAAGCAAATGCCTGCAGCATCTAAATTCCGCCTTAAAATATCTTCATCATTGGTAAAAGTATAACCCAGATACTCCATTACATTAGAAGAGCCACAGCCTGAAGAAACACCATAATTACCGTGTTTGGCTACGTGATGACCTGCACCTGCCACTACGAAAGAAGATAAGGTAGAAATATTAAAAGTATCTTTACCATCGCCACCTGTACCGCAAAGATCAATCAGCTCGTAAGCGGATAAATCAACTTTAACACACATATCGAGCATGGCATCCCTAAAACCCTGCAGCTCCTGCACGGTAATGTTGCGCATGGCGTAGGCGGTAATAAAGGCCGCAATCTGCGAAGAGTTGAATGCGCCTTCCGAAATGGAAATTAAAATGTTTTTTGCTTCTTCCCTGCTAAAGCTCTTGTTCTCGAATAAATGGTTTAATATTTTTTTCATGTTTTGTGTACTTCTTTCCCGTCATTCTGAACTCGGTTCATAATCTTTTACATAGATGCTGAACTAAATTCAGCATGACGATCTATTCTTTTTTATCTCTGATTCATCTTATTTATCCCCATGGTTCGTGTCATCACAAACCATTTTAATATTTCAACCCACCCCGTCCTTCGGACACCCCTCCACGGGAGGGGAAGGCATAAAAAAAAGGATTGCTTCTTGGGCAATCCTCTTAATTGTGTTTAAAATATTGTAAAATATATAACAATAGAATTTGCCTAACGAATTTCGTTATGCCACCACCAATTGTTATTTAAGTTTTTAATTATCATGTTTGTATAAAGCAAATATTGATATAGTTTTTTAATATTCCAAAATCTTTCTAAAAATATATGTCTTTCTTCAAAAGAAAAGTACAGTTTAATGATGATTTCGGTTTCGGATCTAACCCGGTAACCAAAAACCAGCGCATGCTCAACCCCGATGGTTCTGCAAATATCGAACGTACCGGCCTGCCCTGGTTTAAGTTCGACGATACCTACACCCGCCTGGTTACCATGAGCTGGACGCGGTTTTTCATCGTTATCCTGGCTGCCTACCTCATTGTGAACACCATTTTTGCCATCCTTTATAATGTTATCGGGATCGAAAACCTCGATGGTGCCAAAGGGGTTACGCTTCGCGACCAGTTTTTTGATGCCTTTTTCTTTTCGGCGCAAACCATTTCTACCGTTGGTTACGGCCACATTTCGCCTCAGGGTTTTATCACCAGTGTACTGGCCGCTTTCGAAAGTATGCTGGGTTTACTGGCTTTTGCACTGGCCACAGGTTTATTGTACGGCCGTTTCAGCAGGCCTACTTCGAAGGTTGCTTTCAGCAAAAAGATGGTAATTGCGCCATACGAAAAGGGGCATGGCTTAATGTGCCGCCTGGTTAATTTAAGGCGCAACCAGTTGATAGAAGTTGAGGTACAGATGGTGATGTCGTACAATGAAATGGTTGATGGTAAGGATGTACGGCGCTTTTATCCTCTTCATTTGGAGCGCGATAAAATCAGCATCCTTTCGCTTAACTGGACACTGGTACACCCCATCACGGAAGAAAGTCCACTGTTCGAAAAATCACTGATCGAACTGCAACTGGCCGAAGTAGAGGTTTTTGTGATGTTAAAGGCTTTTGATGACACTTTTGCGCAAACCATCCATACCCGGACGAGCTACCAGGATGAAGAAATCGAAATGGATGCCAAATTCGACAAAATGTATTACCACAATGAAACGGGTAAAATGGTGGTTGATTATAGCAAATTGGATCAGATTACACCAACGGCCTAGGATTTTTAAGATATACTTTTTTTTGGAAAGCAGGTTCAGTGCACATCGCTAACGATAGTCCCGCCTTTTGCTTTATCCCGATTGAAGAAATCGGGACCGCTGTCAGTCGGGTTTAGGTAGGTTGGTCGAGTGCAATAAATAGGCCACCCCGCCTTACAGACACCCCTCCAAAGGAGGGGAATGCAAATCGCGTAAAAACTATGAGGGGCAATTCCCCTCTCCCAGAGGGGTGTCCGCAGGACGGGGTGTTAATTAACGCCCTATAAAATCCAAAATATCCTTATATAAACTATTCCCGCCAAAAATCATCTGGCTGATCATCGGTACATGGCTTTTCCCTTTAATTTCCTTTATTTCGACCGGAACGCGGTTAGCTTTTAACTTTTCGTACAATTTTGGTGTTTGTATTTTTATCGCACCGTAGGTTTTACTTCCATAAAAAAGTAAATGCGGATTCTTGATGTTATTTACATAATCCATGGGCGAAGCTACTTTCCAAACAGCGGGTTGATCGGTAAAGGTGCGGATGAAATCGAAATAAAAGTGATCTTTTTCGGCCGTCGTTAAATATTCGTGCATATCCAATCCAAACGGGTCATTTAAGATCATGCCTTTAATCGGGTTATTAATTCCGGCTTTTTTAAAATATTTCGGATCGGCATTTATCAATTCGCCCAAATGCGCCCCAGCCGAATGCCCCATTACAAAAATTTTGTCAGCACTGGCTGTATAATCAGTTATGTGCTCCTTCACCCATTTAATAGCCAAAGCACAGTCATCGCCCATTTTTTCGTACTGAACATTAGGCGCCAAAGGATAATTGATAATTACGGTAACTACGCCTTTTCGGGCAAAGTTTCTACCCAGCCACCAATAGGTTTCTTTTTTGCCACTGCTCCATGATCCGCCATGGATAAACACCAGAACGGGCTTATCTTTTATACTATCGTTCTTATAAAAAACATTCAGGGTATTGGACTCATCGGTATTGCCCGCGTAATTGATGTTTTTCGCTTTTTTTACCTGTGCAGAAGAAAGTATGGTTTGGAATAAGAACATTAATAAAATAAGCGATTTGTACATAAAAAAGGTTGTATCTAGACTTAAATAAACGAAAATGTTGTAGAGATGGATTTTTTTGAGGAGTATCGAGTAGAGAGTATCAAGTATCGAGACATAATTCGTCCAGCACTAAACCCTAACCGCTAACCTAATTGCCCTATGCCTTAAACCTTCTACCTTTATACCTCAACCTTTACCCTTTAATCAAAGGATTTTTCTCTTTCGCAAATAGATCAAATACCTTTTTATCTACAAATGCGGGGAACAGTTTATTCATCCAAACGGCCAATTTTCCTTGTCCGGTCATAACCAGGGTGCGTTTACGTTTTTCTATACCATCGGCAATAATTGCCGCAACTTCTTCTGATGACATCATTTTGCCTTCATCCATGCTGGTTTCACCATGTGCAGCACCGTCTTTGGATAAGGCTGTTACCCGAATATTTGAAGCTGTAAAACCCGGACAAGCGACCATTACATTCACCCCGGTTTTTAACAGTTCGGTGCGCAACGACTCCATAAAGCCGTTCATCGCAAATTTAGAGGCCGAATAACCGGTACGGCCAGGCAAACCACGGTAACCCGCAATTGATGAAACGCCTACAATTGTTCCCTTGGTTTTTAAAATCTCTGGCAAAGCGTATTTGGTACAGTAAACCGTTCCCCAGAAGTTTACGTCCATCAGGTTTTTCAATACCGACAATTCTAAATCATTAAAAAGTGCACGCATGGATAATCCGGCATTGTTGACCAGAATATCTATTTTCTGAAACGAAACCAGTGCTTGTTTAATAATCAATTCGCAATCGGCTTCGTTACTTACATCCGCCTGAACGGCAACCGCTCTAATGCCGTATTTTTTTTCGAGATCGGCGGTAATTTCGCATAGCGTAACATATTGACGGGCAGCTAGAACCAGGTTGGCCCCACGTTTTGCAAATTCTTCGGCACAGGCTTTTCCAATTCCGCTTGAGGCGCCAGTAATGATGATGACTTTATCTTTTAGGTTCATTTTTTTTGAGTATCAAGTAGCGAGTATGAGTATCAAGATCTGAGTATCAGGTATCAGGTACAGACCTTTTATCGCTTTTAGTTTGTTTTAAAATAGTTTGTTGCTTCGGTAACTTCATCGGTATTGATAATATCTACACCCAATTTATGTAGCAATTCCCAACAGGCCTTATTATCTGGTGCACCCCAAAAACGAAATGGTTTTCCAATTTTATGTGCATGATTAATCAGCGCTGTTAATTTAGCTTTATCAACCGCAGCAATTTCGCCGATTCCTTTCCATTTCGAATAAGCAGCAAAATTATCGCTGATCATGGTTATTTTATTCAGATCCTCAACTGCATAATCTATTCCTGGCAGGCCATCAAATTTGATCATTTCGGGATAAAGATGGAAAGTATTGTGCGGCGGCCGGTTCCCACTGATCACGATATTGACCTTTTTTCCTCCTCCAGAAAATAATTTTTCGTAAGGCTTTAATGTTTTCAGTAAAACGGGATAGGTTAAATCCCAGTTCTCTTTAAAATCGATCATCAGCTGAAAGCTATAAAAATCTTTGCTGTTTGATAGGGCCAATATAGGTTTCAGGTATAAATTCTCTAAGGAGTTGCCCGCTTTAATCTCTTCTTTGCTATGGGCCACAATTAACGAACCGCCAACCACAAAAACATCGGCCTCAATAGAAAAAGCTTTATTTTTAACCGCATCATAAAAAGGTTTTTGATGGGTATAATCGTTATGGGAATGGATTTTAACCTGTGCTTTTACAAAAAATCCGGATATAGTTAATGTCAGGAAAACTAAGAAATACTTTATCATTATTTCATCATTGCAGTTTCGTAAGGCACGCGGGTTATTATTGATCGGCCAAGCGTAATTTCATCGGTATACTCCAGTTCACCGCCAAAGGCAATACCCCGTGCAATTGTGGTTACCGGAACGTTAAACTCTTTTAATCTCTTGTATAAATAGAACAGGGTGGTATCACCTTCCATATTCGGGCTCAGCGCTAAAATTACTTCTTTAATGCCTCCCTCTGCCATTCGCGACACCAAGCCATCAATAAACAGATCGGAAGGTCCCACCCCATCCATTGGTGAAATTAGGCCACCCAAAACATGGTAAACGCCAAAATATTGACCGGTATTTTCAATCGCCATTACATCGCGGGTATCTTCTACCACGCAAATGGTTTCTTTATCGCGTTTAACCGAGGTACAGATTTCGCACACCACATAATCAGAAATATTATGGCAGGTGGTACAGTGTTTAATTTGCTGTTTAAGCTTGATAAAGGTGTTGCCAAACTGGTTTACTTCTTCCTGCTCTTTGTTTAAAAGGTGTAATACTAAACGTAAAGCTGTTTTTTGCCCTACGCCAGGCAGTTTCGAGAATTCGTTTACCGCATCTTCGAGCAGTTTGGATGAGAAATTCATGATACAAAAATAGGTAAAATGGTTCATTGGTTCAATAGTCATTAGTTCAATCGTTCATTGGTCATTAGTTCATTAGGCTATTTAACTTCGGACTCCGGACTTCCGACTTCGGACTTATCAATGTATTGCTTGATTTGATACTTTTCTTTACATTTATCAGCTTAACACGAAACTATGTCTCCAACCATTCTCTTATGTTTTCTGATCGGTTATTTTTTACTGCTGATTATTATTTCATTTGTAACTTCAAAAAACTCATCCGACAATTCGACTTTCTTTATTGCCAACCGGAACTCTAAATGGTACTTGGTTGCCTTTGGAATGATCGGAACCGCACTTTCTGGCGTTACTTTTATATCGGTACCTGGAGAAGTTGGAGCACCTGCCGGTAACCAGTTTCAGTATTTTCAGTTCGTTTTGGGCAACGCCGTTGGCTTTATTGTTATCGCCTCAGTTTTACTTCCGCTTTACTACCGGATGAATTTAACCTCCATTTACAGCTATATAGAAAAGCGGTTAGGGCATTACAGTTATAAAACAGCTGCATCGATATTTTTATTGAGCCGTACGCTGGGCTCTGCCACAAGACTATACCTGGTAGTTATTGTACTACAGCGTTTTATATTCGATAATTATGGCATTCCGTTCTGGTTAACGGTTTTAATTTCATTGGCACTAATTTGGTCGTACACTTTTAAAGGCGGATTAAAAACCATTATTATTACCGATACCCTGCAAACATTTTTCCTGGTACTTTCGGTTTTTTTAACCATTTATTTCATCTGTAACAGTCTCCATTTCAATATCCCACAGGCATTTGAAACGGTAAAAAACAGCAGTTATTCGAAAATATTCTTCTTAAATGATTTCCTGACCAATAAATTCTATTTCAGTAAACAGTTTATCGGCGGTATTTTCGTTACCATCGCCATGACGGGGTTAGATCAGGATCTGATGCAGAAAAACCTGAGTATGGGCACCATTAAAGAGGCACAAAAAAACATGTTCACTTTTACAGGAGTATTTGTAATTCTGAACGTCTTCTTTTTAAGCGTAGGTGCATTATTGTACATTTTCGCAGCCAAAAACGGCATTGATATTCCATTGGACCATATTACCGGAAAACCACGAACAGATTTGTTGTTCCCCGAAATTGCATTGAACAACCTCGGTGCCATACCTGCAATTATATTTATGCTGGGTTTAACTGCAGCAACCTTTGCCACTACCGATTCGGCCCTTACGGCTTTAACAACATCGTTTTGTGTCGATTTTTTAGGTATGGATAAAAGCGAAAATGTAAATGCAAAAGATGCCGTTAAAAAGCGTCATACTGTACACGTGGCATTTTCGATATTGATGTTTCTGGTCATTATTGTAATCAATGCGTTTAACAGCTCGTCGGTAGTGAGCTTAATTTTTACCATTGCATCGTATACATATGGTCCACTTTTAGGCCTATACAGTTTTGGATTGTTTGTAAAAAAACGTGGCCTGCACGATAAATTAGTACCAATAGTTTGCTTATTATCACCTTTTTTATGTTACTTGCTTTCTACGTACTCTACCACTTTATTGGGCGGTTACGTTTTTAGTGTTGAACTGATTTTAATTAACGGTTTAATCACATTTATCGGCTTATTGTTCATCAGCAAAAAAACTGATGCACAAACCAGATTTTAATATTAGAATAACAGTATATGACGAGTGAAGAAAAAATTAGAAGTGCTTTTGAAAACAAAGACTGGCAAGAGATTAAAGTAACAGACTCCTGGCAAATTTTTAAAATCATGGCCGAATTTGTAGACGGCTTTGAAAAACTGGCTAAAATTGGCCCTTGTGTTACCATTTATGGTTCGGCCCGTACGGCACAGACACATAGGTATTATCAATTGGCCGAACAGTGCGGTAAGTTATTAACCGATCGTGGTTATGGCGTAATTACTGGCGGTGGCCCGGGGATTATGGAAGCCGGAAACAAGGGTGCCCATACCAATGGTGGTAAATCAGTAGGTTTAAACATTGAGTTGCCTTTTGAGCAGTTCCACAACAAATATATCGACCATAATAAATTATTGGAGTTTGATTATTTCTTTGTCCGCAAAGTAATGTTCATGAAATACAGTCAGGGTTTTGTGGTTTTACCTGGTGGCTTTGGTACTATGGATGAGCTTTTCGAAGCCTTAACCTTAATTCAAACGGGTAAAATTGCACGTTTCCCAATCGTACTGCTCGGAGTTGATTATTGGGGCGGATTAATTGACTGGATTAAAGGAACCATGCTGCAAAAAGAGCATAATATCCACGAAGAAGATTTAAATCTTTTCCGTTTGGTAGATACCGCAGAAGAAGCCGCAGAACATATTTTCCGTTTTTACGATAAATACGTACTTAAACCGAATTTCTAGGCTGGTTTATTAGTTCATCTGCCATTGGTTCATTAGTTTGATCAATTGTTTGAATTGGTCAACTGAAAACTGCCAACTGAAAAAGTGCTTACAAAAAATAAGCACTTTTTTTATGCTCCTTTTTATTGTAACAAGTTCCTCAAACTGCCATCTAAAGTAAAAAGAATTACATGTCGAGATTTATCAATTGGAAAAACAACTGGTTTAGCGGAAACTTCCAGCTCTTTGTAGATGGTGTTCAGAAAGGCATGATTACTTTCGGCACCTGGAAAAGTGATGCGGTAAGTATGTTTGAGGATAAGAACTATTATTTTGTGAATGAGGGTTTCTGGCAATCGAAAACAAAGGTAATCGACAGAAATACGAATGAAATGGTAGCCATCATTACTTATGATAGCTGGAAATCGAAAGCATTGATCAGTTTAAATACAGGCGAACAGTACGAGTGGAAATCGACAGGTATCTGGAAAACCCAATTCACAGTGAGCAATTATAAGGATGCGCACATCATGTATAATTCGGGCAGCAACAGCGGAGCAATATCCTCTGATACGGATAATGAGCTCTTGATTATTTCAGGTCTGTTTATTAAACAGATATACAACAAACGTGCTGCCCTGATTGTTGTTTGTTTGATCCCGATCATGACCGCAACAATTAACCGCCACTAGAAAACGCTTTAAATCCTTTTGTGAGATGGAACAGACATTGAATTGGAGAAAAGGGTTATTTGATAGCAACTATCAAGTAATAAATAATGGGTACTTAAAGTTTTCATTGAATTTTAGTTCATGGAAAAATTCTGCAATCGCTACTACTCAAAGCGGCATTTATCTGCTTAAGAGCGAAGGCTTATCGAAACCTGAAACCAGAATAATCGACAACAAGCATACGGTTTTAGCGGTAATTACTTACGACTGGCTTAAGTTTAAAGCAAAAATTGTGTTTGCATCTGGCGAAACGTTTGATTGGAGCTTCCAGAACAGTTGGCTGAGCCGGTGGTCGCTGAATAACCATAAGGATAAACAGATTTTATTCAATGCATCAACCGGAAATGGATTGATCCATACCAATATTGATGATGATATGCTGATTTTATCTGGACTTTTTATCCGGGAATACTATTCGAGGCTGCTTATCGGTTTCATTATTCTGGTTTGCCTGATGCTCAGCTTCAAGAATATGTTTTAAGTATTTTTTACATCCCAATATGGTCTTAGCGTCTCGCTGAGACTTTCGAAGCATAAACCATCGATATAATAGCCATTAAGTCGTAGCGTGACGCTACAACTAGAATCTTCAAATTCATATGAAACATCTGGTCTTAGCGTCTCGAAGCATAAACCATTGATATAATAGTCATTAAGTCGTAGCGTGACGCTACAACTAGAATCTTCCTATTCATATGAAACAATCTGGTCTTAGCGTCTCGCTGAGACTTTCGAAGCATAAAACCATCGATATAATAGCCATTAAGTCGTAGCGTGACGCTACAACTAGAATCTTCAAATTCATATGAAACAATCTAGTCTTAGCGTCTCGCTGAGACCTTCGAAGCATAAACCATCGATATAATAGCCCTTAGTGTGAACTACCAATAAGATTGATTTTATGTCGTTGCGAGAAACTACGACTAGAATCAGATACTGAAACAAGTTCAGTATGACGGCCTCGACAGAAAACCAAATCTTGTCTTTATGTGTCGCTAAGACTTAGAAAGCATAAAACCATCAATATAACAGCCCTTAAGTCTTCGCGTGACGTTACAACTGGAGTCACTAAAATCAGTTAACCCAAAATCTCCTTTATCTTTTCGGTAGGCCTGGCAATTACCGCCTGATCCCCTGAGATAATAATTGGCCTCTCGATCAAAATTGGATGTGCGATCATTGCATCTACCCATTCATCGTCGGTTAAGGTTTTACCTTTATAATTTTCGGCAAAAACTTTCTCTCCTTTACGGATCAGTTCGAATGGTTTGATGCCTAATTTTTGGACGATTTCTTGAAGCTCCTTTTTATTTGGCGGGGTTTCGAGATAATAAATTACTTCGAATTCCTTTCCGCTTTTTTCTAGCGCTTCTAAAGCACAACGGCTTTTGGTACAGCGGTTATTGTGATAAATTTTGATCATTTAAGGAATCTTTAAAGTCCACTAACACCACCACTTACCACCAGTTTCATGGCATCGGCGGCAGTCATGTGCAAATCGGTTACCTTCTCTCTGCTAACAATACAAAGCTGACCAGCAAAAGAATATGATAATGGGAAATAAACGGCAACATCATCGGGCAGATTAAGTTTATGGAGGTCGTTCTGCGTTAAAAACCCAATCTTTTTTAATCCCCCTTCTACTTCTACCAGCACGGGGTGGTTAAATTTCTTTTCATCGCCTACAAAAGCTTCAGTTAAATCTTTTATAGATGAATAGATAAAGTTGAGCAAGGGCAGGCGCTGCATAATCCGCTGGAACCAGTTGTACATGGGTTCGGTTACCAAATTGGTTACAAAGATACCCGCAAGCAGAATGATGGCTAAAACGGTAAGCAGGCCTAAACCGGGGATGTTGCGGCTTTCGCCTGTTTTAGGGTTTACGCCTAAAATATTGTTTACGTTTAACCAGCTATCAACAGTTGTTACCGCCCAAACCACAATAAAAATACTTACGGCAATGGGTACAACAATTAATAAACCTTTAATTAAATAGTTTAAAATAGCTTTCCCGACTTTGTTCATGGTGCAAAATTAGGAAAAATATGGGTAAATGGTTAGGATTGTTATATTGTTTGCTTGCTTTACTATTAATTGATGATTTCTCATACTTTTCAACTGTATTTTTTTGCACATTTTACCAACAATGAAGCAATAAAACAATTTAACACTCTTTTTTATTCATAGAAATAAACCCTTTTCACCCTTTGGGAGATATTGGTCAAAATTTCATATGGAATGGTGTTGATGTCTTTTGCCAATTGCATAATGGTGTGTTCCCTGTTGAAAACAATCGCTTCATCTCCAGGCTTCACATCAATGCCCGAAACATCAAGCATGGTCATGTCCATACAGATGGAACCAATTGTTGGCACTAAATGTCCGTTGATAAGCATTTTACCTACACCATTACCAAAATACCTCGTATAACCGTCGGCATAACCAATTTTTACGGTCGCTATTTTTCCGCCATTTGGCAGTACACCTTTCCTACTATACCCAACCGTTTCTCCTGCAGATAAGGTTTTTACCTGGGTAACCGTCGTTTTAAGCATCATTACGGTTTGCAAACCGCGGTTATTGGCCAAAGCAGAATCAAAACCATATAAACCTATACCGAGGCGTACCATATCCATTTGTCCTTCCGGCCAGCGCGAAATCCCTGATGTATTGGCGATATGAAGCAGGGGTTTGTAACCTAACATACTAACCAACTGGCTGGCCATCAGCTTAAATTTCTCAATTTGTTGTTGGGTAAATCCGTCGTGCTCTGCCGCATCGCTTGCCACCAGGTGTGAAAAAATACTTTGAACTTTTACTCTTTCCGAATCTTTCAACAGTACAGAAAGCGCGTCTATTTCCGATCCATCAAAGCCTAAACGGTGCATCCCACTATCTATTTTAATATGGATGGGGTAGTCGAAATCATAATCTGATAGGGCATTTAAAAAACTGGTCAGGATTTCGACACTATATATTTCGGGTTCAAGATGATGTTTAATGATGGCTTCGAAAGCAGATTCTTCGGGGCTCATTACCATAATCGGTAAGGTAATGCCGGCTTTTCGCAAGGCAATGCCTTCATCGGCATAGGCTACGGCCAAATAATCTACTTTATGAAACTGCAGCAGATTGGCAATTTCAAAACTTCCGCTTCCGTAAGAAAAAGCTTTAACCATCGCCATAATTTTAACGCCAGGTTTAATTTTGGAACGGTAAAATTGCAGGTTTCCAACCATGGCATTAAGGTCTATTTCTAAAACCGTATCGTGTATTTTCTGCGTCAGCAGTTTACTGATCCGCCCAAATTCGAAACGCCTTGCCCCTTTTACCAATATTGTTTCGTGGTTAAACTGCAAACCCGGAAAAGCTTCAATAAAAGCATTGGTATCCTCAAAAAACTGGGTTTCGAACTTAAAAAGATCAGCGTATCCCGAAATATGGGTACCAATTCCGATTAACCGGTTTACTTTTTTTTGTAAAAGCAGTTCGGCTATTTCGGTGTATAAATCAAGATCATCCCGCCCCGTTTCAAATAATTCGGAAAGGATTACGGTTTTCTTTGCATGCTGGTTCTGCTGATTCAAAAAATCGAGTGCTATAGCCAGTGATGAAATATCCGCACTATAAGAATCGTCGATAATGGAACATTGGTTTATCCCGTTTTTAAGTTCCAGGCGCATGCTTACATGGCTCAGTTTTTCTAAGCGTAAATCGGCCTGCTCGGGCGTGTAACCCAGTGCCAATAATGTTGCCCAGCAGATCATTCCATTTTCTATAGAGGCTTTATCTTTAAAAGGCAGCATGCACTCAATTTCCCTTTTCTGGTAAATGGCCCTTAAGTAGCAGTTTCCTTCAATGGGCTCAACTGCAGTAATCTGTAAATCTGCTGCCTGTTTACTGCTCCAGCTGAATTTCTTTTTACCGGGCAACTCTTTAAATAGCACTTCGCCAACATATTCGGGTGAATAAATAAACAGATCAGCATTTTTAAAAAGTTTCAGTTTTTCTGTCAGTTTTTCTTTTTTGGAGCTGAATCCTTCAGCATGAGCTTCTCCGATGTTGGTTAAAATTCCAATTTCGGGCTGAATAATTTCAGCTAAACTTTGCATCTCATTCACAGCAGAAATACCTGCTTCAAAAATCCCCAGGTTATGGTCGGCCTCAATCTGCCATACCGAAAGCGGTACGCCTATCTGCGAATTATAGCTTTTTGGACTTTTAACAATATTAAAATCGGCAGCTAAGAGCTGATATAGCCATTCTTTAACAATGGTTTTTCCGTTACTTCCCGTAATGCCTATGGTTTTTAAATCGAACTGGTTACGGTGATAAACCGCGAGTTTTTGCAAGGCTGATAAAGCATCAGTTACCAATAAAAAATTACAGTCGGGGTATTGGTTAATGTTTTTTGCTTCCGTAACCACAAAATTCCGGATGTCTTTTGAGTAGGCATCGTTAATAAATTCGTGTCCATCACGGTGCGATGACAATGCAAAAAAGATAGAGTTTTCTGGCACCAAAACCGAACGGCTATCAATTACCAGATATTGAATAATTACCTCTCCATCAATCAATTTGGTATCGGCATTTAAAATTTCGGCTATTTTGGTAAGGGTATATATTGGGTTTTGCATGCTATTTTATTCAGAAAAATACGGTAATCGCTATTATTTTTACGAATTTCAGTAATTAATTATGAAAAGCGGTAAACAAGAGGCAGTATTATTAGATAAAAAACAGGCTTTGGCCAAAGCGGAAAGTTTTTGCGTTTACCAGGAGCGTTCGCAAAAAGAAGTGCGCTATAAACTGGTAGAATGGGGAATGCGAGGCGATGAACTGGAAGAAATTATTACCGAATTAATTTTAAGCAATTTTTTAAATGAAGAACGGTTCGCCAAAACTTATGCTTCGGGAAAATTTAACATTAAACATTGGGGCAGGATTAAAATTAAACAGGGTTTAAAACTAAAAGGTGTTCCTGATAAAATTTTGCAAAAGGCAATCTACAGCATCGATGATGATGATTATTTGCAGACGATAGAAAGATTGGCCACAAAAAAGGCCGATAGTTTGAATGAAAATGATCCGTTTAAAAGAAAAAATAAGCTGATGAGCTACCTTCAGGCAAAAGGTTTTGAAACTGATTTAATTTTACTTGTACTGAAAGCCAGCAATTTAAATTAAATATTAAATTTTTAACAAGAAATCTCTTGACAGATATAGAAATCTGCCTATATTTGCATCACCAAAACGAAACAACAACATCAGTTTTGTAAATGCGAAAGTAGCTCAGTTGGTAGAGCACGACCTTGCCAAGGTCGGGGTCGCGAGTTCGAATCTCGTCTTTCGCTCCAAATAAATGCCTTCCTACCAGAAGGCATTTATTTTAAAGTTAACCAAGCCGATGGAGATCGGCAGCGGCTAATGCTCGGGTGGTGGAACTGGTAGACACGCAGGA
>Ga0308165_1000910_pt1 | contig 45669 bp, 44 predicted proteins | sample PhyWR2_FD_201032 | JGI IMG/M metagenome (GOLD analysis project Ga0308165, IMG submission 201032) | Phyllosphere microbial communities from UC Gill Tract Community Farm, Albany, California, United States - DLSLW.R2 | ecosystem: Host-associated > Plants > Phyllosphere > Unclassified | place: USA... | reverse complement strand
GGCGGCGCGTTGCGGCTCAGCCGGCGCGCACGGCCAGGCCGATGGCCAGGCACAGGTCGTCCCAGGCCTTGGCCTTGTCCTGCGGGCAGCGCAGCAGGTAGGGCGCGTCATGCGTCACGACGGCCGGACAGCCATGCAGCGCGTGGATGCGGCCGCGCAGCTTGCCGAAGGGCTCGCTCGACGCCAGCAGCGCCTGCGCGGCCAGCCGGCCCATGACCAGCACGACATCGGGCCGCGCCTGGGCGACGAGCGCGGCCAGCGCCGCCGCAAAATCGTCCGTCGGCAGCGCCGCCGCCTGGCGCACCAGCGGCGCGAACAGCACCGCGCCGGCGTCCCGGTGCAGCCGGGCGGCGCGCAGCATGTTGTCCAGCAGCCGGCCGGCCTCGCCCTCGAACACCGGCGCGCCCGATGCGGCCGGCGCGGTCTGCGCCAGCACCAGCCAGCGCGCGCCGCCGGGCCGGGCGCTGCTGTCGGCGTAGAGCAGCTGCGCCGGCCCCAGATGCCAGGGCGCCAGCGCATCGGCGGGCGCGTGGGCAGGCTGCCTGGAAAACGGCGCGGATGGCGCAATGCCTGCGGAGGGCTCGGAGCGCCTGGAAGGCGCAGAGGGCGCAGAAGGCGCAAGCGGCAGGGAGGCCCCGGCTGGCGGCACGGCGGGCGGCCAAACGGGTTCGCCGCTGGCCGCAGGCGCTGGCGCGGCCGATGGCGTGGAGGTAGATGCCCCCGCCCCGGCGCCTGCGCTCCAGTCCGGCAGATGCTGGCCCAGCGGGCCGCCAGCGCTGGCTGCGCCTGGCTTTGCAGCTATGGTTTCAGGAGCAGAGGACGCTGCGGCAGGCGCAGCCTCGGGCGCTGGCGGCTGCCACACGCGCACGCCCATTTCCAGCAGCATGGCGCGCTGGCGGATGTCAAGGTTCAGGCTCATCGGGTGGCGCCTTTCATGCCGGGCTCACAGCGCCAGGCTCATGACGAGGGCGTCCTCGCCGCGCGGGAAGGCGTCGCTGCGCGGGTAGTAGTTGCGCCGCGTGCCGACGTGGCGAAAGCCGTGGCTGGCGTACACCGCGCGCGCGCGCGCATTGCTCACGCGCACTTCGAGCCAGAGCCACTGCGCGCCCTGCCCGCGCGCCCAGAGGTCCAGCGCATCGAGCAGCACCTGCGCCCAGCCCTGGCGCTGAAAGGCCGGCGCCACCGTGATGTTGAGCAGGTGCACCTCGTCCACGCCCTTCATGGCGACAAAGTAGCCCAGCAGCTCGGTGCCGGCCAGCAGCATCTGCGCCTGGTAGCCGGCCTGCAGCGAGTCGGTGAAATTGCGCTCGCTCCACGGCTGCGCATAGGCGCTGCGCTCCACGCGCAGCACGCTGTCCAGCCAGCCGGGCGTCATGGTTTCAAGGCGGGCCTCCAGGGGCTGCAGGGCGGCGTTCATGCGCCCGGGCCTTGCTGCGCCAGCGGCGCGGCCAGGGCGGCCTCGGCCTTGAGGCGGGCGCGCTCCTCGGTGGTCTGCGCCACCTTGTCGCGCACATACAGCGGCAGGGCCAGCGCGGCATCGACGCACTGGCCGCTGGCGGCCAGCGCCGGCGCCAGCCGCAGCAGCGCCGTGGCCGTGGGCAGCGCCTGGGCGCACGGCAGCGCGGCCACGGCGGCGGGCAGGCGGTCGGCATAGACGCCAAAGACATTGCCCGCCAGCAGCTGCACGCCATCGGCGGGCACCAGGTTTTCGGGCCGGATCAGGCTGCAGCCCCCGACCGGCGTGCACAAGCCGCTCTTGAATTCATAGCGCTGCACATACATCTCGTCCATGCGCGCATCCAGCAGCGCGGTGACGGCCAGCGGCGCGGCATCCAGCAGGGGCACGCCGGTGCGGGCAAAGCGCGCTTCCTCGGCCAGCGCCATCAGCGTGTCGATGGGCAGCACCGGAATGCCGGCGCCGCCGTTGGCGCCCAGCGCCAGGCCCTGGGCCACCGCGCAGGCCGTGCGCAGGCCGGTGAACGAGCCCGGCCCCCGGCCAAAGACCACCGCGTCCAGCGCGCCCAGCGCCAGGCCGGCCTCGGCCAGCAGCGCCAGGATGGCCGGCACCAGCGTGACCGAGGCCTGCGCCCCGCCCGGCCCGCTGTGCTGCCAGACGCGCGCGCCGTCGGTCAGCGCCACCGACAGGCGGTCGGTGCTGGTGTCAAAAGCAAGGAATTTATAGGTTTTAGGCATCAAACAAGGCTTTTGCGCAGGCAGTGCCTGCGCATGCAGCTATCAAAATCATAGTAAACAGGGGCATTCGGCAAAGGCAGGCAGGCAGCCGGGCCAGGGCCGCGCGCGATGCCGCGACGCCAGGCCCGGGGACCCGCACGCCAGGCGCATCGCCATGGCCGCGCCCGATGCCGCGATTATCCCGCCTGCCGCGCACGCCGGCGCGCCGCCGATAATTGGCGCATGTTTTTCAAGCTGTTGCAATGCCGGCGCGCCTCGTCGCTGGCCCGTGGGTTGCTGGCCGCGCTGGCCGGCCTCTCGACCCTGGGCGCTGGCGCCCAGGCCCTGCCGCCCGAGGTCGAGGCCCGGCTGGCGCGCGCCGGGGTGCCGCGCGAGGCGCTGGCCGCCGTGGTCGTCGATGCCGCGCCGCTGCTCGCCGGGCGCGGCGCGCCACTGCTGAGCTGGCGCGCAGGCAGCCCGATGAACCCGGCCTCGGTGATGAAGCTGGTCACCAGCTACGCGGGACTGGAGCTGCTCGGGCCGGCCTACACCTGGACGACGCCGGTGTATGCCGACGGCCCCATCGAGGGCGGCGTGCTGCGCGGCAACCTCGTCATCCAGGGCCAGGGCGACCCCAAGCTGGTGATGGAGCGGCTCTGGCTGCTGCTGCGCCGGGTGCAGTCGCTGGGCATCGGGCGCATCGAGGGCGACATCGTGCTCGACCGCAGCGCCTTTGCCGCCTCCGGCCAGCGGCCGGGCGACTTCGACGGCGAGGCGCTCAGGCCCTACAACGTGCAGCCCGACGCGCTGCTGGTGAACTACAAGTCGGTGGTGATGACGTTCGCGCCCGACCCGGGCGGCGGCAGCGCACGCATCCGCTACGACCCGCCGCTGGCCGGCGTGCAGATGCAGCCGGCCGTGCCGCTGGCGGCCGGCAGCGGCGCTGGTTCGGCGAGGCTGGGCGAGTGCGGCGACTACCGCGCGCAGCTGCAGCCGGACTTTGCCGACCCGCTGCGCATCGGCTTTGCCGGCAGCTACCCGGTGGGCTGCGGCGAGAAAAGCTGGGCGCTGGCCTACGGCGACCCGGCCAGCTATGCCGCGCGGGCCATTGCCGGGCTGTGGCGCGAGATGGGCGGGCAGCTCGGCGGCCAGGTGCGCGACGGCACGGCGCCGGCCGGCCTGGCGCCGGCGTTCACGCTGGAGTCGCCGCCGCTGGCCGAGGTGATCCGCGACATCAACAAGTTCAGCAACAACGTGATGGCCCAGCAGCTGTTTCTGACGCTGAGCCTCTCCCAGCCCGGCGGCGCCAGCGCCCAGGCCTCGGGCGAGGCGGTGCGCGCCTGGTGGCAATCGCGCCTGGGCGGGCCAGGCGCTGCGGCGCAGGACCTGCCGGTGCTGGACAACGGCGCGGGCCTGTCGCGTCTGGCGCGCATCACGCCGCAGGCGCTGGCGCGCATGCTGCAGACCGCCTACGTCTCGGGCGCCATGCCCGAGCTGATGGCCTCGCTGCCGATCGCCGGCGTCGATGGCACGCTCAGGCGCGGCGGCTCGGCCGCCTCGCGGGGCTGGGCGCACCTGAAAAGCGGCACGCTGCGCGACGCGACCGCGCTGGCCGGCTACGTGCACACGCCCAGCGGGCGGCGCCTGGTGGTGGTGGGCATCGTCAACCACGCCAACGCGCCGGCCGCGCGCCCGGCGCTCGAAGCGCTGGTGGACTGGGCGCTCAAGGAAGGCAGCCGGTGAGCCCGACCGAGCTGATCGGCACGCTGGCCGCCTGCCTGACGACGGCCAGCTTCGTGCCGCAGGTCTGGCTGAGCTTCAGGACGCGCGACGTGAGCGGCGTCTCGCTGGGCATGTACAGCGTCTTCACCGCCGGCGTGGCGCTGTGGCTGGCCTACGGCGTGCTGCTGGAATCGCGGCCGATGGTCGTGGCCAACACCGTCACGCTGGTGCTGGCGCTGCTCATCCTGGGCATGAAGCTGCTGTACGGTCGCCGAGACCGGTAGCGCCTGGCGCCTGGCGCGCCGGGCGAAAAAGCGCACCAACCCGGTGCAATGAACGTGAACACATGCCAAAACGCACCAAAGCAGGCCGTTCACGCCACGATCCGTAGGACAAGGGCGACCCCCCGAACCATCCTTTTCCGACGCTGGCACGGCCTGCCCGGTGATACCCCGGCGTCCGACTGTCGAGCACAGTCAAACACCAGGTGGCCATGAACCCGGTGAAAGCAGGGTGAGACGGTCGCAACCCCATCACCTTCTCAGTCCAACGGTTCCCATGCACATCAAAATCGGCTTCGACATCGAACTGGCCATCTCCACCCCGATGGCCCTCATCTACCTGCTGCACGTTCACCCGTCGCGGCGCGACGACCTCATCACGCCCGAGCTCGTGTCCATCGAGCCCGGCCTGCCCGTGGACGAATACCTGGACGGCTTTGGCAACCTGTGCGGCCGCGTCAACGCCTTTGCCGGCGTCAACCAGATCCGGCTGCACAGCCAGGCCATCATCCGCGACTCGGGCCTGCCCGACGAGGTCAACCCAGGCGCGCGCCAGCACGACCTGACCGAGCTGCCGCCGGCCACGCTGCAGTTCCTGCTGCCCAGCCGCTACTGCGAGGTGGACAGCGAGCTGCTGCAGTTCGCCTGGAACCAGTTCGGCCACACGCCGCCAGGCTGGGCGCGGGTGCAGGCGATCTGCGACTACGTGCACAACCACCTGCGCTTTGACTACCAGCTGGCGCGCGCCACGCGCACCGCCGTCGATGGCTGGCGCGAGCGCGTGGGCGTGTGCCGCGACTTCACGCATTTGGCGGTCACGCTGTGCCGCTGCATGAACATCCCGGCGCGCTACTGCACCGGCTACCTGGGCGACATCGGTATCCCGCCGGTGCCCTACCCGATGGACTTCAGCGCCTGGTTCGAGGTGTTCCTGGGCGAGCGCTGGTACACGTTCGACGCGCGCCACAACACGCCGCGCATCGGCCGCGTGGTCATGGCGCGCGGGCGCGACGCCGGCGACGTGCCGATCACCATGTGCTTCGGGCCGAACACACTGCAAAAATTCGACGTCACGACCTACGAGGTCGATGTCTACGGCAACCCCATCCAGACGGTCTGAAGCCCTTGGCGCCGCATCGCTTTCCGTGAAAAATGACGCGCTGATCATCACTTGCGAGCACGGCGGCAACGAGGTGCCGCCGGACTATGCGCCGGCCTTTGCCGGCCACGAGGCCCTGCTGCCCACGCACCGGGGCTGGGATCCGGGCGCGCTGGAGCTGGCGCGGCACATGGCGCTGGCGCTCAATGCGCCGCTGTTTGCCGCGACCACGACGCGCCTGCTCATCGACCTGAACCGCTCCATCGGCCACCCCCAGCTGCATTCGGAGGCCACGCGCGGCCTGGCGCAGGCCACGCGCGGCGACATTGCCGCCCGCTACTACCGGCCGCACCGCGACGCGGTCGAGTCCGAGGTGGCGCGGCGCATCGGCGCCGGCCAGCGGGTGCTGCACGTGGCCTCGCACAGCTTCACGCCCGCGCTGAACGGCGTGGTGCGCCAGGCCGATGTCGCCTGGCTCTACGACCCGCGCCGCGCCGGCGAGGTCGCGCTGGCCTCGCACTGGCTGCAGGCGCTGAAAAAGCGCCGGCCCGCGCTGCAACTGCGGCGCAACTACCCTTATGAAGGCAAGGGCGACGGCCTGACCGCGCTGCTGCGCAAGCGCCATGCACCCGAGGCCTACGTCGGCGTCGAGCTGGAGGTGAACCAGCGCTTCGTGCTCGAAGGCGGCCCGGCCTGGGATGCGCTGCGCGCCGACATCATCCAGGCGCTGGCCGAGGTGCTGGCGCCGCAGCAACAGAGGAATTGAGCCATGCACCGCACCAGCGCCTACTGCATCGTGCTGACCACCCTGCCCAGCGAGCTTGAAGCCGACGCGCTGGCGCGCCAGGTCATCGAGGCCCGGCTGGGCGCCTGCGTGCAATTGCAGCCGGTGACCAGCCTGTACCGCTGGCAGGGTGAATTGTGCAAGGCGCAGGAGTGGCAGCTGGCCATCAAGACGCGGCAGGCGCTGTTTGCTGCGCTCTCGCGCTTCATCGCCGAGCGCCATGGCTACGAGACGCCCGAGATCGTCAAGGTGCCGATCATCAACGGCGCGCCGGGCTACCTGCGCTGGCTCGACGATGAAACGCAGGACCAGCCGCAGGCCGGCACCGATGGACCGGGCTGGATTGGGCCGAACTGAGCCCCTCAAGACTGGCTGGGGCGAATGACGCAGGGCCATGGCCGGGCCAGTGGCGACTGCGGGCCGAAGCGCGCCATCGGCCCAGGCCAGGCCAAGCCATCGGGGATACTTGGCGCCACCTTGTTTTTTTGCGCCACGCGCCCGCCCCCATGACACTTGCCCCCGCCTGCCCCCAATGCTCGATGGAAAACACCTACCCCGACGCCGGCAACCACGTCTGCGCCGACTGCGGCCACGAGTGGCCGATAGCCGCCGCCGCGCCAGCCGATGACGACAGCGATGAAGCCGCCGTCAAGGACTGCAACGGCAACGTGCTGGCCGACGGCGACGCGGTGGTGCTGATCAAGGACCTGAAGGTCAAGGGCAGCTCGACCACGCTGAAGATGGGCACCAAGGTCAAAAGCATCCGGCTGGTCGGCGGCGACCACGAAGTCGATTGCAAGATGGAGGCGGGCAGCTTCATGCTCAAAGCCTGCTTCCTGAAAAAAGCCTGAACATGCCCGCCAGCGGCAACGCCATGCGCCTGGTTGCGTTTCACAAACGGCTCGCCGCGTGCGCGCTGCTGCTCTCCAGCATGGCCACGCAGGCGCAGGACAGCACGCAGGAGGACTGGCTGCGCAACCCCGCCATGGGCAACTACAAAGGCTATGCCGAGTTCAAGATGGCCCATTACGCAGAGGCCCGCCACATCTGGCAAACGCTGGCCGGCGTGGGCAATGCCGATGCGCTGTTCAACCTGGCGATTCTGGCCGAAGACGGCCTGGGCGAACCCAGGGACATGAAGAAGGCCGAAGCGCTGTACCGGACAGCCGCCGACGCGGGCGGCTTCAAGGCGCAGTACCGGCTGGGCATGCTCTACAGCACGGACAGCGCCCTCGGCAAGGACCTGGCCAAGGCGCGGCAGTACCTGAACCTGGCCGCCGCGCATGGCGACAAGGATGCCATCGCGCGGCTGGCCTCGCTTGAGCAGCCCGCACGCACGCCCAGCGAATTCGAGCAGGCCGAGATCCTGTCCAGCACCGGCCGGCATGCCGAAGCGGCGTTGCTGTACCAGCGCGCGGCCGACGCTGGCAACCCGGCCGCACGCACCCGGCTGGCCTGGATGCACGAGGCCGGCCGGGGCGTGGCGCGCGACCTGGACCGGGCGGCGCAGCTGTTCACGCAGTCGGCCGATGCGGGCGATGCCGAGGCCCAGTACGCCCTGGCCGTGATGTACCGCACCGGGCGCGGCCAGCCCAAGGACCGCGCGCAGTCGCTGCGCTGGCTGCAGCGCGCCGCCGCCCAGCAATACCCCGCCGCCGTGGCCGCCCTGGCGGCCGAAGCCGACAGCCGGTAGGGAATCTTGCAAGGCATTGCGCGGGCCTGGACTGCGGTGCCGGTGCGCTGCGGCTCAATGCTTGGCGGGCAGCGTGTTGGCCAGGAAGAAGCGCAGCATCTCCTCGCTGGCGTCCGGCCCGGTCGCATCGGTATACGAACCCTGCCCGCTGCCGCCCGACCAGGCGTGGCCGGCGCCGTGCACCGCCCAGTGCTCGGCCACGACGCGCCCGCCCGCTTCCCTGTAGATGCGCTGCGTGTAGTCGCGCCCGTTGCGGCTGCGCGCGCGTTTTTGCTCCGGCGCCGAAGTTCCCGCGCTGGCCGCTACGACATGCTCGCCATTGGCCGGGTTGACGGTGGCGTCGCTGTCGCCGTGAAAGACGATGGTCGGCGGGCTGGCCGTGGTGCGCGGCGCGGGCGCGGCGCCCGACTGCATCACGCCCAGGGCGGTCTGCACGTTGCTCGCCGCGCCGGTCGCCAGGCCCGAATGCACACCGACGGCGGCAAACAGGTCCGGGTAGGCGTCGCCCAGGATCGCCGCCATGGCGCCGCCGGCCGACAGGCCCGCGACATAGACGCGCTGCGGGTCGATGTTGTAGCGGCGCATCACGTCCTGCGTCATCTCCGCCAGCAGCGCCGGCTCGCCCCGGTCGCGCCCCTGGTGGTTGTGCTTGAACCAGTTCCAGCAGCGCGAGGCGTTGGCGTGCTGCGTCTGCGCCGGGTAGAGCACGTAAAAGCCGCGCTTGAGGGCCTCTTCGTTCATCCGCGTGCCGGCAGCAAAGTCGTCCGGGTTCTGCGTGCAGCCGTGCAGCATCACCACCAGCGGCAGCGGCTCGGTGAAGGAGGACGGCGGAATGAACAGCTTGTAGTCGCGCGTGCCGGCCGTCCTGTGGCCGTGGCTGGCGCTGATGAACTGGCCCTCGGGGCCGGGCTTGACGGTCTCGGCCGGCGGCGCCGGCTGATGGCGCGCCCTGGCCGGACGGCCGATTTCGTGCGCCTCCACGTCGATCACGTTCAGGTCGTCGGCGCCGGCCGGCATGGCCGCGCCGCCGAGCGCAGCCTGGATGGCGGCGGTGGCCGCCTGCAGGTTGCCGCCGCGCATCAGGCGCGTGGCCTCGGCCATGGAGTTCTGGAATCCGGCGTTGTTCAGCGGATTGGCCGTGCTGGCCGCGCCGCCCAGGCCGGCGGACAGCCTCTGCAGCGCCGGCATGGCGCCGCCCTGGGCATGCTGGGCATGCTGGCCGGCCGAGGCCAGGGCTTTTTGCATGGCGTCCTGCGCCACGCGCGAGGCATCGGCCAGGATGCGTTCAATGTTCGGGTTCATGGTGTTTCCTTTCGGGAAAACGGGTTGGAAAACTGAGAGGGAATCAATCGGGGCACGCGTCGGGCCTCGGGAATCAGGAATCGGGAAGCGGCAGGCCGGCTCAGCGGATGCGGCCGGCCAGCGCCGCCTTGACCGCCGGGCTGGCATGCAGCGCGCCCAGCACCACCACCGAGTCGATGGCCGCCAGCGCCAGCTCGGGCGTGACATCGAGCGCGATGGTCGCCAGGCCGAGCACGCGGATCTGCAGCGCTTCGCCCGATGCCTGCACCGCGCGCAGGTCGGCGGCCGAGAAATGCTGGATGCCCAGCACCAGCGTCTTGCGCGCCACCACCTGCCTGACCACTTCGGCATGGTTGACGAGCTGGTTGCGGATGGCGGTGCGGATCAGGTCGGTGCGGTTGGCGTAAAAGCCTTCCTGCACCAGCAGGTCGATCTGGCCCAGATCGACATAGCCCAGGTTGATGGTGATTTTTTCGTCGGCGGGCTTGACGGCGGCGACATGGGAGGCGGTTTTAGGTGGCATAGCTCCATCCTAATACCATCCACTTGGATGGTAAAACAGTGTTTCTTTTCTTTACAACCAACAGATTTTCAGCAGTTTGCTATTATTTTGATAGCTTTAGGCGCAGAGCCTATCTGCGCAACTGATGGTTTTTTCATGTTTTCCGCCAAGGCGGCCGCCCATCGCGCCCGAAGCGGGTTGCGGCAAGGCCGGGGAAGTCAGTAATGCGGCGGCAGCTCGTCGCCGGCGCGGCTGAAGGCGCCGCTGCCCGCTTCGGGCAGTTGCTGGCGCAGCTGGCTGACTTCGCGCAGCAACGCGTCGATCTGGCGCTGCTGGCGGATGACGACCTCGTTGAGCTGCTCCAGCAAGTCTTCGTTGAAGCTGGACTTGATTTCCAGCTCGGTCAGGCGGTGGTCGATGGCGTCGTGGGCTTGCATGGTGCCTATTGGACACGAGTTGGCGTCCACGCTGGGGCGGCAAGGTCCGTGCGCAAAATCAGGGTTTTATAATTTTTCCTTTTTTAAAGAGATTAAAAATGCATCTTTCTTTCGTGCCGGGCGCCCGGTCCGCCGCCGTTGCCGCCGCCACTGCCGCTTTGGCACTGGCCATTTCGCCGGTCCAGGCGCAGGAAGTCCAGACCGTCAAGATCGCCCATGCCGGCCCGACCTCGGGCGCCATCGCGCACATCGGCAAGGACACCGAAAACGGCGTGCGCCTGGCCCTGGACGAGCTCAACACGCAGGGCGTGGTGATCGGCGGCAAGAAGATCAAGTTCGAGCTGGCGGCCGAGGACGATGCGGGCGACCCGCGCCAGGCCACCGCCGTGGCGCAAAAGCTGTGCGACGCGGGCGTGGCCGGCGTCGTGGGCCACTTGCAGTCGGGCACGACCATTCCGGCCGCCTCGATCTACAACAAGTGCGGCATTCCCCACATCACCTCGTCAGCCACCAACCCGGACCTGACCAAGCCCGGCTACAAGACCACGTTCCGCCTGATCGCCAACGACAACGCGCTGGGCGCGGCGCTGGCGCTGTTTGCCGGCGACACACTCAAGATCAAGCGCGTGGCCGTCATCGACGACCGCACCGCCTATGGCCAGGGCCTGGCCGACGTGTTCAAGGCCACGGCCAAGCAAAAGGGCATCGAGGTGGTGGCCGAGGAGTTCACCACCGACAAGGCCACCGACTTCATGGCCATCCTGACCGGCATCAAGAGCAAAAAGCCCGACGCCATCTTCTTCGGCGGCCTGGACGCCCAGGCCGGCCCGATGCTGCGCCAGATGGAGCAGCTCGGCCTCTCGAAAGTGCGCTTCTTCGGCGGCGACGCGATGTGCACCGAAAAGCTGTCCGAGCTGGCCAGCAAGGCCGGCGCGGTCAACAACGTGGTCTGCGCCACCGGCGGCGCCTCGGTCCAGAAGATGAACGGCGGCGCCGAGTGGAAGAAAAAGTACGACGTCGCCTTCCCCGGCCAGTTCCAGGTGTACAGCCCCTACGCCTACGACGCGACCTACGTGCTGGTCGATGCGATGAAGCGCGCCAATTCGGTCGATCCGAAGGTCTACGTGCCCTTCATCGCCAAGACGCAGTACAAGGGCGTGACGGCCAACATCGACTTCACCGCCAAGGGCGAGCTGACGCACCCGGCCGTGACGCTCTACACCTTCAGGAACAACGTGCGGGTGGCGCTGAACTGAAGGCGCCCCAGGCTGGCGCATGGCCTGCAAAGGCCGGCGGCCGCCAGCCGCCGGGCCTGCCTGAATGCGGTCAATCGTTTATAAAAGTCCGGGCCGGCTGAAAACGCCCTGCCCGGCGCGCCTTCAGCTGGCCGCCGCGCGCGCCAGCCGGTCGCGCACGCCGTCCCATTCGGGCGTGGCCGGCGGCGTTTCGATCCAGATCAGCTGCGCGCCCTGCGCGTCGAAGTCGCGCAGCACCGCAAAGAGCTGCTGCGCGGTGGCCAGCGCATCGTCGGGCATGCGGCGGTAGTGCAGGCTGGCCGACGGGATGCGCGGCAGCGTGCGCGCATACACGGCGATGGCGGCCGCGTCCGCGCCCAGCACATCAAGCGCCGTCTGCAGCATGGCCGCATCCATCAGCCGCACCTTGGCGTTGGGCGCGTAGTGCGCCTCCAGCGTGCCCGAGGCGCGCGGGGCGCCGGCGCCCAGCTGCGCATCGTCCTTGTCCAGCACCGGCTCGCCGCAGGCGGCCTCCAGCTGCGCGCGCGTCAGCACGCCGGGGCGCAGCAGCACCGGGCGGGCGCGGGTGCAATCGACGATGCTCGACTCGATGCCGACCACGCACGGCCCGCCGTCGAGCACCAGCAATTCGTCGCCGAACTCCCCGGCCACATGCTGCGCGGTGGTCGGGCTGACGCGGCCGAAGCGGTTGGCGCTCGGGCCGGCCACGCCGCTCACGCCCAATTGCAGGCAGGCCTTGAGGAACGCCAGCGCCACCGGATGCGCCGGGCAGCGCAGGCCAACCGAATCCTGCCCGCCCGCCGCCGCCGCCGCCACGCCGGCGCGGCGCGGCACGATCACGGTGAGCGGCCCGGGCCAGAAGGCGTCCATCAGCCGCCGGGCGAACGGCGGCACGCTGGCCGCGTAGTCCTGCGCCTGCGCCGGGGTGGCCACATGCACGATCAGCGGATGGTCGGCGGGCCGGCCCTTGGCGGCAAAGATGCCGGCCACGGCCTGGTCGTTGGACGCATCGGCGCCCAGGCCGTAGACGGTCTCGGTCGGAAAGCCGACCAGCGCGCCTTCGCGGATGCGGGCGGCGGCATCTTCAATTGCCTGCGGGTCGGTGCCGGGGCGGATCATTCAGGCCTCCTCGACACCGGGCAGGCCCAGGATCGCCGCCGCCTGACGGGCCGTGGCCTTCACGCCGGCCACATCCAAGCCGGTGAGCGTCAGGTGGCCCATCTTGCGCCCCGGCCGGGCATCGGTTTTGCCGTACAGGTGCAGGTGCGCTCCGGGCAGCGCCAGCACCGACTGCCAGTCGGGCGTGCGCGCGTTGCCGGCCGCGTCGAACCACACGTCGCCCAGCAGGTTGAGCATGATGGCCGGCGAATGCTGGCGCGGCTGCGGCAGCACCAAGCCGGCCATGGCATGCACCTGCAGGTCGAACTGCGACACGTCGCAGGCGTTGAGCGTGTAGTGGCCGCTGTTGTGCGGGCGCGGCGCCATCTCGTTGACCACCAGCGCGCCGTCCGCGCTGCCGTCGTCGATCACAAAGAACTCGACGCACAGCACGCCGACGTAGCCGATGTGGTTTGCTATGGTTTTGGTAGCTGCAAGCGCACGCTGTGCCAGCGCTGTGGGCATGTTTCCTTCAAAAGCCTCGGTCACGGCCAGGATGCCGTCCACATGCACGTTGCGCTGTGGGGGGAAAGCCACGATGGCGCCGTCCCAGCCGCGCGCGACGATCACCGAGCATTCGGCCTTGAGCGGCAGCAGTTTTTCGAGCACGCACGGCACCTGCTCCAGCCCGGCCCAGGCCGCCGCCAGCGCGGCCCTGTCGGCCACGCGCATCTGGCCCTTTCCGTCGTAGCCCATGCGCGCGGTTTTCAGGATGCCGGGCAGCAGGTCATCGGGCACCGCCTGGAGCTGCTCCGGGGTTTCGATGACGGCGTAGGGCGCGCAGCTCACGCGCCCGGCCGCGCCGGCCAGCGCGCCCGCTTCGGCGGCGCTGGCGGTGAAGTGCGATTTTTCCTGGATGCGGTCCTGTGCAATCGCGACCGCTGCGGCGCCGGGCGCGACCGGGCACGTGGCGGCCAGCGCCTGCAGCGCACTGGCCGGCACGTTCTCGAATTCAGTGGTGACGGCGTCGCACAGGGCGGCAAGCTGCGCCAGCGCATCCTGGTCGGTGTAGCCCGCCTGCACATGGTGGTGGCTCACGCGCCCGGCCGGGCTGTGCGCGTCGGGGTCGAGCACGGCGGTGAAGTAGCCCAGGCGCTGCGCGGCATGCACGAACATGCGGCCGAGCTGGCCGCCGCCCATCACGCCCAGCGTGGCCGGGCGGCCGCCGGCATTGACCGTGCCGGGAAAGATCGGCAGCGCGCTCATGGCGTGGGCAGCGTCATGGCGCGGGCGGCGGCGGTCTGCTCGGCGCGAAACGCCTGCAGCTTGTCGGCCAGCGCCGGGTCGTGCAGCGCCAGCATGGCCACGGCAAACAGCGCCGCATTGGCCGCGCCGGCGTTGCCGATGGCAAACGTGGCCACCGGAATGCCCTTGGGCATCTGCACGATGCTGTGCAGCGAATCGACGCCCTGCAAATGCCGGCTGGCCACGGGAACGCCGAGCACCGGCACGATCGTCTTGGCCGCCAGCATGCCCGGCAGGTGCGCCGCGCCGCCGGCGCCGGCGATGATCGCCCGCAGGCCGCGTTCGGCGGCGCTTTCGGCATAGGCGAACAGGTCGTCGGGCATGCGGTGCGCCGACACCACGCGCGCATCGTGCGCCACGCCGAAGTGCTGCAGGATCTGCACCGCATGCTGCATCGTGTCCCAGTCGCTGCTGGAGCCCATCACCACGCCCACCAGGGGAGTTGCCGGATTGTTGCTTGTCGTCATAAGAGGGTGTGAATTCCTGGAGTCCTGGGGTTGGGGCGGTGCGCCAAAAACGCCTGATTTTAAAGGCTGGACGCCCGCCGGGCAGCTGCCGGGCCGGCGGCTGCATGCTATCGTCCTGCCTGGCGCCGGGTCTGAAAACCAGCCCGCCCGCGCCGCGCCGCGCCAGGCGGACGCTTGAAACCCCTTTGTCCACCCTTACCTGCCCCACACCATGATCGACGTCACCCTCGCCAATTTTCAGGAGGAAGTCATTGCGGCTTCCATGACCACACCCGTGCTGGTGGATTTCTGGGCGCCGTGGTGCGGCCCGTGCAAGTCGCTGGGGCCGCTGCTTGAAAAGATTGAAACCGCTTATGCCGGGCGCTTCAAGCTGGTCAAGATCGACTCCGACCAGGAACAGCAGCTGGGCGCGGCCTTTGGCATCCGCAGCATTCCGACCTGCATCCTCTTGATGAACGGCCAGCCGGTGGACGGCTTCACCGGCGCCCTGCCCGAAGGCCAGATCAAGGAATTCCTGGACAAGCACCTGCCGCCGGCTCCGCAAGAAGCGCCGCCCGAGGAAGAGCCGTTCATCGACCACGACCCGCAGGCCGTGCTGGAGCGGCTGCAGCATGCGGTGGCGACCAACCCGGCCGATGAGGCGGCGCGCTTTGACTACGTCAAGCACCTGCTGGCGCTGGGCCGCGAGGACGACGCCAAGGTGGCGTTTGCGCCGGTCATCGCCCAAAGCGCCACGGTGCGCCGCTTCGACTCGCTCAAGCGCTGGATGGATGCTATCGATTTTGTAGCTGCCAGCGCAGACGCAGCAAGCGCAGGCGCGGCTTTTGATGCAAAAATCGCCGCCAACAAGCGCGATTTCGATGCGCGCCTGGACAAGGCGCGCTGGCTGATGGCGCAGCAGCGCTGGACCCAGGCGCTGGACGAGCTGCTGGAGATCCTGATGCGCGACAAGGCGTGGAACGACGGCCTGGCGCGCAAGACCTACATCGCCATCCTGGACATCATGGAGGCGCCCAAACCCAAGGTCGCCGACGGCCAGATTCCGCCTGAAGACGCCGTGGTGGCCAGCTACCGGCGCCGCCTGAGCAGCGTGGTGCTGAGCTAGGCCGCCAGCGTCTGCGCCGCCCCGCAGCCCGGCGCCGGGCGCGAGGCGAACGGCCGCTGCTCGCTGGCGAGCACGCGCTGCGCGTTCAGGCTGCCGATGGGAATGGCGGCGTCGCGCGGAATGCCGCCCGACAGCTGCAGTGCCAGGTAGCGGCCGCAGCACACGCGCAGGAACGAGGCGAAATTCTCGATGCCCTGCGCCTCGGCGCGCAGCTCGTCATGCAGCCGGGTGCACAGCTGGGGCACCGTCATGGCGTCACGGCTGGCGATGTCGCCCAGCACTTCCCAGAACAGGTTTTCCAGCCGGATGCTGGTCGCCACGCCGTGCAGGCGCACCGAGCGGATACGGCTTTCGTAGAGCGCCGGGTCGGCGCCGATAAAGACCTGGCACATGATTGATTGCTTCCAGCGGTTGCGCGTCGCCCCGAACCCCTTCGGGCCTGGGCCATCATGCCGCGCGCGCCGGCCGGGTGTCAATGCGCGATCTTCGTTCCCAGCAGCGCCAGGAACTGGGCCATCCAGGCCGGATGCGCCGGCCAGGCTGGCGCCGAGACCAGGTTGCCGTCGGTGTGCGCCGCGTCGCTGGCAATGTCAGCGTAGATGCCGCCGGCCTGCTCGACCTCGAAGCGGCAAGCCGGGTAGGCCGAGCAGGTGCGCTCCTTCAGCACGCCCGCGCCGGCCAGCAGCTGCGCGCCGTGGCAGACGGCCGCCACGGGCTTGTCGGCCTCGAAGAAGTGCCGCACCATTGCCAGCACGGCCGGGTAGTTGCGCAGGTATTCCGGCCCGCGCCCGCCAGGCACGACCAGCGCGTCGTAGCGCTCGGCCTGGATGTCGTCGAACGACGCATTGAGCACGAAGTTGTGGCCGGGCTTTTCGCTGTAGGTCTGCGCGCCCTCGAAGTCGTGGATCGCCGTCCTGATGAAGTCGCCGGCCTTCTTGTCGGGGCACACCGCATGCACCGTGTGGCCCACGGCCTGCAGCGTCTGGAACGGCACCATGGTTTCATAGTCCTCGCAGTAGTCGCCGCAAATCATCAGAATCGTTTTGGCCGCCATGTCTGTCTCCTTCGGGTTGGTGAACAAAGAGGCTTGATTCTTCGGCAAAACGGCCGGCCCGTGGTGGTAGCGGGCTGTGACAGGCGCGCCTAAGGGCGCGCTTCAAGGCGATGGCGGGGTGGCGGGGCAGCGTCCATCCCCGGGCACTTCAGGGCTTGAGGCGCTCGGTCTGCTGCCGGTAGCTGTCGTACGAGGCATTGGCACGGCTCAGGCAGCGCCCGCGCTCCTGCGCGTCAAGCAGCTTGTTGCACTCGCTGCGCTGCCAGTCCTGGCCCGAGGCGTAGAGCTGCTCTGAGGAACATCCGCCCAGCAGGCCGGCCAGCGCCAGGACGGCAAAAAGAAAGGTTTTCAACAAAAGCTCCGGTTTTGGGAAAACGGCGCGCAAGGCGTGCGCCGCAGCCTTGTTGGACCGCCCTCAGGCCGTCAGCCGCGCCATCGCCTCCTGGTACTTGGCGGCGGTCTTGGCGATCACGTCGGGCGGCAGGTGCGGCGAAGGCGCGGTCTTGTCCCAGGGCTTGCCGTTGATGCGCACGGCCTCCAGCCAGTCGCGCACGAACTGCTTGTCGTAGCTGGGCGGGTTCGCGCCTTGTGCAAAGGCCGCTTCGTAGCCCTCGATAGGCCAGTAGCGCGACGAATCGGGCGTCAGGACCTCGTCCATCAGCGTGAGCGTGCCGTCCTCGTCCAGGCCGAACTCGAACTTGGTGTCGGCAATGATGATGCCCTTGGTCAGCGCGAAGGCGGCGGCGGTTTGATAGATCTCGATGCTGAGCTTTTTGATCTGCGCGGCCAGCGCGGGGCCGACGATCTTTTCGACCTGCTCGTAGCTGATGTTCTCGTCGTGCTCGCCCACCTCGGCCTTGGCCGCGGGCGTGAAGATCGGCTCGGGCAGCTTGCTGGCGTTTTTCAGCCCGGCGGGCAGCGGCACGCCGCAGACCGACTGGCTCTGCTGGTATTCGGCCCAGCCGCTGCCGGCCAGGTAGCCGCGCACCACGGCCTCGACCGGGATGGGCTTGAGGCGCTTGACCAGCATCGAGCGGCCCGCGACCTGCGGGATTTCATCCTTTGTCACCACGCTCTCGGGCGCCTCGCCCGTCAGGTGGTTCGGGCAGATGGCGCCCAGCTTGTCGAACCAGAACAGCGCCATCTGCGTGAGCAGCGCGCCCTTGCCCGGGATCGGCTCGCCCAGGATCACGTCGAAGGCGCTCAGCCGGTCGCTGGCGACCATCAGGAGCCGGTCCTGGCCGACGGCGTAGTTGTCGCGCACCTTGCCGCGCGCAAGCAGAGGCAGGGAAGTCAGGGCCGAGGTGTGGAGTGCGGGGTTCGTGGTGGTCATGCGGGGTGTGCGGGTTTGAAAAGTGAAAAAGCCCGTGCGACGCAGGCCGGGCACGGGCTTTGAATTATCGCCAATCCGGACTGGGCCGATGGCGCGGGGCTGGCGTTACTGGACGACCTGCGCCAGCTCGCCCCGGGCGTACTTGGCGGCCACGACCGCAAGGCTCTCGCCCTTGATCTTGCCGGCCTGGCCTTCGCAGCCGAACTCCATGTAGCGCTGCTTGCACACCGCCTTGGCGGCCTCGCGCGCGGGCTTGAGCCACTCGCGCGCGTCGAACTTGTCGGGGTTCTCGGCCAGGAACTTGCGCACCGCGCCGGTCATGGCCAGGCGGATGTCGGTGTCGATGTTGATCTTGCGCACGCCGAACTTGATGGCTTCCTGGATTTCCTCGACCGGCACGCCGTAGGTTTCCTTCATCTTGCCGCCGTACTGGTTGATGATGGCCAGGAGATCCTGCGGCACGCTGGACGAGCCGTGCATCACCAGGTGGGTGTTGGGGATGCGGGCATGGATTTCCTTGACGCGCGAGATGGCCAGGATGTCGCCGGTGGGCTTGCGGCTGAATTTATAGGCGCCGTGGCTGGTGCCGATGGCAATGGCCAGCGCGTCCAGGCCGGTGGCCTTGACGAACTGCGCGGCCTCTTCCGGATCAGTCAGCATCTGGCTGTGGTCCAGCTTGCCTTCGGCGCCGATGCCGTCTTCCTCGCCGGCCTCGCCGGTTTCCAGGTTGCCCAGGCAGCCCAGCTCGCCCTCGACCGACACGCCGGTGGCGTGGGCCATGTCCACGACCTTGCGGGTCACGTCCACGTTGTACTCGAACGAGGCGGGCGTCTTGCCGTCCTCGCGCAGCGAGCCGTCCATCATCACCGAGGAAAAGCCCAGGTCGATGGCGCCCTGGCAGATGGACGGGCTCTGGCCGTGGTCCTGGTGCATGACCAGCGGAATGTGCGGGTAGGCCTCGACGGCCGCCAGGATCAGGTGCTTGATGAAGGCCTCGCCCGCGTACTTGCGCGCGCCGGCGCTAGCCTGCAGGATGACCGGCGCGCCGACCTCGTCGGCGGCGGCCATCACGGCCTGGACCTGCTCCAGGTTGTTGACATTGAAGGCTGGAATGCCGTAGCCATTGGCGGCGGCATGGTCCAGGAGCTCGCGCATCGAAACGAGTGCCATGGTGTTGATTCCCTGAAATAAAGTTGGAAAGCTGTGTTGAAACCGGGGTCGGCGCGGCCCCCTGCCGCTTGCACCAGCCCAGCTGCTGGCCGGCCGTACCCACGCTGTAACCTTAGCGTTCATTCTACTGTTTGCCAATAGTCCATTGGGTCAGGCCGGGGCGGCAAAGCACAGCCGGTAGCAGCGGCTGAAAGGCGCCGGCGCGGCCGGCTCGGCCAGGCGCCCGCCATGGATGGCCATGACGCGGCGCACGATCTTGTGTCCCAGGCCGAAACGCTCGGTCGCGTTGGCCGGCAGCGGCGCGCGCGCGGTGCCCGCGCCATCGTCGCACACCTGCAGCCACGGCTGGCCTGCGTCCTGGCCCCACTGCACGCAGACCGCCGTGCCCGGCGGCGTGTGCTGCAGGGCGTTGTCGATCAGGTTGCGCAGCGCCAGCTCCAGCAGCAGCGGATGCGCGCGCACCTGCGGGCCCTCGGTTTCCTGCACGCTCAGCGAATGGCCGCTCTGCCAGGCCGCCTGCGCATAGCCGGCGGTCACCTGCCGGGCCAGCGCCGCCAGGTCCACCAGTTCCAGGGCCTGCGGCAGCCCGGCCGGCCCGGTGCGCGCCAGGGCCAGCAGCTGGCTGATGACATGGCCGGCGCGCAGGGCATCGGCGCCAATCTGGGCCACGGCGGCGGCCTGCGCCTGGGGCGCCAGCGCGCCCTTGAGCGAGGCGGCCTGCAGCGCAATCGAGGACAGCGGCGTGCGCAGCTCATGGGCGATTTCGCTGGCCAGCTGGCGCTCGCGCGCCAGCGCGTCCTGCTGCTGGCCCACCAGCTTGTTGATCGAGCGGACCACCGCATTGAACTCGCGGTAAGCGTGGCGCGCCTCCAGCTGATCGGCCGTGCCGGCCTCCAGCGCCTGCACGTCGCGCGAGAGCGCCTGCAGCGGCTGCAGGCCGCGCAGCACGGCCATGCCCAGCGCCAGCGCCACCGCCGGCAGCAGCCACAGGCCCGGCCCGGCCAGCTGGGCGGCCACGTCCTCGGCCAGCTCCTCGCGCTCCTCGGCCTTGACCAGCACCGTCACCTGCCGCCCGCGCGCCGCATCCCACTGCGAAAAGCTGCGCCAGAGCACCGCAGGCGCGCCCAGCCGCAGGTCGGCAAAGCCGTCCTGGGAGGCAAAAGGCGCCAGCGGCGCCTCGCCGGAGCGCGCCAGCACGTGGCCGGCGGCATCGCGCACCAGCACGCTGAGCGAGAACTGATAGTCGTGGCGCTTGAGCGCCGAGAGGGCCGGCCGGGCCACATCCAGGTTCGACTGGCGCGTGGGCTGCGCATCGTCCTGGCCAAACGGCGGCAGGTCCAGCGTGAGCAGCAGCGCCGCCGTGCCGGCCAGGTGGCCGTCGGTCAGCTCGTCGGCCTCGTGGACGGCGGTGCGCCAGCCCACCAGGGCAAAGCCGGCCCATACCAGCAGCAGCGCCGCCAGCACGCCCAGCACCAAGCGGCGCGTGAGCGAAGCCTGCCGCTGCGCGGCCCGCCTCATGGCCGCTCGTCCCGGGGAATGAAGTAGCCCACGCCGCGCAGCGTCTGGATCAGGCCCTCGCCGAGCTTGCGACGCAGATGGTGGACATGCACCTCGACCGCGTTGCTGCCCACCGCGTCCTGCCAGTTGTACAGCCGCGCTTCGAGCTGCTGGCGCGACAGCACCCGGCCGCGCGACTCCAGCAGCACCTGCAGCAGGGCGAATTCACGCGGCGTCAGCTCCACCGCCTGGCCGGCGCGCAGCACGCTGTGCGCCGCCGGGTCCACCACCAGCTCGCCATGCACCAGGAGCGGATGGGCACGGCCCGCCGAGCGGCGCAGCAGCGCGCGCATGCGCGCTTCGAGCTCGTCCAGGTCGAACGGCTTGACCAGGTAGTCGTCGGCGCCCAGGTTCAGCCCCGAGATGCGGTCGGCCACCTGGTCGCGCGCAGTCATGATGAGCACCGGCGTCAACGGGTCGGGCAAGGCACCCGTGGCTGCGGGCGTGTGCCGGATGCGCCGCAGCAGCTGCCCGCCATCGCCATCGGGCAGCCCGAGGTCGAGCAGCACCAGGTCAAAGCGCTCGCCGCGCAGCGCCGCCCAGGACGCCTCCAGCGTGGCGCACGCATCCACGGCATAGCCGCGCTGCTGCAGGTTGCTGCGCAAACCGGCGGCAATGCCCGCATCGTCTTCCACCACCAGGATTCTCATGCGGTGATTGTCATGCGCGGCGCGGATTTTTGGGCAAACCGCCGCGTTTTAAGGCGGCCTTAAGCGCTTGCCGCTAACTTCGCGCCAGCTTCTTTGTTCCTGCCAGTTCCTTCACGCGCCATCCCCATGTCCCTTGCCCAGCCCCCAGCCCGCCCCGCCCCATCGCGGATTTTCTTCTGGACCCTTGCCGGCTTGCTGGGCTTGCTGCTCTGGGACGCCTCGGGGCTTGACCTCGTCCTGGCGCGCTGGTTCGGTTCGGCCAGCGGCTTTGCGCTGGAAAATCACTGGCTCTGGCGCGGCCTGCTGCATGACGACATCCGGCATTGGCCCTGGGGGCTGGAGCTGGGCCTGCTGATCGCGATTTTTTGGCCCGTGGGCGGCTTCAGGCAGCTGCCCACGGTCAGGCGCGCGCAGCTGGCCCTGGGCACGCTGGCCGCCCTGCTGGTCATCTCCAGCCTCAAGCTGCGCAGCCACACCAGCTGCCCCTGGGATCTGCAGGAATTCGGCGGCACGGCGACGTACCTGTCGCACTGGGCCTGGGGCCTGCGCGATGGCGGGCACGGCGGCTGCTTTCCGGCCGGCCATGCGTCGGCGGGTTTTGCCTTCATCAGCGGCTTTTTTGCCTTCCGGCACGCTTTGCCGGCCACTGCCCGGCGCTGGCTGGCCGCAGCCATGGCGGCCGGGCTGATTTTTGGCCTGGCGCAGCAGGTGCGCGGCGCCCACTACATGAGCCACACCTTCTGGACCGCCTGGCTGTGCTGGACGGTGGCCGCCGTCATCGATGCGGCCGTCAGCCGCTGGCTGGCCCGAAGCCGCGCGCCCGCTGCGGCCCCGACGCCGGCAACGGCATCGGGCCTTACGGCACTGGCGCCGCTGACGCCGCTGACGCCGGCCAAATAAAGCCTGCCACGCCCAAGGCCGCCCGCAGGCGCCCGGAACCAGGCATGTTCAGGCCACGCGGCAGATTTTCAGCATGTTGGTGCCGCCGGGCGCGCCCATCGGCTCGCCGCAGGTGATGGCGTACACGTCGCCGCTTTGCACGATGTCCAGGCGCAGCAGATGGCCCTCGGCCTGCTGCAGCGCCGTGTCGCGGTCGGCGCTGCTGTCCATCAGGATCGGGCGCACGTTGCGGTACAGCGCCATCTTGCGCTGGGTTTCCAGGCGCGGCGTGAGCGCGTAGATCGGCACGTGGATGTCGTGCCGGCTCATCCACAGCGCGGTCGAGCCGCTGTCGGTCAACGCCACGATGGCCTTGGCGCCCAGGTGGCTGGCCGTGAACAGCGCGCCCATGGCGATCGACTGGTCGATGCGGCTGAAGGTCTTGCCCGAGAAATCGCCGCTCAGCTCCTTGTACTCGGCCTTCTCGGCCTCCTCGCAGATCTTGGCCATTTCCTCGACCGTCTCCAGCGGAAAGCGCCCGGCGGCGGTCTCGGCGCTGAGCATCACCGCGTCGGTGCCGTCGAGCACCGCGTTGGCCACGTCGCTGACCTCGGCGCGCGTGGGCACCGGGTTCAAAATCATGCTTTCCATCATCTGCGTGGCGGTGATGACCACCTTGTCGGCGGCCCGCGCCATCTTGATCATGCGCTTTTGCAGCGCCGGAACGGCCGCATTGCCCACTTCCACGGCCAGGTCGCCGCGCGCGACCATGATGCCGTCGCTGACCTTGAGGATTTCCTCCAGCTTCGGGATCGCCTCGGCACGCTCGATCTTGGCGATCAGGCCGGGCTTGTGCCGGTAGGGCGCGGCAGCCACGTTGCACAGCTGGCGCGCCATTTCCATGTCGGTGGCGTTTTTCGGAAAACTCACGGCCACATAGTCGGCCTGAAAGCTCATCGCCGTCTTGATGTCTTCCATGTCCTTGGCGGTCAGCGCCGGCGCGGTCAGGCCGCCGCCCTGCTTGTTGATGCCCTTGTTGTTCGACAGCTCGCCGCCCAGCCGCACGGTGGTGTGCACTTCCTCGCCGCGCACCGCATCAACCTTCAGCACGATCAGGCCGTCGTTGAGCAGCAGCACGTCGCCGGCCTTCACGTCGCGCGGCAGCTCCTTGTAGTCCAGCCCGACGCCCTTGATATCGCCTGGCTCGGTGCGGGAGGCATCGAGGATGAATTTCTCGCCCGGCACCAGGAGCACCTTGCCGTCGGCGAACTTGCCGACGCGGATTTTCGGACCCTGCAGGTCGGCCATGATGGCAACCTCGCGGCCGGTGCGCTGGGCGACTTCGCGCACCACGGCGGCCAGGTTGATGTGGTCCTGCGCCTTGCCGTGGCTGAAATTGAGCCGAACCACGTTCACGCCGGCGCGGATGATCTTTTCCAGCAGTACCGGATCACTGGAAGCGGGGCCAAGGGTGGCAACGATTTTGGTGGCGCGACGCGTCATGGGAAGTCTCCTTTGTAATTTAGTTTCCGGTTTATACACGAAACTTGTTACAAAACAGGTACCAAATGCATGGCCCCAGGCCGGGCGCAGGCCAGGCGCGGACCGTCACGCCGTTCAGCGGCTCGACAAGCCGCCTGCGCATGGTTTACAAGTGAAAAATGCCACCAGCGCAAGCAGGGCCTGCACCGGAAGCTATCAAAAACGCAGCAAAAAGCCTCAGCCTTCGGCGCGCTTTTGCAAAATCTCGAAGGCCGGCAGCGTCTTGCCTTCGAGCACTTCGAGGAAGGCGCCGCCGCCGGTCGAGATGTAGCCCACGTCCTTCTCGATACCGTATTTGGCGATGGCCGCCAGCGTGTCGCCGCCGCCGGCAATGGAAAATGCGCTGGACGCGGCAATCGCGCGGGCGATGCCTTCCGTGCCCTTGGAAAACGCGTCGAATTCGAACACGCCGACCGGCCCGTTCCAGACGATGGTGCCGGCGGCCTTGAGCTGCGCGGCCAGCCGGGCGGTGGTCTCGGGACCGATGTCCAGGATCAGATCGTCGTCTTCCACCTCGGTGGCGGCCTTGACGGTGGCCGGCGCGTCGGCAGCAAAAGCCTTGGCGGTGACGACATCGGTCGGAATCGGCACCTCGGCGCCGCGCGCCTTCATCGCCTCGATCACGGCCGTGGCTTCGGCCAGCAGGTCGGGCTCGGCCAGGCTCTTGCCGATCTTCAGGCCGGCGGCGAGCATGAAGGTGTTGGCGATGCCGCCGCCCACGATCAGCCCGTCCACGTTGGCCGACAGCGCCTTGAGGATGGTCAGCTTGGTCGAGACCTTGCTGCCGGCCACGATGGCCACCAGCGGGCGCTTGGGGTTGGCCAGCGCCTTGGAGATGGCATCCATCTCGGCGGCCAGCAACGGGCCGGCGCTGGCCACAGGCGCGTACTGCGCGATGCCGTAGGTCGAGGCTTCGGCGCGGTGCGCGGTGCCGAAGGCGTCGTGCACGAAGATGTCGCACAGATCAGCCATCTTGCGCGCCAGCGCTTCGCTGTTCTTTTTCTCGCCCTTGTTGAGGCGGCAGTTTTCCAGCATCACCAGCTGGCCGGGCTGCACATCGACGCCTTCGGTCCAATCGGCAATCACGGGAATGTCGCGCCCCATCAGCTCGCCCAGGCGCTTGGCGACTGGCGCCAGCGAGTCGGCGGGCTTGAATTCGCCTTCCGTCGGGCGGCCCAGGTGCGAGGTGACCATCACCGCCGCGCCCGCGTCGAGCGCCATCTGCAGGCACGGCACTGAGGCACGGATGCGCGTGTCCTCGGTGATGGCGCCGCTGGCGTCCTGCGGCACGTTCAGGTCGGCGCGGATGAACACGCGCTTGCCGGCTGCCTGGCCGCTGGCGCACAAATCGGAAAAACGGATGAAATTCATGGAAATCGACTCGCAAAAATGAACGGTTAAAGAGGGTGAAGCGCCTGCACGGCCCGCCGGATGGCCTGCGATTGTAGGTCTGGCCTTGGCGCGCCCGCACCGCTGGTATGTACCCAGGGCAGGCCGGCCCGCACCCTGAAAAGCGCAACGCGCGCTGGGCGCTGCACCTTTGGCCCTGTTCAGCGTTTGTTGCTGGCCACTTCCGCCAGCGGCTTGACCAGGCGCATGTCCTTGGCCGGCCCCTTGCGGATAAAGCCAAACGGCTTTCCCAGCGGCAGCAGCGTGCGGCCGAAGTAGCTGTTCAAAAACACCGCGCCCGCGCAGTAGAAGCCGAGCAGCGAAATCCCCAGTTCGGAATAGGCGGCCAACGCGCTGAAAAGAGGCGCGTTGATGCCGAAAATGCTCAGCGCCAGCGAGGGCAGCAGGATGTTGATCAGGACCAGGATGGCGGCAAAGACCTTGTTGGCTTCAAACGCAGCCACCATGATGAACAGCGAAAAGGCGAAGTAGCCCAGGCACGCAAAGCCGAACTGTTTCGGGTCGGCCTTGTCGCCGACCGCGCCCAGCCAGCCCAGCGTCATCGCCCAGTGCATCGCCACGGCGATCCAGAACAATCCGTAGGCGCCCAGCACGATGGCGCCGAAATAATTGTTCTTCTTGAAGTCGATGGTCGAGGCCCAGATTTGCGCGATGGAGCCCAGGAACAGCGCCCAGGGGATGATGTAGGCCGTGCCGCTGGTCCAGCCCATTTTTGCCGACGCGGCGACAAAAGTGACCATCGCCAGGCCGAACACGCCCAGCGCCGTCGGGTCCGACATGATGATCTTGGTTTCGGTCACGGGACTCGGGATGGCGGAGGGCATAGTTTTTTGAGGGTGTTGTGGAGAAAGGGCCTGGCGCCCGCGCCGGGCGCGCTGGCGTGGGCCGGCAGGTGCGATGGAAAAAGGGCAAGCGGGCAAACACCATTGCACGCCATCGAGTATGGCGTTCTGAACTGACGCGAAAGGTACAGCCGCGCACCATGGCGACCGCAACCGTTGACGACCCGGCCTTGGCGGCCGAGGAGTGGCGTTTTTTGCCGGCTTGGGGCTACCAGCCCAGCCCGATGTGCAGCGGCAGGTACACCGCCATGCCGCACACGATGGTGCCCAGCACGCCACGGCGCCAGGCAAACCAGGCCACGCCCGCCGCCGTGCCGAACAGCCGGGCATCCTGCCAGGTGCCGATGAGGTGGCCCTGCGTCATGACGATTTCAGGAACGATCACCGCCGCCAGCGCGGCAATTGGCGCATAGTCCAGGCCGCGCCGGGCCAGTTCCGGCAAGGTCCAGGGTTTGCTCGACAGGAAGAAAAAGCAGCGGGTGAGCACCGTCACCCCGGCCATGGCGACGATGGTCGCGACAGTCCAGAGATCGGTCTCGTTCATGGCTTGCCGTTTTCAGGGGCGGCAGCGCCCGGGGACTGCGCAGCCGCGCGCAGGCCCGCGCTTTCAAGCATCAGGCAGGCGGCGACCGCCGCCGCGATGGCCACCAGGATGTTGAGCTTGAGCGGCAGCGCGAAGGCGGCCACCGCCGCAGCCCCCGCCACCAGCGCCGCGATGATGCGCAGCCGGGTGCTGACCAGCGAAAACGAGATGCCCAGCAGCGCCAGGATGCCCGCAAAACCCAGACCCCAGGCGCTCGGGATGAAATTGGCCAGCGCGATGCCGACCAGGCTGCTGCCGACCCAGTTGACCCAGCAGAGCCCGCAGTTGCCCGCCAGGTAGGCCTGCTCGGCCAGGCGCTGGGCGGGCGTGTCGCCGGGGGCCGGAAAGCGCCGCACGAACAGCACATAGCTCAGGTCGGTGGTCAGAAAGCCGGTCAGCAGCCGCTGCCAGCGGGGCAGGTGCATCAGGTAGTCGCGCAGGTGCGCGCTGAACACCACGAAGCGCAGGTTGACGCAAAAGGCGGTGGCCAGGATCACCCAGGCCGGCGCGCCCGCGACCAGCAGCGGAATGGCGGCCAGCTGCGCGCTGCCGGCATACACCAGCACCGTCATCAGGATCGCCTCGATGGCGCTCATGCCCGACTTGACCATGGCCACGCCGGTCATCAGGCCCCAGGCGGCAAAACCCGGCGCCACCGAGAACATGTCGCGCGCGCCCTGGCGGAATTCAGCGTGGCGGTAGTAGGCGGCGCGCAGGAACACAGGCGCTTACTTTGCAAACAGCATGCCGGGCGCCAGCGCAAAGCCGCGCAGGAAGTCGGCCACCGGCAGGCGCTTTCCGCCGGCGCGCTGCAGCTCGGTCAGCCGCAGCACGCCATCGCCGCACGCCACCCGCACGCCGTCGGCATTTGCAGACAAAATCTGGCCTTCGCGCATATCGGGCATGCGCTGCGCGCTATCAATTTCAGAGTGCCAGAGCTTGATGGTGTCCGGCCCGACCTGCGCGCTGGCGCCCGGAAACGGCGTCATGGCGCGGATATGCCGGTCAATGGCCGCCGCCGGCTGCGCCCAGTCCACGGCCGCTTCGGCCTTCTCGATCTTGTGGGCGTAGGTCACGCCTTCGGCGGGCTGGTTGACGGACTGCAACGCGCCAGCGCCGGCCATTTCCAGCGCCTGCACGACCATCTCCCCGCCCAGCGCGGCAAGTTTGTTGTGCAGCGTGGCAGTGGTGTCGGTGGCCTGAATCGCCAGTTTCTCAATCAGCAGCATGTCGCCGGTGTCCAGGCCGGCGTCCATCTGCATGATGGTGACGCCGGTCTCGGTGTCGCCAGCCTGGATGGCGCGGTGGATCGGCGCCGCGCCGCGCCAGCGCGGCAGCAGGGACGCATGGATGTTCAGGCAGCCCAGCCGGGGCGCGTCCAGCACCCATTGCGGCAGGATCAGCCCGTAGGCGGCGACCACCATCACGTCAGCCTGCGCGGCCTCGATGGCGGCGCGCGCGGCAGTGGCGTCTTCGGGGTATTTGCCGTCCAGGCGCAGGCTTCTGGGCTGGGCGACGGGAATCTGGTGGCTTTCGGCCCACTGCTTGACGGCGGAGGCCTGCAGTTTCATGCCGCGCCCGGCAGGGCGGTCGGGCTGGGTCAGGACCAGGGAAATGTCATGGCCGGCGGCATGCAGCCGGGCCAGCGCCACACGGGCAAATTCAGGAGTACCGGCAAAAATAACGCGCATGGGGCGTGATTCTAAAGAAGCGCTGCGCCGTTTGAGGCACCGGCGCCAAAAGCCCCAAGCCAGGCCGATGTCAGCGCACGGCCTCGCGTTCCTCGTCTTTTTTCTGCTTGATCAGCTTGGTCTTGATGCGGTTGCGCTTGAGCGGCGAGAGATATTCGACAAACACCTTGCCCATCAGGTGGTCCATCTCGTGCTGCATGCAAACGGCCAGCATGCCCTCGGCCTCGTGGACCCGGCGCCGGCCCTCCAGGTCCAGCGCCTCGACCCTGACGGCCAGCGAGCGCTCGACGCCGTCGTAGATGCCGGGCACCGACAGGCAGCCCTCGTCGCCGATGCGCGTCTCGGCGCTGGCCCAGACGATTTCGGGGTTGATCAGCACCAGCGGCTGGTCGCGCCCTTCGCTCACGTCAATCACCACCAGCCGCTCGTGCACATTGACCTGCGTGGCCGCCAGGCCGATGCCTTCGGCGGCGTACATGGTCTGGAGCATGGCGTCCGCCAGCTGGCGCACGCGTGCGTCCACGCTGGCAACGGGCTTGGCCACGGTATGCAGGCGCGGGTCGGGGTAACGGAGAATGGTGAGTTCGGACATGGCAGAAAGGAAAGGGGAAGTCGCTATTTTCGCCACTTTCCCCGATTTTTAAAGGATGCAATCCTCGCAGAATCGTCTAATCATTGCTTAATCAAGGCCTTGGGTACAGAATCGCTGGAATTTTCCCGAGATACAAACATTACAAAATGCGTTTTTCTTTACTGGAAAAGCAAGCGCAGCCGGTCCAACAAGCTTCAAGATGCACACTATTTTTGGTCGCTTCCGTCAAATTTCAATAGCCGCCGGCCTGCTGGCGCTGGCCGCCAGTGCCCAAGCGCAGACCTTTCCCATCACGCCGGCGCAGCAGGCCACGGCCGCCCAGGTGGCGCAAACCGGCATCCCGGTTGCCGACCTGGCGCCCAACGCGCCTGACAGCTACACCGTCAGGCCGGGCGACACCCTGTGGGCCATCTCGGGCCTGTTCCTAAGGAGCCCCTGGCGCTGGCCGGAGCTGTGGGGCATGAACCTGGAAGACATCCGCAATCCGCACCGCATTTATCCGGGCCAGCAGCTCTACCTGGACAAGCGCAATGGGCGGGCGACTCTGCGCACCCGGCAGGCGGGCAGCGACAGCGGCGCGGCCGACGGCACGGTGCGGGTATCGCCGCGCATCCGCTCCGAGTCGCTGGCCGACAGCGCGATCCCGACGCTGGCGCCCCAGGCCATCGAGCCGTTCCTGGCCGAGCCGCTCATCGTCGATGCCCTCACCTTCTCCCAGGCGCCGCGCATCGTGGCCACGCAAGAAGGCCGGGTGCTGCTCAGCCGGGGCGACCGGGCCTATGCGCTGGGCGCGTTGAGCGCCGAGCCGGCGGGCAGGCCGCTGAGCATCGAAAAGGGCGAGCCGCTCGATTTCCGCGTCTTTCGCAACGCCACGCCGCTCAAGGACCCGACGACTCAGGAAATTCTGGGCTACGAGGCCCAGTATGTCGGCAAGGCCGAACTGGTACGCGGCGAGTCCAGCAACCAGGGCACGGACAAGGACGGCAAGCCGCAGCTGGACCGGGTGCCGGCAACCATCGACATCGTGGCTGCCAAGGAAGAAATGCGCGTTGGTGACCGCCTGATTCCCGAGCCGGCGCGCGAGCTGCGCAGCTACGTACCGCGCGCGCCATCGTTTCGCATGACGGGGCAGATCGTCTCCGTGTACGGCAGCGCCGTGGCCTGGGCGGCCTCCAACCAGATCGTGGTCATCAACCGCGGCAACCGGGACGGCATGGAGCGCGGCCATGTGATGGCGCTGCTCAAGGACGGCGAGCGCCTGATCGACAGGACCGACAGCGCCCGCCCGATGATCAAGCTGCCCAACGAGCGGAACGGCCTGATCATGGTGTTTCGCACCTTTGACCGCGTGTCGTATGCCCTGCTGCTGCAGGTCACCGATGGCGTCAAGGTCGGCGACCGCTTCACCAACCCGGACTGAGCGCAAGCCGCCGGCGCCAGAGCGGCCGGCACCTGGCCGGCCCCCACCTCTTATGGAACCTCAAGAACTTCAAGCATGGCTGCGCCTGGTGCTCACGCCCGGCGTGGGCAATGCCACGGCGCGCAAGCTGCTGGCAGCCTTCGGATCGGCGCAGGCGGTTTTCGAGCAAAGCGCGGCCCGGCTGCAGCAACTCGGCTCGAACAAGCTGGCCGCTGCCCTCGGCAGCGAACCGGCGAACCTGGCCGCGCAGCTGCAGACCACGCTGGACTGGCTGCAGGCAGGCAGCGACCGCCGGATCGCCGTGCTCGGCGATGCCGCCTACCCGGCAGCGCTGCTCGACATCGAAGACCCGCCCTTGATGCTTTATATGCTCGGAGCGCTTGCCAGTCATACACCTTCAGCTATCAAAAGCATAGCAAACAGCCTGGCCATCGTGGGCAGCCGCAATCCGACGCCGCAGGGCGAGGGCAACGCCCGGCAGTTTGCCAAGGCCTTTGGCAGCGCCGGCATCTGCATCGTTTCCGGCCTGGCGCTGGGCATTGACGGCGCCGCCCACGATGGCGCGATGCTGGGCGGCGGCCAGACGATTGCCGTGGTGGGCACCGGACTGGACCGGGTTTACCCCCGAAAACACCTGGCCCTGGCGCACCGCATTGCCCGCCAGGGCATGCTGATCAGCGAATTCCCGCTCGGCACGCCGCCGCTGACGGCCAACTTTCCGAAGCGCAACCGCATCATTTCCGGCCTGAGCCGGGGAACGCTGGTGGTCGAGGCGGCGCTGCAGTCGGGCTCCTTGATCACCGCCCGGCTGGCGGCCGAGCAGGGCAAGGAAGTGTTTGCCATTCCAGGCTCCATCCACTCGCCGCAGTCGCGCGGCTGCCATGCGCTGATCAGGCAAGGCGCCAAGCTGGTGGAAGTGGCGCAGGATGTGCTCGAAGAACTCAGGCTGGCGCCTGACGCGGCGCCGGAGTCGGCGCCGGCAGCAGCGGATCAGCCAGCCGCCGGCCCCGGCAGCGAGCATCCGCTGCTGGCGGCGCTGGGCTTTGATGCCACCAGCCTGGATGCCCTGCAGGCGCGCACCGGCCTGGACACGGCGCACCTGCAGGCGCAGCTTTTGGAGCTGGAGCTGGACGGGCAGCTCGCGCGCCTGCCCGGTGGCTTGTTTCAGCGACTTGCGGCGGGATGAGGCTAACTGCGTTATATTGAAAGCATGTTTGAAGTCCTGGTCTATGTTTACGAAAATTACTGGCAAGGCGCCGCCTGTCCCGAGTTTGACCGGCTGGGACGCAAACTGGTGGCCGCAGGGTTTGAAGCCGAGGAAATCCAGCAGGCGCTGGTCTGGCTCGACGGCCTGAACGCTGCAGCCAAGGGCACGCAGATCGACTTGGCCGATGCCTCGGCCCCCACTCTGGCCGATGTCCATAGCCTGCCGGTGCACATGCAGCCGCAGTCACCCGACAGCTTGCGCATTTACTCGGTGGCCGAGCAGGAGCATCTGGGCGCGCAAAGCCTGGGATTCGTCTGCTTCCTCGAAACCTCCGGCGTGCTGCCCCCCTACATGCGAGAAATCGTGCTCGACCGCGCCATGGCCGCACCTGGCGGCCCGGTCACGCTGGACGACCTGAAGATCATCGTGCTGATGGTGTACTGGAGCTTTGGCAAGGAGCCCGATGCGCTGGTGCTCGATGAGCTGTGCGACGATACCGAAGGCCGCCTGGCCCACTGACCAGGCTGCATGCCAGCGCCGGCCTTTCAGCCGGCCACGCAACCCCGTCCGGCATGAACCGCGCCCGGCTCAGTTGAGCAGTCGCTCCGGATTGGCGTCCAGCTTGGCCAGCGCATTGCGGGTGGCGCGTACCGTCAGCGACTCTTCCTCCGTCGAGACCAAGAGGCCCGCCTGCAGGTAGGCGGCCAGCCGGCGCATCTGGATCAGGAAACAGCGCCCGTCGGCGGCGGCAAACAGGTGCAGCTGCTTGCGCTCGCTGCACCATGCAAACTGCACATGGCTGGTCTTGCCGTTGTGGTCCAGGTTGAACCAGCTGCCGGGCTGCAGCTCCCTGGCCCAGGCGCGCATGGCTTCGGTTGGCTCGCTGCCACCGTCGCCGTCGCCGATGACCTCGATGTTGGCCGCATCAATCCCGATCATCATCACCAGGCTGTCGGTATCGAGCGGCAGATCGCCCACGTCCTGGTCGGACAGGTAGTCCTCCAGGTTGGTCAGCCGCCGGGCCATGGCCTCGACCTTTTCAATCGGGATGACATCGGTCTTGGACATGAAGGCATCGGCCAGCGTGTCGCTGATGATCTTGATCTGCGCGTCCTGCGCCGGCAGCTGCATGCCCAGCAGGGCCATGCCCTGGCGCAGCAGCTGCAGCTGCCGGGGCAGCGCGGCAATGACGCGGGTGCGGTCGCTGCGGTTGGGCTTGGCGCTGGCCGCCCACACCAGATCGGCTGCAGCCTGCTTGAGCCGCAGGGTCTGCTCATGCTGCGGGCCGTTTTTCATGGCGGCAATGGCCAGCACCTCGGCCCATATCCTGAACAGGAACTCCCTGATCTCGTCGCGCACCGGCATGTCGTTGAGCATGGTGCGCATCTCGATGGTGTACTGCACCGTCATGGTTTCTTTTTGCTCCAGCTGCTGTGCCAGGCCGACCATCTGCGCCACGCTGCCCTGCTCGGCGAAAAAGCGCGAGAGGAACTTGTCGAATTCCTCGTAAACCAGCTGAAACACCCGGCGGCCAGTCTCGGGATACTGCTCGATCACCTGCACCACGCGCCGGATTTCGGACTCCAGCACATTGCCCGCCACCGTGACGTCAAAGCCCAGCGCGCACGAGCCCATGCGGTCGATCAGCTGGCGCGCCGGATGCTGCAGCGAGCCGAAGAATTCGGGCTCGGCAATCGCCACCCTCAGCACCGGCATCTGCAGCCGCGCAAACCAGACGCGGATGCCAGGCGGAATCCGGTCCTCGGCCAGGATGCTCTGGAACATCAGGGCGACGATTTCAATCGTGGCCTTTTCCGTCGAGGTGGAGGCCGCCTGCTTGAGCACGCTGGTGCGCTGGCGCAATCCCTGGAGCGCCTGGTCCACATGGGTTTGGCCCTGAACCGACTCGGAAAATGCCTGTCCCTGCAAGGTATGGCCTGAATCGGCCCGCTGCGCCTGTTCGGCCTGCTGCAGGCGGCTGATCGCCTGCTCAAGCCGGGGCGAGGGCTGATGGGTTCGGGAATCGTCAAATCCTTCGACACGGTTGGTGAGCAACTGCTTCAGGCGCCCTATTACGCCCTGGGCGCGCATGCGCATGCGGGCCAGCGGCGTGGCTGCGGCCTGCAGGCGCGCCTCCTTCCGAGCCGCGCCATCGGGCGGCATGCGGCCAGACTCCGGCGCGCCGGTGTCCGCAAAATCCGGATCCGCGCGGCCTGCCGCCTGGGCGGGCTGCGAATGTCCGCCAGCGCTCGGCCACTTTGCGGGCGCAGCGTTCGCAGGCGTTTTGTCGGCCGGACTTGCGACCGCCCCGCTCAGGCTGGGCGGGCCGCCCTGGGTCGATGCCGAAGGGGTTCGCCGCACCAAGGGCCGCAGGTCGATTTCCGCCATCACGCCACGCTCGATCAGGAACGCATTGGTGGCATGGTAGATCTCCAGCATCTGCACGGCGATGGTCTTGTGGATCAGCTCCTGCACCAGCAGCCATGCGGATTGGGGCAGCCCGGCCAAGCCCCACTGATCGACCAGACCCTGCGCCAGCACTTCGGGCCGAAAGATGTCCTGCTTGCCCAGTTCGGGCAGTCCTTCCAGGCTCTGGATGCGCAGGCGCAAGTCATTGAGCTCCCAGCTGACAAAATCCAGCAGGCGCAGGGCCAGGCGCGAGGCCAGAATCCTGTTTTCCACCACCTCGTCGCCAACCAGCTCCAGGCGGCCAAGCTCTGTCATGCCAGGCGGGTTGCCCGCCATGGCCGGCAAGGCCCTGGTCCAGGCGACGAGCGTGCCCTGAACCCAGGCCGCGCTGTTTTTCTGGTACGCCAGCAGGGCGTCGCGCAGTTCCTGGCCTTCGCGCGCATTGGCCGGCCGCGCGGCCCGCTCGGCCAGCGCATCGCCAATGGTTTTGGCCAATGCGGGCAGGATATGCGCGGCGCGCTCCGAGAAAAGGGTGCGCGCCTTGCGGGCAAGAAGGCTGTACTTTGGGGGGGGCATGGCCAGCTGAAAAACGGGGGGACGACTACACCGTGGCGCCTGCGTTCGGATCGTTGGGGTCTTCGTCCTTTTTCGTGGGCGCCTTGACCAGGTCTTCGCGCTTGATGCCCAGCCACATCGCAATCGAGGCGGCCACGAACACCGAGGAATAGATGCCGAACAGGATGCCGATGGTCAGCGCCAGCGAAAAATAAAACAGCGTCGGGCCGCCGAACAGCAGCATCGACAGCACCATGATCTGCGTCGATCCGTGGGTGATGATGGTGCGGCTGATGGTCGAGGTGATGGCGTTGTTGATGATCTCCACCGTGCTCATCTTGCGGTAGCGGCGGAAATTCTCGCGGATCCGGTCAAAGATCACCACCGACTCGTTCACCGAGTAGCCCAGCACGGCCAGCACGGCGGCCAGCACCGGCAGCGAGAACTCCCACTGGAAAAAGGCGAAAAAGCCCAGGATGATGACCACATCGTGCAGGTTGGCGATGATGGCGGCCACCGCGTATTTCCATTCGAAGCGAAACGCCAGGTACACCATGATGCCGAACACCACCATGGCCAGCGCCTTCAGGCCGTCCTGCGCCAGCTCCTCGCCGACCTGCGGGCCGACGAACTCGGTGCGGCGCAGCGCCACGTCGGGGCTGGCGGCCTTCAGCGCGGCCATCACGGTGTCGCTTTGCTGGGCGGTGCTCACGCCCTTTTGCGCGGGCAGGCGGATCATCACATCGCGCGAAGTGCCGAAGTTCTGCACCTGCACATCGTTCAGGCCCAGCGCGGCCACGGTGCTGCGTATCTTGCCGACATCGGCGGCCTGGGCATAGTTCACCTCCATCAAGGTGCCGCCGGTGAACTCGACCGACAGGTGAAGGCCGCGCGAGAGCAGGAAAAACACGGCCAGCGCAAAGGTCACGAAGCTGATGATGTTGAACACCAGCGCATGCCGCATGAACGGGATGTCGCGCCGGATCTTGAAAAATTCCATCTGGGGTCCTTGGGAAAGCGGCTCAGGAAAAGGAGAGGGGCATCATTTGGCCAGCGCGCCTTCGGGCGGCGCGCGCCATACCGTGCCGATGGACACGCTCTTGAGCTTTTTCTGCCGGCCATACCAGAGGTTGACCAGGCCGCGCGAGAAAAACACCGCCGAGAACATGCTGGTCAGGATGCCGATGCAGTGCACGACGGCAAAGCCGCGCACCGGGCCCGAGCCAAAGGCCAGCAGCGCCAGGCCGGCGATCAGGGTCGAGATGTTGGAGTCCAGGATGGTGGCCCAGGCCCGCTCGTAGCCGGCATGGATGGCCGCCTGCGGCGAGGCGCCGCCGCGCAGCTCCTCGCGGATGCGCTCGTTGATCAGGACGTTCGAGTCGATCGCCATGCCCAGCGCCAGCGCCATGGCAGCCATGCCCGGCAGCGTGAGCGTCGCTTGCAGCATCGACAGCACGGCCACCAGCAGCAGCAGGTTGACCGCCAGCGCGATGCCCGAGAACAGGCCGAACAGCATGTAGTACGTCGCCATGAAAACCACGATCACCGCAAAGCCCCAGGACACGCTGTGAAAGCCCTTGGTGATGTTCTCGGCGCCCAGCGTCGGGCCGATGGTGCGCTCCTCGATGATGTCCATCGGCGCGGCCAGCGAACCGGCGCGCAGCAGCAGCGCCAGGTCGCTCGCCTCATTGACGCTCATGGAGCCGGAAATCTGGAAGCGGTTGCCCAGCTCGCCCTGGATGACCGGCGCGGTCAGCACCTCGCCCTTGCCCTTTTCGAACAGCAGGATGGCCATGCGTTTCTTCAGGTTCTCGCGGCTGGTGTCGCGCATGATGCGCCCGCCCTTGGCGTCCACCGTCAGATCGACCTTGGGCTGCTGGTTCTGCGAATCAAAACCCGGCTGGGCATCGGTCAGGTTCTCGCCGGTCAGGATGACCTGCTTCTTGACGATCACGGCCTGGCCGTTGCGCTCCAGGAAGCGCTCGGTGCCGAACGGCACCGGCCCATTGCCGTTCTCGGCGGCGCGCGCTTCGGCGCTGTCCTCGACCAGGCGCATTTCCAGCGTGGCGGTGCGGCCCAGGATGTCCTTGGCCTTGGCCGTGTCCTGCACGCCGGGCAGCTGCACCACGATGCGGTCGATGCCCTGCTGCTGAATGACCGGCTCGGCCACGCCCAGCTCGTTGATGCGGTTGTGCAGCGTCACCATGTTCTGCTTGAGCGCCTGGTCCTGGATGCGCCGCGCCGCCTCGGGCCTGATGCTGGCGGTCAGCTTGTACTCGGCGCCCTCGGGCGCCTCGACCATCTGCAGGTCGGGCAGCTGGTCCTGGATCAGGTTCCTGGCCGAGGTCAGCGTGGCCGAATCGCGAAAGCGAATGTCGATGGCCTGGCCGTTGCGGGCAATGCCGCCGTGGCGGATGTTCTTTTCGCGCAGCGACAGGCGGATGTCGCCGGCCAGCGATTCGGCGCGCTTGGTGAGCGCGGCCTGCATGTCCACCTGCAGCATGAAATGCACGCCGCCGCGCAGGTCCAGGCCCAGGTACATCGGGTGGGCGTTGAGCGCGGTCAGCCAGGCCGGCGAGCGCGACAGCAGGTTGAGCGCCACCACATAGGCCGGGTCGGCGGCATCGGGCGCCAGCGCCTTCTGGATCGCGTCCTTGGCCTTGAGCTGGACGTCGGTGCTGCCAAAGCGTGCCTTGATGGAGCCCGCTTCGAGCGTGATGGCGTCGGCGGCGATGCCGGCGTCTTTGAGCGCCTGCTCGACCCTGGCCATCGTGGCCGTGTCCACCTTGACGCTGGACTTGCTGCTGGAGACCTGCACCGCAGGCGCTTCACCGAAAAAATTGGGCAACGTGTAGAGGGCTGCAATCAGCAGCACCACCACGATGAGGGCGTACTTCCAGGCCGGATAGCGATTCATGAGAGAGGGGTTCCTGGTGAACGGAAAAACAAAGGGCGCGCTGGCTGGCCGGGCGGGCCGGCGGTGCCGCCCGGCCCGGACCGCACCGGCTTATTTTGCGCTGTTGATCGCGCCTTTGGGAAGCACCTGGACGATGGCGCTGCGCTGCAGCTGCACTTCGACGCCGGAGGCGATTTCCAGTGTCAGGTAGCCTTCGCCCAGACGGGTGACGCGGCCGAGCAGGCCGCCGGCGGTGGCGACTTCGTCCCCCTTGGCCAGCGCGTCGATCATGGCGCGGTGCTCCTTTTGCTTCCTCATCTGGGGGCGGATCATGACGAAATACAGCACCACGAACATCAGCACCAGCGGCAGCATGCCCGTCAGGGTGGACATCATGTCGCCACCAGCGGCGGCGGCTGCCGGGGCGGTCTGGGCAAAAGCTGAAGAAATAAACACGGCTGACTCCACAAGAATTGGGTAAAACGCTGACAAATGCCCAGGCTAGAAGCGGCCCGGGCATGGAAGGACGATTGTATGCGTCGCAGGCCCGGTGCTTAAATTCAACCCACGGGCGCGCGGCTATTGGCGGGCGTCCACGCGGCTGGCCAGGCGCTGGCGGCCAGGGCTTTGGCGCGCTCGTCCGGAAATGAATTTTTCGGCATCGAAAAGGCCGATTGCGCAGGCACCACCTGCGCATTCAGCTATTGTTTCAATAGCAAAACGGCGCAACGGCAAAACGGCGCAACGCTCAGGCGGCGTGCTGCGCCTGCACGCCGGCAGGCTGGCGAAACGCCTGCATCAGCGCCGCCCATTGCGGCCGGGCCGCGGCCAGGTGGCGCGCCTTGACATGGCCGTAGCCCTTGATCTGCTCTGGAATGCGGGCAATCTCGACCGCCTGCGCATGGTTGGCCGGCGTGAGGCCAGCCAGCACCTCCTCGATGCTGGCGCGGTACTCGCCGATCAGCGCGCGCTCTTCGCGGCGCTCGTCGGTGCGGCCGAACACGTCCAGGGGCGTGCCGCGCAGGCCCTTGAGGCGGGCCAGCAGCCTGAAGCCGGTGAGCATCCACGGGCCAAATTGCTGTTTTTGCAGCTCGCCCTTGTCATTTTTCTTGGCCAGCAGCGGCGGCGCCAGGTGGTAGTTGAGCTTGAAGTCGCCCTCGAACATGCCGTTCACCTTGTTCAGAAATCCCGTATCCAGGTGCAGCCGCGCCACCTCGTACTCGTCCTTGTAGGCCATCAGCTTGAACAGGTAGCGGGCCACGGCCTCGGTCAAGACGGTCTTGCCCAGCGGCGCCTCAGCGGCGCGCACCTTCTCGACGAACGACTGGTAGGCCTGCGCGTAGGCCGCGTTCTGGTAGTCGGTCAGGAAGGCCACGCGCTTGGCGACCACTTCGGCCAGCGCCGGCTTCTTGACGAACTGGATCACCTGCGCAGCCTTGAACAGCGCCTGCACGGCGGCCAGATCATGCGCGCAGCGCCTCCCCCATTCGAACGCGGCCTTGTTGTTGTCCACCTGCACGGCGTTCAGTTCAATCGCCCGCATCAGGGCGGCGTGCGACAGCGGCACCCGCCCTTTTTGCCAGGCAAAGCCCAGCATCAGCGGGTTGGTGTAGATCGAGTCGCCGATCAGCTGCACTGCGACCTGCTCGGCATCAAAGCTTGCCAGCCCCTGGGCGCCCACGGCCGCCTGCACCGCGCTCTCGCAGTTGCCGCCCGGAAACTGCCAGTTGGGGTTGGTCACAAAAGCAGCCGTCGGTGCGCCGTGCGAGTTCATCGCGACAAACGTGCGGCCCGGCTGCATCGTCGCCAGCGTGTACGGGCTGGCGGTCACGATCGGGTCGCAGCCGATGATCAGGTCGGCCTTCGCCGTATCGACCTTGGTGGTGTAGATGGCCTCGGCGCGGTTGGCAATCTGGATATGGCTCCAGGTCGCGCCGCCCTTTTGCGCCAGCCCGCCGGCGTCCTGCGTCACCACGCCCTTGCCTTCGAGGTGCGCGGCCATGCCCAGCAGCTGGCCGATGGTGATGACGCCGGTGCCGCCCACGCCGCCAACCACGATGCCCCAGGCGCTTTCGGCCACCGGCAGCACCGGCTCGGGCACCGGCGGCAGGGTGGACAGGTCGCCCTTCTTTTCCTTCTTCGGTTTTTTCAGCTGGCCGCCCTCGACCGTGACAAAGCTCGGGCAGAAGCCCTTGACGCAGGAATAGTCCTTGTTGCAGGTATTCTGGTTGATCTGGCGCTTGCGGCCAAACTCGGTTTCCAGCGGCTCCACCGACAGGCAGTTGGACTGCACCGAGCAGTCGCCGCAGCCTTCGCAGACCAGCTCGTTGATGACCACGCGCTTGGCCGGGTCCACAAGGGTGCCGCGCTTGCGGCGCCGGCGCTTTTCGGTGGCGCAGGTCTGGTCGTAGATGATGGCCGTCGTGCCCTTGAGCTCGCGGAACTCGCGCTGGATGCGGTCGAGCTCGTCGCGGTGAAAGACCTCGATGCCCGGCGGCAATTCGTTGACCAGCTCGGCATGGCCGGCGCGCGCGGCGCTGCTGTCCAGCGTGTGCGTGCGGCCATGGTATTTCTCGGGCTCGTCGGTGACCACGACCAGCCGGGCCACGCCCTCGGCGCGCAGGCTGTGGGCAATCTGCGGCACCGAATGCCCCTCGGGCCGCTCGCCGACCTGCTGGCCGCCGGTCATGGCCACCGCGTCGTTGTAGAGGATCTTGTAGGTGATGTTCACCCCGGCGGCAATGCTCTGGCGAATCGCCAGCAACCCGCTGTGAAAGTAGGTGCCGTCGCCCAGGTTGGCAAAGATGTGCTGGTCGTTGGTGAAGGCCGCCTGGCCGACCCAGGGCACGCCCTCGCCGCCCATCTGCGTGAAGGTCGTGGTCGAGCGGTCCATCCAGGTCGCCATGTAGTGGCAGCCGATGCCGGCCACCGCGCGCGAGCCTTCGGGCACGCGGGTGCTGGTGTTGTGCGGGCAGCCGCTGCAGAACCACGGCGCGCGCTCGCCGGTGTCGCTCTTAGTTTCAACCAGCGCGCGCTCCCTGGCGTCGATCACCGCCAGGCGCGACTCCATGCGCGCCACGATGTCGCTGGATACGCCCAGCTTCTTCAGCCGCTTGGCGATCGCCTTGGCGATGATCGCCGGCGTCAGGTCGGCCTTGGCGCGCAGCAGCCAGTTCTCGCCCGGATTGGGCCGGCTCCACTCGCCGCCCGAGGCGTCGCCCTCGGGCTCGTCGAACTTGCCCAGCACATTGGGCCGCACATCGGCGCGCCAGTTGTAGAGTTCTTCCTTGAGCTGGTACTCGATGACCTGGCGCTTTTCCTCGACCACCAGGATTTCCTGCAGGCCCTGGGCGAAGTCGCGGGTGATGGTGGCCTCTAACGGCCAGACCACGTTGACTTTGTGCAGCCGGATGCCCAGCTGATGGCAGGTGTCCTCGTCCAGCCCCAGGTCGGCGAGCGCCTGGCGCGTGTCGTTGAACGCCTTGCCGCTGGCGATCAGGCCAAAGCGGTCGTTCGGCCCGGCAATCACGTTGTAGTTGAGCTTGTTGGCGCGCACATAGGCCAGCGCCGCATACCACTTGTAGTCCATCAGCCGCGCTTCCTGCTCCAGCGGCGCATCGGGCCAGCGGATGTGCAGGCCGCCCGGCGGCATCTGGAAATCCTCGGGAATGATGATCTTGACCCGGTCCGGGTCCACCGACACCGAGCTCGACGACTCGACCACTTCCTGGATCGTCTTCATGCCCGACCAGACGCCCGAAAAGCGGCTCATGGCAAAGGCGTGCAGCCCCATGTCCAAAATATCTTGCACGCTGGAGGGAAAGAACACCGGCAGGCCGCAGGCCTTGAAGATGTGGTCGCTCTGGTGCGGCGCGGTCGAGCTCTTGCTCACATGGTCGTCGCCGGCAATCGCAATGACGCCGCCGTGCTTGGCGGTGCCAGCCATGTTGGCGTGCTTGAACACGTCCGAGCAGCGGTCCACGCCCGGGCCCTTGCCGTACCAGATGCCGAACACGCCGTCGAACTTGTTGGTCTGCGGGTACAAATCCAGCTGCTGCGTGCCCCAGACGGCCGTGGCGCCAAGTTCCTCGTTCACGCCGGGCTGAAAGACGATGTTGTTGGCCGCCAGGTGCTTCTTCGCCGCCCAGAGCGCCTGGTCGTAGCCGCCCAGCGGCGAGCCGCGGTAGCCGCTGATGAAGCCGGCGGTGTTCAGCCCCTCGATGGCGTCGCGCGTGCGCTGGAGCATCGGCAGGCGCACCAGCGCCTGCACCCCGCTCATGAAGGCGCGGCCGTGGCCGATCGAATATTTGTCGTCGAGCGTGACGGTTTCCAGCGCTTTGCGGATGTGCGCGGGCAGCGGTGCATTCATGGTGTTTGTCTCCAGCAGTGTGGTCGTGCCCCGCCTTGTGGGCAGGCGGTTTTGCCAGCGTTCGACCCGGTCGGGTCCGACGCTTTGACTTTAGGCAAAAGTGTAGGGCGCGGCCCCAGATATGTCTTTGCTTTTTTTGCCTGTTTCGGCCTAGCTCGCGCAAGAATCTTGCGGCAAAATACGAAAAATGGAAACATTGGACAAGTTTGACATTGCCATCCTGAACGAGTTGCAACGCGATGCGCGCCTGACCAACACCGAGCTGGCCGCGCGCGTGGGCCTGTCGGCCGCGCCCTGCTGGCGCCGCGTGCGGGCGCTGGAGAGCGCCGGCTTCATCACCGGTTACCGCGCCGAGATCAACCGCCACAAGATCGGCCTGGGTGTGCTGGCCTTCGTGCGGCTGGACGCGGCGCAAAACAGCGGCGAGCTGCTCAAGGCGCTCGAAGAGGCCATCCGCAAGATTGCCGAGGTCGTCAACTGCCACTACATCAGCGGCACCGGCACCTTCGAGCTGCAGGTCGTCAGCCGCGACCTGAACACCTTCAGCCAGTTCGCCCGCGACGTGCTGATCAACCTGCCGAATGTGAAAGACCTGCACACCAGCTTTTCGCTCGGCGAGGTCAAAGCCAGCAGCGCGCTGCCGCTGGGCCACCTGCTGCCCGCCGGGGCCGTAATTTCAGGCAAATAATGCCTGCAGCGCAGGCGCAGCCTGCGCATTCAGCTATTAATTCAATAGCGCCATAAAAGAAAAACCCGGCCTCCGCAGGAGACCGGGCAACCGGCTGGGCCGGAAATTCAAGTTATTGCTCTTCGGCGCCCTCCTGCGCGCCTGGTGTTGCCGCTTCAGCCCTTGGCCAGCTTCATTTGCGCCAGCTCGCCGGTCAGGTAGCCCACGGCGGCGCCGAACTTGTCCTTGTAGTTGGCCTTGATCGCCGTCACCACGGCCTCGGGCAAGCCGCCGCGGTCGCCGGCATGCTGGAAGTTGCTCATGATGTAGGTCCAGCCGTTGAGTTCATCGACCGCATGCAGGCCGGTCGATTCGCCGCCGGCCGGGATCGACATGAGGCGCGACAGCGCCTTGGTATCGACGTTGTAGGCCCACAGGAAGTTGTTGACGTGCTGGCTGCTGTCCTCGCCGATGAACAGCGTGCGCATCTTTTCCGAGAATTTCAGGTTGTCCGGGTTGGCGACCTTGTTCGGGTTGGCGGTGTTGCCGATGGCATCGGCGGCGATGTCCTCGCCGGCCAGCAGCGCCTTGGTGTCTGCGGGCATCCATTCGCTGTTGATGGCCGCGCCGGCGGTGTCCTTCTGGCCGCCCTTGAGGTTCAGGGCCATCACGGCGCCGGCCTTCAGGGCGGCGGGAACCGCGATGCCGTTGCCCACGGTGTTGAACTTGCCGCCGCTGACCATCGAGTCCTGGATGTTCTGCAGCGCCGAATACGCCACCTTGTCCTTGATGTTGACGGTCGTGCCTTCCATCTTGGTAAAGCCCATGGAGGCGCCTACCAGTGCGGCATAGCGGTGGGTTTCGAGGAAGGCGGCGGCCTTTTCCTTGCCCGCCGCCAGCTTGATCCACTCGGTGCGGCCGTTGGCGTTGACCTTGGTGTAGCTGGCATCCGCCGGGTCCGCCGTCCGGACATCCATGATGTCGGTGGCCTTGATGCCGCCATCGACCAAAGCGCGGATTTCGGCGCTGCTGGCCGAGCCGAGCTTGATCCAGGTCAGCGCGGCCGCCGTCGTGGCCGCCGGGTCGATGGAAAAGCCGCTGCCGACCTTGGCGACATACAGCGTGCCCGAGGACAGGTCTTTTTCCTTGTCGGCGACGAAGACGAAATAGCCGCTGTTGGTCGCGTCGTCGCCCATGAACACCGTGCGGTTGTCCGGCATGACCTGCACCAGCTCGTGCGAGATGCGGCCCAGGCAATAGTGCTTCTTGATCGAGCCGGTGCCGTCGGCATTCACCGTGACTTCGGGCAGGTGGCCGTAGTGGTACGGGTTGGCGGCCGTCTCGCTGCCATAGAGGTTCTTGCTGAAGGCCTTGAACTGGGTTTCGCCGGCGGCGGTGAAGGCATTGGGCTCGTACTCTTCGCTCGACAGGTGCGTGTTCCAGGGCGACAGGCTCGCGCCGCAGGTGATCCACAGGCCGTTGACCGAGGACGTGTCCACGTTGTGGTACTTGAACAGCGAGAGCTTGCCGGTGGCCGCGTCCTGGTCGAGCGTGAGCACGGCAATCGGCGAGGGCAGCTTGCCGTACATGTCGCTCTTGCCGTCCTGCGCCCAGGTGGTGTATTCGAACTGGACCACGGCAAACACCGTGTTGCCCTTGACGCCCGCGACCTTGGCGCCCTCGACCTTGAGCAGCGAGGTGCCGTCGGGCGAGTCGGAGAAGAACTGGCGCTCCTTGCCGGCCACCGTGGCATCGATGATGGGCTGGTTGTGGATGTCGTGGTAGCCGCCGGCCAGGATTTTTCCGCCCTTGCCGTCGGGCACCAGGTCGCCGGTGATGAAAAACGGCTGGTAGGCCAGCTTGAAGTCCAGCGTGCTGCTGTCGCTGAAGTGGACCGACATCACCGAGCCGACGCTGGTCGTGGCCATGGCCGCCGGGCTGGCCGGCGTGGGCGCGGCCATGGAGGAAAAGCTCACGCCGCTGTAGGTGTGGCCGGACAGCACGGAGGCACCGCTGCCGCCGCCGCAGGCTGACAGCAGCAGGCCGCCGGCAAAACTCGATGCAAAGGGCAGCAGGGGCGCGCCGCCCAAAAATTGCAGGGCACGGCGGCGGGACAGGTCGGCAACAGGTTTCATGAAAATTTTTTCGCTCCAGGCAAATGCAGATGAAGCTGCGCGCCGCCAGCGGGCGGGCGTCAGCGGAAGGGTGACACCTGCTGACTGTGGCGCGCGCATGTTGCAGCTTCATGACAGCTTGATGCCAGCGCGCGCGGGCGACCGCCCGCGCGAACCCGTGCGCGGGCCTGGCGGCTGGCTGGCTCATTTTCAGCATCAAAACAGTCTTTTGCGCAGGCGGGGCCTGCGCTTTCAGCTATTAATTCAGTAGCAAAACCCGCGCAAGGCCGTGATGCAGCGCCCGGCTGGTGGCGCGCGCTAGTCGCGCTGGCAGCGCGCGCTCAGGGGCGGCTGCAGGTATTGCAGCAGCGCCTCGCGCCCGCTCTCACCCAGGCCGAACTCGGCGCGCAGCCGGGCATTGCTGTACACCGTCTGCGCGCCCTGGCCGCCGGCATCGCGCAGCAGCACATCGTCGCCGCGCGCGCCCTTGAGCACGGCCGCGCCATCGCCGAAGCTGACGCTGAACTGCAGGCCCTGGTCGCAGCGGTAGCGCAGCGGCCCGGCGGGGTCGTCCACCTTGACGACCGCGCAGCCGGCCAGCGCGGCCGCGCCGGCCAGGGCCGCAAGCGCGGCGGTTCGCTGCAGGGCGCGCCGGGCGTGTTCAGCGTATCGGGCATATCGGGCATGTCGGTTCATGGTCTGGGCCTTTGCTTGCAGGTTTTCATTTGGGCCACAGCGCCCACAGGCGCAGCGGCTGGTTCACGCGCGAGGCCATCTGGCCGGCTTCCAGGCCGGTGCCGGCAAAGTAGTCGGCCCGCACCGCGCCGACGATGGCGCTGCCCGTGTCCTGCGCCAGCACCAGCTTTTGCAGGTTGGCAGCGCCGCCGCGCGAGGCCAGCCAGACCGGCGTGCCGTAGGGAATGCTGCCCGGATCGACCGCGATCGAGCGACCGGGCGTGAGCGGCACGCCCTGCGCGCCCTTGGGGCCGAAGGCCGCTTCAAAGTCGCTCAGCGGCTGCTCCTGAAAGAACGTGTAGCGCGGGTTGCTCCAGAGCATCTGCTGCACGCGCTGCGGGTTGTTTTTCGCCGCCCAGGCCTTGGTCGATTCGACCCAGGGCGCGGGCATCTTGCCCTCGCCCTGGTCGGCCAGCCATTGGGTGATGCTGCGAAACGGCTGCTCGTTGGAGCCGGCGTAGGCCACGCGCACCACGCGGCGCGAGCCGTCGGGCTCCAGGATGCTCAGGCGGCCCGAGCCCTGGATGTGCAGCGACATGACCTCGACCGGGTCGTCCACCCAGGCGATCTCGCGGCCCCTGAGCGCGGCGCGCGCCTCGGGCAAGGTGTCGATCTCCTGGCGCGAGAACCACGGCTTGCGGCTTCCCAGCGTGGCCGGCGTGCGGTAGAGGGGCACCGCAAACCCCGTGCCCGGCTGGCGGCTGGCCCTGAGCATCGGCTCGTAGTAGCTGGTGAGCAGCCCTTCGGCGGCACCTTGCAGCGACTCGACGC
>Ga0308165_1000909_pt1 | contig 45671 bp, 40 predicted proteins | sample PhyWR2_FD_201032 | JGI IMG/M metagenome (GOLD analysis project Ga0308165, IMG submission 201032) | Phyllosphere microbial communities from UC Gill Tract Community Farm, Albany, California, United States - DLSLW.R2 | ecosystem: Host-associated > Plants > Phyllosphere > Unclassified | place: USA... | reverse complement strand
CACAGGACCGCATGTTCTGGCTCACCGATTCATTCGAGCCCAGGCGCAACAGCGTGCAGTCGTTCATCGCGCATGGGGAGCCGGCGCGGCAGATGCTGGTGCGGCAAGAGCGTAGCGCAGCGGACCTTATCGTTGTTGGCAAGCACCCCGGGTCAACTTTCTCGGAGCTCTTCTTTGGCAGCGTAGCAGGTCGACTGCTGAGCTACTTGAACGCCAAGGGTGGGCGCGGCGATGTGCTGGTTGTGCCACACGGCTGGCAGCCCGAGACGAGCGTCTCCCCAGCCAGCCGATCGGCTGCAAAGCGCTCCAGGGCCACCCGGGTCAGGGCGGGCGCACCTCAGGCACCGAGTCGGCCGAACCCTGCCGCCCTGCGGGCCGGTGTGTAGGCGCAAGCGCGCAGGGGCCGCCATCATGGGAGAAGGGCTCCCATTCAAAGGTGCAGATGATGACAAACGTCTGCGCCTGGCCGAAACCGGTCCTTAAATGAACTGCGGGGGATGCCTGCTTTCACTGCATTGCAGCCGGCAGCCCGTCCGGCCCGAACGTACGTCTTCGGCCACAACGGGAATTCCCCTGCCCCGCCTCACTCCACCGTCACGCTCTTGGCCAGATTGCGCGGCTTGTCCACGTCCGTGCCCCGCGCGCACGCCGTGTGATACGCCAGCAGTTGCAGCGGCACGACGTGCAGCAGCGGGCTCAGGGCGCCGTAATGCTCGGGCATGCGGATGACGTTCACGCCTTCGCTGCTCTCGATGCGGCTGTCGGCGTCGGCCAGCACGTAGAGCACGCCGCCCCGGGCGCGCACTTCCTGCATGTTGCTTTTGAGCTTTTCGAGCAGCGCGTCGTTGGGCGCCACGGTGACGACCGGCATGGCGCTGGTCACCAGCGCCAGCGGGCCGTGCTTGAGTTCGCCGGCCGGGTAGGCCTCGGCGTGGATGTAGCTGATCTCTTTCAGCTTCAAGGCGCCTTCGAGCGCGATCGGGTAGTGCAGGCCGCGCCCCAGGAACAGCGCGTTTTCCTTCTTCGCGAAATCCTCGGCCCAGCTGATGAGCTGGGGTTCGAGCGCCAGCACCGCCTGCAGCGCGGCGGGCAGGTGGCGCAGGGCCTTGAGGTGGCCGGCTTCCTCCTCGTCGCTCAGCCGGCCCTTGGACTGGGCCAGCGCCAGCGTCAGCAGAAAGAGCCCGGCGAGCTGCGTCGTGAACGCCTTGGTCGAGGCCACGCCGATCTCGACACCGGCGCGCGTGATGTAGGCGAGCTTGCACTCGCGCACCATGGCGCTGGTCGAGACGTTGCAGATCGTCAGCGTCTGCGTCATGCCCAGGCTTTGGGCGTGGCGCAGCGCGGCCAGCGTGTCGGCGGTCTCGCCGCTCTGGCTGATGGTGACGATCAGCGTGCGCGGGTTGGGCACACTGGTGCGGTAGCGGTATTCGCTGGCGACCTCGACCTGCGTCGGGATGCCGGCAATCGACTCCAGCCAGTACTTGGCCGCGCAGCCGCTGTAGTAGCTGGTGCCGCAGGCCAGGATCAGCACCGAGTCGATGTCCTTGAACACGCGCCAGGCGCCGTCGCCGAACAGCTCGGGCACGATGCCGGCCACGCCCTCCAGCGTGTCGGCAATCGCGCGCGGCTGCTCGAAGATTTCCTTTTGCATGTAGTGGCGGTAGGGGCCGAGTTCGGCTGCGCCGCTGTGCGCGTGGACGGTTTTCACCTCGCGCTCGGCGCGCTGGTGCTGGCGGTCGAAAATCCAGTACTTGCCCAGCTGCAGGTCCACCATGTCGCCTTCTTCGAGGTACACGATCTGGTCGGTCACGCCGGCCAGCGCCATCGCGTCGCTGGCCAGGAAGGTTTCGCCGTTGCCCTCGCCGATGCCCAGGATCAGCGGCGAGCCGGCGCGCGCGCCCACCACGCGGTGCGGCTCGTCCTTGCAGAAGGCGGCAATGGCGTAGGCGCCGTGCAGCTGCGCCAGGGTCGCCTTGAGCGCCTCGAACAGGTCGCCGTCGTACAGGCTGTCCATCAGGTGCACGATGACCTCGGTGTCGGTCTGGCTCTCGAACACATAGCCTTTGGCCTGCAGCGCGGCGCGCAGCTCGTCGTGGTTCTCGATGATGCCGTTGTGCACCAGCGCGACCCGGCCCGGGCGCGCGGCGTTGGCCGCGCCGGTGCCATGGCTGAAGTGCGGGTGCGCGTTGTGCACCGCCGGCACGCCGTGCGTGGCCCAGCGCGTGTGGGCAATGCCGGTGCCGCCGGCGATGTCTTCGCTGGCCACCTGCGCCTGCAGCTCGGACACGCGCGCGGTGCTGCGCGCGCGCTTCAGGCCATCGGCATACACCGCCACGCCGCAGGAGTCATAACCCCGGTATTCCAGCCGCTGCAGGCCCTGCACCAGGATGGGAACAATGTTCCGGGTCGAAACCGCCGCCACGATGCCGCACATAAACGCACTCCTTCAAAAAAATGATGTGCCGATGCTACGCAGGAGTTGTTTTGCAAGGTGATTGATTTTTTGTATTTTTTGGAATTTAATTTCATTTTTTATGGCTTGTGAAATCAATATAAAAGGTGGAAGAAATAATGGAAGAAAATTACGCCGATGCCATTGACCTGAAACTGCTGGCGCTGCTGCAGCAGGACGCCAGCCTGAGCAACCAGGCGCTGGCCGAGCAGGCGAGCATTTCGCCGCCGACCTGCCTGCGCCGCGTCAGGCGGCTGCGCGAGGCGGGCCTGATCGAGCGCCAGATCGCCGTGCTCGACGCGGACAGGCTGGCCGCGCTGCTGGGCCACGGCCTGGGCGCGGTGGTCGAGATTTCACTGGACCGCCAGGGCGCCGACTGGCTCGACGCCTTCGAGGCGCGGGTGGTGCGCGACGAAGCGGTGCAGCAGTGCTACCGCGTCTCGCCGGGGCCGGACTTCATTTTGGTGGTGCAGGTGGCCGACATGGCCGCTTACGGGGCGCTGGCGCAGCGGCTTTTTACCAGCGATGCCAATGTGCGCAACGTGAAGGCGTTTTTCAGCGTGAAACGCGCCAAATTTCAGCCAAAAGTGCTGCTTGCGCAATGAGAGCCTGCGCTGCTTGCTATTTATTTTGTAGCAACCGCAGGCTGTCCGGAAACCGGCTCCGGCCCGGCCAAGCCCCGCTGGAGCGGGCCTGCGCAGTGGCCACCGGCCGGTGGCTCTGCTCCTGAATCAATAGCTGCCTGCGCAGGCTGGGGCTGCGCAAGGGGCTGTTTTGATGCTGAAAAATGCTGCCAGGCCCCAGCCCAGGGCTTCTAGCAGCTTTCGCAATGCTGGTGCGCCAGAGCGAGCAGCCGGTCGATGTCCACTGGCTTGCTCAGGGAGCGGCAGCCGTAGCGCGACTGGACATCGGTCACATCGGCCGCCGCCGACACGACGACGACCGGAAGCGCCGCCCTGTCGGGCCGGGTGTCCTTGCGGATGTTTTCCAGGAACTGCCAGCCGTTCATCACCGGCATCATCAGGTCGAGCATGATCAGGCAGGGATGGCCGATGCTGTCGAGCTTGTCCAGTCCTTCGCGGCCGTTGGCGGCGGTTTCGACCTGAAAGCCGATCAGTTCGAGCAAGTCCCTGAGCGTCTCCCGCAAGTCGGGTTCGTCTTCAATCAGCAAGATGTGGCGACAGGGCATCTGAATTTTCTTTACGTTTGGGTAGCGGCTGACCGCCTGGTTCAAGCCAGCGCCAACGGCTCAAGACAGTGCGCTGGCAGGCGGCTGGCTGGGAAGAAGCACGCGGAAGGTGGAACCCGAGTCTAGCGCGGAGCGCAGTTCCACCTTGCCGTGAAGGCTTTCCACCGTCTGCTTGACCAGCGCCAGGCCGAGCCCGACGCCGTGAATGCTCTTGCCCTGCACCGGCTCGATCTGCTCGAACGGCAGGAACACGCGCGCCAGGTCGGCCTGCGCAATGCCGATGCCGGTATCCATCACCTCGAACGAATGCCAGCCTGCGGCGCTGGCCAGGCGCACGGTCACGCTGCCCTGGAAGGTGAACTTCAGCGCGTTGGACAGCAGGTTGCTCATGACGACGCGCAGCAGCCGCGCATCGGTCAGCAGCGGCGCCAGCGGCTCGGGCGGCGCCTGCAGCACCAGGCGCACGCCGGGCGGCACGCTGTCGGCATGCGCATCGACCACCTCGCGCGCCAGCGCGGCCAGGTCCACCGGCTCGGTGCGCGCCAGCAACCGGGAGCTTTCCAGCCGCGTGTAGTCCAGCAGGCCTTCGATCAGCGCGGACATCTGCCGGGCGGCCCGCGTCAGGCGTTCAAGGCGCGGGTCGGGCTCATTCGGCGCGCCGGACGCAGCGGCCAGCCGGGCGCGCGCCAGCAGCTGCGCATTGAGCTGGATGGTGGCCAGCGGGGTGCGCAGCTCGTGCGAGATCATGCCAAGAAAATGGGTTTTGACCTGGCTGGCGCGTTCGGCCTGTTCGCGCGCCACCTCGGCGCCGTCCAGCGCGGTCTGCAGCTGGCGGTGCTTGAGCGCCAGCGCGCTGGCCAGTCCCTCGATGTCGTCCGAGGCGCTGAGCAATTCGCCGCGCAGCGTGTCGCCCGCCCTTTTCAGGGCCATCAGGTTGTTGGCGCGCGCCAGCAGCTCCTGCGGCAGGAAAGGCTTGCTCACATAGTCCTGCGCGCCCGAGCTCAGCAGGCGCACGCGCAGCGCATCGTCGTCGCGGGCGGTCAGCAGCATCACCGGCATGCTGTCGAATTCGGGCCGGGCGCGCAACTCGCGCACCAGCTGCTCGCCGCCCATGCGCGGCATCATCAGGTCGGTGATGACGAGGTCGGGCTGCAGCGCCAGCGCCCGCTCGATGCCTTCCTGGCCGTCGGCGGCGACCGCGACGTTGTACGCCGCGCTCAGCGTGCTGCCGACAAAGGCGCGCATCTCGCGGTTGTCCTCGACCACCAGCACCGACGGCAGGCCGGCCGTGGCGGCGAACACGGCGTCCGCGCCATCGCCCGGATCGTGCGGCTCCAGCTGGTGCAGCATGCTGTCCAGGGACACGTCCAGCGCCGCCTGGCGCGGAGCCGGCGGCGCCTGGTGCAGCGCCTGCGCCTCGTGGGGGGCGAGCAGGCGCAGCGGCAGGCGCACCGTGAAGGTCGCGCCCTGGCCGGGAACGGACGCCACGCCGATGGCGCCGCCCTGCAGCTGCACGTACTCCTGCGCAATCGCCAGCCCCAGCCCGGTGCCGCTGCGCTTGTCCATGGCGTCCAGGCCCGTGCCGACCTGGTGAAAGCGCTCGAAGATCGCCGCCTGCTGGTCAAGGGGAATGCCGGGTCCGGAATCGGTCACCGTCATCACCAGTTCGGCCTCCGTGGCCTGCAGCCGGGCGTCGATCCGGCCGTGGTCGGGCGTGAACTTGAAGGCGTTGGACAGCAGGTTGACCAGCACGCGCTCCAGCAGGTCCGGGTCGGCCTCGGCCGCCAGCGAGTCCGGGCTGTCAACGCGGTAGGCGATGTGGTGCTGCTCGGCAGCCATCTCAAAGCGCAGGGCCATGCGCCGGAACCACTGCGCCAGGTCGAGGGGCACGGGATGCACGGGCATCTTGCCCGCTTCGAGCTTGGCGATGTCCAGCAGATCGTTGACCTGCTTGAGCAGGCTTTTGCTGTTGTGGCTGATGCTGTGCAGCTGGCGGCGCTGCTCGGGCGTGAGGCCGGGCTCGGCCAGCATGCGCTCGGCCGGCCCGAGGATCAGCGCCAGCGGCGTACGCAGCTCGTGCGAGACGTTGGCAAAAAAACGCGTCCGGGCCAGGTCCAGCTCGCTGACCTTGCTGTAGAGCGCCTGCAGTTCGGCATGCGTGCTTTCCAGCTGGATGCGGCGCTCCTCGGACAGCCGGGCCGCGCCGACCATTTTTTCGATCTGGGGCCGGATGAACACCAGGCCGATGGCGGTGGCCACCGAGGCCAGCGCGGTGGCCGCCTTGAGCAGGCCGTCGGCCAGGTAGTCCGGATTCCAGACGGTCCAGATCTTCATGAAATGCGTCAGGCCGCACAGGCCGATGAACAGGCCAAAGGCGATGAACACCGGGCTGAACGGCAGGCGGATGCGCCGCACCAGCAGGTACAGGATGATGGAAATGCCGATGTAGGCCGCGCCGATCAGGAAGTCGGACAGCACATGCATCCACAGCAGCCCCGGCAGCCACAGGTAGCAGTGGCCGTGCGGCATGAAATGGCTGCTTTCCTGCAGGATGTTGCTCAACCAGTTGGGCATGGCGTTCTCGGTGCGTTGAGTAAGAAAAAAGTGCCGGCCCCGGCGGCCTGGCGGCCGGCTTCACGCCGCTGCCCGGCCTCGGCATTTCGCTATTGATTCAATAGCAAAAAAGCATGGCTCAGCTTGCGCAAGCGGCATGTTTGATGCTCAAGCCTTGGGCTGCTTGGCCGGCCGCGCCCAGTTGGCAATGTTGACCTGCCGCCCGCGCGCCACGCCCAGGCTGCCTGCCGGCAAGTCCTTGGTGAGGGTCGAGCCGCCGCCGACGGTCGCGCCCGCGCCCAGCGTCACCGGCGCGACCAGCACGCAGTTGCTGCCCACATGCACGTCGGCCTCGATCACCGTGCGATGCTTGTTGGCGCCGTCGTAGTTGGCGGTGATGCTGCCGGCGCCGTAGTTCACCCGCTCGCCGACCGTGGCGTCGCCCAGGTAGGCCAGGTGATTGGCCTTGGCGCCTTTGGCCAGCGTGGAATTCTTCACCTCGACGAAGTTGCCGATGTGCACCTCGGCGCCCAGCACAGCGCCGGGCCGCAGCCGGGCAAAGGGGCCGATGAGCGCACCCTCGCCCACCGTGACGCCGAGCTTTTCGCCGTCGATGTGGGTGAACGGATGGATCACCGCGCCGGCTTCGATCACCGCGTTGGCGATCACGCAGTTCGCGCCGATGCGCACGCCCTGCCCCAGGCTGACGCGGCCTTCGAACACGCAGTTCACGTCGATCTCCACGTCTTGCGCGCAGTCGAGCGCGCCGCGCACGTCCAGCCGCGCCGGATCGGCCAGGCGCACGCCCTGCTCCATCAGGCTGGTGGCCAGCCGGCGCTGGTACACGCGCTCCAGCTCGGCCAGCTGCACCGGGCTGTTCACGCCGGCCACTTGCGCGGCATCGCTGATCTGGTGCGCCACCACGGCCACGCCGTCCTCGACGGCGAACTTCACGATGTCGGTGAGGTAGTACTCGCTCTGGGCGTTGCGGTTGTCCAGCCGCGCCAGCCAGCCGCGCAGCAGCCGGGTCGGCACGGCCATGATGCCGCTGTAGATCTCGCGGATGCCCAGCTGCTCGGGGCTGGCATCCTTGTGCTCAACGATGGCGCGCACCGGGGCATTGTCGCCAGCGCCGGCGCGCACGATGCGGCCGTAGCCTGCCGGCTCGGGCATGGTGAGCGTGAGCAGCGCCAGGCGCTCGCCGCCCGACTGGTCCAGGAGCGCCTGCAGGGTCGCCGCCTGCGTCAGCGGCACGTCGCCCGAGAGCACCAGCGTGATGCCGTCATCCTCCAGCAGCGGCAGCGCCTGCTGCACCGCGTGGCCGGTGCCCAGCTGCGGCTCCTGGCGCGCAAAACGAAGGCTCAAACCGGCCGAAGCGCCCGTCCTGCCTGCGCAGGCTGCTTCAACTTCGATAGCGCCGTGGCCGGTGACGACGATCGCCTGGCGCGCCGACAGCTGCGCCGCGCAGTCGGTCACATGCGCCAGCAGCGCCCGTCCGCCCAGCCGGTGCAAGACCTTGGGCAGGGCGCTTTTCATCCGCGTGCCTTTGCCGGCGGCCATGATGACGACATCGAGGGGGTGAACTTGCATGAGAAATATCCTGTGAGGTGATGAAAGATGTCCAGCGCCCGTGCTCGGAGCCGCGCGGGCCGCGCCGCGCCTTTCGGGCATGGGAAATTATCGGTTGCGCGCCACGGCGGCTTGGCCGGCTACAGCAGCGGTACCCGGCGCAGCGGCGCGTCGTAGTAGTCGGCCAGGCGCACCAGGGCGCGGGGATTGGGCAGCGACAGCCGCCCGCCGCGCAGCTCGTGCAGCCCCAGCCGCTGCAGGCGCCGCAGCGTCTTGTTGGTGTGCACCAGCGACAGCCCCAGCGCGTCGGCGATGTGCTGCTGGGTCAGGGGAAACTCCACCGAGCCGTCCTGCGCCAGCCCCAGCCGGTCCAGCCGCCGGTACAGGTGCATCAGCAGCATGGCCACGCGCTCGGCCGCCGTGCGCCGGCCCACCGTCAGCAGGTGGTCATCGAGCATGCCCTGCTCGCGCGCGGCCAGCCAGGTGACGTCGTAGCCCAGATCGGGATACTGGCCAAACAGCGTGCCCAGTCCGGCGCGTGGAAAAACGCACAGGCGGATGTCGGTCAGCGCATCGATGCCGTGCATTGCCACGCCCTCGCCAAACTCCTGCTGCAGGCCGATCAGGTCGCCCGGCAGCAGGAAGTTCAGGATCTGCCGGCGCCCGTCGCTGAGCGACTTGTAGCGAAAGGCCCAGCCGGCATACAGCGTGTAGAGCGTGCCGCTGGGGTGCTGCTCATGCACCAGCGTGCCGCCGGCCGGCACGTCCAGCACGCCGCTGCGGTAATGCTCGATGAAGGCCAGCTGATCGGGCGCCAGCGTGGTGAAGGCGCCGCTCTGGCGCAAGCCGCAGGCGGTGCAGTTAGGCGCGCAGCCGCCGGGATCGGGACAAGAAATGGTCATGCGCTCTTTTCGGTAAAAAAGTTTTGCAGGATTTTGCCGCACTGTGTCTTTTGACATTGCGTCAGTACGCGCAGCGCCTTACATTGACGCTGCCCATGTACCACGCCACCGAGCTTCAGGAAATCCTTTACGTTAGCACCCTTGCGGACCACGCGCCCCTGCGCGCGGTGGCCGACATCGCGGCCAAGGCGCGCCACAGCAACCACCAGCACGCCATCACCGGGCTGCTCGTTTTCGATGGCCAGCATTTTTGCCAGCAGTTCGAGGGCAGCGCCCAGGAAGTGCTCCTGCTGATGCAGCGCATCCGCCAGGATCCGCGCCACACCGGCGTGTCGGTGCTGCACCACGGGCCGCTGGCGCAGCGGCGCTTTGGCAGCTTCAGCCTGGGCTTTACCTCGGTGGAGGATGTCGAGGCGCTGGAGCGGCTGCAGCGGCTGCAGGGCCAGGCGGCGCTGGACGCCTTCGTGGCGCTGCTGCCGCAACTCGATGTGAACGGCTGAGCCGTCTCACTGCAAGCGCGCCTGCCCGCGCAAAGAACCCTGTGGCAAAAAACGGCGCGCCCGGGCGCGGATAATCTCCCAAGTCCCGGAACGAATTACCATGGCGGCCCTGCGGCCGGCGGATTGGCGCGCATCGCCTGGCGTAGCCGATGGGCGCCTTGCATGGCGCGCCACCGCCGGCAAAGCGCCAGAGCCCTGCGCGCAGCAGTGGTTTTTCGTGATTGTGAATCGAGCCTGCTGCCGGCTCCCCTCAGCCAAGGTTGCCCATGTCCCGCGCGCCTCTTCCCGCCAATGAAGCCCTACGCCTGCAGTCCCTGCGCGAGCTGGACATTCTGGACACCGCACCGGAAGATGAATTCGATGCCCTGGCCAGGGCGGCGTCGCTGGTCTGCGGTGTGCCGGTGTGCCTGATCAGCCTGGTCGATGCCGACCGGCAATGGTTCAAGGCCAATATCGGCCTGCCCGGCACCCGCCAGACGCCGCGCGAGCAGGCCTTTTGCGCCCATGCCATCCTGGACGAAAGCATTTTGGAGGTGCCCGACGCGTCGCTGGACCCGCGCTTTTCGGACAATCCGCTGGTCACTTGCGCGCCCAACATCCGCTTTTACGCCGGTGCGCCGCTGCGGCTGCGCAGCGGCGAGTGCGTCGGCACGCTGTGCGTGATCGACTGGGAGCCGCGCCAGCTCGATGCGCGCCAGCGCGATGTCCTGGCCCAGCTGGCACTGGCCGCCAGCCGCGCGCTCGAAGGGCGGCGCGCCCTGGCCGCCGAGCGCCGCCTGCTCGATGCCCAGGCGCAGGCGGGCGCGCTGCTGCGCCAGAGCGAGGCGCGCTTTCGGGCCTTGAGCGATGCGTCGCCCCTAGGGGTGTTTGCCGCCGACGCGCACGGCAGCTGCAGCTACGCCAATACGCAGTGGCAGGCGATCTTCGGCCTGACGTCGGCGCAGGCCATGGGCAAGGGATGGCTGGAGGCGATTTTTCCGCAGGACCGGCAGGCGGTGCGGCAGGCGCTGCGGCGCACCGCCGCCTCGTGCGGGCAATTCGAGCAGAGGTTCCGGCTGCTCCAGCCAAACGGCAGCCTGCGCCATGTGCATGTCAAGGCCTGCCCGGTGCTAGGGCCCGAGCACGCGGTGGGCAGCCTGGTCGGCACGGTGCAGGACATCACCGTGCAGGAAATGCAGCACCAGGCGCTGCGCGAAAGCCAGGCCCTGCTGGACCGCACCGGGCGCATGGCCGGCGTCGGCGGCTGGACGGTCGATCTGGGCTCCGGCGCGGTGGCCTGGACCGATGAAACCTGCCGCATCCATGGTGTCGCGCCGGGCCACCGGCCCACGCTGGAGGAGGGCTTCGGTTTTTATGCGCCCGAGGCCAGGCCGGTCATCCAGGCCGCGGTCGAGCAAAGCATGGCCAGCGGCCAGGGCTGGGATCTTGAGCTGCCACTCATCCAGGCCGGCGGCAGGCGCATCTGGATACGCTGCGTGGGCAACGCCGAATTCTCCGGCGGCGCGCCGGTACGCCTGACCGGCGCCTTCCAGGACGTGACCGACAGCCGCGCCCAGCGCCAGGCCATGGCGCAGGCCAGGGAACGCATCGAGGCGGCCACGCAAAGCGGCGAGATCGGCATCTGGGAGTACGACCCGCTGAGCGGCGAGCTCATCTGGGATGCGCAGATGTGCCGCTTTTATGGCCTGGCGCCTGGCCAGGCCGTGCAATACGCCCGGTGGCGCCAGCACCTGCATCCCGACGACCGGGCAGCCACCGAACAGGCCTTTGAAGATGCGCTGGCCGGCCTGCGCCCCTACGCCACGCGGTTTCGCATTGTCTGGGACGACGGCAGCGTGCGCCATCTGCGCGCCACCGGGCGCGTCACGCGCGACGACACAGGCCGCGCCGTGCGCGTGGTGGGGGTGAACTGGGATGTTTCGCAGGTGCGCGAGCTGGCGCTGGAGCTCGAACGCAAGGAGCAGATGCTGCGCTCGGTGGCCGACAGCCTGCCGATGCTGGTCAGCTACATCGACACCGGGCAGCGCTACCGCTTTGCCAACCAGGCCTATGCCGCCTGGTACGGCAAGCCGCTGCAGGAGATCCTGGGCCATCGCGTGGACGATGTCGTTGGCGCCGCGACCTGGGCCAGGGCGCAGCCGCACTTGCAGGCAGCCCTGCAAGGCAAGGCATCGGTGCATGAGAACCAGCTGTCCATGCGGGGCAGGCAGCGCCACCTGCGCGTGCAGCTTCTGCCGCAACGCGGCGCGCACGGACAGGTCGAAGGCGTCGTCGCGGTGGTCAGCGACATCAGCGAATACAAGGCCATCGAGCAGCGGCTGGCGCAGGCGGTCGAGCAGGCTGTCGAGGAGCTGCGCCAGACCAACTCGGCCCTGGTGCGGCGCAACCTGGACCTGCAGCAGTTTGCCTTTGTCGCCTCGCACGACCTGCGCTCGCCGCTGCGCTCGGTCAAGGGCTACCTCACGCTGCTGCAGGCGCGCCATGCCGCCAGCCTGGACGCCAAGGGCGTTGACCTCATCGCGCGCGCCACGAGCGCCCTGGGGCAGATGGACCGCCTGACGCAGGATCTGCTGTCTTATGCCCGGCTCGACGCGCCAGCCCTGGCGCTCGAACCGGTGGACTGCAACGAACTGCTGGCCCATGTCCTGGGCCTGATGCAAGCCAGCATGGCCGAGACCGGTGCAGACGTGACGCCAGCGCCCTTGCCCACCATCGCGGCCGAGCGCGGGCAGATGGTCCAGCTGCTGCAGAACCTGCTGGGCAATGCCTTCAAATATTGCCAGGGCCGCGCGCCGCGCGTTCAGGTCAGCGCCCGGCGCGGCGCGGCCGAGTGGCTGTTCGAGGTCGCCGACAATGGCATCGGCATCGAGCCGCAGCACCTGGGCCGCATCTTTGAAATCTTCAAGCGCCTGCACACCGCCGAGGAATACCCCGGCACCGGCATGGGGCTGGCGATTTGCGAGCGCATCGTCACGCGCCACGGCGGGCGCCTGGGGGTGAGGTCCGTGCCGGGGTGCGGAAGCACCTTCTTTTTTTCCATTCCCGATAAAAATAAAACACCATGACCAAGCCTGTTGCCAAGCAAATCATCCATCCTGTGTTCGAGCAGGACCGCCGGGGCGTCGTGCTGCTGGTCGAGGACAACGCGGACCATGCCTTCCTGGCGCGGGAAGCGTTTGAAGAGGGGGCGCAAAAGGTCAACCTGCAGCATGTGGACAACGGCGAGAAGTGCCTGGCCTTCCTGCGCCGCCAGGCGCCCTATGAAGACGCGCCCCGGCCCGACCTGATCCTGCTGGACCTGCACATGCCGCGCATGAACGGCTTCGAGGTCATGGAGGCGATTGCCGGCGACGAGAGCCTGCGCCGCCTGGCCGTCGTCGTGCTGACGACTTCGGCCGAGCGCCTGGAGGTGCAGCGCCTGTACCAGCTGGGCTGCAAGTCCTACATGATCAAGCCGGTCGATTTTGATGCCTTCTCGGCGGCGCTGGCGCAACTCATCGGCTACTGGTTCGGCCTGGTGGTGCTTGCGGACCAGCCCGGCTGAGACGGCGGCCTGAAAAACGGGGCCGCCGCGCGCCCGGCGTGCAGCCAGGCCCGCGCCAGACCGGCGCCGGCCACCGCCACGGCCGCCAGCGCCTGGCCCAGGCCGTGCAATGCCAGCGCCAGCGCCTGCGCGTCAGGCCGCACGCCGGGCGCAGCGGCCAGCGCCCATTCGAAAGAGGCCGGCGCCTTCTCGCCAGACTCTTGCCCGGGATGCCAGGACTCCAGCACCACGGCATCGCCGCGGGCCAGCGCCAGGCTCTGGCCCGCGCCGAGGAAATGGTCGCCAGCTGGCACCTTCAGGCTGCGCTCGGCATGGCTGAAGGTGAGCCAGACGCGCCCCTGCACGATGCGCAGCACGCCGGCCTGGCGCGCATGCACGGTCAGCGCCCGGCCGGCGGGCAGCAGGCAGGGGGTGGCGCGGCCCTGCGACACGGGCAGGGCGGGCGGCGCGCCGCTCAGGCGGGCAGCGGGTGCGCAGCGGGAAGGCAAGGCGGCTGAACAGGTCATAGTGTGCTCCGGGGGAAAAAATCCTGAATCAATCAGAAAGACAGGTTCCCATGATTGCGCCGGCGGCTTGTCCGGTCCAATGAAATCGCGCTACGCTATTCATTCCGTTCACGCATCAATCCCTGCCCCCGTCCCACCCCTACGCACCATGCCCCCTTCCCCAACCCACCTGCGCTCCCGGCCGATTGCCGCCGGCCAGCTGCGCGCCTTCGAGGCCGTCGCCCGCCACCTCAACTTTCGCGCCGCCTCCGAGGAACTGGCGCTGACCCAGTCGGCCGTGAGCCGGCAGATCCAGAGCCTGGAAACCGACGTGGGCGTGAGCCTGTTCCTGCGCCACACGCGGGCGGTCGAACTCACCGGCGCGGGCGCGCAGCTGCTGCGCGCGCTGGTGCCCTCGCTGGAGCGCATCGACGGCGCGGTGCGGCTGATCCGCCAGAGCGCGGGGCGCAAGAGCGTGGCCATCAGCACCTGGGCCTCGTTTGCCTCGATGTGGCTGATTCCCCGGCTCGAAGCCTTCCAGAGCGAGCACCCCGACATCGACATCCGCATCGACGCCACCGACACCTCGGTCGATCTGGAGACGGCCGATGTCGATCTGGCGCTGCGCTACACGGTGCCCGGCCATGCGCCCCGGCAGGCGCAGCGCCTCTTCGGCGAGCAGCTCACGCCTGTCATCAGCCCCTGGCTGCTCAAGAGCGGCCCGCGCCTGCAAAGCGCGCAGGACCTGGCGCACTTTGCGCTGATCGAGGCCGGGGACTCGCACCGCATCCAGAACCTCGAATGGCTGAGCTGGCAGCGCTGGTTCGACGTGCAGCGCCTGGAGCGCCTGGAGCCCAAGCGCTGGCTGTACTTCAACTACGCCAGCCAGATCGCCCAGGCGGCGCTGACCGGCCAGGGCGTGGCGCTGGTGCGCACGCCCTTGATTGCCGACAGCCTGGCCTCGGGCGACCTGGTGGAGCCTTTTCCGCAGCTGCGGCTGGACTCGCCGCTGGCCTACTGGCTGATCGTCGGCCCGCGCAATGCCGCGCGGCCCGAGGTGCTGGCGTTTTGCGAATGGCTGCGGGCGCAGGCGGCCAAGACGCGCGCGGCCATCGGGGACGTGCCCGATCCGGACACGGTGGACGGGCTGGACTGAAGCCGCTCGCAGCCAGCCGCCGGCCCGGCGCCGGCGCTACAGCAGCGCGCCGGATTTCTCGCCGCGCTCGTACACCACGTGCGCGCGGCCCACGATCAGCGGGTCGAGCTTGCCGATGTGCGCAATGTCCTTGGTGGCGTAGGGCAGCTTGTGCAGCACGTAGCGCATGGCGTTCAGACGCGCGCGCTTCTTGCAGTCGCTCTTGATGACGGTCCAGGGCGCGTCGGCGGTGTCGGTCTCGAAGAACATCGCCTCCTTGCTGCGCGTGTAGTCCTCCCACTTGTCCAGCGAGGCCAGGTCGATCGGGCTGAGCTTCCACTGCTTGAGCGGATGGCCTTCGCGCTCCTGAAAGCGCCGGCGCTGCTCCTTGCGGCTGACGCTGAACCAGAACTTGATGACGTGCACGCCGCTGCGCACCAGCTGGCGCTCGAACTCGGGCGCCTGGCGCATGAACTCGATGTATTCGGCATCCGAGCAAAAGCCCATGACGCGCTCGACGCCGGCGCGGTTGTACCAGGAGCGGTCGAACAGCACGATCTCCCCGCGCGTGGGCAGGTGCTGCACGTAGCGCTGGAAATACCACTGGCCGCGTTCGTTCTCAGAGGGCTTTTCAAGGGCCACGACGCGCGCGCCGCGCGGGTTCAGGTGCTCCATGAAGCGCTTGATGGCGCCGCCCTTGCCCGCGGCGTCGCGCCCCTCGAAGAGGATCACCACGCGCTGGCCGGTTTCCTTGACCCAGGCCTGCAGCTTGAGCAGCTCGACCTGCAGGCGGAATTTTTCCTTTTCGTAGATGCTGCGGCGCAGCAGGTTCTGGTACGGATAGGCGCCGTCGCGCCAGCCCGCCGCCAGTTCCTCGTCGGGGCTTTCGCTGCCCTCGGGCGCGGGCTGGCGGCCCGTGAGCGCCGCCGACAGCATGCGCCGGTCGTCGGGCGAAGCGCCTTCGAGCAGCGCGCGCAGGGCCTGGGCGCGCTCGGCCAGCGGCATCGGCGCGCCGCCATCGAGCAGCGACAGCGCCGCCTGCACCTGCTGCGCCTGGGCCGCCAGCGTGGTCTCCTGCGCCACAAAGGCCTCCAGCACGCGCGGCTGGGTCGAGGGCGCGCGGTCGCCCCTGGCGGCGGCGCGCACCTCGGTCAAGGCAGCCGTCTCGGCAGGCTTGGCCGGCGCGCGGCGCGCCCTTTTGCCACTGGCCGGGAGCCGGGGTGACGGGATGGATTCAGAAGGAACGGGTGTGTTGGGCATGGTGGACAGGCGTTGGCGGTACGGCGCCCGCTGGGCAGCGGGCAAAAAAGCATTGTCGCCAGCAGGCGCCGGCGCCGGTTTGTTTAGCGTCAAGCCAGACGCGCAAACCGGCGCTGGCCCCGAAGCGCCAGCGGCTACACCGGCCAGACCACGCCATGGTCGTTGAGCACCACGTCCAGCGGCATGTCGTGCGGCTCGGGCAGCATGTCGGGCAGCCAGCCCTGGCTGAAGCCCAGGCCGACGGTGAACGGGCGCGGCTGCAGCGTGGCCAGCGTGCGGTCGTAAAAGCCGCCGCCGTAGCCCAGCCGAAAGCCGCCCGGCCCGTAGCCCACGCAGGGCACGAACAGCAGTGTGGGCACGATCACCTCGGTGTCCTTGGGCTTGGGAATGCCGTAGGCGTCTTCTTCCATCGGGCAGCCGGGATACCAAGCATGAAAGGTCAGCGTCTTGTGCAGCTTGTTGACCACCGGCAGGCCGATCTTGCGCGGCGAGCGGCTTGCTATGCTTTCTGTAGCTAACTGTGCAGTCTCCACCTGCGCCAGCGAGCCATTTTCCTGAAATTCCGGGCTCAGCACCGCATCTTCCTGCCAGCGGTAGAGCGCCGGCAGCGGGTCGAACTCGCCCTTGATCGGCCAGTACGCGCCAATCACCTCGTGCTTGGCGCCGACCAGCCAGATGCGCATGACGCGCTGCAGCAAATCCGCCCGGGCCAGCCGGTCGGGCATGTCCAGGCGCGACTGCACCAGGGCTTTACGTGTGCTTAATTTGTCCATAATGCGGCAATGCTATACAAATTTCTTTGCAGCGCGGCAGTTTCTGCCGCGCTGATGGCGCCCGCCCTGGCGCAAACCCTCCCGGCCGCAGCGCCCAGCAGCGCCAGCGCCGCCGGCGACAGCCTGATCCTGGAGATGAACAAGGCCTTCAAGCGCGGCGACAAGGCGCGGCTGTCCCAGTTGCTGCCGCAGGCGCGCGGCCATGCGCTGGAACCCTGGGCCGCCTACTGGGAGCTCAAGGCCCGGCTGAGCGAGGCCAGCCCGCAGGAAGTCCAGGGCTTTTTCGTCCGCTACGCCGGCAGCTACCAGGAAGACCGCTTGCGCAACGACTGGCTGCTGCTGCTCGGCCAGCGCCGTGACTGGGCCGGCTTTGCCGCCGAATACCCGCGCTACCGCATGGCCGACGACAAGGAAGTGCGCTGCTACGCGCTGCTGGTCGAGCACCTGAAAAACCCGGTGATCGACGCGCGCCTGTCGGCCGAAGTGCGGCGCAACTGGTATGCCCAGCGCGACGCCGACGACGGCTGCACCGCCGCCGCCACGCGCCTGGTGGGCAGCCAGAACCTCACGCCGCTCGATGTCTGGCAAAAGGCGCGCCTGGCGCTGGAGGCCAACCGGCCCAAGGCGGCCAGCGACGCCGTGGCCATCGTCGCGCCCGAGGCGCTGGGCATGGTCGCCGAGCTCAGCAGCAGCCCGATCAAGTTCCTGTCGGGCAAGTACCTGGCGGTGCGCACCGTGCGCAAAGAGATCATCACGCTGGCGCTGGTCAAGCTGGCCATGAGCGACGCCGAAGGCGCCGCCTTCCAGCTCGACGGCAAGTGGTCGCTGCAGCTCACCGCCGAGGAGCGCAACTGGCTCTGGGGCCTGATCGGCAAGCAGACCGCCAGCCGCATGGGCACGCAGCCGGCCAGCGACGCCCTGGCCTACTACGCCCGCGTGACGAAAGACGCCGACCTGACCGACGACATGCTGGCCTGGAAGGCGCGCGCCGCCCTGCGCGCCGGCAGCAAGCCGGCCTGGCCGTCGGTCGCGCAGGCCATCAACGCCATGAGCGATGAAGCCCGCAAGGAGCCGGCCTGGGCCTACTGGAAGGCGCGGGCGCTGCTGGCCACGGCGCCGCCCGACGTGGCCAGCGCGCCCATGTCGCCCGCGCGCGCCGAGGCCATGACGCTCTTGCAGTCCATCGGCTCGGTGCGCGGCTTTTACGAGCAACTCGCGCTCGAAGACCTGGGCCTCAAAGTCAGCGTGCCGCCGCGTCCGGCGCCGCTGACGGCCGAGGAAAAGGACGGCGCGCAGCGCAACCCGGCCCTGAACCGCGCGGCCTACGCCATCGCCCTGGGCCTGCGCGGCGAGGGCGTGCGCGAGTGGAACTACGGCACCAACCTGCACCAGGCCAAAGGCATGGGCGAGCGCGAACTGCTGGCCGCCGCGCAGTTTGCCTGCGACCGCCAGATCTGGGACCGCTGCATCAACACCAGCGAGCGCACCCAGAGCGTGGCCGACTTCGAGCAGCGCTTTCCGATGCCGTTTCGCGACACGGTGGTGCGGCGCAGCCAGGCCATCAACCTCGACCCGTCCTATGTCTATGGGCTGATCCGGCAGGAAAGCCGCTTCATCATGGATGCGCGCTCGGGCGTGGGCGCCTCGGGCCTGATGCAGGTGATGCCGGCCACGGCGCGCTGGACGGCCAAGAAGATCGGCCTGGACAGCTTCACCCCGGACCAGCTCAACGACCGCGAGACCAACATCACCATCGGCACGGCCTACCTGAAACTCGCGCTGGACGACCTGGGCGGCTCGATGGCGATGGCCGCCGCCGCCTACAACGCCGGCCCGGGCCGCCCGCGCACCTGGCGCAACGGCCCGGTGCTGGACGCGGCCATCTGGGCCGAGAACGTGCCGTTTGCCGAAACGCGCGACTACGTGAAAAAGGTGCTGTCCAACGCCACCAGCTACGCCGCCATCCTAACTGGCCAGCCGCAGTCGCTCAGGAGCCGGCTCGGCCTCATCGGGCCGCGCGACGAGGCGCTGCCCGAGCCATACAAGGACTTGCCTTGAACCGATGACGACGCGCGGCTGCGGCTGCGTCAAGCTATCAAAAAGATAGCTTACTGCGCAGGCGCAGCCTGCGCAAACGGCACTTTTGATGCAAAACGCCAAGCCCGCATTCGCATCCGTTCGCGCGCCCGTGCCCGCATCCGCTCCCTGCACCACCCCGTTCTGGCCGGGCCTGCGCCGTGGCGCAAAAGCGGGATCAGGGCCGCGCGCTGTCTGAGTGAAGCGAGTTTGCGCGGACCCCCGCTTTTGCGCCACGGCGCAGGTCGCCCGCAGCGCAGCGAAGGGCCCCGGGCAGCCGGGTCGCCTTTTCTTTGCTCACTTTCTTTTGGCGATAGCCAAAAGAAAGTGAGTCGCCGCCGGGCGATTCCCGGCCAGCCGCCCCACGCCATCGAGCAGCAGCCATCAAGCTGCAGCCGGCCAGCAGCCCTCCACCAGCGGCCAAACCGCAAATGCGCATCTGACCTACAAGCCCCCCGCCAGGGCTCTGCTATGGTTTTGCCATGCCTTTGCCTCCCGACTCCCTTCCCGCCATCACGCCGGACACGGCGCTGTTTCTCGACTTTGACGGAACGCTGGTCGCCCTGGCCGCGCAGCCCGAGCTGGTCCAGGTTCCTCCGCTGCTGACCTCCACGCTGGCCGCGCTCTATGCGCAGCTGGACGGCGCGCTGGCGCTGGTCTCGGGGCGCCAGCTGTTCGACCTGGACGGCTTTCTGGCGCCGCTGCTGCTGCCGGCCGCCGGCGAGCACGGCGCGCAGCGCCGGACCAACGATGGCCGGCTGGTCAGCGTGCCACCGGCCGACCTGCGGCAGGTGCTGCTGGCCGCCGAAGCGCTGGTCCAGCGCCACCCGCTGCTCAAGCTGGAGCGCAAGAACCTGGCGCTCAGCCTGCATTACCGCCAGGCCCCCGAGCTCGAAGCGCTGTGCCTGCAGGCGATGCAGGACGCGGTGCAGCGCAGCGCCGGCATCGAGCTGATGCACGGCAAGCAGGTGATCGACATCAAGCCGGCCGGCGTGAGCAAGGGCATGGCGATTGCCGCGTTCATGGCCGAAGCGCCGTTTGCCGGCCGCCTGCCGGTGTTTGCCGGCGACGACGTGACCGACGAGGCCGGCTTCGAGGCCGTGCGCCGCCTGGGCGGGCACACCATCAAGGTCGGCCCCGAGCCGACGCTGGCCGAGTTTCGCTGCGCCGACGTGCAGCAGCTGGCCCGCTGGCTGCAGCAAGGCATCGCCACCGGGGAGGCCACGGTATGAGCGCGCCCGGCTTTGTCCCGCCGGCCGCGCCGTCGCTGGCGCTGGGTGTCATCGGCAACTGCGCCTTCAGCGCGCTGGTCGATGTGCGCGGGCGCATCGTCTGGTGCTGCCTGCCGCGCTTTGACGGCGACCCGGTGTTCAACGCGCTGCTCGACGAGAGCGCCAAGGGCAGCGCCTTTGCCATCGAGATCGAGAACTTTTCCCACTCCCGCCAGTGGTACGACCAGAACACCGCCGTGCTGCGCACGCAGCTGTTCGACGAAAGCGGCCAGGGCCTGGAGATCACCGACTTCGCGCCGCGCTTTTACAGCCGCTCGCGCTTTTTCCGGCCGATGACGCTGGTGCGCAGGGTGCGCCCGATCAAGGGCGCGCCGCGCATCCGCGTCTGCCTGGACATCCGCTACGACTGGGGCCGCACGCAGCCGGTGGTGACGCAGGGCAGCAACCACCTGCGCTTCGTGGGCGATGCGCTCACGCTGCGCCTGAACACCGACGCGTCGCTGTCGCACCTGATGTCGCGCCAGCCGTTCGTGCTGACGCGCGAGTACAACTTTTTGCTCGGCGCCGACGAGTCGCTGGCCGACGGCATCGCCGACACGGCGCGCCTGTTCGAGCAGGAAACGCTCAGCTACTGGCGCAAGTGGAGCCAGCGGCTGCACATTCCGCTGGAGTGGCAGGAGGCCGTCATCCGCGCGGCCATCACGCTCAAGCTCTCGCTCTTCGAGGACACGGGCGCCATCGTCGCGGCCATGACCACCAGCATTCCCGAGGCGCCGCACAGCGCGCGCAACTGGGACTACCGCTACTGCTGGCTGCGCGACGCGTTCTTCGTGGTGCGCGCGCTCAACAGCCTCTCGGAAGTGGGCACCATGGAGGATTACCTGCGCTGGCTGGGCAACGTCGTGGTGCAGGCCAACGGCGGGCACATCCAGCCGCTGTTCGGCATCGGCATGGAGCGCGACCTGCCCGAGGCGGTCTACGGCCACCTGGGCGGCTACCGGGGCATGGGGCCGGTGCGGGTCGGCAACCAGGCGCAGGAACACTTCCAGCACGACGTGTACGGCAACGTGGTGCTGGGCGCGGCGCAGGCCTTTCACGACCACCGGCTGCTGCACCGCGCCGGGCTGGCCGAGTTCGCGCAGTTAGAGGCCGTGGGCGAGCAGGCGCTGCGCTGCTACGACAAGCCCGACGCCGGCATGTGGGAGCTGCGCACGCGCGCGCGCATCCACACCTCGTCGGCACTGATGTGCTGGGCCGCCTGCGACCGGCTGGGCAAGATCGCCGTCACGCTCGGGCAGGCCGAGCGCGCCGACTACTGGCTGGGCCATGCGCAGCAGATGCGCGAGCGCATCCTGCGCGAGTCCTGGAGCGAGGAGCGCCAGGCGTTTGCCGAGAGCTTCGGCGGGCGCGACCTGGACGCCAGCGTGCTCCTGATGATCGAGGTCGGCTTCATCGACCCCAAAGACCCGCGCTTCGTCGCCACCGTCGATACGCTGGAAAAATACCTGTGCGACGGCCCCTACATGCGCCGCTACGAGGCGCCCGACGACTTCGGCAAGCCCGAGACGGCCTTCAACATCTGCACCTTCTGGCGCATCGACGCACTGGCGCGCATCGGACGCAAGGACGAAGCGCGCAAGATCTTCGAAACCATGCTGGCCGCACGCAACCACGTCGGCCTGCTCAGCGAGGACACGCATCCGGTCACGGGCGAGATGTGGGGCAACTTCCCGCAGACCTATTCGATGGTCGGCATCATCAACGCGGCCACGCGTCTGTCCGCCCACTGGGACAGTCAAGTATGAGCCTGCTTTCATTTCCACCACCAGCACAACACCCATGGCAAGACTAGTCGTTGTTTCCAACCGCGTGGCCGACCCGCGCAAGTCGGCCGGCGCTGGCGGCCTGGCGGTGGCGCTGGGCGATGCGCTGTCGGCCAACGGCGGCCTGTGGTTCGGCTGGAGCGGCACCGTCGTAGAGGCCGGCACGCCCGGCGAGGGCGAGGTGCACACCCAGGAGACCGGCAACGTCACCCTGGTCACGGTGGACCTGTGCAAGGAAGACCACGACAGCTACTACCTGGGCTACAGCAACGGCGTGCTCTGGCCGGTGTTTCACTACCGGCTGGACCTGGCCGACTTTGACGCCGGCTACATCGGCGGCTACCGGCGCGTGAACCTGCTGATGGCGCGCAAGCTGATGCCGCTGCTGCAGCCGGACGACATCATCTGGGTGCACGACTACCACCTCATTCCCATGGCCGCCGAGCTGCGCGCCATGGGCTGCCGCAACCGTATCGGCTTTTTCCTGCACATTCCGCTGCCCCCGCCGCTCATCCTGGCGGCCGTGCCGCAGCACGAATGGCTGATCCGCTCGCTATTCGCCTACGACCTGGTGGGTTTCCAGAGCCAGGCCGATGTCGATCACTTCTCGCGCTATGTGGGCCAGGAGGTCGGCGCCGAAAAGCTCGACCAGCACCAGTTCCGCGCCTTTGGCCGCAAGGTGCAGGCGCAGGCCTTTCCCATCGGCATCGACGTGGACGAGTTCGAGGCGCTCACGCATGCCAAGGAAGGCCGCGACATGTACCGGCACATGAAAAAGGAGTATTCGCGCCGCCGCCTGCTGCTGGGCGTGGAGCGGCTGGACTATTCCAAGGGCCTGCCGCAGCGCCTGAAGGCCTTTCGCGAACTGCTGAAAAATTACCCGGAAAACATCAAGAGCGCCACGCTGATCCAGATCGCCTCGCCCAGCCGCGAGGCGCTGGACACCTACGCCGGCCTGCGCCAGGAGCTGGAGAGCCTGTGCGGCGCGATCAACGGCGACTACGGCGCGCTGGACTGGATGCCGGTGCGCTACATCCACCGCAATGTCGCGCGCAAGCGCCTGCCGGGGCTGTACCGCGTGGCCGACGTGGCGCTGGTCACGCCGCTGCGCGACGGCATGAACCTGGTGGCCAAGGAATTCATCGTCGCGCAGGACCCGGCCGACCCCGGCGTGCTGGTGCTGTCGCGCTTTGCCGGCGCCGCCGAACAGCTGAAGGAAGCGCTGCTGGTCAATCCGTATGACGTGCACGGCACCGCGCAGAGCCTGCAGCTGGCGCTGCAGATGCCGCTCATCGAGCGCCAGCGGCGCCACCAGCAGTTGCTGGAGCGCGTGCGCGCCCAGGATGTGCACTGGTGGCGCAAGGCTTTTCTGCAAGCGCTGGCCGCCTGCGAGCCGGACTGAGGCGCGCCGGTCGTGTTCAGGCGACCAGCGCCAGCGCGGCGTAGTCGCCCACCCGCTCCTGCAGCCCGGCGGGCACCAGCGTGCAGCCATCGGTCAGCGCCGGCAGCTTGCCCGCAATCTGCGCCTGCAGGCGCGGCAGCAGGAAGTCGCGGTGGTGCCAGAACACGCTGCCGCCCAGGCTGATGCGCTGCAGGTCCAGCAGCGCGATCAGGTCGTACAGCATCCGCCCCATCACCCGGCAAATCTCGTCAATGATGGCGTTTGCGCCCGCATCGCCTGCGCGGGCAGCGATCAAAATGCTAGCAGCGTCAAGCCAGGCCGGAAAGCGCCTGGGCAGCGCGTTGCCGGCCACCAGCGCCTCGACATCGCCGACATTGCCGCAGCCGCACAGCGCATCGATGTTGTCGCTGACGAACAGGTGGCCGGCGTGGCCGGCGTTGCCGTTCTTGCCGCGCAGCACGCGGCCATCGACGCACAGGCCGGCGCCGATGCCGGTGCTCCAGGTCACGTAGGCGCAGTGGTCCAGCCCCTGCAGCGCGCCCCAGCGGCGTTCGGCCTGCAGCGCGGCCACGCCGTCGTTCTCGACCACGACCCGGGCAAAGGCCTCGGCCAGCGGCGCTTCCAGCACGGCCGTGGCCCAGTCGTTGGGCAGGCCGCGCCCGCTGCCGGCCAGGCCGCCGCAGATGTTGGGCGTGGCCAGCTCGACCCGGCCCCGGTTCAGCACGAACGGCCCGCACGAGGCCACGCCAACCGCCGCGACGGCGCGCACATCGACCTGCGCCGCCTCGCAGCTCGCGCCAATCATGCGCAGCACCTGCCGCGCCAGCGCATCGGGCGCGCCTTCCTTGCAGGTCGGCTCGGCCAGCCGGCCGCGCGCGCCCTGCGCATCGACCACGTTGACGGCGACCTTGGTGCCGCCGATATCGACGCAGGCCACGGGCACCGCGCCGGCGGGCAGGCGCATTGCGGGCATCACGGGGTCGGCAGGCGGGAGGGCATCGGTCATGGCGGGCAATTCCTTCAGAGCATGTGGCTGACCAGGCTGGCGGCAAAGCTCAGCAGGATCGTGGTGGTGAGCGGAATGAACCACTCGCGCCCGAACAGGCGAAAGCGCAGGTCGCCCGGCAGCTTGCCAAAGCCGAGCTTTTGCAGCAGCGGCGACACCCAGCTGATGCACACCAGCACAAGAAAGATGACGATAAACCAGCGGATCATGGCGTGGCGCTACAGCGTGTGCAGCCGGTCCCCGGCCGCAAAACCCATCGGCTCCCAGACGGCCTGCCCCTTGGCGCCGAAGGCGATCACCTTGAACAGCTCGCCCATCTCGTGCTCGTTGACCAGCTTTTGCACCATGGTCCGCTCGGCCAGCGAAGCATCTTCCAGCCCGGCCAGCAAGCCGCAGTTCAACAAGAACCGCCCCTGGCTGGTGTAGCCCAGCACTTCCAGCCCGGCGTCCTGCCCGGCCAGCGCGATGCCGGTGAAGTTGACGTGGGCGGTGATGTCCTTTTCGCCGACGTCGGCCAGCGGGTCGGCGTCCGCCAGGTGGGCGCGGTGGCACATCACCGTACCCATGCTGCGCTGCGGGTGGTAATACTCGTGCTCGGGAAAGCCGTAGTCGAGCAGGAACACCGCGCCGGCTTCGAGCCGGTCGGCCAGCGTGCCGATGAAGCCTTCGGCCTGCGCGTGAATTTCGGTGACGTAGTCGTGCGCGCCGGCGACTTCGAGCGGCGGGCGCAACTCGGTCGGCGTGTCGGCATAGGCAAAGCGCCCCTCGTGCAGCGCCACGCCGCGCTCGTGCCACACGCCGCCCAGGCGCGCCAGCAGCTTGACCGGCATGGCGTCGAGCACCTCGTTGCCCAGCACCACGCCGCGCATTTTTTCAGGCAGCTCGCTCGCCCAGCGCACCTTGGCGCCATGCGCGGCGAGCGTTTCGCGCTGGCGCTCGCGCAGCGAGCCCGAGAGATCGACGATGGTGTAGCGCGCAACCTGCTCGCCCAGCGCATCGAGCAGCTGCTGCGCCAGCGCGCCCGAGCCGGCGCCGAACTCCCAGATCTCGTCGGTTCCGCTCATCTGCAGCGCCTCGCGCGCCTGGCGCGCCAGCGCCTGGCCAAAGCGCGGCGAGAGTTCGGGCGCGGTGACGAAGTCGCCGCCGCCGCCCTTCACGCCGGCCGGCATCTGGCCGAACTGGCGCGCATCGCGCGCGTAGTAGCCCAGGCCGGGCCGGTACAGCGCCAGCGCCATGAAGGCGTCAAAACCGAGCCAGCCGCCGGCCTGGTCAATGGCCTTGGCGATGTCGGCATGCAGGGGGCTCGTTAAAATCGGGGAATTGGTCATGTGGGTCACCTTGCATGATTGTCCGCGATTCTTTTTCGGCCACCGGCCGCGCCCCCACTTCCAGACTCCTCCCATGATGCCTGCTTCTTCCCGCCCCGTGGTTCTCGTGACCGGCGCCGCCAAGCGGCTGGGCCGCGACATCGCGCTGGCGCTGGCCGCCGGCGGCTGGCAGGTGGCGGTGCATTACCGGCATTCCGAAGCCGATGCTATCAAAACCGTAGCTGACTGCGCACGCCTGGCCTGCGCATCAGCCGCTTTTGATGGCGAATCGGAGGCCCAGGCGTCCGCCGCTCAGGCCAGCGCCCAGGCCCGCCCGTTCCAGGCCGACCTGTCGGACGAGGCGGCGGTGCGCGGCCTGGTGCCGCGCGTGGCGGCGCATTTCGGCCGCATCGACGCCGTCGTCAACAGCGCCTCGGCCTTCGAACACGACAGCGCCCAGACCTTCGGCTTTGCCGCGCTGGACAGGCATTTGCGCAGCAACACCGGCGCGCCCATTTTGCTGGCGCAGGCGCTGCATGCGCATGCAGCGGGTCATGGCACCACGGGCGCGGTCGTCAACCTGCTGGACCAGAAGCTCTGGAACCAGAACCCGGATTTCTTCAGCTACACGCTGTCCAAGGCCGCGCTGGAGGCGGCCGGCACCATGCTGGCGATGGCGCTGGCGCCCCAGGTGCGCGTGGTCGGCGTCGCGCCGGGCCTCACGCTCACCAGCCACCTGCTCAGCGAGGAAGCCTTTGCCGCGCGCCACCGGCTCTCGCCGCTGGGCCGCTCCTCGACGCCGGGCGACGTGGCCGGCGCGGTGAAGTTCGCGCTGGAGAACCAGTCGATCACCGGCACCACGCTGCTGGTCGATGGCGGCCAGCACCTGATGCGCTTCGAGCGCGACTTTTCGCTGATGTAAGCCGCGCCAATCCCTAGCGTCGGCCCCGGCCGACAGACTTTCCCTTTCACCCACCACAGACTGTTCACATGTTCATCACCCGGGGCAACCAGATCCTTCACCTCACCGGCCTGCGCTTTGACGCCAACCTGGGCATCCTCGACCACGAGAAAACCGCGCCGCAGCCGATCCAGGTCGATGCCGAGCTGAACCTGGGCACGCAGCCGCTGCTGCCGCACGACGACGACATCAACCATGTGCTGGACTACCGCAAGGTGCGCCAGATCATCATCACCGAATGCACCGCCGAGCATGCCAACTTGCTCGAAAGCCTGATCGGCAAGCTGGCGCACCGGCTGATGCAGCTGCCCGGCGTCGTGGGCGCGCGGGTGAAAATCGCGAAACTGGAAATTTTTGACGACTGCGAAGTCGCCATCCGGGTCGAAACAGGACAGTGGTAACAACCGATGAACGCCAACATGAACGCAATCTGGACAGACGAAGCCGCCGCCTCGGCGCGGGCGCAGAACTCGATGAAGATCGAGCGCGAGGACCACAAGCTGGAAAAGCGGCTGTGCCGCGAAGTGGGCCGCGCCATCGTGGACTTCAACATGATCGAGGAAGGCGACAAGGTGATGGTGTGCCTCTCGGGCGGCAAGGACAGCTACGGGATGCTCGACATCCTCTTGAAATTGCAAAAGCGCGCGCCCATCAACTTCGAGCTGGTCGCGGTCAACCTCGACCAGAAGCAGCCCGGCTTTCCCGAGCATGTGCTGCCCGCGTACCTGGACAAGCTCGGCGTGCCCTACCACATCGAAAACCAGGACACCTACAGCATCGTCACGCGCGTCATTCCCGAGGGCAAGACGCAGTGCTCGCTGTGCTCGCGGCTGCGCCGGGGCATCCTGTACCGGGTGGCCGGCGAGCTGGGCTGCACGAAGATCGCGCTGGGCCACCACCGCGACGACATGCTGCAGACGTTTTTCCTCAACATGTTCTTTGCCGCCAAGCTCAAGGGCATGCCGCCCAAGCTGGTCAGCGACGACGGAAAAAACATCGTCATCCGGCCGATGGCCTACGTCACGGAAAAAGACCTGACGCGCTGGGCCGAGGTGCAGCAGTTCCCGATCATTCCGTGCACGCTGTGCGGCAGCCAGGAAAACCTGCAGCGCAAGCAGGTCGGCAACATGCTGCGCGAGTGGCAAAAGCAGTACCCGGGCCGCATCGAGAACATGTTTTCCGCGCTGCAGAACATCGTGCCCTCGCACCTGATGGACAGCAAGCGGCACGACTTCAAGGGCATCAAGACCACCGGCGTGGCCGACCCCGAGGGCGACAAGGCCTTTGACGCGGAGGAGTTTTTGGCGCCCGCCGGGCTGCCGGCCCACGCGGTCATCGGCATCAGCCCGCGCGCGCCGGGCTGAGGGCTGCGCCCAGGCCCGGATCGGCGCAAAATCGACGCAGCACAGATGCCGGAACTATTGGCACGCGCAGTTTCTTCCATCCACCAAGGAGGCCTCATGAAACGTGTACTTTGCGCTCTGTTTTCAATTGCATTCCTGGGGCTGTTCATGGCCGGCTGCTCGGGCATGCGCCTGATCGAGAACGATGTGAACGCGTTCTACAACTGGGGCGGCGCGCCGCCGGCGCCCGGCACGCCCTACCGCTTCGAGCGCCTGCCTTCGCAGCAGGTGATCGGCTCGCAGCAGGACGCGGTCGAGGCGCTGGCGCGCACCGCGCTGGCCAAGGTCGGCCTGCAGCTCGACGCGGCCGCGCCGCGCTACAGCGTGCAAGTGCGCGTCAGCACGCAGGTGATCGAAACGCTGCCCTACGACGGCTTTGGCTACGACGGCTTCGGCTTTGCGCGGCCGGGCGTGTTCCTGGGCGCGGGCAACCATGGCGGCGCCTTCGGCCTGGCCTTTCCGATGGGCTTTTCGCAAACCTACTTCCGGCGCGAGCTGACGCTGCTGGTGCGCGACCTGCAAGGCGGCCAGGTCGTCTTTGAAACCCGCGCGGCCAACGACAGCGTGGCGGCCGAGACGCTGCCGGTGCTCGCCGCCATGCTGGACGCGGCCCTGCGCGGCTTTCCGCAGCCGCCCCCCATGCCGCGCCGCATCAATGTTGAAATACCCCGCTGAAAACACGTGCCCATGATTGAACCGACCCGCATCATCGCCATCCGCCACGGCGAAACCACCTGGAACGTGGACACCCGCATCCAGGGCCACCTGGACATTCCGCTGAACGCCACCGGCCGCCAGCAGGCCGCGCGCATGGCGCGGGCGCTCAAGGACGACCCGATCAGGGCCGTGTATGCCAGCGACCTGACGCGCGCCTGGGAAACGGCCGAGTACCTCGGGCGCGCGCACGGCCTGCCAGTGCAGCCCGAGACCGGCCTGCGCGAGCGGCACTTCGGCGACTTCGAGGGCAAGACCTTTGCCGAGATCGAGGCGCTGCTGCCCGAGCAGTCGCAGCGCTGGCGCAAGCGCGACCCGGAATTCGCGCCCAGCGGCGGCGAGTCGCTGCAGACGCTGAGCCGGCGCGTCGTCGAGGCCGCCGAGCGCCTGGCAGCAAAGCACCCCGGCGAGCTGATCGCGCTGGTGGGCCACGGCGGCGTGATGGACGTGCTCTACCGCGCCGCCACGCGCCTGCACATCCAGGCGCCGCGCACCTGGACGCTGGGCAACGCGGCCATCAACCGGCTGCTCTGGACGCCCGAGGGCTTCACGCTGGTCGGCTGGGCCGACACGCAGCACCTGGAGGACGGCGCGCTGGACGACGCGCTGCCGGCGGCGCAGGCGGCCCGCTCCGCCTAAAGCCCGCCGCGCGCGGCCCCCTCCCCCCGGCAGCGCCATGCGCCACAATAAGCCCCACACCCCTGCCTTCTCCTTGGCCTTGCGCCCTTGGCCTTTGGCCCGCCCCTTTCGATTTTCCCGATGACCACCCTGCCCGCGCACCTGTCCGAACTGATCGGCAAAACCGTCCACGACATCGACACACCGGCCCTGGTGATCGACCTGGACGCCATGAAACGCAACCTCAGCCGCATGGCTGACTTCGCCAAGAAGCACCATGTGCGCTGGCGCCCGCATGCCAAGCTGCACAAGAGCGCGCGGCTGGCCAGGCTGCAGATCAAGGCCGGCGCCGTCGGCGTGTGCGTGCAAAAGACCGCCGAGGCCGAAATCATGGTGGCCGGCGGCGTGCACAACGTGTACATCAGCAACCAGGTCGTGGCGCCAGCCAAGCTGGCCCGGGTGGCGGCGCTGACGCAGGCGGTGGCGCCGCACGGCGGCCAGATCGCCATTGCCGTGGACAGTGTCGAAGGCGTGGAGCGGCTGGCGCAGGCCATGACCGAGGCACGCACCCGGCTGCGCGCGGCCACGGTGATCGACGTGTTCGTCGAGATCGACGTCGGCCAGGGGCGCTGCGGCGTCGAGCCCGGGCCGGCGGCGGTGGCGCTGGCGCTGGAAATCCGCAAGCATCCGGCGCTGCGCTTTGCCGGGCTGCAGGCCTACCAGGGCAAGGCCCAGCACCTGCGCAGCGCGCTGGCGCGGCGCATGGCCTCGGCCAGCGCGGTGAAAATGGTCGAGCTGACCTGCCAGCTGCTCAAGGCGCAGGGCATCGCGCCCGGGCTGGTGACGGGCGCGGGCACCGGCAGCTTTGCGCTGGAGGCGGTCAGCGGCGTCTATGGCGAGCTGCAGGCCGGCTCGTTCATGTTCATGGACGTGGACTACGCGCAAAACGAGCGCGAGCCGGCGCAGCCGCAGTTCGAGCATGCGCTGTTCGTCAAGACCCAGGTCATCAGCGCGCAGGCCGGCCATGCGGTGTGCGACGCCGGCCACAAGAGCCACGCCATCGACTCGGGCCTGCCGCGCGTGCACGCCTTTGACAGCGAAAGCGAGCTGGAGTATTCCAACGGCGGCGACGAGCACGGCATCCTGCGCCCGGCCGACGGCGGCACGCGCCTGCCCAAGCTGGGCCGCATGCTGTGGCTCATTCCCGGCCACTGCGACCCGACGGTGAACCTGCACGACGTGATGATCGGCGTGAGCGGCGGCCTGCGCCACGGCACCGTGCAGGCGATCTACCCGGTGGACGCGCGCGGCGCGATGACCTGAAGCAGGCGCAGGCGCCGACGGGCTGATTTTTCAAGCCTTTTCGGCCCCCAGCGCTTGCTGCATCTGCACCGGCAGCTATTGAAAGCATAGCAAACCGCCAACCCATGCCGCCCTGGGCTGGTTTTGCCTGGCCAGCCCAGCCCAGCTTTGCTCAGCTTTGCTCAGCTTTGCAGCGTCATACGCTCGATCAAGGCGGGCAGCGCTATGCTTTCAATAGCTGCCTGCGCACACTACGCCTGCGCTACGGGCCGATCGGATAGAAAACTGCGCGCCGCTCACTCGACAAACAGGCCGCTGTCCGACTGCGGCGGCGCCACGCCCAGGTGCCGGTAGGCGGCCAGCGTGGCGATGCGCCCGCGCGGCGTGCGCTGGATGAAGCCCTGCTGGATCAGGTACGGCTCGATCATGTCCTCAATGGTGCCGGGCTCCTCGCCGATGCTCGCGGCGATGTTGTCCAGCCCGACCGGCCCGCCGTCGAAGCGGTGGATCAGCGCCTCCAGGAACTTGCGGTCCATCAAGTCAAAGCCCAGCGGATCGACGTCGAGCATCGCCAGCGCCCGGTTGGCGATGTCCAGCGTGATGGTGCCGCTGCCCTTGACATCGGCGTAGTCGCGCACCCGGCGCAAGAGCCGGTTGGCGATGCGCGGCGTGCCGCGCGAGCGCCGGGCGATCTCGAAGCCGCCCGCGTCGTCCATCGGCGCGTTGAGCAGCCCCGCGCTGCGGCGCACGATGCGCGCCAGCTCCTCGGGCGTGTAGAACTCCAGCCGCGCGACGATGCCGAAGCGGTCGCGCAGCGGGTTGGTCAGCATGCCGGCGCGCGTGGTGGCGCCCACCAGCGTGAACGGCTGCAAATCCAGCTTGATCGAGCGCGCCGCCGGTCCTTCGCCGATCATGATGTCGATCTGGTAGTCCTCCAGCGCCGGGTAGAGGATTTCCTCGACCACCGGGCTCAGGCGGTGGATCTCGTCGATGAACAGGACGTCGTTTTTTTCCAGGTTGGTGAGCAGCGCGGCCAGGTCCTTGGGCTTTTCCAGCACCGGGCCGGAGGTCTGGCGCATGTTCACGCCCAGCTCGTGCGCGATGATGTGCGACAGCGTCGTCTTGCCCAGCCCCGGCGGGCCAAAGAGCAGCACGTGGTCCAGCGCCTCGCCGCGCTTGTTGGCCGCGCCGATGAAGATTTCCAGCTGCTCGCGCGCCTTGGCCTGGCCGACGTACTCGTCGAACAGCTTGGGCCGCAGCGCGCGCTCGATGGCCTCTTCCTTCGGCGAGGCCGGCGCGGCCGAGAGGATGCGCTTGGACGGCGGCAGGTCGCCCATGTCGAAGTTGTCGGTCTGAATGCTCATGGGAACTTCCTCAAACGGTTACTTGCCCAGCGCCCGCAGCGCCAGCTTGATGCCTTCGCTCACGCCCACGTCCTTGGGCAGCGCCTTGAGCGCGGCGGCGGCGTCCTTGTCGCTGTAGCCCAGCGCCACCAGCGCCTGCAGGATGTCCAGCTGCGCGCCGCTGTCCACGCTGGCGTGCGCGCCGATGTCGGCGCCCAGCTTGCCCTTCAATTCGAGCAGCAGCCGCTCGGCGGTCTTCTTGCCGATGCCCGGCACCTTGACGATGCGGCCCGTCTCCTGCAGCGTGACGGCCTGGGCCAGCTCGGCCACGCTCAGGCCGCTCAGGACGCTCAGCGCCATGCGCGGGCCGACGCCGGTGATCTTGATGAGCTGGCGAAACGCGCCGCGCTCGGTGGCGCTGCCAAAGCCGTAGAGCAGCTGCGCGTCCTCGCGCACGATGAAATGCGTGAACAGGCTGACCTTCTCGCCCAGCCCCGGCAGGTTGTAGAAGGTGCTCATCGGCACCAGCACTTCGTAGCCCACGCCGTTGCAGTCCAGCAGGACTTCGGGCGGGTTCTTTTCGGCCAGCTGGCCAGTGAGTCTTCCTATCATCGGCAAATCTTAGCAGCCGCATGCCGGCGCCGGTTTGGGCTGACAATCGCGCTTTGTTTCCCTGTTTTGCCCCACTTCAGGAGGCCCCGCCTTGATCCTTCGCCACACCTTCACGCCACCCAACAACAACCGCATGGCCAACCTGTGCGGCCCGATGGACAGCCACATCCACACCATCGAGGCCGGCCTGCAGGTGGCCATCGCGCACCGCTTCGAGCAGTTCAAGATCGAGGGCACCAAGCTGCGCGCCACGCAGGCGCTGGAAGTGCTGCAGGCGCTCTACGAAATCGCCCAGCGTCCCATCGAGCCCGAAACCGTGCAGCTGATGATGGCCGGCGACATGGCGCTGAACACCACCGAGGGCGGCATCGCGCTGACCACGCGGCGCAGCGACCTGCGCGCGCGCACGGCCAACCAGGGCCGCTACCTGGAGAACATCGCCGCGCACGACATCACCTTCGGCATCGGCCCGGCCGGCACCGGCAAGACCTACCTGGCCGTGGCCTGCGCGGTCGATGCGCTGGAGCGCAGCACGGTGCAGAAAATCGTGCTGACGCGCCCGGCGGTCGAGGCCGGCGAGCGCCTGGGCTTTCTGCCCGGCGACATGGCGCAAAAGGTCGATCCGTACCTGCGGCCGCTGTACGACGCGCTGCACGAGCTGATGGGCTTCGAGCGCGTGCAAAAGGCCTTCGAGCGCCAGCAGATCGAGATCGCGCCGCTGGCCTTCATGCGCGGGCGTACGCTCAACCACGCCTTCGTCATCCTGGACGAGGCGCAAAACACCACGCCCGAGCAGATGAAGATGTTCTTGACGCGCATCGGCTTTGGCTCCAAGGCCGTCGTCACCGGCGACGTGAGCCAGGTCGATCTGCCGCGCACGCAGCTCAGCGGCCTGGTCGATGCCGAGCGCGTGCTTAGGCGCGTGCAGGGCATTGCCATCACGCGCCTGACCAGCGACGACGTGGTGCGCCATCCGCTGGTGGCGCGCATCGTGGACGCCTACGACAAGACGCCCAGCCGGCGCGACGACGCGCAGGAAGCCGATGCCGACAGCGTGCAGGACGCTACTGATTTGATAGCTAAATCCCCAAGAAAGACAAGCGCAAGGAGCCGAAATGGCTCTTAACCAGCTGAGTCTGTCGCTGCAGTTCGGCAAGTTTCCCGAGGCCGCCGCGCACCGCGCCGTCCTGCCGCGCCACCGCGTGGCCCGCTGGATACGCCACGCGCTGGAGGCGGACGCCGAGATCACCGTGCGCATCGTCGGCCAGGAGGAAGGCCAGGCGCTCAACCGCGACTACCGGGGCAAAGACTACGCGACCAACGTGCTGACCTTCGACTACACGCAGGAGCCCGTCGTCACCGCCGACCTGGTGCTGTGCGCGCCGGTCGTCGAGCGCGAGGCGCGCGAGCAGGGCAAGAGCCTGGAGGCGCACTATGCCCACCTGCTGGTCCACGGCACGCTGCACGCGCAGGGCTACGACCATGAAACCGGCGAGGAGGATGCGCGCGAGATGGAAGCGCTGGAGACGCGCCTCATGCGCGCGCTGGGCTACGCCGATCCTTACTGACGGCCCATCCGCCCCAGCGCGCCCGGCCCGCAGCCCGCGCTGGAGCGCCGACCTGCTGGCCGGCGTGTCGGTGGCCGGCGTGCTGCTGCCCGAAGCCGTGGCCTACGCCGCCATTGCCGGCGTGGCGCCGATGCATGCGCTGCTGGCCGCGCTGGTCGGCCTGTGCCTCTACCCGCTGCTGGGCAGCAGCCGGCTGGCCGTGGTCAGCCCGACCTCGTCGGCGGCGGCGGTGTTTGCCTCGGCAGCGGCCATGGGCGGGCCGGCGATGGGTTATGCGCTGGTCGGGCTGACGGGCGCGCTGTTCCTGCTGGCCGCCGGCCTGCGCGCCGGTTTTCTGGGCGCCTTCATCTCGCGCCCGGTGCTGCGCGGTTTTGCCTGGGCGCTGGGGCTGACGATCATGCTGCGCCAGCTGCCGCACATCGCCGGCCTGCAGACCCACGCCGCGCAGGCCGGGCCGCTGGCCTGGGAACTGTTGATGCGGGCGGGGCAGTGGCATGCGGCCAGCGCGGGGCTGGGCGCGGCGTCGCTGGCGCTGTGGCTGGCGCTGCAGCACGGGCTGCGGCGCTGGCTGGCGGTGCCCACGTCGCTGCTGGTGCTGGGCCTGGGCGTGGCGCTGTCGGCCGCGCTCGGGCTGGGCGCGCAGGGCGTGGCGCTGGTGGGCCGCATCGACTGGCAGGCGCCGGCGCTGAAGGTTCCCGGCCTGGACGCCGCGCACTGGCTGCAGGCGATGCAGCTGGCGCCGGCGCTGCTGCTCATCCTGTTCGCCGAATCGTGGGGCGCGGTGCGTTCGCTGGCGCTGCAGGCCGGCCAGCGGGTCGATGCCAACGCCGAGCTGCGGGCATTGGGGGCGGCCAACCTGGCCTCAGGCCTGGTGCAGGGCCTGCCGGTGGGCGCGGGTTTTTCCGCCGCCGCCGCCAACCATGCCGCCGGCGGGCGCAGCAAGCTGGCCGGCGCCCTGGCCGCGCTGGCGCTGGCGCTGCTGCTCTGGGGCGCGCAAGCCTGGCTGGCGCTGCTGCCGCTGCCGGTGCTGGCGGCGGTGGTCATCGGCATCTTGTCGCAGCACGCCTGGCCGCGCGCGCTGCTCGCTTCGCTGCGGCTGGGCGGCGACGCTTGGCTGGCGCCGGTGGCGGCGGCCGGCGTCTTCGTCTTTGGCGCGCTGCCGGGCATGCTGCTGGCCGTGGGCTTGTCGGTGCTGCTGGCGCTCAGGCGCTTTGCCCAGCCGCTGGTGGCCGAGCTGGGCCTCTTGCCCGGCACGCGCGACTACCTGGACCGCGCCTTCCATCCGGATGCCGCCGTGCAGGCCGGCACGCTCATCATGCGGCCCGAGGAGCCGCTGTTCTTTGCCAATGCCGAGCAGGTGCTGCAATACGTGCTGCGCCGCGCTGACGCCGCGCGGGCGCGCGTCGTCGTGCTGAGCCTGGAGGTCTGCGACGACCTGGACAGCACCGCCGTCGAGGCGCTGGCCGAGCTGGCCGCCAGCCTGGCGCGCCAGGACAAGGCGCTGCTGCTGGCCCGCGTCAAGGACCGGCCGCGCAGCGCGCTGGCGCGCATCGGCCTGGCCGGCGCCGGCGGCCTGCGGCTGTTCTGGAGCGTGGACGATGCGGCGCGGGCGGCCTGCAGGGAAGCGGCCCGCCAGGCATCGGCGCATCCGGCCGCTTAGAAAATCCGCGATTCAGGCCGCTAATCGGGCTGTAGCGCAGGCAGCGCCTGCGCCGGCAGCTATCGAATCAATAGCAGATTTGCCGCGTCAGGCAGCCGGTTCGATGCGCAGGGGAATCGTCACCGGGCCGTCGTTGACCAGGTGCACCTGCATGTCGGCGGCAAACACGCCGGTCTCGACCTGCGGATGGGCCGCGCGCGCCTGGGCCACGAAATAGTCGTAGAGCCGCCGGCCCTCGTCGGGCGATGCCGCGCCGGTAAAGCTCGGCCGGTTACCGCCCGAGACATCGGCGGCCAGCGTGAACTGGCTGACGACGAGCAGCCCGCCGCAGGCGCCCTGCCCGTTCACGTCCTGCACGCTGCGGTTCATCTTGCCGGCCGCATCCGAGAAGATGCGCAGTTTCAGCAGCTTGGCCAGCAGCCGGTCGGCCTGCAGTTCACTGTCGCCGCGCTCGGCGCAGACCAGCACCAGGAGGCCCTGGCCGATCTGGCCGACGGTCTGGCCGGCCACCTCGACGCGCGCCTGCGCCACGCGCTGCAGCACGGCTTTCATGCCGGGCGCCTGGAATGGAGGATGTTCACGCGATGCGTCCTTTCTGGTGGGCGGGTGGGGATTGGATCAAGGAGGGCAAGGCCAGATGCTGCGGGCAGCGGCCAGCGAAGGCCGGTGGCGCCCGGCGCCTCGGCCGCTTTGGCCGTGCATTGTCGGGGATGGGCCGGGCCGTGCCAGAATCCGCCCCATGCTGCAAGCGCGACACCGCCGCTGGATGTGGGGCCTGGCCTGGTGCCTGCTGACCGGGCTGGGCGCCCTGGCGCTGTCGCGCCTGGCCCTGGCGCAGCTGCGCGAGGCCTTCGAGACCGACGCGCGCATCGCCCACCGGCTGCTGAGCCAGCAGGTGGTGCAGCACGACGCGGTGATGGCCACGCTGGCGCTGCTGCAGGCGCCGCCCGAGCCGCGCCTGACCGCGCTCTATCCGCAGATTCTGCAGGTGCAGCGCCGCACGCCGGGCAGCGACTGGCCGGATGCGCGCCTGCGCGCGGCCGAGGCGCAGTCGCGCCAGAGCGGCCAGGGCGCGCTGGCCGGCCTGGACCTGGCCGGCGGGCGCTACCAGCTGGTGCTGGCCGCCGGCCCGTCGGCCTACGCGCTGCTGCTGGACCTGCGCCAGACGGTGCCGTGGCGCGAGTGGCCGATGCAGCCCGCCAGCAGCCCGGTGCGCCTGACGCTGGCGCATGCCGGCCAGCAGTTCGTGGTGCAGCCCGGCCGGCTGGACGGAGGGCGCTGGCGTTTCGAGTTCCACAAGCACCTGGCCGCGGCCAGCCAGCCGTTCGACGTCGTGGCCGTGCAGGAGGTCGGCTGGCAGGCGCTGCCCTGGGGCCAGATGCTGGCCTGGGCCGGGGCCATGGCTGCGCTCCTGGCCACGCTGGCGACGCTGCAGCGCCAGCGCGCGGCCCGCAGGCGCGCCGAGGAGCTGCTGCGCCTGGGCCAGGTGGCGCGCCTGAATTCGCTGGGCGAGCTGGCCGCCGGCATGGCCCACGAGCTGAACCAGCCGCTGACCGCCGTGCTGGCCAACACCCAGGCCGCCAGCCGGCTGCTCCAGGAAGACCCGCCCGAGCTGGACACCGCGCGCGGCGCCATGCGCCAGGCCGCCGAGCAGGCGCGCCGCGCCGCCGGCGTGGTGGCGCGATTGCGCCGGGCGGTCGAGCGGCCCGAGCTGGGCGGCCAGGTGCAGCCGGTGCTGCTGGACGAGGCGGTGCGCAATGCGCTGTACCTGCTGGAGCCTGAATTCAGCCGCCGCGGCGCCGCGCCGGTGCTCGACACGCAAGGCGGGCCGCTGGCGGTGCTGGCCGAGCCGGTGGCGCTGGAGCAGATCATCCACAACCTCCTGATGAACGCCCTGCAGGCCGTCGAGCAGGTCGCCGGCCCCCGGCGCCGTGTGGTGCTCGGCCTGCGCGCCGAGCACGGCCAGGGCGTGCTCAGCGTGCAGGACCAGGGCCCGGGCATGGCGCCGCAGGTGCTGGCGCGCATTTTCGAGCCCTTTTTCACCACCCGGCACGGCGGGCTCGGGCTGGGCCTGAGCCTGTGCGAAACGCTGGCCGGCGCCATGGGCGGCACGCTCACGGCCAGCAGCCCGGCCTCGGGCGGCGCGCAGTTCAGCCTGTCGCTGCCGCTGGCGCCTCCTTCTGAAAAACTTCTCTTATGACCCCATTCAGCCCAGGTCCGGCCGCCTCCAGCGACGCCGTTCTCTCGCCCCTCATCCACCTGATCGACGACGACGCGGCGGTGCGCAGCAGCCTGGCGCTGCTGATCGGCACGGTCGGCCTGCGCGTGCAGTGCTGGAGCGACCCGCAGGCCTTCCTGGCCGGGTTCGACCGCCAGGGCGTGGGCGCCATCGTGCTCGATGTGCGCATGCCCGGCATCAGCGGCCTGGCGGTGCTCGAACAGCTCAAGGCCCAGGGCATGGACCAGCCGGTCATCCTGCTCACCGGCCACGGCACGGTGGACATGTGCCGGCGCGCCTTCAAGAGCGGCGCGGCCGAGTTCCTGGAAAAACCGGTGGACGACGAGCAGCTGCTCGAAGCGCTGCAGCAGGCGGTGCGCCAGCATGTGCGCTCGCGCGAGCGCCACCGCACCGACCGGCAGGCGCGCGAGCGCCACGCGCAGCTCTCCGAGCGCGAGCGCGAGGTGCTGGCGATGATCGTGGCCGGGCTGACGAACAAGGAAATCGGCCGGGCGCTGACGCTGTCGCCGCGCACCGTGGAAACCCACCGCGCCAACCTGTTCGCCAAGCTCGAAGCCGAGTCGCTGGCCCAGCTGATCCGCCAGTACGCGGCGCTGGTGGACGAAGGCGGCTGAAGGGGCGGCTGGCACGCGGCCCAAGATCGGCCCCAGGGCGCGACGCCAGGCGGCGCTCTGACCGTCCTGACCGGCCGGCTCTCCGTAGTTCTACGCAGGCCCGGGCGTAGCGCTACGAATGGCCGGCGGGCGCCGGATTTCTTACAGTTCTCCCACGGCTCGCAAGCTTGCCGAGACGGCCCTTTTTTCAAAGAGAACACCATGCACCCACTGCTTAAGATTTCCGCCCTGACCCTCTCGCTTTTCGCCGCCGGCGCCCAGGCCCAGGCCGTTCGCACCGAAAAGAACATGTCGCTGGATCTGGCCAACCAGCTCGCCTCGGCCAGCGTCGCCGCCTGCGCGGCCAATGGCTACGCCGTGGCCGCCACCGTGGTGGACCGCGCCGGCACCGTGCGCGCCGTGCAGCGTGCCGACAACGCCGGCCCGCACACCCTGGCGGCCAGCCAGCAAAAGGCCTTCACCTCGGCCTCGGCCAAGAACACCACGCTGGCGATCATGGAAGCGGCGCAGAAGAACCCGGCGGCGGCCAACCTGGTCAACATTCCGGGCTACCTGCTGCTGGGCGGCGGCGTGCCGGTCAAGGTGGGCAACGAGGTGATCGGCGCCGTCGGCATCGGCGGCGCGCCGGCGGGTAACCTGGACGAGCAGTGCGCCCTGGCCGCGCTGGACAAGGTCAAGGAACTGCTGAAATAAGCAGCGGCGCAAGGCCTGGCGCCTGCCGCTCAAGCCTGCGCGCCGGCGGGTCAGTCCAGCGTCACGCGGGCGAACTTGCGCTTGCCCACCTGCACCACATAGCTGCCGGCGGCCAGCTTGAGCGCCTTGTCGCTCACCACGCTCGAATCGACGCGCACGCCGCCGCCGTCGATCAGCCGGCTGGCCTCGCTGCCCGAAGGCGCCAGGCCCGCCGCCTTGAGCAGCGCGCCGATGCCCATCGGCGCGCCCGAGAGCGACACCTCGGCAATCTCGTCGGGCACGCCGCCCTTGCTGCGGTTGATGAAATCCTGCTCGGCGGCATCGGCAGCGGCGGCCGAGTGAAAGCGCGCGGTGATTTCTTTCGCCAGCGCCACCTTGGCATCCTTCGGATTGCGCCCGCCTTCAATTTCAGCCTTGAGCGCGGCGATCTCCGCTTCGCTCCTGAACGACAGCAGCGTGTACCACTTCCACATCAGCACGTCCGAGACCGACAGCACCTTGGCGAACATGCTGTTGGCCGGCTCGGAAATGCCGATGTAGTTGTTCTTGCTTTTCGACATCTTCTCGATGCCGTCCAGCCCTTCGAGCAGCGGCATGGTCAGGATGCACTGCGGCTCCTGGCCGTATTCCTGCTGCAGGTGCCGGCCCATGAGCAGGTTGAACTTCTGGTCGGTGCCGCCAAGCTCCAGGTCGCTCTTCAAGGCCACCGAGTCGTAGCCCTGCATCAAGGGGTAGAGGAACTCGTGCACGGCAATCGGCGAGCCGGCCTTGAAGCGGTCATGAAAATCGTTGCGCTCCATCATGCGCGCCACGGTGTAGCGGGACGCCAGCTGGATCATGCCGCGCGCGCCCAGCGCGTCGCACCATTCGCTGTTGTAGCGGATCTCGGTGCGCGCCGGGTCCAGCACCAGGCTGGCCTGACGGTAATAAGTGTCAGCATTTGCCTTGATCTGCTCGGGCGTGAGCGGCGGGCGCGTGCTGTTGCGCCCGGACGGGTCGCCGATCAGGCTGGTGAAGTCGCCGATCAGGAAGATGACCGTGTGGCCCAGGTCCTGCAACTGGCGCATTTTGTTGAGCACCACCGTGTGGCCGATGTGGATGTCCGGGGCGGTCGGGTCCAGTCCGAGCTTGATGCGCAGCGGCACGCCGGTGGCCTCGCTGCGGATGAGTTTTTTGCTCCATTCGTCCTGCGGAATCAGCTCCTCGCAGCCCCGAAGGGTGACGGCCAGCGCGGTCCTGACAGACTCGGAAAGGGGTGTGTTTGTAACAAGCTCTTGATTCATAAGGGTTTTTCTGGCCGTCCGAAATTGTCCGACAGCTATAATTGCGCCATTCCTACGCCGGGCCGCCATTTTAAAGGCGTGAATCCATGCCCACCAGGAAGCCCGAATTCTCAGGTCCGATGCGTCCAGCCGCCCGTGCAGCGTCTGAAACAGTCATTGGTTGTCAATGTCATCGACGTCCCGCCTGCCGCTTTGCGCCGCATGCCGGGCGCATTTTTGTTGGGATCTTGTTTTGCGCCTGCCCGTCGCCTCCCATACCCCGCTCAGCCTTTCCCGCGTGCTCCAGGCCGTCGTCCAGAGCCTGCGCCGCCATCCCCGCCGCATCACCACCAGCCTGGCCCTGCTGCTGCTGGGCACGGGCGTGACCGCCTTCGGCGTGGCACCGCTGGCGCCCGACGCGGCCGACCTGCCGGTGCGTCAGGTGATGGAGGCGGTGCAGCCGCTGGCCGCGCAGCCGCAGACGCAGGCGCTGTCCGATTTTGACTTCAAGCTGTTTCGCAGCGAAAGCACGCGCGGCAGCGACACGGCCGCCTCGCTGCTCAGGCGGCTGAACCTGGACGACGCGGCGGCCGACGCCTTTTTGCGCAGCGATGCGAACGCCAAGCTGGTCCTGAGCGGCCAGCCGGGCAAGACCGTCACCGTCGAGGCCAGCCAGGACCAGCGGCTGCTCAAGCTGAGCATGCGCTGGGCCAGCGATGACGAGAACATGTTCCAGCGCCTGGTGATCGAGCGCGACGGCGCCGCCGGCAGCGCCCGCTTCACCTCGCGCATCGAGACGGCGCCCTACACCCGCTCTGCCCGGCTGGCCAGCGCCACCATCCAGACCACGCTGTTCGCCGCCATCGACGAGGCCAACATGCCCGATGGCGTGGGCGTGCAGATCGCCGAGATCTTTTCGAGCGACATCGATTTTCGCCGCGCGCTGCGCAAGGGCGACCATTTCAACGTCGTCTATGAAACCCTGGAAGCCGACGGCGAGACCCTGCGCGCGGGCCGGGTGCTGTCGGCCGAATTCGTCAACGAAGGCAAGGCCCACCAGGCGATGTGGTTCCAGCCGCCGGGCAAGGACGCGGCCGGCCAGCCCCTCAAGGGCGGCTACTACACGCTGGACGGCAAGAGCCTGCGCCGCGCCTTTCTGAGCTCGCCGGTGGAGTTCTCGCGCATCAGCAGCGGCTTTTCGATGCGCTTTCACCCCATCCTGCAAACCTGGCGCGCCCACAACGGCACCGACTTTGCCGCCACCACCGGCACGCCGGCGCGCACCATCGGCGACGGCGTGGTCGAGTTTGCCGGCGTGCAAAACGGCTTTGGCAACGTGGTCTTCGTCAAGCACCGCAACAACATGGAAACGGTGTACGCCCACCTGAGCAAGATCAATGTGCAGCCCGGCCAGGCGGTCACGCAGGGCCAGACCATCGGCCTCGTCGGCGCCACCGGCTGGGCCACCGGCCCGCACCTGCATTTCGAGGTGCGCGTCAACGGCGTGCAGCAGGACCCGATGACGATCGCCAAGCAAAGCGACGTGGTGCCGGTGCCCGCCAGCGCCCTGCCGCAGTTCAGGCAGCTGGCCAACGGCTTCAGGAACCAGCTGCAGGCTGCCGCCACCATCGAGCAGACGCGCGCCGAATAGGCGCCGCCTCGCCAGGCACCGGGGCAAGGCGCCGGGCGAAGCGCGCAGGCTGCCTTGCCGCACAATCGCGGCATGCACGACCACTTCATCGGCCTGATGTCAGGCACTTCCCTCGACGGCGCCGACGGCGTGCTGGTCGATTTTTCCGGCGCCGCGCCGCGCGTGCTGGCCAGCGCCAGCACGCCGTTTGCCGGCACGTTCCGCGCCGAGCTGCTGGCGCTCAACACCCCTTCGCACAACGAACTGCACCGCGCCGCGCTGGCGGGCAATGCGCTGGCGGCCGTCTATGCGCAGGTGGTGGCCGCCTTGCTGCAGCAGGGCGCGACGCAGGGCCTGGCCGCCGGCCAGGTCCGGGCCATTGGCGCGCACGGCCAGACCGTTCGCCACCAGCCGCAGCGCATCGCTGACGAGCCGGCGGGCACGGGCTACACGCTGCAGCTGAACAACCCGGCGCTGCTGGCCGAGCTCACCGGCCTCGACGTGGTGGCCGATTTCCGCAGCCGCGACGTGGCCGCCGGCGGCCAGGGCGCGCCGCTGGTGCCGGCGTTTCACCAGGGCGTCTTTGGCCGGCCCGACGCCGCCGTGGCGGTGCTCAACCTGGGCGGCATTTCCAACCTGAGCGTGCTGCCGCCCGTGGGCAGCGATGCGCCGGTGCTGGGGTTCGACTGCGGCCCGGGCAACGCGCTGATGGACGCCTGGTGCCTGCGGCACACCGGCCAGCCGTTCGACGCGGGCGGCGCCTGGGCGGCCAGCGGCCGGGTGCTGGCGCCGCTGCTGGCCAGCCTGCTGGAGGAGCCCTACTTCTCGCTGCCGATTCCCAAGAGCACCGGGCGCGACCTGTTCAGCCTGGCGTGGCTGGCGCGCAAGCTCGCGCCTTTTGCCGGCGAACGCCTCGAAGACATCCAGGCCACCTTGACCGAATTGACCGTTTGCGCATGCGCAGCCAGCGCCGAGCGCTATGCAAAAGAGAGCGCGGAGCTGATCGTCTGCGGCGGCGGCGCGTTCAACCTCCATTTGCTGGCGCGCCTGCGGGCCGCGCTGCCGTGGCTGCAGGTCAGCACCTCGGACGCGCACGGCCTGCCGCCGCTGCAAGTCGAGGCGGCGGCCTTTGCCTGGCTGGCGCGCCGGATGCTGCAGCGCCAGGGTGGCAACCTGCCCGGCGTGACCGGCGCGGCCGGTTCGCGCGTGCTGGGCGCGCTCTACCCGGCCTGAGCCGGCCCCGCGCCCCGCAAGCGCCATCGGCCCGACGGCCCACCGCGCCAATCTGCCGCCGGGTTTGCTACTGAATTCATAGCTGACTGCACAGGCAGCGCCTGCGCAAATGCCATTTTTGATGCAAAAAAACGCAGTCTGGCGGCAACCGAATGCACGCTAGCCCTGGCCCGAGGCGTCCGGGCTGTCGGCGGGCTTGACGCTGTGCACCTCGGGCGAGAGCTGCCAGAAGATGCCGGCCGAGGCCAGCGTCATCAGTCCCATGCAGGCAAAGGTGGCCTGAAAGGCACGCAGCGTCTGCGGTGCCTGGCCGCTAGCGCCGAAGAAATCGGTGAACCCGGCCAGCACCGCGCCGGCGGCGGCCACGCCCATGCTCATGGCCAGCATCTGCACCATCGACAACAGGCTGTTGCCGCTGCTGGCCATGTCCGGCGCCAGGTCGCGCAGCGTGACGGTGTTCATGGCGGTGAACTGCATCGAGTTGACCGCGCCAAAGAGGGCCAGCTGCCCGATGTGCAGCCACAGCGGCTGCGACGGCGCGGCAAAGGCAAAGCTGGCCATGCTCAGGCCCACCAGCGCGGTGTTGGTCACCAGCACCCGGCGGTAGCCAAAGTGCGTGATCAGCGGCGTGGTGACGCGCTTGGTGAGCATGCTGGCCACGGCCACCGGCACCATCATCAGCCCGGCGCGCGTCGGCGAAAAGCCCAGGCTGACCTGCAGCAGCAGCGGCACCAGGAACGGCATGCACGAACTGCCCAGGCGCGAGAACAGGTTGCCCAGCAGGCCGATGCTCAGCGTGGGGATCGAAAACAGGCGCGGCGAGAACAGCGGATCGGGCCGGCTGGCCGCATGCAGCCAGTACGCGGCCAGGCTGGCCAGGCCGAACACCAGCAGCACCAGCACGCTGGCCTGCTTCAGGCCCAGGCTGGACAGGCCATCGACCGCCAGCGACACCGCCACCATGCCAAAGGCCAGGTAGGCGTAGCCGGCCAGGTCAAAGCGCGGCACCGCCAGGCGCGGGCCGCGCGGCATGAAGCGCAGCGTGGCCAGCAGGCCGATCAGCCCGACCGGGATGTTGATCAGGAACACCCAGTGCCAGCTGGCCGACTCGGACAGCCAGCCGCCCAGCGTCGGGCCGATCAGCGGCCCGACCAGGCCGGGAATGGCGATGAAGCTCATCGCCTGCAGGAAGCGCTCGCGCGGAAAGGCGCGCAGCACGGCCAGGCGCCCGACCGGCAGCAGCAAGGCGCCGCCCAGGCCCTGCACGACGCGCGCGGCCACCAGCTGGTTCAGGTTGTGCGCCATGGCGCAGGCGATGGAGCCCAGCACGAACAGCGCAATCGCGCTGACATACACCGGCCGCGTGCCAAAGCGGTCGGCCACCCAGCCCGAGGCGGGAATCAGCATCGCCATGGTCAGCGAATAGGCGACCACCACCGACTGCATGCGCAACGGGCTTTCGCCAAAGCTGCGCGCCATGGCCGGCAGCGTGGTGTTGACGATGGTCGCGTCCAGCGTCTGCATGAAAAAGCCGATCGCCACCAGCCACAGCAGCATGCGCAGCGATTTGTCGGCAGGCATCGAGGAAGGAGGGTTCATGGGCATGATCGGGTGGTCGATGGGTGTCGGTAGGTGACGGTGCGCGGCGCCAGGCCAATGACGGGACCGCAACGAAAAAGCCGCCCCGAAGGCGGCTTTTGCAGGGGAAAGCGGCGCCCGGCCGCCGGCATGGAGGGCTTGTTTACACCGAGAAGCTGGAGCCGCAGCCGCACGAGCTGTTGGCATTCGGATTCTTGATGACGAACTGCGCGCCTTCAAGGTCGTCCTTGTAGTCGATCTCGGCGCCGACCAGGTACTGGTAGCTCATCGCATCGATCAAGAGCGACACGCCGTTCTTGGTCATGGTGGTGTCGTCCTCGTTGGTGATTTCATCAAAGGTGAAACCATACTGGAAGCCCGAGCAGCCCCCGCCTTGCACGAACACGCGCAGCTTGAGGTCGGGATTGCCTTCCTCGGCAATCAGCTCGGCCACCTTCATGGCCGCGCTGTCGGTGAACACAAAGGGATCGGGCATCTCGGTCTGGATATTTTCGGCAACTGCACTCATGGGGAACTCCGTTATTCAATACGCAACCAAGAAATAGTACAGCAAATTGATCAACCATAACGCGCGCGCGCCTTCGGAAGAACGACTGCAGGGCGGGCAGGCAACGGGTGCGGCGCCGGGCCGTTGCCTGCGCCACGCGGGCCAGCGCAAGGCTGGCCATCTCGGCCATTGGGCATGAAAAAAGCCACCAGGCAATGCGTGGCGGCTTTTTGTCTGCGAGGCAGAAGCGGAATTAACGCTTGCTGAACTGCTTGCGGCGGCGTGCCGAGCGGAAGCCGACCTTCTTGCGTTCGACTTCGCGGGCATCGCGGGTCACGAAACCGGCCTGGCTCAGCGCTGGCTTGAGCGCTGCGTCATAGTCGATCAGCGCGCGGGTAATGCCGTGGCGCACCGCGCCGGCCTGGCCGGACTCGCCGCCGCCGTTGACGTTGACAACGATGTCAAACGTCTCGACGTGGTTCGTCAGAAACAGGGGCTGGCGGCAGATCATGATCGAGGTCTGGC
>Ga0308165_1000908_pt1 | contig 45674 bp, 44 predicted proteins | sample PhyWR2_FD_201032 | JGI IMG/M metagenome (GOLD analysis project Ga0308165, IMG submission 201032) | Phyllosphere microbial communities from UC Gill Tract Community Farm, Albany, California, United States - DLSLW.R2 | ecosystem: Host-associated > Plants > Phyllosphere > Unclassified | place: USA... | reverse complement strand
CCCGCTTGAGTACGTCGATGATCTGGCTGTCGGTGAAACGCGATTTCTTCATGGTAGAGATTCTCCTGTGAGTGTCTCTACTTCTCAGCGCTATGGATTTGCGGGGGGATTACCCTTCCTCCGTACCAAGCAGGCGGAAGTCCAAGTTGAACTCACCGATCACTTTGCCAAAAGCAGTGGCTTCTGGTTTAAGACACGGTGACGTTGAGGCCTATCGCTACTTCGAAATGCGGTCACTTTGACAAGGCGCACTTGACGAATGTCCCCTCACTGCAAGTCACTGGCTTTCTGATCCACAAAATCAGCCTACCGCCTCGCCAATTCTCAGCTGACAGCACGGCTCACGGCTATAGGCACAGAGTGCGGCAGCGGCGCTCCAGGTCGGGCTACTGTGCTTCTTCGCGAATCTGAGAGGATCCAGTGGCGCGGAACAGACCATCAAGTCATTTGTACTTTGTGGCCGCCAATGTCGCCAAATCGATCCCCGCCGCAATATCTATTTTTTGGCGCATGTCTCCTTGCGCGATTTTTTCAGCTTCCGTTACGACGGCATCGACTTGGGCAAACGGCACGAAAACGACACCCGCCTCGTCAGCAAGCACCAGATCGCCAGCATCCACACTAACGCCTGCAATGCGGACCCGCCCATTGATCTCGACCGTCTCGAGCCTCCACTTCCCGGTGATCGGCGTTACGCCGCGCGACCAGATGGGGAAGTCGCAACTGCGCGAGCTGTCGGGGTCACGGAACGAACCTTCGATCACCGCACCTGCACATCCGGCGCGGTGCGCGACGGTGGCCGACTGGCCACCCATGTTGGAGACGCCGGATAGTCCTTCGATAACCACGACATCGCCCGGCATGGCCTGGTTGTAGGCCTCGTGTTCGCCCATGCGGCCCTTTCCATGCGCGGCCGCAGCCGTAGGGCTGTCGCTGCGCTCCACGTTGCGCACCGTCACGGCCTGGCCGACGAGGCGGCGCGCGGCCAGCGTGGGAGACAGCACGCAGGCAGGGATCGCACCGAACAGACCGAGCTTGTCCATCGCATCTGAAACGGTGCCAGTCAGATCGTCGATCGCCGCGTAGCGCGCCAGCAAGGTCGCAGGCAGCCGCGGCAGCTCGGTGCGGCGAATGGCTTCGGCAGGCACGCGGCCGGTCAGGGGTTTGGGCGGCATCGCGCGCTCCTCAGCCCTTTGGAGCCGTGGCCAGCATCGAAGGCCGTTGCGAAAACTCGGCATACCAGCGCGCCAGGTTCACGCAATCATCGCGCCAGGCCAGTTCGGACATACGGAAGTCGACCCAGCCCAAGGCGATGCCGGCCGCCACTTCACCGATTGTGGGCGAGGCACCAGCGCCCTGCACTTCCTGGTCCAACGATTGCAGGCAAGCGCGTACCTTGGACAGTTGGGCAGCGTGCCATTCAGGCCAGCGGTTGGCTTCAGGGCGAGTCAGCTCGGCGCGCACAAGAACGCCCGCCACCAGCAGGCCATCGGCCGTGGCGTTCATGCGCAGCGCGCGGATGCGCTCCTTAACGACAACCGGAATCAGCCGAGGCTCGGGCACGAGCGTATCGAAGTGGTCGATGATGACCGTGGAGTCATGTACCGGCGTACCGTCCGCAAGTACCAGCGTGGGAATCTTTCCCACGGGGTTGATCGCCATCAGCGTCTCGTTGGTCTTGCCGGCGCCGACGGCGGTAGGCACTAGATCGATGGAATCGACCAGGTTCTTTTCGTGGGCCGATACCATCACCTTGCGGACGAAGGGCGACAGCGCGCCGTACATGAGTTGCATGCGTTCGATATTCATAACTGCTTTCGTTGGGTTGTGCGTGGTGGGCAGGCTCACAGTGGCCATCCGCAATGCTTGGCAGCCGCTCTGCCCAGGATCCATTCCTTGTCATCGGTGTTCAGGAAGTCCAGCGCCTCGGTGAACAGGCGCAGGTTATCGATATAGCCCCACTCAAGTCGGGTCACATCGCTCCCCCACAGCATGCGTTGCGGGCCGAACGCGTCATAGATGGTGCGAATCGGCCGGTGCAGGCTGGGGTATGGATAGGGCTTGGATGAAAAGCTGGGGAGCGACGAGACCTTGATCGCGGTATTCTTGTAGCGCGCGAAATGCAAGGTCTGGTCCAGGTCGGCCCAGGCGGCTTCGTCCTTGGGGCCGCGCGGGTGGCGGCCGGCGTGGTCAACGATCAGCCGCAGCTCGGGGTGCTTTTCCATGATGGGGTGCAGCGCCTGCATGTTGCCCGGCAGCAGCGTCATCAGCGGAATCTGCAGGCGTTCCATGTCGGCCCAGAACCAGGCGTAGCGCTCCTCGGTCAACATCGACATCCAGGGCTCGCCGGCGAAGAACAGGCGTATGCCCAGCATGCCGGGGCGCGACAGCCAGGTGCTCAGCTGCTGCTGGGCATCGGCCGCATCGGGGTCGAAGCGGCCCATCACCGCGAGCCGGTCCGGATGCGCCTGCGCTGCGTCCAGCGACCATTGGTTGTCGAAGCCGGTGCAAGAGACCGGCACAAGGATGGTGCGGTGCACGCCGGCGCTGTCCATGGTGCGGATCACGTCCTCCGGCATGAACTGCTCGCCGTGGGGCGCCATGGCATTGGGCACCCAGGGGCGTTGCGGCGTGTTGGGATACCAGGCGTGCATCTGCGAGTCGATGATTTTCATGTTGCGCTTTCTCAGGAAGGTAAGGGGTAAGGTGCCTCGACACGGGTCTCGGCAATGGAGGGGGAAAAGAATCAGGTGCCCCGGAACGGGACGGGGCCGAGTCAGTCGCAGCCGCTTGCGGCACATGCCTGGCGCACCAGCGGCAGCCAGGTCTCGAAGTCCTTGGCCAGCTGTGCCTTGAACTGCGGCAAGGGTGTGGACACCGGCACGATGGACTGCGTGCTCAGCGCATTGACCATGGCCGGGTCGTCGCGCACCTTGTCCAGCGCGGCCTGCCAGCGCTCGATGGCGACGGCCGGCGCTGTCGTGGGCGCGAACAGCGCATACCAGGTGTCGACCTTGACGCCGGCAAAGCCGCTCTCGGCCGTGGTCGGCACGTCGGGCAGGCCCGGCAGTCGGCTGCCGCTGGCGACGGCCAGCGCACGCACGCGGCCCGATTTCAGGAACGGCATGGCCAGCGTGAGATCGGCAAACGCCAGATCGACCGAGCCGCCGGCCAGGTCGGTCATCGCCGGGGCACCGCCCTTGTAGGGCACATGGTTGAGTTTCAGCCCGGCCTCGCGTTCGAAAAGCACGCCCGCCAGATGCAGGGAGCCGCCCACGCCGGCCGACGCGTACGACACCTGGCCCGGATGGGCCTTGGCGTAGGCCACCAGTTCCTTGAGGTTTTGCGCCGGCAGACCTGCGCGCGCCAGGATCACGGTGGGCGCCACGCCCAGGATGCCCAGCGGCGTCAGGTCGCGCGCCGGGTCGTATTTGAGGCGCGACTTGTAGACCTCCGCTGGAAACACCACCGAGCCCAGGCCGCCCATCACCACGGAGTAGCCATCCACCGGCGCGGCCAGGATGGAGGCCATGCCAATCGTGCCGCCCGCGCCGGGCTTGTTCAGCACCACGACGGGCTGGCCCATTTCTTTCTCCAGCAAACGCGCCGCGACCCGCGCCACGGCGTCACTCGTGCCGCCGCCGGCGAACGGCGACACCAGCGTCAAGGGCTTGACTGGAAACGGCCGGGTCTGCGCCTGGGCCAGGCCCCAGTGAGCCAGCGCCGCCAGCGCCAGGCCGGCCAGCAAACGGGCCGCAGGGGTTTGTCTATGCATGTGAACGGGGTTCATCACGTTGTCTCCTTTTTTGTAATGTCTCTGCGGACTAAATATAGATGTTTTCTCGCTATGTAGCAATTATTTGTTTTTCTTCTAAAGAGAAAAATGCAATTTATTTGCCGGTGGCGCAGATTGAGGCAGAATCAGTTCCACGCCCAGCCGCTCACCTGCACCATGTCCCCTCTTGAAATCTCTGCCTTGTCCGGCACGCCCGAATTGCCTGTCGACACGCCGACGCCGTCCGCGCCCATCGGTTCGCTGACGCGGCTGCTGCAAATCCTCGATCTGTTCACGTTGGAGCGGCCCGTGATCCACATCGACACCGTGGTCGAGGCCTTTGCCATTGCGCAGTCGACCGCCTACCGCTATTTGCGTGAACTGAGCGATGCGGGACTGGTTGCCTCCACCGGACGTGGGTCGTATTCGCTGGGGCGGCGCATTGTGGAGTTCGAACGGCTGCTGCAGTTGTCCGACCCGTTGCTGCTGGGCGGCAAGGCCGTGATGGACAGCCTCGAGCCCTACTGCCAGAACCGCGCCTTCTTGCTGTGCGCGCCCTACCGCGACCGCGTGCTGTGCATCTACAAGGTCGGCGTCAACGAGGTGCTGATCGACGGCCAGCCGATACGCATCATGCGCGGCCGCGGCACGTCATTTCCACTGTTCCGGGGCGCGGGCTCGCAGGTCATCCTGGCCCACATGGCGGCGCACCAGACGAAATCGCTGTACCTGTCGAATGCGGCCGAAATCGCAGCGGCGGGCCTGGGCGCGGACTGGAAGGAGTTCCGCAAGGCGCTGAGCGCCATCCGCAAGCGCGAATACGCCGAGACCGTGGGGCGCATGAACCCGGGCATGTACAGCATCGCCGTGCCCATCATCAAGAACGAAGGCCGCGTCGCCGGCAGCATCCTGATGCTGGGCGCCGCGGCCGAACATGAAGCGGGCCTGGCAAACATTCCCGTGCTGCAGGCCAAGGCGCTGGAAATCGCGGCTTCGCTGGACGAGCTGCCCACCGAAGGCGAATAGTCGCCAAGCCATGCCGATGTGTCGGCATGGGCCCGATCAGAAGCTGTGGCGCAGGCCCAGATCGACGCCCGACGCTCCGTGGTTGGGCGCGGTCAAGGCGCCATTCAGGGCCACGCGCGCGCCGCCGTCGTTCTTCACACGGGCATAGGTCGCGTACAGCGCCGTGCGCTTGGACAGGTTGTGCACATAGCCCAGCGACAGCTTGGCGGTCTCGGGATCGAGGTTGGCGTCCGTGCCGTATCGCGACACAGAGACCTTGACTTCGCCAACGCCCACGGGAACCAGCGCGGCGATCAGCACCCCGCGCGCGCGCAACGGCCGCGCGGACTCGACCTTGTCGCGGTAGTAGCCGGCCATCAGCCGGGCGACACCGAAGTCATAGGAGGCGCCGACATTGGCCACTCGGATGTCGCCCAGCGTGGCGGTCTGGGCGTAGAACGTGCGCCCGGCAGCAAGCGAGACATTCCAGTCGCCTTGCTTCATGCCCAGGCGCGCGCTGTGGCCGCGGCCGTCGCGCGCCGTGGGCGTGTTCTGCGCGTCGTCGCCGCGGTAGAACTGCGCCTGGCCGTACACGCCGCTTGCCAGCGCGGGCAAGAAATAGCCCACCATGTTCGACGCCCGGGTCGACGTGACGCCCGCAATGCTGCCCGCAAACGGCTGCGCGGCGCCGACGCCGGCGTTGCCGAACGGGTCGAACTCCACGCGGTTGCGGTAGTGCGCCGTGAAGTCGCGGCCTATGCGCAATTCGCCCCAGGTCTTGTCGATCAGGCTGATGGTGGAGCGCCGGCCAAAGGTCAGGCCCTGGCTGGTGCGCGCCGCCGACGAACTGGCGACGGGCTGGTTGTTGGCGTTGGACGCCTGGCCCTCGCCGGTGTCGGTGAATACCTGCGACTCCAGCCAGAAGCCCGCCGACAGACCGCCACCGAGGTCTTCGGTGCCGCGAAAGCCTATGCGCGAAGTGGCGTTGCCGCCCGAGCCCAGCTGCTGGCGGGACGCCGAGCCCGGGCCGGAGCCGTCGCCGAAGGAATACACGGCATCGACGATGCCGTACAGGGTGACGGACGATTGGGCGCAGGCGAGGTTTGCCAGGGTCAGCGCGCTGGCGGCGAGAACAATGTTTTTCATGGAATCTGTCTCCGGTTCATGGACGTGGCACGAGCAGGTCGAGAAAGCCCGACAACTGCGGCAACTGCTCGAATGCCTGCAGTTGGGCGAAGGCTTGCTCTGCTGCCTCGGCCGTGAGTCCGGCCACGCTGGCGCCATCGGCGAATTTCTCCTGCATCTGCGCCCAGGTGACGGCGCGCTCGGGGTGGCCGGGCGCGATGCGCACCGTGCGCGCGGCGCGGCGCCCGTCGAATGTTTCCACTGTCAGGCGCACTTCACCGCGGCTGCCGTAGCTCTTGCTCGCGTAGTCGGGGTAGTCGGCCACGCACAGCGCGCTCTCGGCAACCGTGATGCGCTCCAGCAGCGGCGCGATGTCGGGCGCCTGCAGCCGTGCCTCGGTGAAGGACGACAGGCGCGGATGTCCTTCGAGCAAGGCCACGCACAGCGCATAGGGCTGGCTGAACAGGCTTTCGAAGCGGTTGGCCGGGCGCGCGAACTTCAGCGGTATCAGTCCGCCTATGGGCACCAGGCATTCGACGCGCAGGATGTCGGCCGGCGACAGCTGGAGCTCGTCGCGGATCTCGATGGCCGCGTCGATGGCGCGGTGGTTGGCGTAGCAGCAGGGGAACAGCTTGAGCGTGATGCCGGGCTCGTCCAGGATCCATGGCTGGCCAAAGCCCTTGATGTGGGCGAAGCCCGAAGCCGGGCTGCCATATGCTTCGAAAAAGCCGCCGGACACTTCGAAAATGCGCGGGTTGGCCGTGAGGCCGACGCGCGCCAGTTGCACGGCGGTCAATGCATTGCGCGCGGCCCAGCCGCTGTGCAGCGGCTTGACCATGGTGCCGAAGTTGCCCTGTATGCCCGACGCCATGGAGGCGGCGATGCCCAGCGCGGTATCGATCTCGCCGGCCGTGAGCCGCTCGAGCCTGGCCAGCGCGGCCACGGCCGAGAAAATGCACAGCGTGCCCGTGGCGTGGTAGCCGCGCTTGTAGTGGTCCAGGGTCATGGCCTGGGCAATGCGCGCGCCGGCTTCGATGCCGATCGCATACGCCTCGACGAATTCCGCGCCGCTGCAAGTGGCGATGGCGGGCGAGGCGCACAGCGCCGGAATCACCACCGCACTGGGGTGGCCGGGCATCATCGACAGCACGTCGTCGAATTCCAGCGCGGCGCTCAGCGTGCCGTTGGCCATTGCGGCCAGTTCGGGCGCGGCGCGCAGCGTGGTGCCGAACACCGGGCTGCTGGCCGCAGCGGCGGGATGCGCCTGGGCGTCGATGAAGCGCTGCAGCGGCGGCACCACTTCGCTGGAGGCGCCCGCCAGATTGGCGGCGAACGTATCGGCGATGACTTTCTTGGCGTTGTCGCGCGCGGAGTCGGTCAGGGCAGGCGGGTGCAGTATGAAAGCCGCGACGATAGAGGGTTCTTGCATGGTGTGTGTGTCCGTGAAATTCATTCGGCGACGACCTTGGCGTCCTTGATCACCTGGGTCCATTTCGTGGCGTCGCGCGCGACCAGTTCCTTGAACTGGGTGGACGACATCGGAGCCAGCGTGATGCCCTCGCGCTCCCACCGGGCGCGCGTTTCCTTGGAATCGAGATAGCGGTTGGCCTCGGCGTTGAGCTTGTCGACCACGGCCTGCGGCGTTTTGGCCGGGGCGAACACGCCCCACCACAGGTCGACCTCGTAGCCCGGCAGCGTGTCGCCGATCGGCGGGATCTTGGGCAGCACCGCGAGCCTGTCCCTGCCGGTGATGCCCAGCGCCACCAGCTTGCCCGTCTGCAAATAGGGCAGCACGTTGAGCACGTTGCTGAAGGCCATCTCGATCTGTCCGCCGACCAGATCGGTGCTGGCCTGGGAGATGCCGCGGTAGGGCACATGCACGATGTCGACCCCGGCCTTTTGCTTGAACAGCTCGGCCGACAGATGCGCCGCACTGCCCAGGCCGACCGAGGCATACGACAGCTTTCCGGGGTGCTTCTTGGCGTATGCGATCAGCTCCTGCACCGTCTTGACGCCCAGCGAGGGGTGCACGGTCAGGATCAGCGGCGTCGACCCCATGTAGGCCACGGGCACGAAATCGCGCTCGGCGCTGTACCGGTGCTTGGGGTAGAGCGCCGGGTTGATGGCATGCGTGGCCACGCTGCCCATCAGCAAGGAATGGCCGTCGCCCGGCTGGCGCGACACGAACTCGGTGCCTATGGAGCCATAGCCGCCGGGCTTGTTTTCGATCAGCACCGACCTGCCCCAGGCGGCTTCCCATTGCACCTTGACCCCGCGCGCCAGCAGATCGTTGGCGCCGCCCGCGGGGTACGGCACGACCAGCGTGATGTTCTTGGCGGGGAAATCGTCGCTCGCGCCCCAGGCGCCCGGGGCCAGCGCCGCGAGCGGTGCGGCTAGGCATGCCAGTGCGGCTCTTCTTTTGATCATTTTTTGTCTCCTAAGCGCCGCATGGCGCGGCGATCGGACTTTATTATGAAAATTATCTCAATGCAAGAATTTAATCTTTTTCCTCTATGTAGAAATAAATAATAAAATAGCTATCACGCAATTCAGTTGTTTTCAATCGGTGAAATCGGCAGAGGCAGTGAATGGGCGCGCCGATGCGCCGTCAGCGTGAAAGTCTCCGCGCTGCGGGCTCGGCGGTGCGTACCGCTGCAGCCGCATCTCCCAATGGGTGGGAAGCCGCCGCGCCGCCGGCGACACAAGCTCCCAGCGCGTTCATAGACTTCTTGCGAACCACATAGGAGACTCGTTTGAACTCAATCAACTCAGGCAGATGCCCCGCGGCGGCCCGCGGAAAAAGCGCGTTCAGCGGCGCCAGCGCTGCGCCAAACCCGGCGCGCGCCCGCGCCTCACACTCACCTGCCGCACCTGCGCTGTTCAGCGCACTTGCCGCGGCGCTCGTGCTGTGCGTTGGGCCAGCGGCCCAGGCGGCCGAGCCGGCCTTTCCAAATCGACCGATCAAGCTGCTTGTCGGTTCATCGGCGGGCGGCGGTGGCGACACGGTCGCGCGTCTGGTGGTCACTCCCATGAGCCGCATCCTGGGACAGCCGGTCGTGGTGGAGAACCGTCCCGGAGCGGGCGGCAACATCGCCGCCGCCCTGGTCGCCAAGGCACCTGCCGATGGCTACAACCTGCTGCTGGCCTATACCGGCCATGTGGTCAACCCTGGCCTGTACCGCAACCTGCCGTTCGACACCCTCAAGGACCTGTCGGGCGTCACGCTGCTGGCGCGCAACCAGACGGTGCTGGTGGTCCGGCCCGATATTCCGGCCAAGGACCTGGCGTCGTTCCTGCAGCTGGCGCGCGCCCAGCCCGGCAAGCTGACGCTGGCCGCACTGCCGGGCACGTCCCAGCATCTGGCCGGAGAACTGATGAAGTCGCTGGCCGAGGTAGACCTGCTGACCGTGCCCTACAAAGGCAGCGCGCCCGCGCTGACCGATGTCATGGGCGGCAACATCGACGGCATGTTCTCCACGGTGACGCTGGCCGCGCCGTACATGCGCGGCGGCAAGCTGCGCGCCTTGGCGGTGACGGGCGCCGAGCGCTCCAGCCTGCATCCCGAGCTTCGCACCATGGCCGAATCCGGGCTGCCCGGGCTGGTGTCCGAAGGCTGGTACGGCATCGTGGCCCCGTCCGGAGTTTCAGCGGCCGTCAAGGACAAGCTCCATGCCGCCTTTGTCGCGGCGCTGGCCGATCCCACCGTGCGCCAGGCCCTGCTGGCGGCCGGCAATGAGCCCTCCGGGCTGGGCCCCAAGCCTTTCGATGCCTTCATCCGCGCCGAGGTGCCGCGCTGGACCGCGGTGATCAAGCGCGCGGGCATTGAGCAGCAGTAACTCTCACTCCTCAGAAATGAACACCATGTCGACCTCTACTACTGCACGCGAAGCCCTCGACGTTGCCGCGATATTTCCCCAGATCTCCCAGATTGCCGACGCCGACCTGCGCGCCAAGGTCGAGGCGGTCTGGCAGGAACTGTGGAGCGCCTCCGAATGGCGCTCCTTTGACGATCTGCCCACTTCGGGCGAGATCGCCTATCCCGCCAAGCCGCACTCCCAGTGCGTGCTGACCATGGCCTTGTCCATCGCCGATGCGTTCGAGGCGCACCACGGCCTGCGCGTGGACCGCGACCTGCTGATTGCGGCTGCCATCCTGCAGGACGCGAGCAAGGTGGTCGAGTACCGGCCCGACGCCGCGGGCAAGCCGGTGCACACCGAGATCGGCACCACGTTCCTGCACGGCTTCTGGTGCGCGCATGTGGCGCTTCAGCATGGCATCCCGCTGTCGGTCTGCCACATCATGGTGACCCATTCCCCCGGCGCGGCGAAGTTCCCGGAAAGCATAGAAGGCAAGATCCTCTACTACGTCGACCAACTCGACGTGATCGCCATCCACAAGGACCGCTGGAAGAAGCATCTGATGGTGCAGGTGCAGCGATGAGTGCCGACCTCGACCCCCGCGGATTCTCGGCCTGCGCCGCCGCCGGGCGCACTGCGCTCGGCCTGATCGTCAAGCAGGCGCGCAATGTCGATATCGCGGTCGCCGCCGCGGCCTGCGGCTACGACGTGCTCTACCTTGACCTGCAGCACAGCTGCATGTCGGTGGAAAACGCGGGCCAGATCTGCGTCACCGCGCTGGGCCAGGGCATCACGCCCTGGGTGCGCGTGGGCCTGAACGACTACGCCGCAGTGTTGCGTCTGCTGGACGCGGGTGCCATGGGCATTGTGTTTCCCGACGTGCGCAGCGCCCAGGAGGCGCGCGCCGCCGTGCAGCTGTGTCGCTTTGCGCCGCTGGGCCAGCGCTCTAGCGCGGCGCGCGCGCCGCAGTTCGGCTACCGCGCCGTGCCGGCCGCCGACGCGCGCCAGTGGCTCGACGCGCACACGGCGGTGGTGGTGATGATCGAGTCGCTCGAAGGCCTGCGCCAGGTGGACGCGATTGCCGCCGAACCTGGCGTGGGCATGGTGCATGTGGGCTGCGGCGACCTGGCCGCCGACATGGGCCTGGGCAGCGACCGCGACCATCCGGCGCTGTTCGAAGCGCTGCAGACCATACAGGCCGCCTGCGCGCGCGCGGGCTGCCATTTCGGTGTCGGCGGCTTTTCCGCCACCGGCGGTGCGGCGCTGGCACGGGCGCTGGCCTTGCGGCCCGCGTTCATCACGGCGGGCAACGAATGGAGCCTGATGCTGTCGGCCATGGAAAGCCGGGCCCAGGATCTGCGCGACCAACTGAACCCACCCCAACGAAAGACCTTATGAACCGAGAAGAAGTCCTGCGCGACTACGAAGAATACAAAGCCCAGGGCCGTGTCTGGGGCCAGGTGCCGGTGGAGCGCATCCGCAAGATCCGTTTTGCGCGCCCTACGCCCGAAACCGTGGCCCGCTATCTGGCCCTGCCCGATCTGACCACCACGGTGTCCGACCTGCTGGACAGCTACGGCATCCACGGCGTGGTCGCGGCCTCGCACATCAAGCCCTTGCTGCCGGGCAAGGCCATGGTCGGCTGCGCGGTCACGCTGCGTTCGGTGCCCGAGCGCAAGACCGCGACCCAGGGCTATTACGACAAGGACCCGATCAAGATGTCGACGCGGGAGATCTACTACCTGTCCGAGCCCGGCGACGTGCTGGTCGCCGACTTCGGCGGCAACCTTGATGTCTCCAACATGGGCGGCCAGTCGGCCTTGGTCGGAAAGACCGCGGGCTTTGCCGGCGCGGTGGTGCACGGCGCGGTGCGCGATCTGCCGGCCATACGCGCCATCGACTTCCCGGTCTGGGCCAGCGGCGTCACGCCGATCACCGGCAAGTTCCGGCTGGAAGCCATGGAGATCAACGGGCCGGTCACGGTGCACGGCATCGTGGTCTGGCCCGGCGATCTGATCGTGGCCGACGACTGCGGCGTGTGCGTGGTGCCCGCCGATCGCATCGATCAACTGCTGGACGAAGCCGAGGCGATCGGCAAAGCGGAGGACAACATGCGCGATTTGATCGAAAGCCATGCCACGCTCGCCGAGCAGCGGCCTTTGTTTCACAAACGCTATAACTGATCAGCGCAGAAATCCGGCCTCGATCTGATCCAGCGTCTGCATGCCCATCAGATCGTTGAGTTCGTCGAACGACACCAGCAGATCGGGCCGGTCGACGACCCGATTCTGGCCCAGCACTTCCTCCTGAAAAACGCCCATGGCCTTTTGCATGCCCATCAGCGCGGCCGTGGAAAGCATGCGCGGATAGGACACCTGGGCCACGCCCATGTCCTGCAGGTCGCGCGGCGTCAGCAAGGGCGTGGTCGGGCGCGAGCGTATGCCCAGGCCCATGTTCACCGTGAGCATCAGCGGCGGCACCGCGCGCGCCACGCGCTCGATATCCTGCGCGGACATCAGCGCGTCGGCAAACAGGCAGTCGGCGCCGGCTTCGGCATACAGGTTCAGGCGGCGAATCGCTTCTTCCAGGCCCAGCGGGCCGGCCGCGTCGGTGCGCGCCTTGATGACGAAATCCGGATCGCGGCGCGCCTGCACGGCGGCTTTGATCTTTTCCACCATTTCCTCGGCGGGAATCACCGACTTGCCTTCCATGTGGCCACAGCGCTTGGGCGAGACCTGGTCCTCTATCATCACAGCCGCCATGCCTGCGTCCTCGAAGCCGCGCACGGTGAAATGCACATTGAGGGCGCTGCCGTAGCCGGTGTCGGCATCGGCCTGCAGCAGCAGGTCGCTGAACGAGGCCAGCGCGCGGCAGGCGTCGAGGTTTTCGCGATAGCCCATGATGCCGCGGTCGGGCCAGCCCAGCTTGCTTTCGGACACCGCCGAGCCCGATACGCTCGCGGTCCTGAAGCCCGATTTCTGCACCAGGCGGGTGCTGAAGCCGTCGTAGACGCCGGGGGCGATGAGAATCTCGGGGGCGTGCAGCAGCGCCTTGAGTTGCTTGCCTTTGCTGATCATGGGAAAGTCCTGTCTCCGTTGAAGTTGACAGTATTTTGTGGACCCGGCCCGCTGGCGTCGAATCGTTTTCAGGGGCGGCCCATTCCGCAATCGAATGGCTGGGCCGGATCACCGCACAGCGCGAGCTGGGCCATGAACGCCGCCAGCGCGGGCGCGCTGTCGACGTCGGCCGGCCGCGCCAGCGCGCCCAGCGGCGGCAGGGCGCGTTCCCAAGGTCCGGGAATGCGCGCCAGCGTGCCGGCATCGAGCTGATGGCGCACCGTCGAGCAAGGCACGTAGCGCAGCAGTTGCCGGCCCTCGATCATGGCTTCGCGCATCAGCGCCGAGCGGCTGGTCACCCAGCAGATATCGACCCGCTGCCCCAGCTCTTCCCGCAACTGCTCGAAGCCGCTGGCCGAGATGCCGGTCTGCTCGGGCATCAGCCAGGTTTCGTCGGCGAGGTCGGCAGGCACGGCGTCGACGCCCGCGAGCCGGTGGCGCGGGCTGCAGACAACGACATAGCGGTCGCTGGCCAGCGGCGTGAACGCAAAGCCCAGCGGCAAGGCGCCGGGCGCGCGGCAGACCGCGATGTCGATGGCACCCTGGCCGCAGGCTGCGATCAGTTCCTCCGGTCCCATCTGCACCACGTTCACCACCACGCCGGGATGGCGCAGGCTGAACGGCGGCACGGCGCGGCACAGCAGCCCTGAGATGCCGCCGCCGACCGCGCCCACGCGCAGCGTCGAGGTCAGGCCCCCGCCCATGGCCGATACCAGTTCCGCGCCCTCCTGCAGCGAACGCATGGCGCGGCGCACCAGCGGCAGCAGCGCCGCGCCCACGGCGGTAGGGCGCATGCCGCGCGCGTGGCGCTCGAACAGCGCCGCGCCCAGCAGCTGCTCCAGCTCGGCCAGGGCCTTGGTCGCCGCGGGCTGGCTCATGCAGGCCGCGTCGGCCGCTTTCTGCAGGCTTCCCAGATCGCCGATGTGGGCCAGCAATTGCAGCTGGCGCAGGCGCGCCTTGGACGCCAGCCGGGAGAAAAGGACTTGGGCGGAACGCATGCCGGCTTCAGGACTCGAGCTCGCGCAGCAGGCTTTCGACCTGGGCGATCTCTTCGCGCATGAACGCCGCCAGCTCGTCGGCCCGGTCTTCGGTCAGCCGCGACGAAATGGCGCACAGGCTGAACGCCGCAAAGGGCTGGCCCGACGGATCGCGTATGGGCAGGGCGATGGCGCGCAGGCCGTGGGTTTCGCGTTTGTGCAGCGCATAGCCGCGTTCGCGCGCATCGCGCACCCGCACCCAGGCATGGGACGGCGCCTCTTCGTTGTAGGCGCGCAGGATTTCCGCGCCGTCCTGGAGAATGCGTTCCACATCGGCGTCGGCCATGACCGCGAGGATGGAGATGCCTACCGCGCCGAAGCCTATGGGCCGGCGGTCGCCCATCTCCCGCGTGAAGGCGCGCACCGGGTAGTTTCCTTCGGCGCGGTCCAGGCACACGGTTTCCACATCGCGGCGCACCGACAGGAACACCACGTCGCCCGAATGCTTGGCGATGCGCTCCAGAGAAGCGCGGCAGGCTTCGCGCAAGCGCTCGCGCCGCGCCGCGCGCAGGCCCAGCTCGAACGCCAGCGAGCCCAATACATAGCGCTGGCCCGGCGACTTGACCGCCAGCAGGCCTTCGGCGACCAGGCATTGCAGGATGCGGTGCGTGGTCGAGCGCTGCAGTTCCAGCGCGCGCATGGCGTCTATCAGGCGCACGCCGTTGAGGTCATGCGCGGCGATATAGCGCAGCAGCCGCACCGCGCGCTGGATGCTCTGGGTGCCCCCGGTGGGCGCGTCATCGGTTTCGCCTGCCATGTCGTCTCCTTGAATTTCTTCCATAGTATGGGAGGTTGATGCAATGGAAGTAGCCTTGAGCGCAATATCTCCCGCTATGTGGGAGCAATGAGAAATCCAGCCGTGACGCCGGCGGCGCGCGCCACTATTCTTGTCTCCACCGTCCCAAGGCGGCATGCCCCGTACTTCGGGGTCTTATAAAAGGAGACAAGCGTTGAGACATTCCATCAAGAGTTGGCTGGCCCCAGTGCTGGCCGCCGTCGTCGCCCTCACCGGGGCCGCTGCCCAGGCGCAATGGGTGCCCAAGGGCCCGGTCGAGCTGATCGTGTCCGCAGGGCCTGGCGGCGGCAACGACCGCACCGCCCGCCTGGTGGCCAAGGTGCTGCAGGACCACAAGCTGGTGCCCGTGCCGGTGATCGTCATCAACAAGCCCGGCGCCGGCGGCGTGATCGCGCAGAACTACCTCAACAGCCACCCGGGCGACGGCCGCTATCTGATGGTCGTCAATCCGGCGCTGATCACCAACCCGCTCGCCGGCATAGGCACCATGACCTACCAGGACGTCACGCCGCTGGCCCAGCTGTTCACCGAGTATGTGGTGCTGATCACCCGGCCCGGCTCGGAGCTGCGCAGCGGCCGCGAAGTGCTGGAACGCCTCAAGGCCAACCCCGAGTCGCTCACGCTGGGCGTCGCCCCCGCGCTGGGCGCGGGCACCCACATCGGCATCGCCATGGCCGCCAAGGCGGCCGGAATAGATCCCGCAAAGATGCGCGTCATTCCGTACACGACGTCCGGCGACGCCATGACCGCGATGATGGGCGGGCACATCGACCTGATGTCGTCGACGCCGATCAACGTGCTGCCCCAGCTCGAGAACGGCACCGTGCGGGTCTTGGCCCACACCGGCCCCAAACGCCTGGGCGGCAAGCTGGCCGGCGTGCCCACGTTCCGCGAGGAAGGCGCGAACGCCGAGTTCGGCAACTGGCGCGGCCTGGTCGGCCCGCGCGGCATGAAGCCCGAGCAGCTGGCGTTCTGGGACGGGGTTTTCGCCAAGCTCGTCGCCACGCCCGAGTGGCAGGCCGAAGTGCGCAGTCTGCTGTCGGAAAACCTCTACCTCGCCTCCGCAGCCAGCAAGACGTTCCTGGATGAAGAGCACAGCCGGCTCAGCAAGCTGCTTGCCGAGCTGGGATTCAAGAAGAAGTAAGCCGCCTTTTCAGGCCCACCAACCCATACGATCGCCATGTACGCAGCACCGCCTATCGCCGAGGCCGAGGTTTTCGCCCGCCTGTCGCCCGCGCTGAGCCATCCCGGCCGGCCAAGCGCCTGGAGCCAGGCGCGCCAGCACCGCAGTCCCGGGTCCTTTCTCGAAGGCCCGGTGGTCGACCGCGACGGCACGCTCTATTGCACCGATATCCCTTACGGCCGCATCTTTCGCATCGATGCGGACGGCGAGTTCAGCCTGGTCTGTGAATACGACGGCGAGCCCAACGGCATGAAGATCCGCGCGGACGGGCGCGCCGTCATCGCCGACCACCGCAAGGGCCTGCTGGAACTCGATCTGCGCACGGGCCGCATCGTGCCGCTGCTCGAGCGCGCCTGGGGCGAGGCTTTCCGCGGACTCAACGACCTTATCTTCGCCGCCAACGGCGATCTGTACTTCACCGACCAGGGCCAAAGCGGCCTGCAGGATCCTTCGGGCCGGCTGTTCCGGCTCAGCGCCGCAGGCTTGCTCGAGTGCGTGCTGGGCGGCATTCCCAGCCCCAACGGCCTGGCTTTCGCTCCGGGCGAGAGCGTGCTCTACCTCAACGTCACGCGGGCGAATGCGGTCTGGCGCGTGCCGCTGGACCGCCATGGCCATGCGTCCAAGGTCGGGGTGTTCATCCACATGTCGGGCGGCGGCGGTCCCGACGGTCTGGCGGTCGACTGCGAAGGCAACCTGGCCGTGGCCGGGCCCGGCACGGGCTCGGTATGGGTGTTCTCGCCCAGCGGCGAGCCCATCCTGCGCATCAAGTCACCGGCCGGGCGGCCCACCAACCTGGCTTTCGGCGGGGCGGATCGGCGCACGCTGTTCATCACCGACGCCGCCAACGGCGCCATCCTGACCCATCGCATGCCCCACGCCGGCCTGCCATTGCTGCCATGAACGCCTGTATCCCTCCCATGCGCAGCAAACTGTTCGTGCCCGGCTCGCGCCCCGAACTCTTCGCCAAGGCCATGGCCAGCGCTGCCGACGGCATTTCGATCGACCTCGAGGACGCGGTGCGCGAAGAGTCCAAGGCCCAGGCGCGGCAGGCCGCAGGCAGCTACCTGCGCGCGCTGGCACCCGCCCAGGCCAAGGTCCTGATCGTGCGCGTCAACGGCCTGGAAAGCCCCCATTTCGAACCCGACCTGCAGGCCGTGCTCGCCCCCGCGCTGGCGGTGATCAACCTGCCCAAGGTCGAAAGCCCCGATGAGGTCCTGCATGCGAGCGAGATGCTGGCACGCATGGAGCGCGAGATGGGCCTGCCCCTGCCGGTCAGGATACTGGCCAATATCGAATCGCCGCGCGGGCTGCTGCGCGTCAACGCGATCGCAGCCGCCCACAGCCGGCTCATCGGTCTGCAGATCGGTTTCGGCGACCTGTTCGAGCCGCTGTCGATGGACCGCGCCGACGCACAGGCCCGCCACCATGTGCAGTTCATGGTGCGGCTGGCCGCAGGCGCGTCGGGCATCGCGGCTTACGACGGCGCCTTTGCGGGCGTGGCCGATATGCCGGCCTTTGCGGCCGAATGCCTGCAGGCGCGGCGCCTGGGCTTCACCGGCAAGAGCTGCATCCACCCCAGCCAGGTGGCCGGCGCCAATGAGGCCTTTGGACCCAACCCAGCCGAGCTCGCGTTCGCGCGCCAGGTGCTCGCGGCCTGGGGCCAGGCCCAGGCGTCGGGCCTGGGCGCCATCACCGTCGCCGGCCGAATGGTCGACAAACCTTTTGTGGATCGCGCCCGCGACCTTCTTTCCCGAGCCTAGCCCTCCACCCACTTCTCACGCCACCATGCACAGTCCAGACAACCAAAACACTTCTCCCAACCGCGGCCCGCTGACCGGCGTGCGCGTGCTGGATCTGTCCGCCTACCATGCGGGCCCTTACGGCTGCAGCATGCTGGCCGACATGGGCGCGGAAATCATCAAGATTGAACCGCCAGCGGGCGACAACGCCCGCCACTATCCTTCGACCCTGGCCACCGAGGCCCGCGGTCTGCTGGGCAGCAACCGCAGCAAGCGCGGCCTGGTGCTCGACCTCAAACGCGAGGAGGGCCGGGCCGTGCTGCACCGCATGGTGCGCAATGCCGATGTGCTGGTGCACAACTTCCGCCCGGCCGTTCCGCCCCGCCTGGGCCTGACCTGGGAGGCGCTGCATGCGCTCAACCCGGCGCTGATCGTCTGCGGCATCACCGGCTACGGCGACAAGGGGCCGCTCAAGGACAAGCCCGGCTTCGACCAGGTGCTGCAGACCATGACCGGCGTCTGCGCCGCCCAGGGGCGCCACGGCCCGCCGGAGATCGTCTATGGATCGGCGGTCGATTACTACGCGGCGGCCCAGGTGACGATGGCCATCAGTGCCGCGCTCTACCACCGCGAAAAAACCGGCCAGGGGCAATTCATCGGCGTCTCGCTGCTGCAGGCGGCGCTGACCATGCAGTCCATGCGGCTGATCTGGGCCGAGGGCGAGCCGCGCGACATCCAGCGCGACATGCATTCGGGCGGCATCACCGGCCTGCACCCGACGCGCGAAGGCAGCCTCTACCTTTCGGCCAACACGCCGCATTTCTGGGGCGCGCTGTGCGAGATGGTGGGACTGCCCGAGTTGGCCACCGATACGCGCTACGACAGCATACGCAAGCGCGCCGAGCATATAGACGAGATCGTGCCCAGGATCCGCGCCGCGCTGGCCAGCCGTACGGCGCTGGAGTGGGAGGCCTTGTTCGGCGAACGCGTGCCCTGCGCCGCGGCGCGGCGTACCGAGGACATGTTCGACCATCCGCAGGTCATCGCCATGGACCTGATCGCCGAAGTCGACCATCCCACGGTGGGCAGCTACAAGACGCTGCAAAACCCCATTCACTTCTCCGCCACGCCCTGCGGCAAGCCGTTTGCGGCGCCGCTGCTCGGCGAGCATTCGCAGGCGATACTGGCTGAAGAGGGTTACTCAGCAGATCAGATTAACAAGTTGTTGACAACTGGGGTACTCGGCTTTGAAATGTCCTCGAAATCTTGAGCGAGTTAGAAGAAGTTGATTGATCTTGCCCTGGTAGTTCCGGAAATCGTCCAGTCGCTACGTTATCCCTTACGGCTGGATTCATTTTGCCGTCGTCGAAACTCCGGAGGCGACATCATCTTTAAACTCAAGAGCGGATGGATTTCACTGAAATGTTTGAAGGCGTGAGGCAACTGGGCCAACACGTTAAGTTCATCGCGCCGGTCCATACGGCTAACGTCATCGCGTTTGAAGGTGTTCACGAAGCTCTCGGCCATGTCCGCGGAGTGCACATCGGGGTCAGTTCAAACCCGGTGTAATTCAGTTGAGTACCACTCCGGCGCCTGCTATTGCAAGCTGCCGCGCCACCGCAAGACCGATGCCGCTAGGGAACATCTGCACAAATCCCGCGCCGATGTACTCATCCGAAGCTGATGCTCTGAGAAAATTTCCGTCATGAAACAAGCCGATCTGGGTCTGAACCTGACGATGAAGCGCACGCGCAAGCGGGAGTTTCTTGGCGAGATGGAGCGCGTGGTGCCGTGGGCGGCGTTGGTCGCGCTGATCACGCCCTACGCGCCCGAGGGCAAACGCGGACGCCCTCCATTTGCCATGGAGACCATGCTGCGCGTGCACTTCATGCAGCAATGGTTCACGCTGAGCGACCCGGCAATGGAAGAAGCGCTGCACGACATGCCGTTGTTCCGGGAGTTTGCAGGGCTGAACTGGGACACAGCAGTGCCTGACGAGACGACGATTCTGCGGTTCCGCCGGTTGCTGGAAGAGCACAAGCTGGCCCCGCAGATCCTGGCGTTGGTCAACGAGCTGCTGGACGCCAAGGGCATGTTATTGCGTGCCGGCACGGCAGTGGACGCCACACTGATTGCGGCCCCCAGCTTGACCAAGAATGCGTCGGGCGAACGCGACCCCGAGATGAAGCAGAGCAAGAAAGGCAACCAGTAATGGGATGGACGCCCCCACCCTGATCGGCATCAATATGCCAAAGTGGAAGCGTTGATCAACCACTTGAAACGGAAGGGGCATCCATCATGAAAGTTACTACCGCTGGTATCGACTTGGCCAAGAACGTGTTCCAGGTCCACGGAGTGGATGAGCATGGGAAGACCGTGCTGAAAAAGCAAGTCAAACGAGAGCAAATGGCACCGTTCTTTGCCAACTTGCCGACGTGCTTGATCGGCATGGAGGCATGCGGAAGCGCTCACCATTGGGCCCGCAAGCTGCAGGCCTTGGGTCACACAGTACGCCTGATTGCGCCTCAGTTCGTCAAACCTTACGTCAAGACCAACAAAAACGACGCCGCCGACGCGGAGGCGATCTGCGAGGCCGTCGGCCGTCCGAACATGCGCTTCGTGCCGGTGAAAAATATTGAGCAACAAGCCGTGCTGGCGCTACACCGCGTTCGCCAGGGATTCATCAAAGCACGCACGGCACAGGTTAACCAGATCCGAGGATTGCTTGCGGAGTTTGGACTCATCGTGCCGCAGGGCATCAGCCATATCGCAAGTCGCGTTCCAGAGCTCATTGAGGATGCGAGTAACGAACTGCCTGGATCGTTCCGAACACTTATCAATCAATTGGTCGATCACGTGAAGGTGTTGCACACGCAGGTTCTGGACATGGAGGCCAAGATCAAAGCATGGCATCGGGAGAGCGAGATGAGCCGCAAGCTCGAACAGATTCCGGGCATCGGTCCTGTCACGGCCAGCGCGCTGGTGGCCACCATCGGTGACGCCAAAGCCTTTGAGAATGCCAGGCAGCTCGCGGCATGGATGGGGCTCGTGCCACGCCAGCACTCAACGGGCGGAAAAGCAAAGCTGATGGGCATCAGCAAGCGTGGCGATACCTACCTTCGAACGCTTCTGATCCACGGTGCACGGTCAGCAATTGTGGCATTCCAGCGCAAAGCTATGAAGGAAGACAGCTGGTTGGGCAAACTGCTGTTACGACGAAATCCCAATGTCTCAGCGGTAGCGCTTGCCAACAAAAATGCCCGTATCGTCTGGGCTTTGCTTGCGAAGGATCGAACGTATCGCAACGAGCTCACCCCGATGGTAGCGGGGGTATGAGGCTCGCAAGAATGTCGGCAAAACAGCAACGCTGAGGAGGAATTGAACCACCGATTGCTCAGGCAATCACGACATGATGGCAAGACAGGTCAGACCGTGGTTGGTCAAACCCGAGAAGAACCCCGCACCTCGAGTGCACATCAGTGATGGGGAGCCAACCAGCGAATTCCATCAGGGACCGCAGGTTTAGCCTGCACACGAAGTCCGGATGCATGGCTGCAATCGATACCTGTGAACCGTCGTGAACTGAAAGCTTGGCAAACAGGGGGCGTCCATGCATGGTTCTTCGGCATGAAGGCCCGCATCGGAGTGGATGCCGACTCGGGCCCGGTGCACACGGTGCGCGGCACTACAGGCAGCGTCAACGACGTGGTCGAAGCCAACAGTTTGCTGCACGGTGAGGAAATTGAAGCCTGGGGCGACGCCGGCTACCAGGGGGCTGCCAAGCGGCCTGATGCACAAAACGGCGTGCGCTGGAACATCGCCATGCACACGGGCAAACGCCGGGCGCTGGACAAAGACAAGGTGATCGATGCCTTGGTCAACAAGGTCGAGAAACTCAAGGCCGGCATCCGGGCCAAGGTCGAGCATCCGTTCCGGGTGATCAAACGCCAGTTCGGGCACGTCAAGGTGCGCTACCGCGGATTGAAGAAGAACACTGCGCAGTTGCACACGCGGTTTGCGCTGTCCAATCTGTGGATGGTGCGGCACAAATTGATAGTGGTGCAGGCATGAGTGCGCCTGCAACATGCAAAAAGGCCTATGGACCCGCCGAAAGCGACGAAAAACCGGTCGACAGAGCTGGCTGAACTGGAAAAACGACTCACATGGTCGGTATTAGCACATCGCAAAGTGCTTAAAGCAGACCTTCCCTGGTCGATCTAGTAACCAGAGCGACTTTTCCTTGAACCATGCTGCCTCCTGTGTGGAAGAGCGCTATCGCCTAGCTTCTTCGTTGTTATCAGGACCGGACCACGCTTCTCGACGTGGTTGATTAGCCTCCTAGCTCACTCCGCGTCTGGCTGTACGCCGGGCGCCGCGACGCGAAAAGCTTCCAGCGATTGAAGGTGCTGAGCGATGCGGGCCACGGTGGGGTAAGCATCCATCGGGATACCGAACCGCCGTGCGTTGAACACCTGTGGCACCAGGCAGCAATCGACGATGGTGGGTGTATCCCCGAAGCAGCAGGTGCCGCTGCGGCCCTCAGTCGACAGTTCGGTCTCCAAGGCCGCGAAGCCCAAAGCGATCCAGTGCGCGATCCAGGCCTGCTTTTGCTTCGATGTCAGCTGCAGTTCTCGTTCGAGGTACTGCAGCACGCGCAGGTTATTCAACGGGTGAATTTCGCAGGAAATCTGCAGCGCAAGCGAGCGCACCCATGCACGGTCGGATGCGACTTCAGGAAGTAGCGGTACGGCCGGGTACTTTTCTTCCAGATACTCCAACATCGCCAGCGACTGCGTTATGACTGCATCGCCGTCCGTCAGAACGGGAACCAGCTCGGCGGGGTTTATGCGTTTGAACTCCTCTCGGTGTTGTTCCCCCCGCCCTTGACTAGGTGAACGTACCGTTGATGAGCGCGCACGCCCTTGAGAGCGAGCGCAATGCGCACGCGATAGGATGCAGAACTTCGGAAGTAGGTGTATAGCTCCATGCCAGATGCCCCTGTGCTTTCGCTCGATCAGACTTGCTCCGGCTCGTAGGCCGGCAACACCGTGCCGCGGCACTCGCCGAAGCCAATCCGGCGCGCACCTTCGCGCTCGCAGGTGCCCCGCAGCACGATGGTGTCTCCGTCCTGCAGGTAGGTGCGTTGCTCGCCATTGCTCAAAGTGATCGGGTGTTTGCCGCCAGTGGTCAGCTCCAGCAGCGAGCCGGACTGTTCCCTGCTCGGGCCCGACAAAGTTCCGGAGCCGAAGAGGTCGCCCGAGCGCAGCGCGCATCCATTGACCGTGTGGTGCGCCACCAGCTGCGCTACGGTCCAGTAGGCTGCCTTGGAAAAGTTCGAGCGGCTGATCACGTCGCCGGGATGGCCCTCATGCGCCATGCGCGCCGTCTGCAGAACCACCTCCATCTGGATGTCGATGGCCCCTTGCGCTCGGTTCGCCTCGCTGTCCAAGTAAGGTAATGGTTGCGGGTGGCCTGTGGGACGCGCGAACGGCAGGCGAAACGGCTCCAGCGCTTCCATCGTCACAATCCACGGCGACAGGGTGCTGGCGAAGCTCTTGGATAGGAACGGGCCTAACGGCTGGTATTCCCATGCCTGGATGTCGCGAGCACTCCAGTCGTTGAACAGCGCGATCCCAAATACGTGCTGCTCGGCCTGCGCCATGCGCACGGGCTTGCCCTGCGCGTTTGGCGACCCGATGAAGATGCCCAGCTCCAGTTCAATGTCCAGTCGCGAAGACGGCGCAAGTGCCGGCTGTTCCGCCTCTGGCGTTTTGACCTGGCCCATCGGGCGGTGGAAGGCGGTACCGCTCACCTGTAGCGTCGACGCACGGCCGTGGTAGCCGATCGGAACCCACTGGTAGTTGGGCAACAGCGGGTTATCGGGACGGAACTGCCGACCGATCTCCGTTGCATGGTGAATTCCCACGTAGAAGTCAGTGTAGTCGCCTACCTCGCAGGGCAGCACCATGTCCACCGCAGCCTGTGGAAACAGCGCCGGCTCCCAGGTCATGCGTTGCGATGCACCTTCACGCAACCCCTCAGACAGCGCATGGCGCAGCGCCCGACGTGCTTCTGGCGCTGCCTGCATGTGCCGATTCATGTCCGCATGGTCCACCAGCCCTGCCGCGTGCAGATCCAGGACCTGGTCGCCAATGGCTACGCCGATACGCGCGTCTGTGTCGCCGCGCAGCCTGAACCGCCCGAACGGAAGATTCTGGATGGGAAAGTCAGTCGATGCGTCGTTGGCCGATGCCACCCAGCTGCGCAGTGAAGGTTCATGGGTAGGGTCCAGGTTGACATTCATGCCGCACCTTCAAATTCTTTGGAGTGCACGAAAGCTGCGAGCTTGGGTGCGCGCTTGGTCTTGGACCAGGCTTCCAGCATGTCCCACTTCACCGCGTCGAGCTTACGGATCATTGCTTCCTCATCGGGGTCCGGACAGGCGAGCTCCACACGGTGACCGTTCGGATCAAAGAAGTAGATGGAATGGAAGGCCCCGTGATCGGTTACGCCAAGTACTTCGATGCCTCGGCCTTCCAGATGGCTCTTGAACTCTAGTAGCTCGGCGCGATCGTTGACGCGGAAGGCGATATGCTGCACCCACTCCGGCGTGTTCGGATCCCGGCCCATCGGGGGCTGCGTTGGCAGTTCGAAGAACGCCAGCACGTTGCCGTTGCCCGCATCGAGGAAGACATGCATATACGGATCCGGCGCCTTGGTCGAGGGCACGTGGTCCTCGGCAATGGCAAGCACGAAGTCCATGTTCAGATTGTCGCGGTACCAGTGAACGGTTTCTTTGGCGTCCTTGCAGCGGTAGGCGACATGGTGGATGCGGTCGATCTTCATGGTGTTGCTCCTGTCATTAGTTCCGTGCGCCGCTCTCAGACCACCTGGTGCTCGTCAACGACGAAAGCGGTGATCTCTTGCAGAAACGACTTGGCGTGTGCCATCGTGGTCACACCTTGAGACGAGCCAAAGGCTTGTTGCAGGGTTTCTGCGTCTTTGAACCACAGCTCGACGATCCCGTCGATCGGCAGGTCGTCGTAGCCGCAGGGCACTCCCTTTCTCAGTTCACGGCCCACCACTACATTCTGTCGATAGCCACTGACACCAGGCATCTTGCGCACGTAGTCGCCATGGATGCGCCACTCGCGTCGGAAGTCCTCTTCACTCGTTTCAGGCCGACGCTTGAGGATGGAAATGCGCTTGAGCAGCGGCGCGCGCGCCGATGCCTCGGGGACCTCGATCACTACGTGCGGCTCGGCGGTGACGATGTGTAGCGTTCCGATGAAATGGTTCTCGTCGGCAATCAGCTCCGCAGCGAGCGCGCCGTCCGAGAAGGCTTTGTTGGCCTGGGTCGTGCTGTCAAACCACAGTTGGGAGAACCCATCGAAATCCCACGGCCCACGGGAAAAGTCGATACCGCGCTGCATGCGCTCGGTCACGTGATATTGCCAATAGCTTCGCAGACCGGGCGCACGCGCCGCCAGCCGGCCGTGGTGCTCAAGCCAATACTTGCGGAACTCTTCTTGCGACCAGTCGGACTTCCTGCGCATCAAGCCCATTCGAACGTTCATGATTTCAGCTCCTTGAAAAGTTGAGAGTTCAGTCAATTTCTGCCACTGCGGCAGCCGCGCGGGCACGTGCCAGGCCCGGTGCACGCTTTGCCAGCCAGACGCCATGTCGCACTGGCCAGCGGTTGAAACCGGGATCCACGCCCAGCGCGGCTGCCGCGTGGTGCGCCCAGTACGGGTCGAACAATGCCTCCCGGCCCACGGCGATCAGGTCTGCTTTTTGCTCCCTGAGAACTTCCTCGGCTTGGTGCGCGTCTACGATCATTCCGACCGCCTGGGTCCGGACGTTCGCGCCCTCACGAATGCGCTCGGAGAAAGGCACTTGGAAGCCCAGCCCCCGCGGCACAGGTAAGGCACGGGTCTCCTCCGTCAGGCCACCCGACGAACAGTCAATGACGTCGACACCGCAGCGCGCAAGCTCTTGCGACAGGGCCACCGAGTCCTCCAGATCCCATCCGTCAACGCTGCCATCCACCGCTGACAGACGGCAAAACAGCGGTTTGCATGCGGGCCATGCTTCGCGCACGCGGCGCGCGATTTCCAACGCCAGCCGCATGCGGCCGTGCAGACTGCCGCCCCATTCGTCGTCACGCTGGTTCGCGTTGGGTGACAAGAAGCTGGCCACCAGGTAACCATGGCCAAAATGCAACTCCACCACATCGAACCCAGCCTGGTCGGCGCGGCGCGTGGCCTCGACAAAACTTCGAACGACGGCCTCGATGCCGTTATGGTCCAGCTCGGTAGGCGCATCCCAGCCGGGACCTGCCGGCAAGGCGGTCGGTCCCAGGCGTTGCCATGGCAATGCATCGGCGGCGAGCACTGCATCCGGAATCGCCGCGCCGCCGTCCCACAGTGGCTGGCTGCCCGCTTTGCGGCCGGCATGGGCCAACTGCACGCCTATCGCGCTGTCGTTCTGGTGCACGAAGTCGACTATTGCCTTGAGCGGGGCAATCTGGTCGTCGCTCCACAGCCCCAGGTCGGCTGTGCCGATGCGGCCGCGCGAGTCAACAGCTGTGCTTTCCGTCAGGATCAGCCCAGCACCACCCAGAGCGAACTTGCCCAAATGCACCTGGTGCCAGGCTGTCGCGCGGCCGAACTCGGCGGCGTGCTGGCACATCGGGGAGATCACTACCCGGTTCTTGAGGATGAGGTCACGCAGTTGCAGCGGCTCGAAGAGGATGGAATGCTTCTGGTCCATGAAATTGCCTTATTGATCAGGGAATGGATGTGGGGGTCACCGGTCGGCGGGTTCCCAGGTAGGTGCCGGTCATGACGGTCAGTAGGCCAGCCAGATGCCACCAGGTGAGCTGCTCGCCGAGAAGCAGCGCAGCGAAAAGCACGCCGAACACGGGCACCCAATAAAGAAACACTGAAGTGCGGGCAACTCCGATGCGGGCGATGGCACCATTCCAGACCAGGTTGACCACGGCCGTGGCGAAGACTCCGGAGAACAGCACCAGCGCCCAAGGCCACCAGCCCGGAAACAGAGCCGAAACCTCGCGCAGGTGACCGCCGAGCAGTGCGTGTAACGCCAGCAGCAGTGCGCCCGCGACATAGATCAGCCAGCTGAGCGTCAGTGTCGGCACGTCGCGACACAATCGCTGTACCAGCGCACCGCCAGCGGCGAAGCTGATGACGGCGGCGACCAGCAGCAGGTCGCCGGCCCCGGCGCTCGACAGACCGGCCCCCGGATGGCTGAGGACTACCATGGCGACACCTGCGAAGCCTAACGCCACGCCGACGAGCCGGCCGAGCGTCAACGCCTCTCGGAAAACGATGGATGCGAGGACCGCCGAGACTAGAGGACTCAACGCCATGATCAAGGCGCCGTGCGTCGCAGTCGTGCGCAACATCCCCATCGCAAACAGGATCTGGTTCAGGTAGACCATCAGCAACGCGCACAGACCTACCCCTATCCATTGGCCTTTGCGCAGCGAAGGCAGGCGGGGCCGCAAAACCAGCATGGCGGAACTCAGCCCCAGGCAGGCCACAAGCATGCGCAGGGCGGCAAACGGCAGCGGGTCGAAGACGCCGGTCAGCACCTTGACTGCTGCAACGTTCAGGCCCCAAATCGCCATGGATGCGACCAGCATTCCCTGTACTGCGCCCGGATCTTGTGCAGGGCTTTGCATCAGCTTGCCTCGCGCATCGCAGTCGCCCGGCGCCGCACCAAATCACCAAACACGGTGCCGACCAGCAACAACCCGATGGCTGAGGCCAGCAGCACCAGGCTCGTGGATGCACGATCGACCAACCATGCGTTGACCGTCACGCCAACCGACTGACCAAGAAAGAGCACACAGGCGAACGACGCCATGGCCGTGCCGCTTACGGTCGGCGCCATTTGTGTGGCATTCGTCTGCAGGGTGTTGTGCAGGGCATAGAAGCCGAAGCCGGCGCCAAAGCACGCCGGAATGGCCCACAGCCAGGACGATGCGCAGGCAACAACGGCCAGCGACAGGGCGAGACACGCGGCGCCTAAAAAGGCCAATTGAGCCGCGCTGAATCGAGCAAGGATGCGCCCCGCATTGCGGCTGTAGGCCAGCCCGCCGAGGCCATACAGCGCAACCACCGCGCCGGCCGTGGACATGGCCAGCCCATGCTTCACATGCAGGTGCGTGGCAATGAAGGCTAGCGCGCCGAAGGCGAACGCACCTTCGACGAAGGTGACGCACAGGACGGCACGCGCCCATGGATCGGCTAACACCTTAGAGTAGCCAAGTTGAAAGCCTGCCGGCCTCCCGACGGACGGACCGACGCCTCCTGACCGCAGCAGTATGGTGCCGGCGATCAGAAATGCTGCTGCCAGCGCAGCGAACGCCATCCGCCAGGAGCCGTCATCGGCAACGACCCCACCGCCCCACTGGCCAAGCACCATGCCCACCACGGTGGCGCCCATCAGTCGTGCAAGCACTTCCTGCCGGCCCGCCAGGGGAACCTGGTCGCCGATCCAGGCCATCGCCAGCGGGATGATGCCGGCGGCCGCGGCGCCGTTCAAAACCCGGCTGGCCACCAGCTCAGAAAAGTTGGTCGACAGAGCCGCCGCTGCGCTGCCGAGGGTGCAGCCAAGTGTCGCCAGCCCGATTACTCGCAGCTTGCCGAAGCGGTCTCCCAAAGGACCGTACAGCAACTGAGATACCCCATAGGCCAAGGCGAAGGCCGAGACTGTCTGAGCGGCCTGCCCTTCGGTGGTGCCGAACGTCACGGCAAGGCCGGGCAGCATGGCATCGCAGGCCCGCATCGACGCCATGCTCGCGAACGCGCAAATACAAAGAAGATGTAGCGTTCTCGGATTAACGAATGTACTGGTCATCATTCCACCTTGTCGTGCGTCGTTGGCGCGGACCTGCGGCCTGCCCGCTCAGCCTTCCAGCGTCTTCCACATCTGGACGTCGCGTTCGGCGGTCCAAATGCGCGGATCGGTGTATTGCGTGGCTTCGTCGTAGCAGCGCGTCACGTCAAACGGCATGCAGTGGTCGAAGATGACCCAGTGCCCGTACTTGGGCCGCAACTTGTCCATGGTCTCGCGGTAAACCGTGTTCAGGTCCTTGCCAGACTGCGCGCCAGCGCTGACGCTGGCATAGACGTCGGAAATAAAGTCACGCGTCTCGTTCAGGCCCTTGGCCACATCCTCCGGCGTGGTCAAAGCTGCGCCGCGGCCTGGTACCAGGGCCTTGGGCTGCAACGCTGCGATGTTGTCCAGCGTCGTCGGCCAGTCCTTGAAGTAAGCATCGCCCGCATACGGCGTGGCGCCGAACTCGACCAGGTCGCCCGACAAGAGCGCCTTTTCGGCCGGCAGCCAGACGACAGTGTCGCCCTTGGTGTGGCCACGGCCCAACTGCAGCAATTGCACTTCCAGCTTGCCCAGCCACAGCGTCATCTTGCCGGTGAAGGTCATGGTCGGCCACGTCATGCCAGCTGGCACGGTCTCCACGTTCTGGAACAGCCGCGGAAAGCGGCCAATCTCGCTGGCCTTGTCCTGCTCCCCGCGCTCGACGATCAAGTCGTAGGTGTCCTGGCTAGCCAGTATCTGCTGCGGCTGGTAGGCGCTGGCACCCAGCACGCGCACCGCGTGGTAGTGCGTCAGCACCACGTACTTGATGGGCTTATCGGTCACTTCGCGAATGCGACGGACGACGTCGGATGCCATCGCAGGCGTTGCCTGCGTGTCGGCCACCAGCACAGCGTCGTCGCCGATAATGATGCCGGTGTTGGGGTCGCCTTCGGCCGTGTAAGCCCAGGCGTGCTCGGAGATCTGGCTGAAGGTGACCTGCTTTTCTTCCACGTCGGCGTGGGATGCGAATTTCTTGGTGCTGTCCATAGGGTTCTTTCGGTGGTGAAGTAGTCGGGGGGTGCGTTAGTGCGAACCGAGATAGGCGGCCTTGACCTTGGGGTCGTTGAGCAGATCACGACCGGAGCCATCCAGCGTGATGAGCCCAGTTTCCAGGACATAGGCACGATCCGCCACGCCCAATGCCTGCTTGGCCATTTGTTCGACCAGGAGGATGGTCAGTCCCGACTCGCGCAGCGAGCGGATTGCGCTGAAGATGTCCTTGATGATCAACGGGGCCAGGCCGAGCGAGGGTTCGTCCAGCAGCAGCAGACGCGGCTCGCTCATCAGTGCGCGTGAGATCGCCAGCATCTGCTGCTCGCCCCCGGACAGGGTGCCCGACAGCTGGTCATGGCGTTCCCGCAGGCGCGGGAAGCGTTTGAACTCGCGCTCCAGCAAGGCGTGGGTGACTGCGACATCCGCCTTGCGCGAGTAGCTGCCCAGCAGCAAGTTCTCGCGCACCGTCAGGTCCGCGAAGACACCGCGGCCCTCCGGTGACATGGCCAGGCCTAGACTGACGCGCTTGTGTGCAGGCAGTGCAGAGATATCCTGCCCGTCGAAAGTGATGCGGCCCGCCGCCAGCGGCTCCAGGCCACAGATGCTCTTGAGCAAGGTACTCTTGCCCGCACCGTTGGCGCCGATGATGGTGACGACTTCGCCTTTGCGCAGCTCCAGGCTCACGCCCTTGACCGCTTCGATCGCGCCGTACGCGACCTTGACCGATTCGAGTTTCAGCATGGTGTTCACTCCTGCTCAGGCGGCAAGCGTTTCTTCGGGCTCTTCGACGCCGAGATAGGCTTCGACGACACGGGGGTTGGCCTGCACGTCGGCGGGCTTGCCTTCGGCGATCTTCACGCCGTAGTCGAGGACGATGACGTGGTCGGAAATCGACATCACCAAGTCCATGTGGTGTTCCACCATGAGGATGCTCACGCCGCACCTGCCGATGCGCAGCAGCAATTGCCCCAGCTCCGCGGTCTCCTGGGGATTGAGCCCAGCAGCCGGCTCGTCCAGCAGCAGCAGTTGCGGCTCGGTTGCCAGCGCTCGGGCCAGCTCCACCCGGCGCTGCAAGCCGTAGGGCAGGCTGCCAGCGGGTTGGTAGGCCAGGTGGGCCAGGTCGACCAGATCCAGCAACTGCAGGGCTCGTTCACGGGTGGCCTGCTCTTGGCGCAAGGCACTGGGCAACGCGAAAAGCGATGCGAAGAAGCCGTTGGACATGCGGCTGTGCCGACCCAGCATCACGTTGTCCAACACCGACAGGTCGTTGAACAAACGCAGGTTCTGGAAGGTGCGTCCCATGCCCATGCAACAGATCTCATGCACCGGCCGGCCGGACACCTCGTTGCCGAGGAACTTGATAGACCCTTCGCTGGCGTCCATGAGTCCAGTGAGCATGTTTATCATCGTGCTCTTGCCAGCGCCGTTCGGACCGATCAGCGCGTGGATGTGGCCCCGTTGCAGGCGGAACGACACGTTCTGCGCGGGCTTGACGCCACCGAAGTTCTTGGTCACGCCCTCGGCCACCAGCAGATCGCCAGTGCCCTCCGGTCCGATGCGCGTTACCTTGTTCGACGCCGAGGCCGAGGCCGACGGTGCCTGCTTGGCCGAAGGCCGCACCCACTTCCACGTCCACTTCGACAGCAGCCCCATCACACCGCCGGGCATGACATACAGCGCGAACAGCAGCAGGAAGCCATAGACGAAGTGCTGGGCCGAGGGCCAGCGCGCCAGCGCGGCTTCGATCAGGGTCAGAATGATGGTGCCCGCCAGCGGGCCGTACATTGAGCCTGCGCCGCCGAATAGCACCAGCAGCAGGATGAAGATCGACAGGTGAAACGTGATGAAGTCCGAGTTGATGTACTGGTTCTGCTGTGCCACCAGCGCGCCGGCGATGCCGCAGGTGACGGCAGCCACGACGAAGGCGATGACCTTGGCGCGGTAGACACGCACGCCCACAGACGACGAAGCGATTTCATCTGCCTGCAGCGACTGCAGCGCCCGACCGAAGCGGCCCTGCAGCAGGTTGCGCAGCAGCAGGTGTGTGGCCGCGCACAGGGCGATGCCGAACCATACCCATTGCGTGGTGCTCAGCGGCTGGTCGTTCCAAGTCAGGGCTTTGATACCGTAGATGCCTTGTGCTCCCCCGAAGACGTCGGTCCATTCGGCCACCAACCGCTCGACGACGATGCCGAACGCCAGCGTCACCATAGCCAGGTACGGTCCCTTTACGCGCAGCGAGGGCAGTGCGATCAAGACACCACAGGCGGCGGAAACCACCGCCGCCGCAATCAACGCCAACCACGGATTCATATCCGTGCGGGTGGTCAGCAGTGCAACCGCGTAGGCACCGGCTGCGAAGAGGCCAGCCTGGCCCAGGGACTTCTGTCCTGCGTAGCCCACCAGCACGTTCATGCCGGCAGCGCAGAGGTAGTAAACGCACATCATGAAGGCGATGCGCAGGTAGTAATCGTTGCCAAGGAGCGAGGTCAGACCTATTAGGACAGCGGCGGCCACGATGACCGTCAAAGGGTGGCGGGCGCGGCTCATGAGACTGGCTCCAACTGCAGCTTGCGTGCGGGCAACTTGGGGTGACTGGACGGCGCTCATACCTTCTCCACCAGCTTTTTGCCGAACAGGCCGGTCGGCCGGAAGGCGAGGACGAGGATCACAAGTGCGAAGACCGCGACATCGCGCCACTGTGCTTGCCACAGGTTGACCAGCGATTCAAGAACGCCGAGGGCGAAGCCTCCAATGACGCAACCGCGCGGGTTACTGAGGCCACCGATCATGGCGCCCGAGAAGCCCTTGAGCCCGACGGCCAGACCCATGAACAGCGACGCCTGGGCGATGGGTGCCAGGAGGAAACCCGACAGGCCGGCCAGCATGGAGCTGATCACGAACGCCCCGACCATCACGGCGTTGGTGTTGATGCCCATCAGGCTCGCGACATTGCCATTGGCCGCTACGGCGCGCATGGCCTTGCCCACCATGGTGCGGTTCATCACGCGATCGAAGCAGAGCATCACTGCAACGGCGACCACGAGCATCAGGATTTCCTGCGGTCTCACGCCGACGCCGAAGACACGGATCACCGCATCACCGACAGGCGCCGGGACAACCACGGGCTTGGGGCCCCAGATCGCCAAGCCGATGCTTTGCAGGATCACACCGAAGCCCAGCGTGCTCATCACCCAGGCCATTCCAGGGCGGCCGGCAAACGGCCTCACACCGATGGTGTAGAGAAGCCATCCGAGCAGCCCCATGATGGCCAGTGCAGCAGCCAGGGCGAGCAGCTGTGCGCCTACGCCTGGTTCAAATTGACCGAAAGTCGTAGAGGTGACCGGAAGCCCCAACACCAGGAAGAGCGCGCTCATTCCGATGAAGGCGCCTGCAGAGACAAACTCTCCGTGCGAGAAGTTGAGGGTCTTGGTGGTCGTGAATGTGATGCTGAATCCCAGCGCCACCAGCGCGTAGGCTCCGCCTACGGCCAAGCCGCTGATGATCGCCTGCAAAAGCGCTTCTATCATGGAGGTCTCCGGTCGCGCGAAGCCGGCATGGCGGCTTCGCTGCGTGATGGGTGGATTACTGCTTGAAGTCCGCTGGGGTCAGCGAGCCGATCAGCGCGTCGGTATAGGGCAGCAACTTGCCGTCCTTCCAGCGGATCCAGACCAGGTCAGATGCGACCAGGGCGTCGTGCTTGGCTTTGCTAAATGGCTTGTCGTAGCTCTTCAGCAGTCCTTGCACCGGCGTCTTCAGCTCTTCCAGTGCGACGCGCACCGCAGAACCATCGATGCTCTTGGCCTGCTTGACGGCTTCGGCATAGACCAAGACAGAGTCGTAGCCATGCAGCGCGAAGGAAAAAGAGCTCGGTGCCTTGATCTTCGAGCCGATGCGCTCGAATAACTTTTGCTGTGTGGGCGTGCGTGCTTCGCTGACCGTGCGCATAAAGATGGGCTTCTCAGCGAGCGTCTTGCCAGCCGCGTCGAAGAAGGTGACGTTGTCCGCAGCCCAGGAGCTGAAGGTCATCGGGAAGTAGTTGATCTTCTCCATGCTTCGCATGACCTGCGCGATCGGTGTGCCTTGCGCCCAGATGACCACCGTATCTACGCCAGCGGCTTTCATCTTGTTCAGCTGCGAGCTCATATCGGTGTCACCCACGCCAAAACGCTCAATGGCCGCCGGCTTGATGCCCTGGATTGCCGCGATCTCCTGCATATCCTTCAGACCGCCCTGGCCATAGCCCGTCGTCTCGGCCATCAGGCCGATGACCTTCGAGCTGACAGTGTTCTTCTTCACGTAAGCCATCAGGGCAGCGACCTGCTCGCGGTCGACCATGGAGACACGGAACATGTAGTTGTCGGCACCGGGGCTCATGGGCTTGACGATGTCGGTTCCCGACGAGACGTTGCCGATCACGGGGATCTTCTTCTGGTTCGCAATGTGCTTCCACGCCATCGCGTTGCCCGAGTTCGTAGGGCCGAAGATGACTGCCACTTTCTCGTTGTCGATCAGGTCGGTCATGTTCTGAATCGACTTAGGCGGTGCCGACTGATCGTCCCGCGTCACGAGCGACAGCTTGCGGCCCAGAACGCCACCGGCAGCGTTGATGTCGGCGATGGCAGCTTCCATGCCCAGCACTGCGGCCTGTCCGCTTTGCGCAGAAGGGGATGCTGACAGGTCACCGTTGTAGCCAAGCTTGATGTCCTGCGCGGCGGCGCCCATGGAAATCGCAGCGAATGCGGTGGTGGCGAGCACGCCGCTGTAGATGCGGAAAAGTTTCATGATGTCTCCTTTTTTTGAATGTTGGTACTGGAACACGGCTCACACCGCAAGGAAGCCGCCATCGACTGGCAACGTGACGCCGGTGACGTACCGGGACAGGTCGGACACGAGGAACAGCACCGGGCCGACCAGGTCTTCCGGCTGCCCAACACGTTCCATCGGAATACGCGCCATGAAGGTTTCCAGGCGCTTCGGATCGTCGCGTGTGGCAGCCGTCATGGGTGTCTCAATGACACCAGGCGCCAGTGCGTTGACCCGCACACCCGACGAAGCCAGCTCACTGGCGAGCGACTGCGTGAGCATCTTGATGGCGCCTTTGGAAGGCGAGTAGCCCAGACTCGCGGCCTGGCCCACGAATGAGGCGATTGAAGCAATGTTGACGATGGAGCCGCTGGCCTGCTTGATGTCCTGCAACCAGGCCATCGTCGCGTTGAAGGTGCCATGCACGTTCACATCGATGGTGCGCTTCCAGTTCGCCTCGGCGCGCTCGCTGCCCGTGTTCTCACGGATGATGATGCCGGCGTTGTTGATCAGAATGTCGATGCGACCCACCTGGTCTGCAGTGACGGCCGCGAGGGCCCGGCATTCATCGGAGGACGTGACGTCCAGGCGGTAGGCACTGGCGTTGCCGCCGGCCGAACGAATGCCCTCGGCCACGGACATGGCGTTCTGCTCATTCATGTCGGTCACCACCACGGTGGCGCCGGCGCGGGCAAGGCCCTCCGCGATGGTGCGGCCATTGCCTTGTCCGGCGCCTGTGACGAGGGCCGTGCGTCCGGCAAGCAGGGTTGGCAGCAAAGGGATAGATGGGGTCATGGCTTGTCTCTCCGATGGGTGAACGTCAGAGCGCATGCAAGGGTTGCTTGAGCGCTGCTTGAGTGGGTGCGGAATTCGGGGCATCCAGCCGGTCAGCAGCGGCCAATGCCTTGCCGGCGACGTAGCCAAACGTGAGGGCTGGGCCGAGGGTGATGCCGGCGCCCGGGTAGTTGCCGCCCATGATGCTGGCGGCGTCATTGCCGATGGCGTACAGACCGCGCACGACCTGCTTATCCTTCGTCAACACGCGGCAGGAGGCATCGGTGGCCAGGCCAGCAAAGGTACCGATCTCGCCCACCACGAGCTTGATGGCGTAGAACGGACCTGACTTCACTGCCGCCATGCAGGGGTTGGGCTTGACGAGGGAATCGCCCTGGTAACGGTTGTAAGCGGTGCTGCCTTTGCCGAATTTGGTGTCCACGCCCGTGGATGAGTCTCGGTTGAAAGTTTCCACCTCTTCCTGAAGCGCAGAAGGCGGCACACCGATCACTTTGGCCAGTTCAGCCAGGGTGTTTGCTCGCTTCAAGTAGCCAGTCTTCAAGTGCCGCCCGATCGGCAGTGGGAACGGTGCCACCGCGCCCATGCCGTATTCCCGCAGGTGCTTGTGGTCGCAGACCATCCAGCAGGTCACCTCGGGCAGCCCCTTACAAGCCTTGACAAGCTCCTGAATAAAGTCGTGATACGACAGTGCCTCATTGATGAAGCGCCGGCCGCGCGGCGTCACGGCGATCGCGCCCGGCTTGGCCCGATCGATGAAGTGCGGCATCACCCCCTGCGTGCCGTCCTTGCGCCGGGTAACGGACGTGGGGCACCACGCTGCTGCGTTGGGGATGGTCAGGTCGACCCAACCGCCGACCGATTCGCCCAGGCGCAAACCGTCGCCAGTGTTCAATTCTGGTGAGGGCGTGAAGTGCTCGCGGCCCGTGGGGGCATGCGGAAACAGCTGCTTGCGGCGTTCGATGTCATACGGAAAGCCGCCACACGCCAACACCACACCGCGCCGCACGCGAATGTCCACTGGCTTGCCCTCACGGATGACCGTGGCACCAACAACCGCGTCGCCCTCGATCATCAATTTCTTGACAGGAGAGTCCAGCCAGACCGGGATGTTTAGATCCATGCCCGCCTTGGCCAGGCGGCCGGCCAGCGCGTTGCCATTGGTCAGCGTCATGCCGCGGCCATGCTTGACCACGTCCAGCAAATGGCCACCAAAGCGCTTGGTGACGTACCAGAATGATTCCAGTGACTTGAAGGCGCGGAGGAAGTGCCACAACTCCTTACCCGAGCCCAGCATCATTCCGAAAACGGTCAATTCTGGCACCGGCGGCGCCAGATAGGCGATGCGCTTGCCCAGCTCGAGTCCGTTGAAGGGCCGGGTCACCATGGAGCGGCCACCAGGGAGGCCGCCCGGGGCCTCAGCGTGGTAGTCCGGGAAGACTGGCGGCATGTCAAATTGCACGCAGGTCTTCTCGGTAAAGAAGTCGATGGCCTTGGGGCCGTTTTCAACGAATGCGTCGACGCGGGCCGCATCGAAGTGCGTCGTTGCTTCGTGCTGAAGGTACGCCCGAGCTGCACCTGCAGGCTCTTGGATGCCCTGCTCTTTGGCCAGCTTCGTTCCAGGGATCCACAGCCAGCCGCCTGAACGTGCAGTGGTCCCACCGAACAGCGGCGCCTTGTCCACCACCAGGACTTTCAGCCCCTCATGCGCAGCGGTCACTGCTGCTGACATGCCAGACGCACCAGTGCCGATCACCAGAACGTCGTACTCCTCTTCCTGCTCCTTACCCATCACGGTCTCTCCTTCGACGCCTTAGCGTCAGATTGCGTGGTGTTAGTTTCACACTAATGCATCTGCTTTACTCTAATGGTTTACCCCTGGGCAAATTCTTTTGATAGTGTTTAACGAAATCACCATCGCTAACGCACCTGCTAAAATTGAATCTTTAGGAGACCTACATGAGCGCAATCTTGGAAGGCAGCGAGCAGGCGTCTGAAAAGGAACGCCGCGGAATTCAGTCGATCGAGGTCGGCGGGCAGATCCTGCTGGCCTTGGAGGCGCACGGCAGGCCGATGCCTTTGCGCGAACTTGCGAAGGCGGCCGACATGGCGCCGGGCAAGGCGCATCCCTATCTAGTCAGCTTTACGAAGCTCGGACTGGTAACGCAAGACGCCTCATCCGGCCATTACTGGCTTGGACCTACAGCCATGCAGCTGGGTCTAGCCACCCTCCGCATGCTCAACCCTGTGCGCGAAGCGACGCCCTTTGCGCAAACCTTGGCGGCAGAGACCGGCCACAGCGTCGGGCTCTCCGTCTGGGGAACCCATGGCCCAACGATAGTGTTCCTGTTCGATGCGATCTACCCTCTGCACACGAACATCCGCACGGGCACCGTGATGTCGCTGGCCGGCACGGCAACTGGCCGCCTTTATTCGGCCTACCTGCCGGCCAAACTTATCGAAGAGGCCATGCTTGAAGATTTGCGGCGGCTCGGCCCCGACATTGCAGCGCCGGTCGATCCCATCGATGTGCAAACAATGCTTGCGGAGGTTCGCCATCACGGCGTATCGCGCGCGATCAACAACCCGACGCCGGGCGTCTCGTCGTTTGCCGCGCCCGTATTCGACTACTCCGGCAACATCGTTCTCGGCATCACACTGATGGGCCGCACGCGCTCTTTCGATACGGACTGGGACGGGCCTCAAGCCAGGGCGGTCCGGGCCTGCGGTGTTGACGTGTCCAAGCGGCTGGGCAATCAGCCACGCCGCCCGATCTGACAGGTCTGCTGCCGGCATCAAGGGTGCTTAGCCACCGACGGGCGGTAGGGCCCGTCGTCGATATAGCCCTTGCTACCGCCACCATAGAACGTTGTCCGGTCTGCCGGCGTCAGGGGCACACGATGCCGCATGCGTGCGACCAGGTCAGGATTGCTGATGAAATGCGTTCCGAAAGCGGCCAAGTCGATAACGCCATCAGAGATCAGGGCATCCGCGCGCTCGGCGGTCAAGCCGCCCGCCAGAATGAGCGCGGTGGAGGACATCTGTCCGCGCATGCGCGTGAGCAACGAAGAAAAGCGCGCGCTCGCCCCATCTTCCTGGCCGCTACCGATCCGTTCGAAGCCAGCTTGATTCATGAGGTGAATGTATGCCAACCGGCGTCGGGCAATCGCATCGGCCATTGCGGTGGCAGCCTGACTTAAACCAAACTGCCTCCACGAAACCCGGTGTGATTCACCAGGCCACGATCCGGCAGAAGCCGATCGCCTCGCACGTTTGAAGGAAGCCGAGGAAGCGGCGTCTTCATCGGTGTTCTTCCGCTCAGGTGGGCAGAAGCTGGGCGCTGCGGCAGCGGCACAGGGCTCGCCTGCTACTGCTCAAGCTCCGAACGCTGCCTTCGATCCAATGGCCGCAGGCCCGGCCTCAATGGCCGCCCAGCCGGTCGACCCCACCGCCGTGCAGAACCGGCAGGACCAGAAGGAGGCGTTTCTGTCCAAAGCCGGACCTGCACAGACTCATAATTCCGCGTCCCTGCAATTGCCCACCTCCCCCTACCAGGTGATGGCCGGCACGGTAATCGCGGCCGCATTGGTCACGGGCATCAAATCCGATCTGCCGGGTGATGTCATCGCCACCGTAACGGAACCGGTCTACGACACCGCCACCGGCAAGTTCCTGCTGATCCCACAAGGTGCGCGCCTCATAGGCAAGTACAACAGTCAGGTCAGCTATGGCCAGAGCCGCGTGCAGGTGGTGTGGAACCGGGTGATCCTACCGGATACGTCGTCGTTCCAACTCGACAACCTGGTCGGCACAGATGCCGCCGGCTATGCCGGCCTGGAGGATGGCGTTGATGGACATTGGGGCCGCATCCTTGCCGGTGCTGCGCTAACGACCCTGCTGGGCATCGGTGCCGAGTTGGCCGCAACGGAAAACCGCCAGAACGGCAATCGCGTCATCATCGCGGGACGTGATGGCTTGCAGGATTCAGTGAATCAGGTCGGGCAGGAGATGACCCGACGCAACATGAACATCCAGCCGACGCTAACCAGCCGTCCCGGCCTACCGGTGCGCATCATAGTCAATCGGGATCTGGTGCTGCGGCCATATCAACCGATGTTCTTTCACAGAGGCGCATCACGATGAACAAACCGACAAAGAAGCTGCGGCTTGGCCCGCTGCCCAAGACAGAAAGCACGAAGCTGACCTTTGTATGCCCGGCCGCACTGAAAGCCGACCTCGACCGCTACGCGGCGCTGCATGCGCAAGCCTATGGCGAGAAGGTGGATGCGGCCACGTTGATACCGCACATGTTGGAGGCGTTCATGGCGGGGGATCGGGGGTTTCGGTCTTGTTCAACGGGGTCTGCCGTGCGGGCTGTGGCGAGGGATACATCACCACCCACTGCTTGAAATAGCCCCCCGTAGTTGCGGAACCGTCAGCTATTAGATCTACCAAAGGGATGGACTGCAACCGCGCAGCCACATCCCTAACAGCAACTGCAGAGTGCCCGTTTAAGGCAACTGATTTGAGTCATTCACGGTGCAATACCTGAGCGGCGGCAATTGCCAACACCAGCCGTTGAATGCCGTCTGTCCTGAACGCTCGCTTCGCCCTGGGAACGGGACGCTCGATTGCGCGGTTCGCCGCGTACCGGCTCAAATGACCGCTTCTGCTTGCCGCCACAGGCTCAAATCACCCAAAGCGGAAATTCGAAATAAAGAAATCAAGGACTGATTGGCAGGAAAGCTTAAGATTAGGATCTAGCTACATTCAGAAGGAATAAACATTCGCACTGAAATATATCAAAACTCTTATTAGCCAGGCCTAAGATTCATTCTTGCCTCAAAAACCAAAAAATCACTCTCCCCATTTTCAACCATCATATTAACAAGACGAGGACTTACTTCGATTTCACCATTGACATTTTTTTTCACCGTCTGAGGGTATTTTTCAAGCACCAAATCTGCTAAACCATGACTGTACCCATCGCGGATGAAATTTATTTTATTTTCATCAGCTGTACCGTATTTAATTCGCTTGTAAAATACAGGATCCAAGGCGCCCACCCCATTCAAGACTTCGACAAATCTGAAGATTTCATTGTCAAAGAAATCTCCTTCATCCTTGAGGCGGACAATTGCTATATTTATCCGATCAGCGTCATCCTTCTTGGATATTCTAATCCAGTGCTCACGCTTGCTATCACCGTAGGTAGAGTCGCCCCAAGCACCTACAAATACGTAGTCGTTACTGCTTCTCTCCTCCAACTTCTCCCAGTACATAAGCGTCTGCCGGATAGTCTGTTTCACGCTGTATTTTTTAAGCCTCCAATCTAGCAACATAGCGTAGAAATTACGCGCAGCCACTTCCTTTAGGCGCAGCAGATGACTGTATTCACGGCTTTCATCGAAGTGATCAATGAAAGCTTTCACGATTGCAACCATTAGTCTATCGGAAGTATTAATTTGCCCATTTGCTTCAATGCTTTTCTGGATCTTGGCATTAATGGAATTCTCTTCCGCTAATACGTTAATTTCACTGATGCTGTTGGCAATGAGAAGCTTTCCCACCGATGTTTGGACGTATCTGAACTCGCGATCACCCACCACGCCAGGGTGTAGGTTTTCGAGACGAGCAACAGCGTCCTCGAACAGTTCAGGTTTTTTACCTTCAACAATGTCGCTATTCTGAAGCAGAACATTGCTGACAACATCCTTTTCTTTTTTGGAGACATTGACTCTCTTTTTGTAGTATTCCTCCAGATTCGCCCGCTTACCGGTGTAGCCATCCACCCCCAAGAGATAGATACTGGATTCCAGCTTTTTCAGTGCATTCTTTGTTCCGCGAGCGAACACCTCACTGAAGCGGTTGACTCGTCCAACCAAGTTTTTGAACTGGGAAGAAGTCATATGGCTCGTCCCCTTTTTAAAGTCGAAGACAAACAACCGCTCAATCGGCAAATTCACCCCCTCCAACAGGGTCGAATTGCAGACTAGAAATTTCATTTTATTAGAGATGCTGAAGAGGTTTTCGAGGTACAGGCGAAGGGTGTCGGGAATAGAGCCGTGGTGGTACATGACTCCTTTACGCAAGCAATTGATCAGCTTATATCGCCGATCAAAAATCTCCTCCAACTCGTTACATGCGATCTGGATCAGCTGGCAATTCACAAGCGGCAGCACGGAGGCTAATTCGACCGCAAATGACTCAATGCTCTTCTTCTTGTTGCCGTAGATAATGTTTTTTGATAGCGCCTCCCCCTTGATCAGCTCGAAGCAGTTTTCATACCTTCTGTCTAACACTATCGAATCATCAAGGAAGTGATCGTAGAGCTTAAGAGCAGTCTCGCTACTTCCAGCTCTGAAATCTCTGATATAGAATCGTTCCGATTTTATGTACTCGTCAATCTTGAACCCGGTGGGAGTCATGTCAAGGAAGCGCACTCGGACACTGAGCTCGTCGCATAGGAAAGGTGTCAGGAATTTAAAGGACGTATTGGGATTCCGAGCGCCCAGGATACACAACATGGCCGCGAGCAATTCACTCCTTCGCTGACTCTCCAGCAGGTTGTGCGCCTCGTCCACGAAGACCATGTCGAACGTCAAGTCCACATTCTCGTTTAGGAGTCTATTGAGCCGTTCCTGAGTCAGCACGAATGTCCTATTGTTCCGCTCCACTGAAAACATTTCGGGGTGGGTCACCACTTTTCCTAGCCCTTCGATGTCAGCGTAGATCAAACGCTTCTTTGTCTGAGCCAGGAGCGCCTTTGACGGCACAAGGATCAATACTCTGTCCTTTGGATTGTCCTTCACCGACTGGATGATGAGTTCGGATTTTCCATAGGACGTAGGAGCGACCACGACGGAGGATTTACGGTACTCCGACTGAACAAATGTTCTCAGGGCGTCCTGTTGCTCAGTCATTACGATGCTCTGGTCGCGAAAGGTATTAACATAGCTGCCAACAATGTTCCGGATGAATGATTCGTTTCGAGGATCATCTTCAGAGAAGTGGCTGCTGATAACTGCTGCGATCGGGTGCAGGCCACTGTTGAGCGCGACGTCATACAGTGCCTTATATTGGCCTGATGCGTTTCCGTAGAATAGGATAATGCGATAGCCCAGACGTCGGATTTCAAGAATCGTGTGATTCAGGAGCAGCACCGCTATAGCCAGAAGCTTGACGATCTCAGAATTATCCAGCTCATCTCCTTTAAGGAGTTTAAAATACAGAATTTTGAATTTTGTATTGGCCAGCTTCTTGATCGTCAAATTTTCCATGTCAGTGTCCCGCTTCCGTCTTCAAAAACGCTTCCAATTTTTCCATGGTTGCTTTGTGAAGTGACAGCACCCATACAGTCTTGAATACAGAATCTGACACCAGCGTAGAGGTAAATTCGGATACAGTCTGCTCCGCTATGGACTGAGATACCTCACTGAACAGGGCGGAAATCAGAAACACATTGTTATCTGAGGCCGTTGCGCCATTGCCTTCGGCCAAGTCGCCTTCCAGCTCTAGGATTTCGATGACAGAGTCACGGTAGTTAGCGTTGTTCTGGATAGCATTTCGAGCGGCATTGATCGCGTTGAGCCAGTGGTTAAGCTCCGGTTCCGCCAAGCGCCTCTTGAGGTCGTCTCTTGCCAGACGTAGCAGTGCACTCGTGGTTGAGGATGAGGTCTTGCCCTTGCCCTTTCCACCCGACTTGACCTCAGTGATCCAAACGGTGTTATTCGACGTTTCATACAGAAGCAAATCGAATCCCTTTCGAATGCTTTTCTCTTCCATGTTGAAGAATGGAGAAACGACGTCAAAGTTCGGAAACAGCTTAAGGATGATGACGTGGGAAAGAAGCTCTCCCAGCATGCCTATCCGAGTTTCCCAGGTCTTTTTTGAGTAACGCTCTTCCCAGAAATGCTTGATGGTCGCGGGATACTTGTAGATCGCCCGGTTTTTGCTTGCTTGGTCCGCTCCATGGCAAATCCGAGTAAGGTTGTCCCTTAGTGCCAGCTTGAGTTCGTTAGAAAAATTTTCAACGCAACACAGGGCATACTGACCAGTCTGCTTGAAATTAACACCATCCATAAAAATTCCTAAAAGAGCCAAACCGCTGAATCCTCGCGTGTCAACAACGAAAATTCAATAATTATGTCAACCGCCATATCAGAAACCAGTTGGGGTAAAGCTGACACATATAGGCGTCGGTCGGAATTTCACACTAGTAGCATACTGCAAACTTGGTCAGATTTTATCGTGTTCGAGGGGGGATAGCTCAACGAATAACGGAAGCTTTCTTGACAGTGCTTTCGGCGCTGAAGAAGGCGCCGATGTATTAAAAAATCTCTGAAATCCCAGGAGTTTCTCATTTCGCACGCGAAGCCAAATGACCCCGCTGAGCTGGGATTTAAAAAACTAAGTTTCCAGAAATTTTAAAATTGATAAGCTTGGCTGACTTCAAACGCATTGATTTTTCCTCTCGACACCTAGCCAGAATGACACATTTTGCAACAAACGACATGATGGCATGAGTTGATATAAGGAGCAACCCCGGTTTGGGCGCGTGGCTATGACCAGTTGCGGCATCGGCTCATTGCTTCTTGAACGTCTGCAATTTTTTTTACGTCCTACGTCCGAATTGGGTCGGCAGCGCCTGTTCACGTCCAGCTATCGCGGATTTCCATCAAATCGTCTGACTGCGCAACACCCACTATCTGCTGCTCATCAGAAACCAGCCGTTAGGCAGTCGCCCGTGTTGGCGCTCGGATGACAGCTATCAAGCAGAGGAGTGCAGGAGCGAAATCATGAACTGAACTCGGCGCCCATTGTTGCCCCACTTTCAGGAGTGCACAGGGCCTCAGCTAATGGCCACTGTCGACTGCTCATCTGAAACCTGTCGGTCGCCCGACACCAGCGTGGGGCTTGGGTGACTGCTCTGGATCTGTGACCGAGAGGTCGCGATGCGGCCATGAGCAGCAGCAACCGCCGCAAAGCGAACATCATTTCCGTAGCCCAGCTTGCTGCATGGACCGAATAACTTATCCCGCGCGCCACCCTCGCTCATTTCCATCAGCACCCAAGCGCAGCCTGTCCAAATAGTCCGCCCATTGCTGCACCTGATCAAACCGTTGGGACAAATACTTGGTGCGGTTGTAACTTCGTCCATTGGAATCCTTGACCGCATGCGCCAAATTGGCTTCGATGGCCAGATGATCCAGGTCCAGCTGATCCACCAGCATGGTGCGGGCGCTGGCCCGGAAGCCATGCCAGCTTTGCTCCTTGCCAAAGCCTAGTCCATACAGCGCGCTGCGCACTGAGTTATCCGACATAGGACGGTCGTGGTCGCGCTGTCCGGGAAAAACGTAGCGTCCATGGCCCGTGATCGGCTGCACCTCCTGCAGCAGTTCCACGGCCTGCGTGGGCATGGGCACCATATGCGCATCCCCATTTTCTTTTTCCCCTACAGAGCGCTTCATCTTGCCGCTGGGAATGATCCACAAGGCGGCGTCCAAGTCCACCTCGGCCATTCCATCATGCGCAGGTTGCCGGGACGCTGGTAGAGCAAGGGCGCCAGCAGCAGCGCCGTGCGCACAACCGGACCGCCCTTGTAGGCGTACATGGCGCGCAGCAGCTCGCCAAAGCGTTGCGGTTCCACGATCGCAGGAAAGTTCTTGCCACGGTATGGAGTAAGGCGGCTTTTGAGCCCTTCGGTAATGTCGCGGTGGGTGTTGCCGGCCGTGGGCAACCAGTAACGCCACACCTGCCGGGCCAGCATCAATGCCCGGTCAGCCGTCTCCAGCGCGCCCCGTTTCTCCACCTTCTGCAGCACTGCCAGCAGCTCCATGGGCTCGATGCTGGCCATGGGTCTGCTCTCAAGCCAAGGGAACAGATCGCGCTCCAACTGGCGCAAAGTGCGAGCAGCGTGGCTAGGACTCCAGCCATCCACTTGCTTGGTATGCCATTCCAGGGCAACGACTTTGAACGTGTCGCCGTCAGCCAATCCACCCTTGAGCTTTTCCAATTTTCGGAACTGGATCGGGTCAACGCCCTCCACTTTCTTGAGCTTGGCCGCATCGCGCGCCTTGCGCGCCGACGTCAGGCTCACAGCTGGATAACCGCCAAGCGCCAACTGCTTTTCCTTGCCCTCGGTGCGGTACTTGTAGAACCACCGCTTGGATCCGTTCGGACTCACCTGCAAGTAAAGGCCGCCCGCATCGGAAAAACGTGCCTGTTTACGCTCGGGGGGGCATATTGCGTTTCGACATTGAGCATCGGTCAGCATGGGGGTACAAGCTCCAGGGTAGGGGTACAAATCCCCCATCACCGACCCCGAGTGGGGGTACAGCCCATTGGCTGCAAAGCCGTATGCTTGCTGGCTTTGGAGTGAAGACGGGGGTACAACTTCCCAAAATTATAGGAATACGTGCCTATGTACCCCCATTTATACCCCCACTTCCATCTGGCTGTCAGCGAACTCACATGGACGTCTACACACTGTAAGTTGTTGATTTACCAAAGAAAAAGGGCGTTCACTGGATGTCAGTGAAC
>Ga0308165_1000902_pt1 | contig 45964 bp, 36 predicted proteins | sample PhyWR2_FD_201032 | JGI IMG/M metagenome (GOLD analysis project Ga0308165, IMG submission 201032) | Phyllosphere microbial communities from UC Gill Tract Community Farm, Albany, California, United States - DLSLW.R2 | ecosystem: Host-associated > Plants > Phyllosphere > Unclassified | place: USA... | reverse complement strand
CGGCATCACCTGGCCCTGCGCCCACCAGCGTCACAAAACCACGTCCCGATTCTGCCAGCCCCGTCCGCGTCGCTACATCTTTCAGCAGCCGTTCTTCGCTACCCTCGTCCAGTCTTTCGGTAAAAGCGCGGTCAACGAATTTTTCCCAGAAAGACCGCCGTGGCACGCCAGGCGCAAGCCGCAGATTAACGCGCTCGCGGATCGCCTGGGCAAGCGTGCCCCAATCCTTCAGCGAAAGCGGCAGCAATGTCTCGATGCGCCGGCGGATGGCCTGCGCCAGAATGGGCGCGGCACCATCGGTGGAGATCGACACCACCACCGGCGACCGATTGACGATCGAACCAAACTGGAACTGGCAGAATTCCGGCTTGTCGATGACATTGACCGGCACGCCTGCTGCCCGCGCGGCATCGTAAAATCTTCCAGCTTCCTCTTCGGTTTCGCAATCTGCCAGCGCCAGTTCCGCCCCTTTGAAAATATCCGGACCCCAGGACCGGTCATGCCATGTCAGCATCGGGCTTTTTGCGACGAGCGTCGCGAGGCTTTCCGAAAGCCCGCTTTCCTCGCAATAAAGATCAAGTTGCGCCCCGCAGGCCAACAGCAGTTCCGCCTTCCAGGCGGCTCCGTCCGATCCGCCTGCCAGAACGACGCGCTTACCCTCGAGCCCCCAGAAGACCGGCAATTTGGCAAGCTTTTCCATGCGGGCCGGTTCATTCCGCTGCGGTTTTAAGGCATCCATCGATGATCCCCCTGATTTCGGCGCGGCAGGAGCCGCAATTGGTTCCGGCATTCAGCGTCTTGCCGATGGCTTCGACGCTGTGGCAACCATCACGAATGGCAGCGGTGATCTGGTTCACCCCGACATTAAAGCAGGAGCAGACCGTGGCGCCCGGATCGGCCCGCCCGGCCCCCGGACGACCGGCGACCAGCGCAAAACGCATGCGCAAATCCTCATGCCGTTCGGAAAGCTGCGATATCGCCCAGTTGCGGGCGACCGCCACCGGCTCCCGCGCGATGAACAGCGCTGCAAGTAGCGTATCGCCGTCGAAAAAGGCAAGGCGCAGATCCCCCGTCTGCCGGTCGCTATAGCCCAGCGGTTCGATCCGGACATCGATGCCGAAGGCCCGCCGCGCCCAGAGCGTCCAGTCTTCAGGCGCTTCCGCGAAGGCAAGCTCCATGCGATAGCCGCCGTCCGCCTTGGCAATGGCCCAATAGGAACAATCCAGCGCATCCGGCCGGCTGCGGCAGATGGCGAAACCGTAGGCGCTCGCCTCGAAACGCCTTACCCTCACGCCCACGTTTTTCGAAGCGGGCTGGCCGGAATGCGGGTCCGTGACCGGCGCGACAACGACATCGATCCGCGCCCGCGACGCGAACTGGTCGTTCCAGTGCATCGGCGCAAAGACCGATCCCCGCGCCTGCTTTTCACTGACCAGCGCCCGCAGCAGGACCTTGCCGTGCGGGCTTTCCAGCTCCACCAGATCGGCGCTTTTTATGCCGAGCGCCTGCGCATCGCGCGGGTGAATTTCTGCAAAAGGTTCGGCAATATGGGCGGTGAGACGCGCGCTTTTGCCGGTGCGCGTCATCGTGTGCCATTGATCGCGAATGCGGCCGGTATTTAGCGTCAGCGGATAGTCCGCCGATGTTCTGTCCGTCTCCGGCAGGGCGGTGGCGATGAAGCGTGCCTTGCCATCGGCGTGATAAAACCGGCCATTTGCAAAAAAGCGCGTCACCTCGGCCTCGCCGGCCCCGGCTTTCGGCCACTGGACGGGTGCCATCGTCTCGTAGGAATCGCGTTCGATTCCGCCGATATCAAAATCCCGACGCCCCGCATTCTCGAAACCCGAAAGGGCCGCATGTTCTGCAAAAATCTCCGAGGGCTGCTGGTAAGAAAAAGCAGCGTCGAAGCCCATGCGTCGGGCCACTTCCGCCATCTGCCACCAGTCGGCTTTCGCTTCGCCGGGTGCATCGAGAAAGCTGCGCTGACGGGAAATGCGTCGTTCGGAATTGGTAACCGTACCGTCCTTTTCGCCCCAACCGAGCGAGGGCAGAAGAACATGAGCATGGCGGGCCGTGTCTGTATTGGCCATGACATCGGAGACGACGACGAAAGGACAGGCCTTGATCGCCGCCTCGACGGCACCAGCATCCGGCATGGATACGACTGGGTTTGTGGCCATGATCCACAGCGCCTTGATGCGGCCATCAGCCACCGCCCGGAACATATCCACCGCCTTGAGACCGGGTTTCTGCGCGATGGCGGGCGAGGCCCAGAAGCGCTGCACGCGGTCGCGATCTTCAGGACTTTCGATGGACATATGGGCGGCCAGCATGTTTGCCAGCCCGCCGACCTCGCGCCCGCCCATGGCGTTCGGCTGACCGGTCAGCGAAAACGGCCCCATGCCCGGCCTGCCGATGCGGCCGGTGGCGAGGTGGCAATTGATGATGGCGTTGGCCTTGTCGGTGCCGCTCTCCGACTGGTTGACGCCCTGGCTGTAACAGGTGACGGTTTTTTCCGTGCGCTCGAACAGTTCGTAAAAGGAAATCAGTTCGGCGATGGTCAGGCCGGTGGCCTCGGCAATTTCCGGCAGGCTATGCTCACTTGCGGCCTGCGTGGCGGCCTCGAAACCGGCCGTATGGTTTTCAACGTAACCGCGGTCTATTGCGCTGCTGGCGAAAAGATGCGCCAGCAGGCCGGTAAACAGCGCCACATCGCCATCAGGGCGGATCGCAAGGTGCATATCGGCAATATCAGCGCTCATCGTCCGGCGCGGATCGATGACGACGACCTTCATCCCCGGCCGCGCCGCCTTCGCCGCCGCCAGCCTTTGATAAAGAACGGGATGGCACCAGGCGAGGTTGGAACCGGTGAGGATCACCAGATCGGCAAGCTCCATATCCTCGTAGGTGCCCGGCACCGTATCCGCGCCGAAGGCGCGGCGGTGGCCGGCGACGGAGGACGACATGCAGAGCCTTGAATTGGTGTCGATATTGGCCGAGCCGATGAAACCTTTCATCAGCTTGTTCGCCAGGTAATAATCTTCCGTCAGCAACTGGCCGGAAACGTAAAAGGCGACCGAGTCCGGGCCGTGCTTTGCGATGGCCTCGGAAAACCGGGAAGCGACGAGATCGAGCGCCTCGTCCCATGCCGCCCGTTTGCCATTAATCTCGGGGTGAAGCAGACGTCCTTCGAGGTCGATGGTTTCGGCGAGAGCCGAACCCTTGGAGCATAGCCGACCGAAATTGGCGGGGTGGTCCGGGTCGCCCTTGACGGAAACGACGCCGGAATCATTGACGGTGGCGATGACGCCGCAGCCGACGCCGCAATAGGGGCAGGTGGTTTTGGTTTCAGCGGGCATCGAGTTGCCCTCTCGGCGCATGACGCTTACCCCCCTCTGCCCTGCCGGGCATCTCCCCCACAAGGAGGGAGATCAATCGCGGCACAAACTTCCCTTCACAACTGGCGTCGTCGCCGGTGGACGGGAAACGAGGAGACTTCCGCTTGTCGATCTCCCCCCTTGTGGGGGAGATGTCCGGCAGGACAGAGGGGGGTATCTTCGCCGCCATCAACAATTCACTCTGCCGCAATCATCAGAGTTTCAAGCGCGATGGACAGCCGCCCATCCAGATTACGCACGGGAATCGTCCGCACCTCCCCCTCATCCGCCCCCAGCGCCTTGCCGGTTTCCAGCGAGATGACCCAATTGTGCAGCGGACACGTCACCGACGCCCCATGCACGATGCCCTGGGAGAGCGGCCCGCCCTTGTGCGGGCAATGATCCTCAATCGCGAAGACCTGATTTTCTGCCGTGCGGAACACCGCAATCTTGCCCATCGGCGTTTTTACGCAGCGCGCACCGCGCAGCGGGATGTCGGAAATATCGCCAATATCGATCCAGTTGCTGTCCATCGTTCTCATTCCGCTGCCTCGCTGAAACCGATTGCCGCCATGGGCCTGAACTCGTGCTTGTCGTGGCCGGACACACGTTCCGACCAGGGATCGACCTGCGCGAATTTCTGGCTGAAGACGAAGCGCTCGAAATAGGCCCTGCGCTTGTCAGTATCGCCCATGATCTGGCGGCGAACCTCGTCGTAACCGATGCGCTTGGCCCATTTGTAGATGCGCTCAAGATACCGCGCCTGCTCACGGTACATCTGGGTCAACGCGACGATATGCTCCAGCGCCTCATCCTCGGTGTGGACGAGCCCCAGCACTTCCGTGCCCTTGATATCGAGACCGGCGGCACCGGCGAAGTGGATCTCAAAACCGGAATCGACGCAGATGACACCAATATCCTTACAGGTGGCCTCGGCGCAGTTGCGCGGACAGCCGGAAACCGCGAGCTTCAGCTTGGCCGGCGTCCACGAGCCCCACATGAATTTTTCGATGCGGATGCCAAGCCCGGTGGAATCCTGCGTGCCGAACCGGCACCATTGTTCGCCGACGCAGGTCTTCACTGTACGCAAGCCCTTGGCATAAGCCTGACCGGAGATGAAGCCGGCCTTGCCCAGATCAGCCCAGACAGCTGGCAGATCCTCCTTTTCGATGCCGAGAAGGTCGATGCGCTGGCCGCCGGTGACTTTCACCAGGGGAATCTCGAACTTGTCGACGACATCGGCGATGGCGCGAAGCTCGTCGGCGTTCGTGACGCCGCCCCACATGCGCGGAACGACCGAATAGGTGCCGTCCTTCTGGATATTGGCGTGAACGCGCTCGTTGATGTAACGGGACTGGTAGTCGTCGGCATATTCGTCCGGGAAATCGCAGACGAGGTAATAATTGAGTGCCGGACGGCACTTGGCGCAGCCGCAGGAGGTTTTCCATTCCAGTTCCTGCATCACGGCGGGAATGGTCTTTAAGCCCTTGGCCTTGATGAGACGACGCACATCGTCGTGGCCGAGATCGGTGCATTTGCACATGGGCTGCACGGCGGCGGGGTTGTAGGTATCGCCGAGCGTCAGCGTCATCAACTGCTCGACAAGACCGGTGCAATTGCCGCAGGAGGCGGACGCCTTGGTGTGGGCGCGCACATCATCCAGCGAGGTCAGCCCCTTGGAGGTGATGGCCGAGGTGATCTTACCCTTGCAAACGCCGTTGCAGCCGCAGATTTCCGCATCATCCGGCAAGGCTGCAACGGCCGCCATAGGGTCCAGCGGAGACCCTCCCTGATAGGCCTGGCCGAAAATCAGGGTTTCGCGCATGGCGGAAATATCGGTCGATTTCTTCATCAGGTCGAAGAACCACGAGCCATCAGCCGTCTCACCGTAGAGAACCGCGCCGATGATGCGGTTTTCCTTGAGGATCAGGCGCTTGTAGACGCCAGCGGTGGCGTCGCGCAGCACGATTTCCTCGCGGTCGTCGCCCTCCGCGAAATCACCGGCGGAAAACAGATTGATGCCGGTGACCTTCAGCTTCGTGTTGGTGACGGAGCCGTGATATTCCGCCGAACCACCGCACAGCCGGTCAGCCAGCACCCGCGCCGATTCATAGAGCGGCGCAACCAGCCCGTAGCACATGCCACGATGCTCGGCGCATTCGCCAAGCGCGTAGATCGAGGCGTCCGAGGTCATCATGCCGTCATCCACGACGATGCCGCGATTGACGGCGATGCCGGCTTCCTTTGCGAGGCCGGAGGCGGGGCGAATGCCGACCGCCATCACCACCATATCGCCCTTGATAACGCGGCCGTCTTCCAGCTCGATGCCCTCGACCTTCTCCTCACCAAGAATGCATTTGGTATTGGCCTTGGTGATGATGTCGATGCCGCGCTCGTTCAGAGCCTTTTCGAGAAGATAGGCGGCTGCCGGATCGAGCTGGCGCTCCATGATCGTCGGCATCAGGTGGATGACGGTGACCTCCATGCCCTGACGCTTGAGGCCATAAGCCGCTTCCAGCCCAAGAAGGCCCGCGCCGATGACGATGGCGCGGCCTTTCCCCTCTGCGATTTCGAGCATCTTTGTCACGTCATCGAGATCGCGATAGGCAAGCACGCCCGGCAACTGATGGCCGGGAACGGGGATGATGAAGGGAAGAGAGCCGGTGGCGATCACCAGTCTGTCGTAGGAAGCCGTGATGCCGTTTTCGCTGGTGACGATCTTGTTGGCCCGGTCGATGCCGGTGACTTTCGCGCCCTTGTGCAGCGTCACATTGTTAGCGGCATACCATTCGTCATTATGGATGACGATGTCTTCATAGCTCTTTTCGCCTGAGAGCACCGGCGAGAGCATGATGCGGTCGTAATTGACGCGCGGCTCGGCGTTGAAGATGGTGACATCGTAGAGGCCGGGTGCGGTTTCGAACAGGTTTTCCAGCATGCGCCCCGGCGCCATGCCATTGCCGATGATGACGAGTTTTTGCGTCATGGTGATTACTCCGCGGCTTCGACGAAGCGGTGACGTTCGTAAAGGAACTTCAGCACAGCCTCGCGGCATTTGAGGTAGATCTTGTCGGATGCAAGCTCGATGCGGTTGCGCGGGCGGGCCAGCGGCACGTCCAGCACTTCGCCGATATGGGCGGCCGGACCGTTGGTCATCATCACGATACGGTCGGAGAGCAGCACCGCTTCGTCCACATCATGGGTGATCATGACCATGGTGTTGCCGAGCCGGGCGTGGATTTCCATCACCGCATCCTGAAGATGGGCGCGGGTCAGGGCGTCCAGCGCCCCGAAAGGCTCGTCCAGCAGCAAAATCTTCGGTTCCATGGCGAGCGCGCGGGCAATGCCTACACGCTGCTTCATGCCGCCGGAAATTTCGGACGGTTTCTTGTCCTTGGCGTGGGCCATCTGCACGAGGTCGAGATTGCGCATGACCCAGTCGTGCCGCTCACTCCGCGTCTTGGTGTTGCGGAAGACTTTGTCGACGGCGAGATTGACGTTTTCGTAAACCGAAAGCCACGGCAGCAGGCTGTGGTTCTGGAACACGACGGCGCGTTCCGGCCCCGGTTCGTTGACCTCGCGGTTTTCCAGGAGAACGACGCCGGCGGACACTTTCGTGAGACCGGCGATGAGGTTGAGCATGGTGGACTTGCCGCAGCCGGAATGGCCGATGACGGAGAGGAATTCACCTTTTCCGATGGTGAGGTTGATGCCTTTCAGCACCTCGGCGCGCGAGCCGCCCTTGTCGAAATATTTGTCGATATGATCGAGCTTCAGATAAGCAGTCATGATGGTTCGCCCTTTAGTTGGCCGCAGCGCCGCGCGTGATGATCTTGCCCAACGCCGCCACCAGCTTGTCGAGCATGAAGCCGACAACGCCGATGTAGGCGAGCGCTACGATGATGTCGGGCAGGCGCGAGGAATTCCACGCATCCCAGATGAAGAAGCCGATGCCGACGCCGCCGGTCAGCATTTCCGCAGCCACAATGGCGAGCCAGGAGAGGCCGATGCCGATACGCAGGCCGGTGAAGATGTAGGGTGCTGCCGATGGCAGCATGATCTTAAAGAAGAATTCGAACTGGTTCAGCCGCAGCACCTTCGCGACATTGCGGTAATCCTGCGGGATGTTGCGCACGCCGACCGCCGTATTGATGATGACCGGCCAGATCGAAGTAATGAAGATCACGAAAATGGCCGACGGGTTGCTGTCCTGAAAGGCAGCGAGCGACAGCGGCAGCCAGGCGAGCGGCGGCACGGTGCGCAGCACCTGAAAGATCGGGTCGAGACCGCGCATCGCCCAGACCGATTGGCCGATCACAGCACCAAGGATGATACCCGCGATAGCGGCAAGACCGAAACCGTAAGCCACCCGTTCGAGCGAGACCAGCACACGCAGGCCAAGGCCGATATCCTGCGAACCATTATGGAAAAACGGCGATACGATAAGATCGTAGCTTTCCTCAAAAACCTGGCTCGGCGGCGGCAGCGATGAGCCGGGGGCGGAACAGAGCAGCTGCCAGACGCCGAGCAGGATGGCAAGGACGACAAGCGGCGGTACGGTGTTGCGGGCCACCGCAGCACCCCATTTGCGCAGATCGATCCGCGGCAGATGTTTGGGCGAAAGCGCCACGACGTTCGCCTTCTGCACCGCCGGCTGCTGCGGCTCTTCGTTGAATTTTCGGGCCAATGCGGACATGGGCATTTCCTCTTGATGTCGGTTGCGGTCTGGGCTCACCCCTCATCCGGTCTTCAGTCTCAGCCGGTGGACGGCGGCACCTGGCGGATGAGGGGCGACACCCGGTCTCCTCCTCAGGAGGCCGCCTTGATGGAAAGGCTTTCGAGATAGGCGGACGGGTTTTCGGGATCGAAGACCTTGCCGTCGAAGAAGGTTTCCTTGCCGCGCGAGGTGGAGGCGGGAAGATCGGCAACGCCGAGATCCTTCGCCGCTGCGCGCCAGATATCCTCGCGGTTCACCTTCGCAACCAGCGCCTTCACGTCAGTATCGGGCGCAAATTTGCCCCAGCGGATGTTTTCAGTGATGAACCAGCTGTCGTGGCTGTGGAAGGGATAGGAGGCGTGGTCCTGCCAGAACTTCATCTGCAGGCCGGTGTTTTCCAGCACCCGGCCGTTGCCGTAATTGATATTCCCTTTGAGGCGACCGAGAACATCCTTCGGCGGCACGTTGAACCACTGGCGTTTACCGAGAATAGTGGACATCTCCTCCTTGTTCGCCATCTCGTCGCACCATTGCTGCGCTTCCATCACGGCCATCAGCAAGGCCTTGGTGGCGTTGGGGTTCTTTTCCACCCAGTCGGCGCGCATGCCGAGCGCCTTTTCCGGATGCCCTTTCCAGAGTTCCCCGGTGGTACAGGCAGTAAAGCCGATGCCCTGATTAACGAGCTGCTCGTTCCACGGCTCGCCTACGCAGAAGACGTCCATATTGCCGACCTTCATGTTTGCGACCATTTGCGGCGGCGGAACGACGATGGTGGAGACGTCCTTGTCCGGATCGATGCCACCAGCAGCCAACCAGTAGCGGATCCAGAGATCATGCGTGCCGCCGGGGAAGGTCATGGCGGCCTTGATTTCCTTGCCTTCGGCCTTCTTTTTCTCGAAAGCCGCCTTCAGCTTGGAGGCATCGAGCTGGACGCCGGTCTCTGCATATTCCTTGGCGACGGAAATGCCCTGGCTGTCGAGATTAAGGCGTGCGAGGATCGTCATCGGCACCGGCACGTTGTTCTGCGTCACCTTGCCGGTATGCATGAGATAGGGCATCGGCGTCAGGATATGCGCGCCATCGATGCCGTTCGAGGCGCCGCCGAGCACGAGATTGTCGCGCGTCGCCCCCCAGGAGGCCTGTTTCAGAACCTCGACTTCAGGCATGCCGTGCTTGGCGAAAAGTCCCTTCTCGGCCGCAATGATGAGCGGCGCGGCGTCGGTGAGCGCGATGAAACCGAGTTTTGCACCCTTCACTTCCGGCTCTGCGGTGGCCGCGAAAGCGCCTGACGGAAACGCGGTGCGAACGGCAGTGACGAGAGCTGCGGTGGCTGTCGTCTTCAGTATCGTGCGGCGGCTGACGGTGCCGGAAAATATCTTCTTCATTCGCATGTTCCCCTTATTGAGCCACCGCTTTGGATGACGTCTTCGCTTGCGAAAAAACCTGAAAATAAAAAAACGCCGCTCGGTGTTTGCGCCTTCGGAACAGGAGTTGTTCCGGGCAGCAAAACCTTGCGACGTCTATGTCTCTGAAAGCGCCTATGCCGCGCCTTGCTTGCTCCGATCGCCGTTGACCGGTGCAAAAAATAGGACGCAAGAGGCGTGCCAGTTAACAAAAACAAATATAAACTATTGAAAATAAAAACTAATTCACAAAAATAAAGCGCCCGATTAAATTTTAATCAGCCGTTTCTTCGTCTTTCTTTTGTGCAGAGCGGAAAAATTCGCGCTTGAATTTTGCGCAGTCTGAAAGGCGCAAGGCCAATCATGCCTCACCCGAAGGAGCGGAAATGGGTACAGATGTGCGCACGGCAAAGCTGTTCACATAACCGGCGATATCGGCGGGGTCGAACACGGCGCCATCCACGAAACGGTCTCCCTCGTTCTGCCCCTCAATGCGGATATCGGCATCATCAGGCGCTTTCCCGTCGCCTAAGGCCGCCCGATAAATATCCGGCCGATAGGAGGAGAGAGCGGCGTTCACGCCGGTCTCAGACAATTCCGCCTGCCCCCAGCGGATCATCTGGCTGTAAATCCACAAGGACTGGCTCTGACGCGGATAATTGGCGTGGTCGCCATGGAAGGTGAAATATTTTTCGATGACCCGGCGGTTGCCCTGGCTGTCGATGCTGAATTCTCCCGCAAGCACGCGGCGGATGATGCTTTGCGGCGCGCCGATATAACGTGGATCCGCCAGTGCGCCACTCAGCGCGTCGTGATTATCCGCGAGATCACACCAGCTCGCGGCGGCATCGAGTGCCGTCAGCAGTCTTCCCACCGTTTCCTGCCGGCTTTCCGCCCATTCGGGCCGCATACCGATGACTTTTTCGGGGGCAGAGGGCCATAAATCCTGCTTGGCGGCGACGATCCGGCCAACACCGCGCTCGGCGGCCACGATGTTCCATGGCGCACCGACGCAGAAGCCGTCTATGGCGCCTGCGGCCAGGGCATCCGAGGTCATGGGCGGCGGCACCACCACCAGCTTGACGTCATGTTCAGGATGAATACCGCCGGCGGCGAGCCAATAGCGAAATTCGTAGTTGTGCGAGGAAAACGGATAGGTCATGCCGAGCGTCGGCGGCGCTTCGCCGCGCGCCCGCATATCGTCAAGCACAAGCTTCAGGGCCCTGGCATTTTCGAGTGCACCCGCCGTCTCCGAAAGCCCCGTCAATGCCTTCATCCGCGCAAAAAGCCGGGTCGAAAGCGTAATCGCATTGCCGCCGCGTCCGAGCGAGAAGGGTGTTATCGTCGGTGACGGATTAGAACCCAGTCCGAGCATGGAGGCAACCGGCATCGGCGACAGCATATGGGCGATATCGAATTGCCGGAAGGCCAGCCGGTCACGCACATTGGCCCAGGAGACGTCCTTGACGAGGTCGAGTACCAGCCCTTCGCGGTCGGCAAAACCAAATTCGGCAGCGGCAATCAGCACGGATGCATCGACAAGCGGAATGAAGCCCGCACGCAGAATCTTCTGCCGGTCGCTGCCCACCAGTGCGGGTGCGTCGCGCATTTGCGTTGCTTCGCCCTTCGATCCTGCGGTTTTTTCCGGTGCCGCCATATCTTACACTCCACACTGTCCGGCCGGCGGTGTCGTTACATCAACAGACCCGCCGCGGTGACCACGCTTTGCGCGATCTCGGAAATCTTCTTTTTCTCGTTCATCGCCGTCTGCCGCAGAAGCGCAAAGGCCTCCTCTTCGGAAAGACCGCGCATCTTCATCAGAATGCCCTTGGCCCGCTCGATGACCTTGCGCTCCTCCAGCGCCGATTTGGCATCGGCAAGTTCCCGCTGCAGGCGGCTGAAGGCGTTGAAGCGGCTGACCGCCATATCGAGAATGGGTTTCACCCGCTCTTTCTTCAGCCCGTCGACAACATAGGCGGAAACGCCTGCCTCGACGGCCGCCTCGATGGAGGCCGTATCGGAACGATCGACAAACATGGCGATGGGTCGTCCCACCGTACGGGTGAGCTGGAACAGATGCTCCATCATGTCACGGTTGGGGTTTTCAAGGTCGATGAAGATAACGTCGGGCTGCAGCGTCTCGATGGTGCGCGCCACCCCGTTCACTTCATGGATGACGGTGACGCGCTGGTAGCCGGCCTCGCGCAGCCCTTCCTCGATGATGGAGGCGCGGATTGCGTTTTCGTCTATGACAAGAATGGTGAGGTCGCGAAGCGTCATGTCAGCATTGATGACGCAGCGCAGCAAACTTGGCAATTGCCTGACCCGGCAAAAATGGCGCGGAGCGGCAAGGGGTGTTTTCCCGCCTGCCGACCGTCATGTCAGGATGTGTGTTCGACGGCGCGTTCAAGCGCCTTCAGGACGGTGCGCTCGGAAAGATTGAGATAGAGTTCCATCTCGTTGCCCGCTTCCTGCGCCTTGCCCTCCTCCATCAACGACAGGATCTTGCTGTTCATGTCGACAAAAGGGGAATGAAGCTGTTCGGGGTCTTTTAGGAGGCCGAAACAAAGCCTGAGTTCCGCGGCGATACGTTCGTAAAAATCGCTGATCCTGGCGCTGTCCTGAAGATCGACAACCGCTGCATGAAATTTCATGTTGGCGCTGCCCACGCCCAGCCAGTCGGCCTCTTCACGCCTGATCTTGGCATCCTCGACGGCTGCGCGCATCGCCTTGATGGCGGGGTGCTTGTGCCAGGCCTGACGCAGCGCACCACATTCCACCATGCGCCGCACGCGATAGATATCGATGACTGAAGACATGGTGGGCACGGCGACGAACACGCCGCGATTGGCTTCGTGGCGCAGCAACCCATCCTTGGTCAGAAGCCGGAAGGCTTCGCGCAGGGAGTTGCGGGAAACGTCGAAACGTTCGCTGAAGGCTGCCTCGGAAAGGCGCTGCCCCGGCGCCAGCTCACCTGATATCAGCAAGGTGCGAATACCCTTGGCCAATCGATCCGCAAGCGGCAGACCCTCTATCGTTTCCGTCATGGCGCTCCTTTCTGAAGAGCAATGCAGCATCGGGAATTCCGTGACAGGCATGTTCGGACACGGCATGTTCTGCCCATAGCACAAAGCATTAGCAAAGCACGAAAAAAACGTGATGAATTCATGCGCATAACGTCCAACAAATGAACAAAATAAGAGAACGATTATTATTTATTGTTGAACAATATTGACAATTTCACGGAACAGGACAAACTTCTTCGCATAAAGCATCCGCGAGGGGCGGATAGCGAGTGGAGCGGAGAAAATCCATGGAGCAGAAAAAGCTCACCCCGACTGCCGATCTCAAAATGTCAAAACGCGCATCTCTTCTGGGAGCGATCTTCCTGATGGCGACATCCGCCATCGGTCCCGGCTTCATAACTCAGACGGCGACATTCACCACCCAGCTTGGCGCAGCCTTTGCCTTCGGCATTCTCGCCTCCATCCTCATCGACTTCGTCGTGCAGCTGAATATCTGGCGCATTGTAACGCTGACGCGGATGCGCGCATCCGATATCGCCAATGCCGCCATTCCCGGCGCCGGTTATTTCCTGGCCATTCTCGTCATCATCGGCGGCCTGTTCTTCAACATCGGCAATATCGGCGGCACCGGGCTTGGCCTGAACGCCATTTTCGGGCTGGACCCGAAAATAGGCGGCGCCATCAGCGCGATATTCTCCATCGCCATCTTCGTTTCCAAGCGCGCAGGGCTGGCAGTCGACCGGTTCATTATCTTCGCCGGCATCCTGATGATCGTGCTGACGCTCTATGTGGCATTCGTTTCGGCACCGCCGGTGGGTGATGCCTTCCGCCAGACCTTCCTGCCGGATACGATCAATTTCGCGACCATCACCACCATCGTCGGCGGCACCGTTGGCGGCTACATCACCTATTCCGGTGCGCACCGCCTGCTGGACCGTGGAATGGTCGGCATTGAAAACCTGCCCGCCGTCAACCGCGCCGCGCTGACCGGCATCGCCGTCACCGGCATCATGCGCTATGTGCTGTTCCTCGCCATTCTCGGTGTCGTCGCCAGCGGCGTCGTCATCGATACATCGGGCCAAGCCGCCAATCCCGCCGCACAGGCTTTCCGGTCGGCCGCGGGCGATCTCGGCTTCCGCCTCTTCGGCATCATCTTCTGGGCTGCGGCCATCACCAGCGTCATCGGCGCGGCCTATACCTCCGTCTCGTTCCTGCCCGTCTTCAAGCAGGACATGAGCGAGCGCGCCCGCAATATGGCGACCGTCGTTTTCATCGCAGTCTCGCTCGTCTGCTACCTGTTGATCACCACCCCGCCCGCGGCCATGCTGGTCTTCGTCGGCGGTCTGAACGGTCTTATCCTGCCCATCGGCCTCAGCATTTTCCTGTTTGCCGCGTGGAAACGCGAAGACCTGATGGGGGGCCATCGCTACTCGCGCATTCTGCTCGGGCTTGGCGTTCTGACCTGCGCACTGACATGGTACATGGGCTACAAGTCCGCCGGTACCATCTTCGGCCTGCTCGGCCTGTAATAAACTAGAGCGTTTCCGCATTTCGCAGAAAAGCGGAAACGCTCTACATATTTGTTATTACGCATTTTCCGGACGCAGAACCGCTACGCACTTTTGCTGGAAATGCTCTAAAGGGAGGCAAACATGGCCGCTATCGATCTCAACAGTGATCTTGGCGAAAGTTACGGCGCGTGGCGCATGGGGGATGACGAGGCAATGCTTGCCATCGTCTCCAGCGCCAACATCGCCTGCGGATTTCACGCAGGCGACCCGGCCGGCATCTACCGCACCGTCAAGGCCGCTGCCGAAAAAGGCGTGGTCGTCGGCGCCCATGTTTCCTATCCGGACCGCGTCGGCTTCGGTCGCCGCGATCTGGACGCGACCTCGGAAGAACTGATCGCCGATGTCATTTACCAGATCGGCGCGCTGAAAGGCGTTGCCGCCGCTGCCGGCACCACGGTGCGTTACGTGAAGCCACATGGCGCACTTTACAATCGCATCGCCAATGACGCGAAACAGGGGCAGGCCGTCATCGACGGCATCAAGGCCATCGATCCGTCACTGGTGCTGATGGGCCTCGCCAACGCGCCCATCCTCGATCTTGCCCGCAAGGCAGGTCTTGCCGTCGTTGCCGAAGCCTTTGCCGACCGCGCCTATACGCCTGAAGGCCAGCTCGTCTCCCGCCGCGAAGCCGGTGCCGTGCTGCATGATGCAGCAAAAATCGCCGAGCGCATGGTGCAGCTTGCCCGCGAAGGCACGCTGGAGGCTATCGATGGCAGCATCATAAAAATCGAGGCGCAATCCATCTGCGTGCATGGCGACAGCCCCGGTGCGGTCGCCATCGCCCAGGAAATCCGCCGCCGTTTCGAAGCTGACGGTATCGCAATCCGCTCCTTCGCATCCGATCGCTGAAAGGGTAGCCGATGACGATACCAACATCCTATCTCAACCACACCGATGCCGAGGCCGCACGAAAGGCCCGTGCGACATATCGCGATGGCCTTGTCGCCCCCACGTCAGGCATTGCACCCGGCTTCACGCAGGCAAACATGATCGTGCTGCCGCGTGACTGGGCCTTCGATTTCCTGCTTTATGCGCAGCGTAATCCAAAACCCTGCCCGGTGCTTGATGTCTCCGATCCCGGCTCGCCCACCACGCTTCTGGCGCCCGGAGCCGATCTCAGAACCGATCTGCCGCTTTACCGCATCTGGCGGGATGGCAAGCTTGCCGAGGAAACTGCGGATGCGACGGCTGCCTGGGCGGAGCGCGACGATCTCGTCGCCTTCCTCATCGGCTGCAGCTTCACCTTCGAGACGCCGATGGTGGAGGCGGGCATCGAAATCCGCCACATGACCGACAAGAGCAATGTGCCGATGTATCTGACCAACCGGCCCTGCCGCCCGGCCGGACGGTTGAAGGGCAATATGGTTGTTTCCATGCGGCCGATCCCCGCTTCACGCGTCGCCGATGCGGCTACGATTTCCGGGCGTTTTCCGGCGGTGCACGGTGCGCCCGTGCATGTCGGCGCTCCCGAAGAGATCGGCATTTCCGATCTATCCAAGCCTGATTTTGGCGATGCGGTGCGGATCGAGCCGGGTGAGGTGCCGGTGTTCTGGGCCTGCGGCGTGACCCCACAGGCCGCCGTGATGGCATCCGGTGTTCCCTTTGCCATTACTCATGCGCCGGGGCACATGTTCATCACCGATATCCCCGACACCGCCTATCACGCGTGAGGATATAATGCGTTTTCTTCCCGTCAGCCTCACCACCATTCTTGTCGAACTCGCCGATCTCGATGAAACGCTGGCGCTGTTCGCCTCGCTTCAGAGTGATCCCGTCGAGGGCATCGAAGAAACGGTGCCGGCTGCCCGTACCCTGATGATCCGATTCCGCCCTGAGAAGATCAATGTTCAAGCACTGGCCGCGCGGCTGGCAAGCCGCGATCTCTCGGCAAAGATCGCGCCTTCGGACAACCTTGTGGAGATCCCCGTCCATTATGATGGCGAGGATCTCGCAGACGTCGCCGAACTGACTGGCATGAGCGTCGAAGAGGTCATCAACCGCCATACCGAAAGCGAATTTACCGTGGCCTTCTGCGGCTTCGCCCCCGGTTTCGGTTATCTGGTCGGCGGCGATCCGGCATTGCATGTGCCGCGCCGGCAAAGCCCGCGCACCCGCATTCCAGCCGGCTCCGTGGCGCTGGCCGGCGCCTTCAGCGGCGTCTATCCGCAAAACAGCCCCGGCGGCTGGCAGATCATCGGCACCACGCCGGTGAAGATGTGGGATATAGACCGCGATCCCGGCTCGCTGTTCCAGCCGGGCTATCGGGTGCGTTTCTTCGACATGGACAAGGCCGGCAGAACGGTCGATATCCCGGCACCGGCACCGGAGAAAAAAGAACCGAAAAAGGACGGCCCGCATTTCGAGGTGCTTGCCGCACCGATACCCGCCATCTTTCAGGATCTCGGCCGTTTCGGCCAGACTGGACAAGGCGTTTCCGCCTCCGGCGCGCTGGATCGCGGCGCGTTCAACGGCGCAAACCGCATCGTCGGCAATCCGGTCAACACGCCGTGCCTTGAACTGACGCTCGGCGGCTTCTCCTTTAAAAGCACAAGCCGCGCCGTCATCGGCATAACCGGCGCCCCCTGCCCCGTCACGATCAAGGCGGCGGATCGCAGCTTCGTCGCAAAGACTGATGGACCGGTCTCCCTTGAGGCTGGTGATGTCGTCACTTTCGGCCAGCCGCCGAAGGGCATGCGCTGTTATCTTGCCGTCCGTGGCGGCTTCGATATCGAGCCGCTGCTCGGTAGTTTTGCGACGGATACGCTGGCTGTCGTCGGCCCCGATCCCGTGGGTGCCGGTGCCGTTCTGCCGCTTAAGAGCGAAAAGGCCGGTCTTTCCAGCGTTTCGATCAGCGAGATTCCGGCTTTTGAGCTGCCGGCAACCGGCGAGGTCGTGACACTGGACGTCGTCCTCGGCCCCCGAGCCGACTGGTTTACGCAAAAGGGTATCGAGACGCTGACCGGCCAGCTCTGGCAGGTCACCCCGCAATCGAACCGCGTCGGCATCCGCCTTGCCGGAGACGTGCCGGTGGAACGCAAAGACAGCGCCGAATTGCCGAGCGAAGGCACCGCGACCGGGGCGATCCAGATACCGCACAGCGGCCAGCCGGTTCTTTTCCTTGCCGATCACCCGCTGACCGGCGGTTATCCCGTCATCGGCGCGGTAGCGGAATATCATCTCGATCTTGCCGGGCAAATCCCGGTCAACGCCAAAATCAAATTCCGCCCGATCGGCCCCTTTGCCGAAATCGCGGCCAAAAACACAGAATTCGGAGGAGAAGAGCGATGAAAAAAGTGCTGATTGCCAATCGCGGCGAAATCGCGGTGCGCATCATCCGCGCCTGTCGCGATTACGGCCTGCAATCGGTCGCCGTTTATGCCGACCCCGATCAGGACGCGCTTTTCGTCCGGCTGGCGGATGAAGCCTATGCGCTGGAGGGCGTGCGTCCCGCCGAGACCTATCTCGATATCAGCAAGCTGATCGCGATTGCCAAACGCGCCGGTGCTGATGCCGTTCATCCCGGTTATGGTTTCCTGTCCGAACGCGCCGAATTTGCCCAGGCTGTCATCGATGCCGGCCTGACCTGGATCGGTCCCGACCCTGATGTCATCGAGGCATTGGGCGACAAGGTCATGGCGCGGCGCATCGCCACCGGTGTTGGCGCACCGCTGGTTGCCGGCAGCGATGGCCCCGTTTCTTCCGCCGCCGAAGTCACCGCCTTTGCCGAACAGCACGGCCTGCCCGTCGCCATCAAGGCGGCGCATGGCGGCGGTGGACGCGGCCTGAAAGTCGCGTGGAAGATGGAAGAGATCGCCGATCTCTACGAATCCGCCGTACGCGAGGCGACCGCCGCCTTCGGCCGCGGCGAGTGTTTTCTGGAACGTTTCCTCGACCGGCCACGCCATATCGAGGCACAGGTTCTTGCCGACAAGCACGGCAATGTGCTGGTGCTCGGCACCCGCGATTGCTCGCTGCAACGCCGGAACCAGAAGCTGATCGAAGAAGCGCCCGCCCCCTTCCTGTCGGATGAACAACGGCAGAAGATCCATGATGCCGCCAAGGCGATCTGCGCCGCAGCCAATTATTCCGGCGCCGGCACCGTCGAATTCCTGCTCGGTGTCGATGGCACGATTTCCTTCCTTGAGGTCAATACCCGCCTGCAGGTGGAACATCCCGTTACCGAGGAAACCACCGGCATTGATCTCGTCATCGAGCAGTTTCGTATTGCCGAAGGGCACAAGCTTCGTGTGCTCGAAACGCCGGAGCCGCGTGGCCATTCGATGGAGTTCCGTATCAATGCCGAAGATCCGGGCCGCGGCTTCCTGCCGACACCAGGCTTGATCTCGGTTTTCGATGCGCCTTCCGGTCCGGGCATTCGCATGGATAGCGGCGTCGTCAGCGGCTCCAGCGTGCCTGGCGTGTTCGATTCGCTGATGGCAAAGCTCATCGTCACCGGGATCGACCGCGATCAGGTCCTGCGCCGTGCCCGTCGTGCGCTGAGGGAATTCCGCATCGAGGGCATTGCCACCGTTCTGCCGTTCCATCGCGCCGCGATCGAAACGGATGATTTCATCGGCACCGATGGGTTCAAGGTTCACACCCGTTGGATCGAGACCGATTTCGCCGCCATGCCCGATGCGATGGAGCGACCGGCACCGGCCGACGACCCGTCTATCACCCGCACCTATCTCGAGATTGACGGCAAGCGTGTTTCGGTTGGCCTGCCCAGCATTCTGCTCTCCAGCCTCGGCAGCGTCAGCGGTGGCAATGCATCCGCTTCCGGTGCTGCGGTCGAGAAAAAGGAAGGCGAAATTACCGCCCCCGTTTCCGGCACCCTGCAATCTTTCAAGGTGAAGGACGGAGACACGGTTTCCGAAGGTGATCTTCTGGCGGTCATGGAAGCCATGAAAATGGAGACGCAGATTGTCGCCACCAGGGCCGGCAAGGTCCGCCTGATCGTCAAGGAAGGCGATTATCTGCAGGCGGGAGCAACCCTTATCGATATAGCCGGCTAATATACAGCCGGCGCGCCAGCCTCACAATCGCAGATCGCGCGGCACCGGCGGCGGAACCCTTTCGCCGCCGGGCCGTTTATGGCGCGACCTGCTAACCATCGTGAGGGAAATATGGCCGGACGCACCTTGCTTCAATTCTTCCATTGGTATTATCCGGACGGAGGGAAATTATGGAGCGAGGTGGCCGAAAAGGCCGAAAGCCTTGCCAAAATGGGCATCACCGACGTCTGGCTGCCGCCGGCCTACAAGGGCGCCGCCGGCGGTTATTCGGTGGGATACGACACTTACGACCTTTTTGATCTCGGCGAATTCGACCAAAAGGGCACCGTCGCCACCAAATATGGTGATCGCGCCGCGCTCGAACATGCGGGCAAGACGCTGAAAGACAATGGCATCCGCGTCATCCATGACGTGGTTCTCAATCACAAGATGGGTGCCGACGAGAAGGAAAAGGTGCGGGTTCGCCGCGTCAATCCAGACGATCGCACCGATATCGACGATGAGGATTTCCCGGCGCTCGCCTATACGCGCTTCACCTTTCCCGGTCGCAACGGCAAACATTCCAAATTCATCTGGGACCTCAAGTGTTTCAGCGGCGTCGACCACATCGAAGAGCCGACCGAAGACGGCATATTCCGCCTCGTCAATGAATATGGCGATGGTGAATGGAATGAGGAAGTCGATCAGGAAAACGGCAATTTCGATTATCTGATGGGTGCCGATGTCGAGTTCAGAAACCGGGCGGTTTACGAGGAACTCAAATATTGGGGCCGCTGGCTCTCCGAGCAGGTGCAGGTGGACGGCTTCCGCCTGGATGCTGCCAAACATATTCCGGCATGGTTCTTCCGCGATTGGGTGGGCCATATGCGTGAGACCGTCGATCCCGATCTTTTCGTCGTGGCGGAATATTGGCACCCCGATCTGGAAGCGCTGAAAAGTTATCTCGAGCTGGTCGACAAGCAGTTGATGCTCTTTGACGTCGCGCTCCACCACAGTTTCCATGACGCCTCAAAACAGGGCGGCGATTTCGACATGCGCAGCATCTTCGACGGCTCGCTTGTATCGGCCGTTCCGGACCATGCCGTCACGCTGGTCGACAATCATGACACGCAGCCGCTGCAATCGCTGGAAGCGCCGGTCGAGCCATGGTTCAAACCTCTTGCCTACGCGATCATCCTGCTGCGCGAAGAGGGCGTTCCCTGCGTCTTTTATCCCGATCTGTTCGGCACGAGCTACACCGACACCGGCAATGACGGCAACGAGTATAAGATCGATATACCCGCCATCGAATGCCTGCCAAAGCTCATCGAGGCCCGCAGCCACTTTGCCAACGGTCCCCAGACGGATATTTTTGACGATGCGAGCTGCATCGCCTTTATCCGCCACGGCACTGCCGATGCGCCGGGCTGCGTGGTGGTGATGTCGAATGGCGAACCGGGTGAAAAACAGGCTGACCTCGGCCCCGAGCGTGCGGGATCGGTCTGGCGCGATTTTCTCGGTCACCGCGAGGAACACATCACCCTCGATGAGAGCGGCAAAGGCACCTTCCCGACAAATGGCGGCAGCGTCAGCGTCTGGGTTCCCGCCGATTCCGAATAAGGGGCGGCTCAGCCGCTTATTCAGCGGAGACGAGACGGCGCGGGCCAGCGCCGTCATCGGCCAGAACATCATTCGGATTACGCAGCGGACAATCATCCAGCGACAGGCAACCGCAACCGATGCAGCCGGTCAACTGATCCCTTAGCATGACCAGATTGTTGATACGCGTCTGGAGCATTTCCCGCCAGGACTGGGAGAACCTGCGCCAGTCCGCCGTCGTCGCCACGCGGTCCTGCGGCAGATCAGCCATCGCCTCCCTGATGATGCTGAGCTGGATGCCGGCGCGTTGCGCGATGCGGATGATGGCGATGCGCCGCAGGACGGCGCGATGATAACGACGCTGGTTGCCGGCGGTGCGCCAGCCTTCGATAAGCCCCTTCGCCTCGTAAAAATGGATGGTGGAAACAGCAATACCGCTGCGGCGCGCAACATCGCCCACCGACAGGCTGTGTTTGAAGATGGTATTTTCCATTCTGGCTCCTGCTTCCGGAACGATTTCCGCTCGGAAAATGCGGAAAAGCGTCGAAGAGCAGCCGGTATAATTCCTCAACTATAGTTGAGGTCAATAGGCGAATGGGCAAAAAAAGAGGCGCCCGGCGGGCGCCCCTGAAATTCCGCTACTAAGGGGCCCAGTCACTAAGGCTCAGTCACTAAGGCTCAGTCAGAATTTTGCCGTCATGCTGATCCAGAAACGACGGCCTTCCATGACCGTGTTGAAATCATCGGTGCCGACGTCCTTGTCGAAGACATTATAGACGGCGGCATTGAGGTCGACATTCTCGGCAACCGCATATTTCGCGCCGATATCCAGCGTGATGTAGGCATCGTATTTACGGCCGGACTGGCCGTTGATCGTCACCGGCGTGCCGTTGGCGCCGATACGCGGGCCGGCATTAATTTCCGATCCGTGGTAATTCAGTGAAACCCAGGCTTCCAGCCCATCGATCGGGGTTACCCAGTCGCCGCGCAGATTGGCCATATGTTCGGGCGTCCGCGCCAGCGGAAAACCTTCATAATCGCCGGTCTTCTGTTCTGAATGTGTGTAGGTGTAATTACCGCGCAGCGTCAGTTCCGACGTCGCATACCAGGTTCCCGTCAGCTCCACGCCCTGAATGATCGCATCATCGATGTTGTAGTTGTACCAGAGACGATAGTTACGGTCCTCGCTCCAGCGGGCCGGCGTTCCATCCGGATTGAGCACCAGCGCATTGGAAATCTTGTCCTTGAAATCGGTGTAGAAATAGGTGGCGCCGAGGGCAATGTCGCCATTGTCCCAGAGGGCAGCTATTTCGTAACTCGTGCTTTTTTCCGCTTCCAGATTGGGATCACCGATGATCACGCCGCAGGTGCCGCTCGGGCCATAGCTGCAACCGCCGCCACCGGTAGTATAGGCGTAACCCGGCGCGATCTGGCGGATTTCCGGGGCACGGAAACCGGTGGAAACACCACCCTTGATGGTCAGCTCTTCGGTGGCGCTCCAGACGCCATAAAGCCGCGGGCTGAAATGATTGCCGTATTTCTCGTGATTATCGAGACGAAGGCCGCCCGTCAGCGCAAAATTATCGACGATGCGCCATTCATCTTCGAGGAAAAGCGCCCACTGCGTTGCGGAGAAGGTTTCGTCGCGGTCGGTGCGGCGGCCCGGATTCTGGTCGGTCAGCCGCGCCTCGAAATATTGCCCGCCGGTCACCAGCGTGTGGTTGCCGAATAGTTCGAACGGCGTGGTGAACTTGCCGTCGAGAACGGTGTTACGGATTTCCGGTGAGCGCGGATTTTCGGTTACCCTGCCGGTACGGGTGTTTCTGGTGAAATTTGTACGCTCGGCCCATTCCTGCTGGAACGAGAATTCGGACGTGGTCGGTCCCCAGCGGCCAGTATGCGAAAGCGACCAGTGATCCCGGGTATTGGTGTTGTAGGTGCCATTGGCATCCGTCGCAGCCAGCGTATCGCCGGGTTCAGCGTCGCGGCGCAGGCGGGTCTTGCCGCCTTCCAGATAGATGTCGTGATCTTCATTCGGCGTAAATGTCAGGCGGCCGTTGAAATCATATTCCTTGGCGCCCGTGGTGCCGTTCAGAATACGGTCTTCGCCGCGCGTAAAACCCCTGCCCCAGAGCTGCAGACCAAGCTGATCCTTCAGGATCGGCCCGTTGGCATACCAGGAGACCTGACCGCTGTTGCCGAACTTGGAATGCTGCTGGACCGTGCCCTCGGTGGTGACGGAACCGGACCAGACATCACCGACCTTGCGGGTGATGATGTTGATGACGCCGCCCATGGCATCCGAACCATAAAGCGAGGACATTGGACCGCGCACCACTTCGATGCGTTCGATTGCCGAGACCGGCGGCACGAAACTCTGTTCGAAACCGGAATTGCCATTGGTGCGTGCATCGCGCGTGCTCTGCCTTTTGCCGTCAACGAGGATCAGCGTGTAAGCGCCGGGCAGGCCACGAATAAAAACATCCTTTTCATTGGCGATGCCGGTGACGGACACACCCTGCACTTCCCGCAGGGCATCAGTCAGATCGCGATAAGACCCCTTTTCCAGATCCTCGCGCGTAACAACCGTGATGCTGGCAGGTGCGTCCTTCACATTCTGCTCGAAGCCGGATGCGGTGACAACGATCTGCTGAAGAACCGTGTTTCCCTCGGAGGCCTGCTGCGCGAAAGCCGGCACGGCAAAACCCAACGCCGTTCCCGCCATTGCTGCCGAAACGCCGGCCTTTATTATTGTCGCAGTCCTGTTCTGGCCGCGGTACTTCAATTCCATGTTACGCCCCCGCATTTAACTTGAGAATTAAGTACCACTTATTTAGGAGGGGGAGCGGGCGCAACGCGTTTGTTTTCGAACAGTTCTAAATTCCAGAAATTGCAAAGAGGGCTCCCCGGATGCTTCGGCGGAGTAAAAAAACCCAAGATGACAACCGGCAAGAGAAAAGCAGAACCAGTCTCAACGGCAAAGCCCGACAGGCTTGGACAGCTGAAATTACTTGTCGCTTTCGATGCGTTGTTGCGGGAAGGCAGCGTCAGCCGGGCTGCGGCCGGCATGGGACTGCCGACCTCGTCCATGAGCCGGATATTGCAGCAGCTCAGGGAAAAATATGGCGACCAGCTTTTCCTGCGCACCGGCCAAGGCCTGCGCCCCACCCCCTTTGCTGAAAACATGCGGCTGCGCATTCGCTCGCTGGCGGCGGAAGCCGAAAATCTGATGGATTATTCGCAGCAGAAACCGGAAGGACCAGCCGCCCCGGATAAAAGCGGTTGGGAACAACCGCTGCTGATGAAAGCGCCACCGCTTTCGCTTCGTCCCAGCGTTGTTCTGGAAGGCCAGCCGACACCGGAACACATTGCCGACCGTCTCGCCCGCATCGGCCACAATGCCGATCCGCGGCACCGGCTCGCAAAATATATCGCAACCTCGGCAATGGGCATCGGCAACAGCCGTCCGCTCGCCCAGGGGGAGGCGATGGATGCGCTGTCGATCATTCTTGAGGGCGAAGCCGACCCCATACAGGTCGGCGCGCTGCTCGCCACCATGCATTATCGCGGCGTGACCGCGGCGGAACTTGCGGGTTTCATCGAAGCCATGTGGCAGCATATCGAGAGAGACCGGCAGCGCCCCGCATCCGTCGATCTCGATTGGCCGGCCTATATGTCGCCAAAACATCGCGATGCGCCGTGGTTCCTGCATTCCGCCCGTCTGGTTTCGATGGCGGGCCATAGTGTCCTGTTGCACGGCCATGTCGGTGAGGGAGACAATGGCGGCAAGCTGGAACTCGCCGCACGGGCCTGCGGCATTCCCCTTTGCCATTCTCTTTCCGAGGCGATGGAGGCCACATCCTCGCAGCGCATCGCCTATCTGCCAATCGGCGGCTTATCTCCGCAATTCCAGAGCTTGCTTGGCTTGCATGGCATTCTGGAAATGCGCCTGCCGCTCAACACGGTCGTCCATCTTCTCAATCCGCTTCGCGCCAAAAGCACCATGATCGGCGTGGCCCGCCCCTCCTATCAGGAACTCCACCGCGATACCGCGCGGCTGCTTTCGGTGGAGAACCTCGCCATTCTCGGCAATACCCGGGATTTTGCGCAATTCACACCGTTCCGCACCACCCGGATTTTCGGCCTTTCAAAAGGCAGGGATGTCGAATGGCTCATTCCCGCCCGCGAAACCCCGCCTGCCGAAATGCCGACCATGTTCACCACCTTCGAATATTGGCGCGCCGTCTGGACAGGTGCGGCCAGGGACGAGCGGGCGGAAACCATCATCATTTCCACGGCCGCCATCGCGCTGATGCTGGTCAACGATATGGCCCTGTCCTTCGAGGAGGCTTATGCCCGTAGCCTGCAGCTCTGGAATGACAGGGCGCGCAATCTGGCCCACGCCTGATCTGATCAGGCATTGGCCACCGCTCTTTTCAGCGCCAGATATTCCCATAGGGCAACGGCGAGCAGAATTCCCGTGCTGGCCAGTTGCAGCACGAAGAGCGGGATGCCCGGCACCGGCAAAAGCAGGCACAGCGCCGCAACGCCGGCGAAATGCGAAACGGGTCGCTGATAGGCGGCGGCGATCTTGACGCCAATATTGCCGGCCAGAAACAGAACCGGGCCGCCGAGAATAGCGATAGCCTCCCGCATGGTTGCGCCCTCGCGGGAATGAGAAAGGCTGAAATCCTCTCCCACTGCCGTCAGGATGATGCCGGCGACGATGGGCAGATGCCCATAGTTGAAAAGATTCTGCGCGATCTTCGTTTTTTCTTCGGCATTCTCGGCCTTTCGGGAAGCCTCTTCCTGCCCGTGGTGAAAATATATCCACCACATCACCACGGTGCTAACGAAGGCCGAGCAGAAGACAAGAAAGGTCAAAGCCGAATTCATATATTCGGTCGCCGTGCGGCCCGTGGTGAGGATTGTTTCCCCCAGGCAGATGATGACAAAGAGTGCGCAGCGCTCCGCCAGATGTTCGCCGGAAACATGAAGCCTGTCCTCGTCGCTCGAGGCCACGCCCGGCACGACGTAACGGCAGGCGGGCCCGGCATATTCGATGGCAAGGGCGATGCCCCAGAGCAGAATACGGTCGGCCAGATCGACCAGACCGCCAGCCAGCCAGAACAGGCTTGATAGGGTTAGCCAGATCGTCACTCGCACCAATACCAGAAAGGACTGCCGATCTTCACCCTTGAAGGCGTAGAGCGCAAAAAGACTCCTGCCCACCTGCATGGCGCTGTAGATCAGCGCAAAGACGAGACCCTGTTCCGCAAAGGCCTTCGGCAAGGCAATGGCCAGCAGAACCCCGCCGAACATCAGGACGAACAAAAGCAGCCGGACCGGCTCCTTTTCCGTATTCAGGAGATTGGTGATCCAGGTGGTGTGTATCCATAACCACCACAGCGACAGGATCAGGATGCCGGCCTCAAGCGCCGCTGTCGGCCCAAAATCCTTGGCAAGTGCGTGGGAAAGCTGGATGAGCGCAAAGACAAAAACGAGATCGAAGAATAGTTCCGGAAAGCTCGCCTTTTCGGCATCCTCCCCCTCCCGCCTTATCCAGCTGTCGGCCTCCGGTTTGCCTCTGGACGTCTTGTTTCCGGTGTTCATTCCGCCCCAACCATCTGATACCGGTCGGTGAGAACCATTTCCTCACCACCATCCCTCATCGTTGCGACAACGCTTCTTCGCTTGCTGGTGAGAAGGGCTGCACCCCTCGTCCCGGAAATTCGAGCGCCCGCGCACTGTCGGGATAAAAACGCGGTCCCACCAGACGGATTTTCTTTCCCGAAACATCGGTGATGTAGTTCGGGGCAGTGACTGGGGCAACGATCTGGCTGCTCGGAGTTTTCGACGCTTCGAGCGTGCTGATCTCAATTGGCTGGGCCTTTACCGGCATAGCGGTCGCAAGGGCGAAAGCAGGGACGAGAAGAGATGATCTGAGACGCATGGGCAAATATCCGGGCACATTTATTTGCGCGTAAACAGCCTGCCGCTGCTTTGGTTCCGCCGCCTCTCAGCCGTCTCCCTCAAGATAGGATCTGTATTGGACATAGTCAGCGCTCGGCCGGCCGTCGATGATTTCCGGTGGCCGACCCTCACCACCCGGCAGATGGCCAGTCTTTTCAAGCTCAGCTTTCACGAGTTTTTCAATGGCCCCATGCCGTGGCAAAGCGTGGTCCGCCATGTAAAGAGCAATAGCCAGTTCGACATCATCCGGAAAAATCATCACCTCAGCAATCCTTCGAAACAGTCGAGGCAAACGCGAAACCTTGCAGAAGGTTCAACCAGCCCGCTGGGACGATGAATAGATTGCCTTCCTATTGAAGGGCTGTTTTCCGACGATCAAATCATGTTGCAGATGGCGCCGGATCCGCGTTGAACCGGCTTCATATACGAATTTCAGATGGCTGTTTAAGACGCACACTGCTTTTTTCAGCCGTTGACGGCTCAATTGCTGGAAAAACAACGCAGACTCAAGCGATTGAAACCAATCACTGAAAAACGTAAACGAAAGCTAATTGGCACTTAACTTTCATTACTTTGCATTAACCATAGGAAGCCCGCTTGACGCTAGATATTAGCCGCCTTAAGCGAATCTCGCGGTAATTGCTGAAGCAGCGTTAATGTACCGTCGGACCGGTTTTTCCGCAAGCTAACCCGCCATGCCCACCTCCATCTTGTCTTGACGCCCACGCAGCTGCGCCAGAAGCATTGTCTGCATATCGAAACAACCTTCCTGGGCCTTACGCGTCAGGTTGCGCAGATATCCGCCGAGCGAGCTTATCTGGTCCGCTTTCTGCAGCAGGCAGGCAAGGATGGCCGCTGTTCCCTGTCGTCCGAAGGTGGTGAGCGCTTCCTGATAGGCGGACTGGCTGACGTTGAACATGGTTTTGATCACGGAGGTCGCGACTTCGAGATCGCGCCAGCCGGTGATGGCTCCACCCGGTGCGTAGAGCGAAATGTCAGGGCAAGCCTTCAAAACCAAAACAATATCAGGAACAAAAAATTGCTTATGAAGAACAGCCTTTGGTGATGGCGGTACAGGTTTCGCACTGATGGGTGCCACATATGCCGGTTGGGCGATGGCGGTGCTGGCAGGCGCAAGGGTAACGGCCTCACGCAAATCCTGCCGTTCAGATATGGATTCGGATTCTGAATTCTTTATGAGGCGCTCATTTTGGCAGTCATTGCCGCCCGATTTTTCCGATTTTTCAATATTTTCCAGATAGTTGGTCACTTCTGCACGCAAAGAGGCCAGGAATCCGGCGATTTCCTTGAGTTCTGCGACCTTAGAATTGCGACCAAGAGAGTTTGCAATGGCATTGTATCGGGTCTGAAACCCGTCGAAGGTTTTGAGGTCACCATGTGCGGCAATCATTTCGCAAAGTTTCTGGATATCGCGGCGGCAAAGGCTGATGCTCTCTCGAAGGCGCTGAAGATCGAGCCTTTCGCTGATGATACGCTCGGCCAGTTCCTCGATTTCAGTTTTGCGGGCAAGAAGTGGAGCCAGTGAAAAGCCATAGGCTTCGCTGATCTCGCCTCCCCTATGTTTGCGGGCATAACGTTTTCCGTTCGGGCTATCCTTGCGAATGATGAGACCAGCCTCGACAAGCGCCGAAAGATGCCGGCGCAATGTCTGTTCGGCCATGCCATGCGCGCGCAGAGACAATTGCGTGTTTGATGGGAACACCACCAGACCGGCTTCGCTGGAAAGCTCATTCTTTGGATAAAAACTCAAAAGCGCGTTCAAAACCGCAAGGGAGCGATCGGTCACACCGAGCAAGGGCCGGGCTTCACAGACCGAACGATAAAGTTTCCATTTGTCGACGGCTTCGACCTTTCTGGTCTTCTGCGCGGCAAACTGAGTTGCGAGGATGCCAAACGACATCGCTCGTCGCCCAAAGGGCGTCGTTACACATGTGCTGTCCATGTCTTTCACCTTTCACAAGGCAAAAGAAAATCGCTCACCGAAAAATTCGATGCCAAGACTCTTGACTATGATTCGCGGAAATGAGATTCTTTGGTTGCTTAGATCAAAGAAAGGCTTCCGTGCGGCAACGTTCGGGGGCTTTTTTCTTTTGTGATGCGTCTCCTGTTAGTGGTTCGCGTTAAAACTCACTGCTTGGACCGGTATTCGGCAAACAGCGTTTGAAGATGTTCGAGAACGAATTCGGCAAACTCCGGCGCTTCATTCTTGTCGATAGAGATATCCAGCTTGCGGTCGCTCTCGACCACCTTTGCCAGTCGTCCCCCGGTTTCCGATGACCAGACGCCGGCTTTTTTGGCCTGTGCCTTGGGCTTTAGAAAATCCAGCAGCGATTTGAACCGTTCTTCCGATGTCAGGGAAGCGACGGACGCATCCTTCACATAGGCGCGAGCCGCTTCCGTGACCTGAGAGGAGGAAAGCTGATCGGCAAGATCCATCCAGTTGCGACGGCCGACGCCTGGGGCCGGGCCGATGAGATCGACGAGATCCTCCGGAATGCGGCCGACAACCGACAGCATATTGGAGAGATCGCCCTTGTGCAGAGACATGGCGGCCATGATCGTGTCGCGCGGGAACCGCATCTGCAGTTTCTGGGCAAACCGCGCCTTCTCGATATAGGTGAGGTCGCGGCGCTCGTTGTTTTCCTGGCCCTGGGCGACAACCAGCTGCTCGTCGCTGAGGTCACGAACGACTGCCTTGACTGGAATACCAAGGTTCGACACGGCACGCAGACGACGATGGCCAAAAGCGACCTGATAACGGCCCTGAAAATCAGGATGCGGGCGCACCAGAATGGGAACCTGCTGGCCCTGTTCGCGAATAGCCTCGACAAGGCCCGCATCCGCTTCTTCGGAGGCTGGCATGCGATCCGGTATGAAGGATGGATCGATATCGGCAGGGTTCAGGGAAACGATCGTCAGACCTTCCGCGAGCTGCCTTTCGATCTCTTCCGCCCGCTTGGCGCGTTCTGATACTTCGCTGAGCGACTGGCCGATCATACCAACAGGGGAATTCAGAACGTCCGTCACAAGGTCCGGAGAGCCGAGGATGGGCCTGATACGCGGACGCGACCGCTCGGAGCCAGTCTCATTGCTGTCGGCGGCGGGAGTGCCAAGATTGGCGAAGATCTGTTTTCTGCTCATGCTGCCCTACCCCACGCTTTTTTAATCAGTCCTTCGATTTCAGCGTTTACGTTGTTCATGGCTTCCAGTGCACGGTCATAGGTGGACCGGGTGAACTGGGTTCTTTCCACTTCGAAAAGTGTCTGGTTGGTCAATCCGGCATCCGAAACCGCCGTGCTTTTCAGCATGGGATGGATGAGGACGTTTTCGCCGAAGATGGAGCGCAGGAAGGCGACCATCTGGTTCTGGGGCCCGTCGCTGGGTTCGAAGCGGGTGATCAGGTACCGCATCCAGTTGTAGTCCGAACGCGCGCCGGCCCTGCCAATTTCGGCGAGAAGATCACCGGTCATGGCAAGAAACTGGTTCATCGACATCACATCCAGCATTTGTGGGTGAACGGTAACGAGAACCGATGTGGCAGCCGTCAGCGCGGAAAGTGTCAAATAACCGAGCTGCGGCGGGCAATCGATGACGACGACATCGTAGAAATTCTGCGCCTGGGCGATGGCTTGACCGATGCGGGCGAAAAACAGCGTATCACCCGGGGCGCGGCGCATCAGCGCGCGCGGCGTATCATGTTCAAACTCCATCAGTTCCAGATTACCGGGAACGATATGGAGATTGGGAATATAGGTGCCGCGAACGATCTCGGCGATCGGCCGACGCTCGTCGTCGTAACGGATCGCACCATAGAGCGTTTCATTCGGTCCGACATCGATTTCAGGCTGGTGGCCGAAGAGGGCGGAGAGACTGGCCTGCGGATCGAGATCGATGGCGAGAACGCGGTAACCGCGCAGCGCCAGATATTGTGCCAGGTGCGCCGAGGTGGTGGTTTTCCCAGAGCCGCCCTTGAAGTTCATGACCGCGATGACCTGCAACTCTTCGCCTTCCCGGCGGTGCGGCAGATAACGGCGAGTGCCACGGGCGCCCTGATCCAGGAATTTCCTGATCTCGTCCATATCCTCGACCGAATAGGAACGACGGCCGGAAGCCTGGGCGGCATCAAGCTCCGGACGTTCGGCGGCGATCTGGCGAAGATAGGCCTCGCCAATGCCGATCAACCGCGCGGTTTCCGCAGGAGAAAAATGCCGCATGCTCTTTTCGGTGTGCGGGGAAAATGTATTTGCGTTATGAGCCTGCAATTGGGCTGACAACGCAGCCGAATGCTGTTGTATAAGACTCGTCAGGTCGGGCGCTCCTGCGGCACGTCTTAAATCGGCACTCTGTGTCATCGGTCTTCTTTCGCTCGAAATTGCAGTAGCGGTTTTTTTCGAAAAAGGCGGTTTTTTCCGCAACTGAGATATAAGCGCCGATTCTCTTTTTGGCGCAATAGGCTTTTTTCTCAGGTGCAGAACTCCCGCTAAAGCATTGTGGAAGAATCACATTTGCTTTTTGTGACGGTTTGACGGTTTGCCGCGGCTAACTCCTCTTTTATGAGCATATGGATGAGCGAAAATAGAACTACTTAGGGCCGGTCTCCGCTTCCTTTTTAAAGTTTGCCGCGGCTAACTTCGGGTTCGACTGGCTGCCGGCTCCAAGAATCATAAAGGCGGAAAGTGTGGGGTAGACATTGGCAGGCGTTTAATCTCTACTTGTTAACTAGGGTATTGTTCGGTTGGGCGCCCGCCGCCCGGCTGTCTTAGACTGTTGCAGGTTGGAGGAATGCATGTCCTATGATGTCGCTCTTGTCGGGTCGGGTTTCTCGGCCATCTGTACCGCCGCCCATCTTCTATCGTCCTTGCCGGCAGAGGCTTCGATTGCCATCGTCGGTGATGAATCGGATTTCGGGCGCGGCACCGCTTATCGCACGGAACTGCCCTATCACCGGCTGAATGTGCCGGCAGGAAGAATGAGTGTTTTTCCCGATCGGCCTAATGACTTCGTCGACTGGCTGACGGAGAACGGCATCACCAAAGACCCCTTGGCTTTCGCCTCGCGCGGTGACTATGGCCTTTATCTCCGAGACAGGCTGGCAAACTTGTTGAGAAGCAGGGAGCAACGGGCGAGGGTGGATTTCATCAGGGCCAAGGCTTCGGCCTGTCGGCCCGATGGTGCTGGTGGCTTTTCTTTTGTTCTGGAAAATGACGGGCAGCTGCATGCGAAGAATGTAATTTTATGTCTCGGCTTGGGCTCAGCAAGTTTGCCGGTGCAAACTGTCGCGAAAGATGAAGGTGAGACGCACCGTATCATCAGCCATTGCTGGCAGCCGGGATGGCTGTCCAAAGTGAAAGCCAGTGATCGCATCTGTATTCTGGGTTCGGGCCTGACGATGATCGATCAGGTCCTGACCCTGCGCGGGAAGGGGCATCTGGGGCCAATCCATGTCCTGTCCCGTCGCGGACTGGTGCCGCACCCACATATCAGCCCACCAACGCCTCCTGCGGATCCGAACCTGCCGGACGGTGCAATGGAAATCAGCGTAATATTGCAGACCCTGCGCGGGCTGGTGAGAGAAGGGACGCCGTGGCGCGCCGTGATGGATGGTTTGCGGCCAAAAACGCAGATGCTTTGGCAGAGCCTTACCCCTGCGCAGCGTAGTCGCTTTCTTCGACATGCTTTGCCATGGTGGAATATCCACCGGCACCGCATCGCGCCCGAGGTTTCCGATGCTTTCGCAAAACTGCTTTCGGACGGCGTTCTGGAAATCCATGCCGGCTATCTTCGTTCCATCGACGAACAGGAAGAGGGCATGGTGGTGCGTTATCGCCGCAGGCATACGCAGATACTGAAAGAGCTGCACGTCGATTGGGTCGTTAACTGCACGGGAATGGAGCGGGCAGGTATCGGCCATTCGCGGCTTCTCGAAACCATGCGTGATGATGGGGTCCTTTTGCTCGATTCCTTCGGATTGGGCGTCGAGGTGGATGAGCAGTCCCGTTTGTTGCGCAAGGATGGGGAAGGCTGGCCCGGTCTTTTCGCTGCCGGTGCGCTGACGGCGGGCCGCTTCTGGGAGATAACCGCTGTTCCGGATATTCGCGTGCAAGCGCAAAAGATTGCGCGGATCGTGACCGAAAGAGTCGCCTCAACAATTGATCGAATTTCCGCGCGGGGTTGAGTGGCTTAAGGGTCAGCGTAAACATATAGGCGCCGGCGGCGGCCGAATGTATCTCGCACCATGTTAGCCGCGGCAAACTTTTCGTGATTATGGATACTTGCAAGATATCGGTCATGAAATAGAGAGCGGCACGCGAAGAGATCAGGCAGGCTGCGCGCTGCCGTAGAAGGTAGCATTCGCTTGAAATGGAGCCCGCCTGCAGCAGGCAAACCATCGAATTTCATGACTGCAAATGAGAGCCCGGCGTCGGTGCAGGATAGCGTATGAGAACGCCCATTTGCTAAATAATTTACATCTCTTGTGGAAATACGTCGAAAAACCGGCTATAAAGTTCAATATATTGGATCTCTATGAAAATAATTTGCGAGGACGCGTGGAAAATCAAAAGCTGGTAAGATACGAGACGGCGGATAATCAGGCTGGTGGACAGCGTCGACCCTTCGCCAAAGCCGTGCGGGCCGGCGATTTCGTTTACGTCTCGGGCCAGGTGCCAACCGTCGACGGCGAGGTCGTAACCGGCGGTATCGTGGCGCAGACCGAGCAGGTCGTCGCGAATATCAGGGATGTTCTGGCGCTCGCCGACTGTACGCTGGCCGATGTGGTCAAGGTCAATGTCTGGCTGGACGATGCCCGGGATTTCTCGAGCTTCAACGCCGTTTTCCAGAAATATTTCATCGATCATCCGCCGGCGCGTTCGACCGTGCAATCACCGCTGATGGTGGATGCCAAAGTGGAAATGGACGTTATCGCTTATAAGCCACTGGCTTAAGCCCCTGATTTTTTGAACTCTGCGAGTAGATGATGAGCTATCCCTGGCCTGATGCGGGCACAGCCCTCAATGCGATTTCGACGCCCATGCCTGTCATTGATGAGGACAGGCTTGCCGCCAATATCCTCAGGGCACAATCCTATCTGGATGCGCACGGCAAAGCCTTCCGGCCGCATATCAAGACGCACAAGATACCTGCCATTGCCAAACAGCAGCTTCAGGCAGGTGCGATCGGCATCAACTGCCAGAAGGTCAGCGAGGCGGAGGTTTTCGCGGATGCCGGTTTCGAGGACATCCTGATCACCTACAATATTCTCGGTGCGGCAAAGCTTTCGCGGTTAAAGGCGCTAAATGCACGCATCGGCAGGCTGAGCGTCGTGGCCGATAGCGCCGTGACGATTGCCGGCCTTGCCGATACATTTGATGCGGCAAGGCCGCTCGCCGTTCTGGTTGAGTGCGACACGGGCGGTAAGCGCTGCGGTGTGCAGACGCCGGAAGCGGCCTTGGCGCTTGCGGAACAGATCGTCGCGGCATCGGGCCTCATATTCAGGGGCATTTTGACCTATCCGGCACCGGGTGGCGCCGAGACGGTGGAGAAGTTCATTCGCGAGACCATGGCGTTACTCGAGACAAAGAGCATAGATTGCCCGGTACGATCCAGCGGTGGCTCGCCGGATTTCTATTCCGCCCATCTTGTAGCCTCCGCCACCGAACATCGGGCCGGCACCTATGTCTATAATGACCGTTCGATGCTGCGTGCAGGGCATTGCAGCGCTGGCGATCTCGCCATGCATGTTCTGGCGACCGTCGTCTCAAAACCGACGGCCGACCGGGCCGTGCTGGATAGCGGCTCCAAGGCCCTGACCTCGGATCTTCTGGGTTTCAATGATTATGGGCTGCTCGAGGGTTACGAGGGCGCAAAAATTATCTCGCTTTCGGAAGAACATGCGGTTGTTGATTTGTCCGGCTGCACCGGGGCCACGCCCGAAATCGGTGATGTGGTCCAGGTCGTACCGAACCACACCTGCGTCGTCAGCAATCTTTTCGACCGCATGGTGTTCCATCGAGACGGCGTTGTAACCCGGGTAGAGCAGGTGGCGGCAAGGGGAACAGTCTGGTAAAATTACCCGGCTAATTAAATTATGAATCGGAACCTGCGCGAATGCGGATACCGACAACGAGAATCGAAAGACATGCGCATCTTCACGGCGTCGCTCGCCACCGAAACCAATACGTTTTCGCCCGTTCCAACAGATATGGATGCATTTCGCGCCGCTTTTTATGCCGGCCCGGGCGAGCATCCGGAAACGCCGACGCTCTGCTCGTCGCCGGTGCCTATCCTGCGCCACCGTGGCAAGGCGGAAGGGTTTACGGTGATCGAAGGGACATCCTGCTGGGCGGAACCGGCGGGCCTCATCCAGCGCCAGACCTATGAAACGCTGCGGGATACCATTCTTGCCGAGCTTGCTTCTGCCCTGCCGGTGGATGCGGTGGTGTTTGGCCTGCACGGCGCCATGGTGGCGCAGGGTTATGACGACCCGGAAGGGGATTTCCTGTCGCGTGTCCGGGCTCTGGTCGGGCCGGATGTGCTGGTCGCGGCGGAATTTGATCCCCATAGTCATCTGACGGCGCTTCGGGTCAAGAAGCTCGATATCATGGCGACGTTTCTGGAATTTCCGCATACGGATTTCGAAGAGCGCGGCGAGCATGTCGTGGACATGGCGCTGCGCACGCTTCGCGGCGAGGTCAACCCGGTCATCTCCACTTTCGATTGCCGCATGATTACCATATATCCGACCAGTCGTGAGCCGATGCGTTCTTATGTCGACCGATTGAAGGCGATGGAGGGCAAGGACGGCATCCTGTCGATTTCCGTCATTCACGGTTTCATGGCTGGCGACGTGCCGGATATGGGAACGCGGATCGTCGTCGTCACCGACAATGACAAGGCGAAGGGCGATGCGCTGGCCGAAAAACTCGGCCACGAGCTTTATGCCATACGCAAGCTGACCGCGATGCCGATGCTGGATACGGAATCGGGTCTCGACCTTGTTCTCACCATTAGCAGCAACAATCCGGGAAAGCCGGTCGTTGTATCAGATATATGGGATAATCCCGGCGGCGGTGTCGCCGGCGACGCCACTCATATTTTACGGCGCATGGTGGCGCGCGGTATGGACAATTTTGCCGTCGCGACGATCTGGGATCCGATTGCGGTGTCTTTCTGTCACGCCGCGGGCGAGGGCGCTGAGATCGATCTGCGCATCGGCGGCAAGTCCAGCCCGGAAGGTGGGGAGCCGCTCGATTTTCGCATCAAGGTGATGCGCACGGCCGAGGCCGGCTGGCAGAGTTTCCGCAATAGCAGGGTGACACTGGGTCGAGCCGCGGTCGTCCGGCCGCTCGGCACTGACATCGATATCATCCTCATTACCAGCCGGACGCAGACTTATGAGCCGGATATCTTTTCCAATCTCGGCATCGATTTTGCGAAAAAAGATGTGCTGCTGGTCAAATCGACCAACCACTTCCATGCGGGTTTTGCGCCGGTCGCCTCCGAGATCGTTTATATCGCGGCTCCGACGTCCTATCCCACCGATCCCGCTAAAACGCCCTATCGCAAGGCGAGCCTTGAACTCTGGCCCCGGGTGGCCGATCCGCTGGGTCTGGATTGAGAAGAGGCGGGCTTAGACCTGATCGAACGTCACGACAAAGAAACGACCATCTTTTTCAATGGCCTGCGCGGTAAAACCGGCACCGCGCTCAAGCAGGAGGCTGTCGCGTCGCTGTAAATGCATGATTTCGCCGCCCGATGAGACAGTGACAGGGTCTGTTGCAAAAATGATCGTCATCGTTGACGCCGCTGAACGAACAGTGAGTGCGCCGCGATGTCTCTCGACGCGATGCGCGTAGTGTCCGCGACGGGACATGACATTGAGATCAACGATGGGACCACCCGTTAAAACGGCGTTGACCGGAACATCGGCAGCGAAGGGCAGGGGATCGCTATCCATCGCCAACACCACCGGTTCGCGTTCGTCGATACTGAGGCTCATACCGGCCCCTTCCAGGATGCAGAGGGTGCGGTCAATTCCGGGAAATATGGAAAAGGGGCCGTCCTGCGCTACGTCAGCCATGCTCATGCGCCAGTCGAAATCCGCCATCGAGGCGTTTGCGGGATGGACGATGATCTCAGTCGTTATGCCGCCGCCATTTTTCCAGGGCATTGATGTGTAGGTGCTCTTCTGTAGGTATCTCATTTTTTCATTCCCTGGGCATCTGGCTGATTAGGATGGCGCTACTTGCCACCGTCGTCGGCGATACGATGTTCGAGCTCTTTTTGTGCAGCGCGGAGATCAGCTCTTTTCCCGGCAAGTTTCTCGATCGCTTCGACAACCAGATCACGCGCAATATAGTCCGACTTGTGTCCAAGATTCTTCACAACGATCAAGGTCGACCTGTGGATATCGCGTGCAAGCTGGAGAGAATGAATCTCTGGCGATACAACAGTGTCCGTGTCGCCGGTTATAATGACGGTCGGCGCTTTGATTTTGGAGTAATTCGGCGCGGTGCTCCGCGCCCATGCGTTCAGCGCGGCGACTTCCCGCGCGTTATGGCGAAAAGCCTGCGGTCTCAAAGCCGCCCATGCGCGCGTTGTTTCCACATAGCCAGGGGGACGATTATTGGGTGCAAAAACCCCATGCGTCGCCTGATCAAGCGCAAGAAGACCTAAGGGGGGCGCGACGAAGGTCGAAAAAAGCGGGCCGGTCACCGGGGCGCTTGCTGCCGTATAGTACCAGGCAATGCCTCCCGGCCACGGGTAAACCGCAGGAGAGAGAAACACCAGGCCCGACACCATCTCCGGGTGGCGAAGCGCAAATGCTGCGGCGATGGCGCCGCCAAAGGAGTGGCCGACGATGATGGCCTTGCGGACGCCGCGCTTTTTCATCAACTGAGCCACGGCATCGGCCTGCCCATCTGGCAGTATGTTGTCCTTGCCGCCAATGTCGGAGCCGCCATGGCCCGGCCTGTCGATGAATAGCAGTCTTGCCCGGCCGCGGAGTTTGTCCTCAAAGGAAAACAGCGGGTCATAAAGACTTGCGCTCGCGCCATGCAGGAAAACGATCGGCGGCAGGTCTGCTTGTTTTTGTGGTTCGAGCAACAGGCTGTTGAGCTTGTATCCGCCGACATCGATTCTCACCGGCATGGCGTTTTGGTCTTGGACGGCTACAGGGACGGTCAAAGAAAAAGCGGGAGAAATTGCACCGATCAAAAAGCTGAGGGCAAGTGAAATACGCCGTGGTGCCATGCTGTCGTCCACACTCCATCAAAGCTTGCCGTGTTATTATCGGCGCGAGAATGATCCGTATGCCTGATCAACAGCTAACAACGAGAAAATCGAGCCGGAAGTTTCAGATGAAGGAGCGGCTTGGATAATGACGTCCGCCTCTGCTGCGGAAAGGGTGGAAAGCCGCGCGGCGACGGACCGCGCGGCACGATAATCAATTGCCGAGGATGCCGGGCAGGCGCAGGCCCTGCTCTTTGGCGCATTCAACAGCGATGTCGTAACCAGCATCGGCGTGGCGCATGACGCCGGTTGCCGGGTCATTCCACAGCACCCGTTCCAGCCGGCGAGCGGCATCTTCGGTGCCGTCGGCGCAGATGACCATGCCGGAATGCTGCGAGAAGCCCATGCCGACGCCGCCGCCGTGATGCAGGGAAACCCAGGTGGCCCCGGATGCGGTGTTGAGCAGCGCGTTGAGGAGCGGCCAGTCGGAAACGGCATCCGAGCCGTCCTTCATGGCCTCGGTCTCGCGGTTCGGCGAGGCGACGGAGCCGCTGTCGAGATGGTCGCGGCCGATGACAACAGGCGCCTTCAGTTCACCGTTTCTGACCATTTCATTGAAGGCCAACCCGAGGCGATGGCGGTCACCAAGCCCGACCCAGCAAATACGTGCCGGCAAGCCCTGAAACGCGATGCGCTCGCGCGCCATGTCCAGCCAGTTATGCAGATGCTTGTTGTCAGGCAGCAGTTCCTTCACCTTGGCGTCGGTCTTGTAGATGTCTTCCGGATCACCTGACAGTGCCGCCCAGCGGAACGGGCCGATGCCGCGGCAAAAAAGCGGGCGGATATAGGCCGGCACGAAGCCCGGGAATGCGAAGGCGTTTTCCAGTCCCTCATCCTTGGCGACCTGGCGGATGTTATTGCCGTAGTCAAGCGTCGGAACGCCGGCGTTCCAGAAATCGACCATGGCCTGCACATGCACTTTCATCGACGCACGGGCGGCGGCGGCAACGGCCTTGGGGTCGCTTTCCTGCTTCGCGCGCCATTCGGCAACGGTCCATCCGGCCGGCAGATAACCATGGATCGGATCGTGCGCCGAGGTCTGGTCGGTGACGATATCGGGTCGGACGCCGCGACGGAAGAGTTCCGGAAATATCTCGGCCGCATTGCCGATCAGGCCGACGGACTTCGCCTCGCCCGCCTTGGTCCATTGGTCGATCAGGGCGAGAGCTTCATCCAGCGTATGCGCCTTCGCATCAACATAACGGGTGCGCAGGCGGAAATCGACGCGGGTTTCATCGCATTCGACGGCGAGGCAGCAGGCGCCCGCCATGACAGCGGCCAGCGGCTGCGCGCCGCCCATGCCGCCAAGACCGCCGGTGAGGATCCATTTGCCCTTCAGGTTGCCGTCATAGTGCTGGCGGCCGGCCTCGACAAAGGTTTCATAGGTGCCCTGCACGATGCCCTGCGTGCCAATGTAAATCCACGAACCGGCCGTCATCTGGCCGTACATCGCAAGGCCCTTCTTATCCAGCTCGTTGAAATGATCCCAGGTCGCCCAGTGCGGCACGAGGTTGGAATTGGCGATCAGCACACGCGGCGCATCCTTGTGGGTGCGGAAGACGCCGACCGGCTTGCCGGACTGCACGATGAGGGTTTCATCCTCGTTCAGGTCCTTCAGCGTCGCGACGATCCGGTCGAAATCGTCCCAGGTGCGCGCGGCGCGGCCAATGCCGCCATAAACCACCAGTTCGTGCGGCCGTTCGGCGACATCAGGATCGAGATTGTTCATTAGCATGCGCAACGGCGCTTCCGTCATCCAGCTTTTGGCATTGAGTTCAGTGCCCTGCGGTGCGCGGACGTCGCGAATATTGTGGCGCGGATTGTTCATGTGCTTTCCCCTTATCATTTCGTGTCGAGCGCAAATTTTTCCATGCGCGTGAGAATGGTCTTGAGATGGGTGCGAAGCCGTTCGGCTTTGCCTGTGTCATAGGCAAAAGGCGGGTGCTCGTTTTGAAGATGGGTGGACTGCGCCAGCTCCATCTGAATGGCATGCACGCCGGTCTGCGGTTTTCCGTAATGGCGCGTCGTCCAGCCGCCTTTAAAGCGGCCGTTCAGAATGCTGTCATAGCCCTGCGCCGCGGCGGTCACCTCGACGGCGATTTTCTCGATGGCCGGATCGCAGGTCTTGCCCATATCCGTGCCGATGTTGAAATCCGGCAGCTTTCCCTCGAACAGGAAGGGGATATGCGAGCGGATCGAATGGCAATCATAGAGAATGGCGATGCCATGGATGGATTTCACCCGTTCGATTTCCGCCGCAAGGGCTGCGTGATAGGGCGCGTGGAAGGTCTCCAGTCGATGGGCGATGTCGGCTTCGTTCGGTTCCGCTCCCGTTTTCCAGATGGGCTTTCCGTCGAAATCCGTTTCCGGGACAAGGCCGGTCGTGTTCTGTCCCGGATAAAGGCTGACGCCTGCCGGATCGCGGTTTGCATCGATCACGTAGCGGTGGAATGTTGCCCGCACGGTTGTCGCGTTTTCGAGAAGCCCGGCATAAAGCGTATGGATATGCCAATCGGTATCGGCGAAAATCCTCCCGTTGTCATCGAGGCGATCCCATATCGCGGGCGGAACCTCGGTTCCGGTATGCGGAAAAGCCAGAATGACCGGCGATGTGCCCTGGTGAAGCATGAAGGGCGTGTTCATCGATCGCGCCTCTCTACCGTGGGGTAGCCCCAAGGCAGTGACGGAGTTAGAGGAGGAAAATATGCCCATCATCTCAAGCCTCCAGCTTCGGCAGAATGCCGCCCGAAATCGTCGAGACCAGCGCGCCGGAGGCAATCAGCTCCGCCGCAGCCTTCAAATCCGGCGCCATATAGCGGTCCTCTTCCAGCGAAGGGACTACAACACGCAGCACAGCAATCACCTTTTGCAATTCAGGACTGGTTTTCAGCGGTCCGCGCAGTTCCACACCCTGAACGGCCGAGAGCGCCTCGATCCCAAGGATGGCAAAGAGATTGTCGGTCATCGGCAACAGGCGGCGCGCGCCATGGCAGGCCATGGAGACATGGTCTTCCTGATTGGCCGAGGTCGGCGTCGAATCGACGGAGGCCGGATGCGCCATTTGCTTGTTCTCGCTCATCAGCGCGGCGGAGGTGACTTCGGCGATCATCAGGCCGGAGTTCAGGCCCGGTTTTTTCGAAAGGAAAGCCGGCAGGCCATAAGAAAGCGCCGGATCGACCAGCAGCGCTACACGCCGCTGGGCGATCGCGCCGATCTCACAAATGGCAAGCGCCGTCTGATCGGCGGCGAAGGCGACCGGCTCGGCATGGAAATTGCCGCCGGAAACGACGGAATTATCCGAGAGCACCAAGGGATTGTCGGTCACCGCGTTGGCTTCGATTTCCAGCGTGCGCGCCACCTGGCGCAGAAGATCGAGGCAGGCGCCGTCGACCTGCGGCTGGCAGCGAATGCAATAGGGATCCTGCACGCGCTCGTCGCCCTCGATATGGCTGACGCGGATTTCCGAACCTTCCAGCAGGTTACGAAGCGCCGCTCCCGCATCGATCTGGCCCTTGTGGCCGCGCAGGCTGTGAATATCGGGATGGAAGGGCGCGGATGAGCCCATGGCGGCGTCCGTCGAAAGTGCACCGGTAATGAGCGCCGCCTGTGCGGCACGATGGGCGCGGAACAGCCCGGCCAGCGCCAGAGCTGTCGAAGTCTGCGTGCCATTGATCAGCGCCAACCCCTCTTTCGCCGCAAGCACCACCGGCGTCAGCCCGGCTTTGGCGAGCGCCTCGCCGGCGGGCAGCGGCGCACCCTCATAAAAGGCCTCGCCTTCCCCCATCATGACGGCGGCCATATGGGCGAGCGGCGCGAGATCACCGGAAGCGCCGACCGAACCCTTTTCGGGAATGACGGGGATGACACCCTTTTCCAGCATGGCCTCGATCAGCCGAACCAGTTCCAGCCGCACGCCGGATGCGCCGCGGCCGAGCGAAACCAGCTTCAACGCCATGATCAACCGCACGACATTTTCAGGCAGCGGCACGCCGACCCCGCAGCAATGCGACAGGATGAGATTGCGCTGCAATGTCGCCACATCGGCGGCGTCGATTTTGATGGAAGCGAGTTTGCCGAAACCGGTATTGATGCCGTAGACCGGCGCATTGCCGGCGGCGATTTCGGCGATGCGGCCAGCCGCCTTTTCAATGCCGGCATCGAAGGAACGGTCGAGCTTTGCCGTGCCGTTTTCCCAGTAGATGGCGGCAAGATCGGCAAGCGTCACGGCGCCGGGATGAAGCGTGATGGTCTTCATGGTCATGGAGAAACCTTCTGTCCCTTGAAAATACGGGCATGGAGCGGGTTGAAGCCGATGCGATAGACAAGCTCGGCCGGGCGCTCGATATCCCAGATGGCGAAATCGGCGGATTTTCCGGCTTCCAGCGTGCCGGTTTCCGCAAGCAGTCCGAGCGCCTTTGCCGCATTGCGTGTCGTTGCCGTCAGGCACTCCTCCACGGTCATGCGGAAAAGCGTGGCGCCCATATTCATGGTCAGCAGCAGCGAGGTGAGCGGCGAGGTGCCGGGGTTGCAATCCGTTGCGAGCGCGATCTCGGCTCCGGCATCGCGCAGTGCCTGAACCGGCGGCAGTTGCTTCTCCCTGAGCGCATAAAAGGCGCCGGGCAGAAGCACGGCGACGGTTCCGGCTTTTGCCAGCGCCTTCGCACCGGTCTCGTCGAGATATTCCAGATGATCGGCCGAAAGCGCGTTGTAGGAGGCCGCAAGCTCTGCGCCGCCGAGATTGGAAAGCTGTTCGGCATGAAGTTTGACGGGGAGCCCCCGCTGCTTTGCTGCCGCAAAAACCCGGTCGATCTCTTCTACGGAGAAGGCGATGCCTTCGCAAAAACCGTCCACCGCATCCGCCAGGCCTTCAGCATGGGCTTTTTCCATCCCGGGGAGAACGACGTCGGTGATGTAATCGGCGTTGCGGCCCTTATAGTCCGCGGGTGTCGCGTGTGCGGCGAGGTAGCTGGTGACGATGCGCACGGGCCGCAGCGTCTCGAGTCTACGGGCGACGCGCAGCATTTTCAGCTCGGTTTCGATGTCGAGACCGTAACCGGATTTGATTTCGATGGTGGAAACACCTTCGGAAAGAAGCGTGTCGAGACGCGGCAGAGCCTGCGCCACCAGAGCCTCGACCGAGAGCGCGCGCGTGTCGCGCACCGAAGAAACGATCCCGCCGCCCGCTTTGGCGATCTCTTCATAGGTGGCGCCATTCAGCCGCATTTCGAATTCCATGGCGCGATTGCCGCCAAAGACGAGATGGGTGTGGCAGTCAATCAAGGCGGGTGTGATCCAGCGGCCGCCGCAATCGGTCGTCTCATCGGCTGTCGAGAGGTCATCGGGCAAATCGCTTTCGGGGCCGGCAAAGGCAATGCGGCCGTTACGCACGGCAATAACGGCGTTTTCGACAGCGCCGATGCCATCCATGGCGGGATTGAGGGTCGCCAGCCGGGCGTTGCGCCACAAAGCCGTGGCGTTCCCCGTCGCCGTTCCCTTCGCAGAATTGTTCCCTGGCATTGCTTTTCGCCTTTCCTTTGTGAGTTAAATGTATATACATAATAATCGGCTTGGCAAGCTGCAATTTCGGGTTTGAAATGGCCTTGCCGGAAGAACCAAAGGAGACGGTGGCATGACGGCAATTCACGCGGGCGCGGCGCTTCTGGCTGGTGGATGGGCGAAGGATGTTCGCATCATCTGCGATGACGGCGTCACTTCATCCGTCGAAACCGGCGTTTCCCCGCAGCCGCAGGATGAGCGCCACGCCGTCATCGTTCCGGCCATGCCCAATCTCCACAGCCACGCCTTTCAGCGCGCCATGGCCGGACTTGCCGAAATTCGCGGTCCCGGTGATGATAGTTTCTGGAGCTGGCGCACGGTCATGTATAAATTCGCGCTCTCGATGACGCCTGACCATGTCGAGGCGGTTGCCGCTCAGCTATATATGGAAATGCTCGAGGCGGGTTTCGGCCGGGTCGGTGAGTTCCACTACCTGCATAATGACAGGGACGGCTCGCATTACGGCAATATCGCCGAAATGGCCGAGCGTATCGGCGCGGCCGCTTCACAAACGGGCATCGGTCTCACATTACTGCCGGTCTTTTACGCCCATTCCGGTTTCGGCGGTCAGGCGCCGATCGACGGGCAGAAACGCTTCATCCATTCGCTCGACAGTTACGGAAAGCTGATGCCGGGCGCGCAGGCGGTGATTGACAGGCTGCCGGGCGCCGTTCTCGGTATCGCGCCCCATAGCCTGCGCGCCGTGACCGGCGCCGAGCTTGCGGCCATCGAGCCGCTGGCAAAGGGTGGACCGATCCATATTCATGTGGCGGAACAGATGAAGGAAGTGGAGGATTCGCTCGCCTTTTCCGGCGCCTGGCCGGTGCAATGGCTGCTGGACAATGCGCCGGTCGATGGTCGCTGGTGTCTTATCCATGCGACCCATATGACGGAAACCGAAACCAGACGTATGGCGAAAAGCGGGGCTGTTGCCGGGCTCTGCCCGATCACCGAGGCCAATCTTGGTGACGGCATCTTCCCGGCCCCGGCCTTTCTCGCTGAAGGCGGCCATTACGGTGTCGGATCGGACTCCAATATCCTGATCTCCGTATCGGAAGAGTTGCGAACCCTCGAATATTCGCAGCGCCTCTCGCTTCGGGCGCGCAATGTCGTCGCCGATCCCGGTTGCTCCACGGGTGAAAAACTCTTCCTGCAGGCGATTGAAGGCGGCGGCAGGGCATTGGCGTCGCGAAATGGCGTTGAACAGGGAAAAAGCGCCGATTTTGTCGCTCTTGATGTGTCCGCCGTTTCCTATCTTCCACTATCCCAAATTCTTGATCAGTGGATATTCGCCGGCGGCATCGCGGTCGATTCCGTGTGGGTGCGCGGCAAAAAACTGGTGCAGGCCGGCCGGCATATCCATCGCCGTCAAATATCCGGCCGCTTCAACAAGGTCATGGCCGAACTCCTCGATAGCTGATATGGGCAACGGAAAAGAGCCAGTGGGGAAAGGCATTGCGGACGTGACGAAGGCATCGGCCGGGCAGACCCTGCACCAGCGCATCCTGAGCGACATCGAGGGCCGGATCGTTTCGGGAGAATGGCCGCCGGGTCATCGGCTGCCTTTCGAGGTCGATCTTGCCGATCAGTATCATTGTTCGCGCATGACCGTGAACAAGGTCATGGGCCAGCTCGCCAAGGCCGGTTTGATCGAACGGCGCAAGAAATCCGGCAGTTTCGTGCGCCAGCCGCAGATCCAGTCTGCCGTTCTTCAAATTCACGACATCGGGGCTGAAGTTGAGTCCCTGGGCCTGGAATATGGCTTTAAAATCCTGGAGTGCGCAAGACGCAGCGCCAAAAGCGAGGATCGTGAAAGGCTCGACGTTTCCGTCGGCACGGCCCTGCTCGAGATTATCTGCGTCCATTTTGCGGGTGCGCGGGAATTTTGTGTCGAGCAGCGTCTCATCAATCTAGCCGCCGTGCCGGAAGCGGCCGAAGCCGATTTTACCGAAATTGCGCCAGGCCCCTGGCTGCTCGGCCATGTTCCATGGAGTACCGCCGAACACCGGATCAGCGCTGAAACGCCCTCGAAGGAGATCGCGCGCCTGCTCGGCATTTCCGACAGGCAGGCCTGTCTTGTCGTGGAGCGTCGCACCTGGAGCAATTCAGGCGCCGTCACCTATGTACGTTTCACCTATCCGGGCAATGCGCATGCGCTGGTCGCTCGTTTCAGCCCGTCTTCCGACTAGGATCCGCATAGGCCCGTGGGTCTGTTATTGCGAAATGGAAACCCATATAGGGGAAGGCTATCAACTCTGCGGTTTGTGAGCGCGAAAATCGTTAAAAGCCGTTAATTTATACGACAAATCTCAAATTCTCTTTTATATTCAGTTATTTGTATGTTTTTCTGAGTTTTTCGAATTTGGGCTGTTGACTTGTTTGAGGGTGATCTCTTATAAGTCCGCTCACTGAACGAGGGCGGCGGCGCTGCTGGCGAC
>Ga0308165_1000900_pt1 | contig 45985 bp, 37 predicted proteins | sample PhyWR2_FD_201032 | JGI IMG/M metagenome (GOLD analysis project Ga0308165, IMG submission 201032) | Phyllosphere microbial communities from UC Gill Tract Community Farm, Albany, California, United States - DLSLW.R2 | ecosystem: Host-associated > Plants > Phyllosphere > Unclassified | place: USA... | reverse complement strand
GCGGTGTCGGCGGCGGCACAGGCGCAGGCACGGTGCTTGCTCCGGTGACGGGCGTGGTTAGCGGTCTGCTCGGCGGTGTCGGCGGCGGCACAGGCGCAGGCACGATCCTCGCTCCGGTGACCGGCGTTGTAGGCGGCCTGTTGACGGGAGCTGGCGGCAATACCGGAGCAGGGTCCGTTCTGGCCCCTGTAACGGGGGCGGTCAGCGGCCTTCTCGGCGGTGTGGCTGGCGGTTCGCTCAGTGGTTCGCTCAGCGGGACGCTTACCGGCTCTGTCAGCGGTTCGGTGACCGGCGTTGTCGGTGGATTGCTCGGCGGAACGAGTGGCGGTTCGTCCGGCACCGGCTCGCTGCTCTCACCCCTGACCGGTCTGCTGGGGGGCAGAACGGGCAACTGATCGAGGCCGGCGTGTCCGCCGCCTTGTTGCCCTCCCCCTGGTTGGACACGCTGTAGCCCGACCTCTGATGACGAGGCGGGGGGAGGGGGTGGCCCTTGCCGTGGGCCACTCCCTCTACGCCTCTAGAAATTCGGGCACAATTTTTCCCCGAGCAAATGAAAAAGGAGAACACCATGACGATCGAAGCCTCACGCCAAGCCCGCGATCTTCTGCGCATATCGCTCAACCTGCTCGATGACGACGAATCGCTGACTGCAGTGGCCATGATCTCCGGCGCGCTCGACCTCCTGGAACGCCGCGCCGAACCTGCGGCCCTGCGGCCGACCATGGCCTGGCATCATCTTGCAAAACTTCAACCAGCAGGCGGCGACTGCCGCAGCTGTGCCTGATCCGCAACGGTATTTTGCAATACGCAAAACCTCTGTGGAAATAACTGTAGAATGTTATGGATTTGGAAACGAAAAAGAACCTAAATGATGTTAACCAGCATAGGATAGAATGAAACTGATGCGGTGGGAGATAGTAGAGAAGGCGGTCGCATGCAGGGCAAACAGGCTCTCGTATTGCTCGTCGACGATGTAACGGAAATCGTCGAAGAGCTGCTGACGTTCATGGAACTGCACGGCATTCCCGCGGTCGGGGTGTCCGATCTCGACGAAGCCATGGCTGCGCTCGAGGGGAACCCCGCAATCCGCGTGCTTGCCTGCGATGTTCGGCTGGGGCGGGAATCCGGCCTTATGATCGTCTCGCGCATTCGCGATCATGCCGTGCTCTGCCAGCGCCCTTTCAACTATCTGTTCATCACCGGTGACCCGCTTCTTCAGGATCCGTCGCTGCAAATGCCCGATCATATGGTTCTGACCAAACCCGTCCAGCCGCAGATACTGATCGATGTCCTGCGCGACATGCTGGGCGAGCTTGAAAATTCGGCGCAGCAGGGAGACGTTTGACCATGAAACCGAACGAGATCACCCAGCGCGATATCGAGAACTGGACCCGGTGCACGCCTATGAAACAGCAATGCCATCCGGTGGAGGACATTGCTGCGCAGTCCATATCCGACGGGATCGACGTCAGCGACGCGCACCAGTTGTTCGAAACGATCGCCGCAAAATCCCGCCTTGCCGACCTTGGCGAGCAGTCTTCCGCGCTCGCCCACGAACTGCGCCAGCCGCTGTTTTCGATTTCGGTGGCGAACGAGAACCTGCGCATGATGCTGGGCCGGTGCGACATCACGAAACCGCAGCTCGACAAGGCGATCGCGCGTATCGCGCAGCAGGTCGAACGGGCACAGACCATCATCGACCGCACTCTGGCTTATGCCTCCGGCAACAGCCGGGGCGAGGTAAGCGCGGATATCGGGTTGGCCGCCAGCAACGCCGTGGAATTCCTTCGACCCCTGTTCGAAACCGCCGATATCGAGATTGACGATCACGGTGCCCATGTTCACGCTAACGTGAGCCTGTGCCAGGTCGAGACCGAACAGGTTTTCGTCAACATTCTGCGCAATGCCGCGGAGAGCATCGAAAGCCGGCGAGAGAGCGGCTGGCAGGGCGCCGGGCACATTGCGATCCGCATTGCCCTGCACGAGGGCGCTGTGCGCTGTGTCGTTTCGGATAACGGCGCGGGTCTTTCGGGCGATACGGCGCGGGCGGTATTCCAACCGTTCTTCACGACCAAGCCGCGTGTCGGCACCGGCCTGGGCCTGCATATCTGTCGGCGGGTGCTGGAGAAGGCTGGCGGCGTCGTTACGCTGGTGCCTGATGAAACCGAAGGCGCCCGCGTGGAGATCGAACTGCCTCTGAACGGCTGATCTTCCTTCGCGCGGGCAAGTAGTGCGGCGGCGGCGTCCCGTTTATATTCAGATATCGTCGCGGCCCAGCCGGATGATGAACCGCACCGGCTGACGATTGCGCACCAGACAGCGGAAATCGCTCGCCGCGTCACGTGCGACCTGCTCCACCAGCCAAAGCGTGGCTTCATCGATGCGGTGGCTGGGCAGCGGCTTGCCGTCGCTATCCGTGCATTCCACCGTCACCACCACATGGCCCGGCGTCATCGATGCGTGCAGCAGAACGTCGCCGCGAAGCTTCTTGCCCTCGCTATCCACGAAACTCGCGAAGGCGCTGAGCAGAGCGGCTACCGCCATCATCTCCAGTGCGCCGTGTTGCACAGGCACCAGATGGTCCAGCGCATTGCCGCGCAGATGGATGGAAACGCCGTGATGGCGCATGCTGGACTTTGTGGCGGCCACGGCCCGCTCCAGAGCGCTGCGTACCGTCAACTCACCATCGCCATCATGACCGTCGCGGCCGAACCAGCGGAACAGGCTGAGGATGGCAGCCGCGCCTTCGGTATGCGACGCGATCCGCTTTACCCGCTCCTGCAATTGCTGGCGGTTCTCGTCGTCGATATCAAGGCGGCCGATGATGTAATCCATGTTGGCATTGGCCATCGAGATCACGTTCAGCGGCTGGGCAAGGTCATGCAGCATGCCGCTGGTGATGCGGCCCAGCAGCAGGTCGCGCGTGACCTCCACCAGACCGCCGTCCCCCCATGCCAGTAGTCTTGCGTCGACTACCGCAAGGTGGCGGGTAATGCCGGCGCCCACGAAGGACGCGCATATCGAGGCGACGACCACTGAAATATCGGCGGCAATGCCCGGCAAGATGAAGTGCAGGCACAGAGCCACGCTGCCGAACACCATTGCGAGAAGCCAGGACCAGCGCGAAGCCTGCAGCATCGCAGGCGCCAGACGGCGGGGAAATAGCGCGGCCGTGGCTGCGAGCAGGACGTCGGACCAATATGAGCTGGATTGCACCGCGTCGGGCATGAAAAACAGCCCGGCGGCCAGGAATGCGGTTACTCCCAGAGCCAGCGCGGTGCGGTGCAGCACGAAAAGGCCGCCCGCTGCAGCCGCGCTCAACACGCCGGCACCGGGGGCCTCGGCTGAGATCAGGCCAAGGATCAGCGCGCAAAGCGCGACTGCGGCCGGATACATCCGCGTGCCGTCCTGCCAGACGCGCACTGGCCCGGTACGTTGAGAATAGGGAATTATGAGCCCGTACTCCCGCGTGCCGCGATCGGTGTGGGGTAATCAGGCCCGAAATTTTCGGCTGGTCTGTTCATTCCCGCGCTTCCTCTTTCTCGGCACGCCTACCGCGCCAGTCGTGCGACAAGTCACGAACGGCCCTTTGGCTCCCGATGGCGATGCGCAAAACTGGGTCGAGTCGAGGAAAAGACACTGCGAATCCAAGGAAAACCGGGTCCGATCCCACGAGGCCCGTTTTCTAACGACGTCATTGCACAAACCGCACTTCCTATTGCCGTGGTATCAGAGGCAAGTCACGAAAAGAACCGATACGACGGTGACTGACAAGGCGTGCAAGAGGCCGTGTGCCACGCCTTGGGCGGGGGTTGGATGGTGGCCGCGCAACCCGCGTGAGTGGGCGAATACTGCGTAAAAACCCGTTGCTTCGACGATGCCTTCGGATCGGCTTTTTCTCAATGACTACGAGAATCCGAGGCGCGCTATCATTCATACATCAAGACGGATCTGTCCCGGCAAGGAACGGTTCGGCGAAATTTCGGGGCGCAGGGGCAGCGTTTCCGGTTTGCGTAAGCGCAATGGCAAAGGGGAATTGCATGCGCCTGGGTTCGAAAGCGAAACTCACGATCGGAGTCGGACTTGTGGCAGCCGCCACGTTCGGTTTCCTCGGTGTTCGCGAACTTGGCAGATCATCGGCTACGAAGGCCAGTCCGGTGAGCGTGCTCGCCGGCAAGCCGGTTGAGGTTAGCGGTATAGTTCTGGCGACGACGACCCGCGCCGTGAAGATCGGCGAGACGATCACGGCCGACATGATCCGCAACACTGCCTTCGATCCGGTGAAATTTCCGGCGGCGGCAACGCCCGCCGAGGTCATCGGCCGGGTTGCGACGCGCGACATTGCCGCCAACACCCTGATCCCGCGTGAGGCGCTGCAGCAGGAAAGCAAGCTGGCGATCCGGGTGCCCGTGGGAATGCGGGCGATCAGCATCGACACGACGGCGGAAATCGCCGTCGCCGGCATGGTTCGCCCTGGTGACAAGGTGGACGTGCAGGTGGTCTATCCCGGCGAGGACGCAATCAGCGGCGCGCGGGGCAATGGCCGCAGCCGCGCCAAGACCCTGCTTCAGCTGGTCTCGGTCCTGGCGGTGGGTGACTTGGTGCTGGGCACGCCGGTGAAGGAAGGGGTGGCGGATACGGTGTCCGCGCCGCCGCCTACGCCGGCCCGCACGGTCACGCTGGCGCTGTCTCCGCAGCAGGTTTCCGAACTCTCGCTCGCGAAGAGCACCGGCGCGCTGTACCTTTCGCTGCGCAATCCCGAGGACGCGCAGGAGGTAGACTCCGCGCAGATCGCCAGTTCGCCCGAACCCACACCGCGCGCCGTGGTGGCCGCGCCTGTGCCCGCCATGATGGCGGCGCAGCGTATGGCACCGCCGCCTGCCGCGCCGGCCCCGCGCCGTGCTCCTGCACCGCACTCGATCGAACTGGTCGTGGGCGGCAATCGCGAAGTCATCTATTCCGGGAGTGGTTCGCAATGAAGGTCTTTATGGCAAAAGGCCCGATCGTTGCGGGGTTTCTCGCGCTGGCCGCACCTGCGGCGCTGGCGCCGAGTGTCGCGGCCGCGCAGCAACAGCGCGCGCTGCAAGTGGACGAAGCCCGCACGCTGTCCTTCTCGCGCGCCATCGGGCGCGTCGAGGTCAGCCGTGAGAATGTGATCTCGGTGTCCGCGCCGTCTACCCGTTCACTGCGCATCACCGGCCTCGGCGCCGGGCAGGCCACGCTTAGCGTCTATGCGCCTGATGGGTCGCTGATCGAGGAGGGCCAGATCCAGGTCGACCCGGCGCCTCCCTCCTTCTCCAATGGCTCGGGGCCGCTGCGGGCGGGCGAGAAGGTGGTTGCGGTGGATCTTCAGTTCGCTGCGGTGTCGTCCTCCACACTCAAGGCGCTGGGCTTTAGCTTCTCGAAGCTTTCCGGCGATTTGCAGGGCGCGGTGGTTTCGCCCAGCAGCCTGAACTCGTACAGCTTCGGGGGCGGCGGATCGGGCCTGGCCGTGAACGCCTCGGCGCCGATCCAGAGCGCCTTCAACTTGTTCCTCTCGGCCCCGAACCGGGGCATCGGCGCTGTCTTGAGCGCGCTGTCGACCAATGGGCTATCGCAGCTTCTCGCTCAGCCCACGCTGTTGGTGCGTTCCGGCGCGCAGGCCGAGTTTCTGGCCGGCGGCGAGGTTCCGGTTCCGGTTCCGCAGTCCAATGGCGGCACCGGCAATTCGATCTCGATCGAGTACAAGAAGTTCGGCGTCAGCCTGAAGGTGAGGCCCTTCGTTCTATCCGAGAACAATATCGTCCTCGAAATCGAGCCCGAGGTCAGCGAACTGGATTACAGCAACGGTGTACAGCTGCAGGGCTACGTTGTGCCGGGTTTCCGCAATCGCTCCGCCAAGACCACGGTAGAACTGGGTAGCGGGCAGAGCTTCGTGATCGCCGGCCTCAACTACACCAATTCCTCGGTTACGAAGGACAAGGTTCCGTTCCTGGGTGATATTCCGGTGCTGGGCGCCTTCTTCAAGCGCCAGCAGAACCAGAAGGAACGTCAGGAGCTGATCATCGTCGCCACGCCGCGGCTGGTGGAACCGGAAGCCGTGCGCCCGGTACTGGCCGACAACATGAAGACACTCGATCCGGGTATCGGGCAAATGATCGTGGGCAATGACGGTGTGGAACAGGCGACAAAGTCCTTTGGCGTGGTGAGGCGCTGACATGGTTCGCATCCATCTTCTCTCGATCGACCGCGCGCTGGCCCAGCGCATCACCGACGCTATGGGCGCGCATGTCTCGGTCGACATGGCGCAGTCCCTGGATGACGCGATTTTCGACGGCCCCGGCATCGTCGTCATCGACCATGCCTCGATCCCGGCGGAACGCTCGATGGCCTCTGTCATCGGCGAGGTTTCGCAGGCAGCGCCCGGCCGGGCCGTGGTGCTGGCCACCGAGGACATGTACGCGGTGCACGTCCTCCAGGCGATCCGTTCCGGCGCAACCGACGTGATGCCGCGCGGGGCCGTCGCCGCCGAAGTGAGCGAGATCCTCTCCCGCGTGCTCAATTCCGCGCTCGCCAGCCAGGGACGCCTTGGCCGGCTGACACTGGTGCTCGGCACCGACCGCGACGCGACCGCCATCCTCGCCACCGACATGGCGCTGGCGCACAGCCTCGACGGGCCGCCGACACTGCTGATCGACTGCACCCTGCCGTCCAGCACGGCCGAAGCCTATCTCGACCTCAAGGTGGACTACGGCCTCGCCTCCGCCATCACCGATATCGACCGCATGGACGCCAGCCTTCTGGGTGACGCTCTCGCGCGTCACGAACGCAGCGGGCTGACCGTGCTGACGCTCGACGGAGGTACGGGTGCGGAGCCGGTGGGCATCGGTCCGTCCGACATCGTCGGGCTGGTGCAATTGCTCCGGGCCAGCTGCGCGCATGTCGTGCTGTGCGGCGGGTCGCTGCGCAACGGCGGCCTGCTGCGCGAACTCGCTTCGCAAGCGCAGAGCATCGAAGTGGTCTGCAGCCAGTCGATCCGCGAGCTGGACTCCTGCCGCCGCCTGCTCGACCGCGTTGCGCTCGACACTGCCAGCGCGCAGCGTCTGCGGTTGCTGGTGTGGGACCACGACCCGCGTATCCTGCTCGACGGTCGGCGCATGGCAGACGCGCTGGATATCGATACGGTGCTGGGTGTGCCCACGGACCGGGTGCGCATGCGCAATGCCCTTAACGCCGGACGACCGATGATGATCGAGCGCGACGGCGGCCAATATGCGCAGGCCATCCGCCGGGCCTGCGGCATCTCCGCGCCGACGAAGAGCAACACCTTCGGCATCGACAAGATGCGCAAGGCCATCCTGCGGTCGGTGGAGCGCACCGCATGAGCCTTCTTACCAACGAATTCGAGCCCGAGGGTCGCAACCCGGGAGACGCCGACGCCAAGCGCAAGGCGCCTATCGCCCAGCCGTCAGCTCAAAGAATGAGCGACAGCTACCAGGCGGTGAAGGCACAGACCTGCCGGCAGGTGATCGAACAGCTCGAAGCGCAGGGTGCCACTGCCGAGGCGCTCGACAAGCGCACCCTGCGCGCAGAGATCGAACAGGTCATCAACAGCCGCAGCCGGCGCGGCCAGCTTGCGCTCAACAGCGCCGAGCGGTTACTGCTTATCGAGGATGTCGAGGACGAGGTGGTCGGCCTCGGCCCGCTGGCACCGCTGCTGCGCGATCCCAGCGTCGACGACATCATCGTCAACGGTGCCAATACGATCTACGCCGAACGCGGCGGGGTCCTGCAGCGCGTCGAAACGCGTTTTCGCGACGATGCGCACCTGATGAACATCATCCAGCGCATCGTCGGCCCGATCGGCCGCCGCGTGGATGAGGCGACGCCTTATGTCGACGCGCGCTTGCCGGACGGCTCGCGCGTCAACATCGTCATCCCCCCGATCGCGCTCGACGGGCCGCTGGTGTCGATCCGCAAATTCCGCCTCCAGGCCCTGAGCGTCGAGGACTGCGTGAACAGCGGGTCGATGAGCCAGGCGATGGCGGCTTTCCTTACTGCTGCCGTGCGATCGCGCCTGAACATCCTGATCTGCGGCGGCACCGGCGCCGGCAAGTCTACCCTGCTCAACGTCCTGTCGAGCTGCATCAGCAACTCCGAACGCCTTGTCACCATCGAAGACGCGGCGGAACTTCAGTTGCGGCAGGAGCACGTCGTGCGGCTGGAAACGCGCCCGCCCAATGTCGACGGCAGCCGCGAAGTCAGCGCCCGCGATCTTGTCCGCAACGCACTGCGCATGCGCCCCGACCGCATAATCCTGGGCGAGGTTCGCGGCGTCGAGGCGGTGGAAATGCTCCAGGCGATGTCTACCGGCCACGATGGCTCGATGGCCACGCTGCACGCCAATACCCCGCGTGATGCGCTTTCGCGTCTGGAGATGCTGCTGGGCTTTGCCGGCGCCCAGAACGACGTGCGTGCGGTGCGCCGCTTCGTCGCCAATTCGATCCACGCCATCGTCAACATCCAGCGTCTTTCGAACGGTTCGCGCCGCATCACCTCGATCGCCGAAGTCACCGGCGTCGAAGGCGAGGCCTATACCCTGAACGAGCTGTTCCATTTCGAGGAGCACCCGCCGCTGTCCGGCGAGGGCCTGTTCCGCACCTTGTCGCCGCGCCCCTATCATGCCGCGCGCCTGCGCGATTACGCCCCGCCGGCGGTCAGCGCTGCCGGCAGCGGCAAGGAGGGCACTGCATGGTAAAGGGCATCGCCTATCTGCTGCTGGCGTTTCTGCTGCTGGGCGTGATGGCCTATAGCTGGTTCTCCGAACGCGCGCGGGGCCGCGTGACGCTCGACCGGCGTCTGGAGGCGATTGCCACGCCGGGCACTGCGCCGGTGCGCCAGATCATGGCCGTCACCGTTCCGGAACGGATCGCGCCGCTGCTGGCGCAGGCGCAGATCGAACTGACCGTTCCTGCCTTGCAGATGATTATCGGATCGGGACTGGTTCTGGCGCTGCTCCTGCTGCTGCTTACCGGGCCTGCGGCGGCGCTGGCAGCGCTGGTGGGCCTGCCGATGATGGCGCTTTCCTGGCTCCAGGGCCGCGCCCGCAAGCGGGTTGAGGCGCTGACGGACGCGATGCCTTTATACCTCGACGGTGTTCGCCAGCTTCAATCGGTGGGTAACTCGCTGTCGCAGGCGCTGGAGCGTGCGCTCGCGGATTCGCCCGATGCGCTCAAGAGCTATTTCGCGCAGACCGCCCGGCGGCTGGCGATGGGCGCTCCCGTGGCGGAGACGATGCAGCAGTTATCCGATCGCCTGCAGATCCCCGAGGTCTCGATGCTCGCCGCCGCGATCCGCACCAATCTGCGCTATGGCGGGTCGATCGCGACGGTATTCAACAACCTGGCCAATATCCTGCGCGAGCGCATTCGCATCCGCCGTGAACTCTCCGCTGCCACCTCCGAAGCGCGGGTCAGCGCGAAAGTGCTGATCGGCATGCCGCTGCTTTCGATGGGGCTGCTTGTGGCCATGAACCGCAATTACATCCAGTTCTTCATCCACGATCCACGCGGGCACACGATGTCGATGGTGGCGATCGCGCTGGAAGTGCTGGGCATTCTGATCATCCGCCGCATGCTGAGGCTTTCGTTCTGATGCAGGGGTTGTTCGCCTTCCTTTCGTTCGCCGTGGCCCTGGGCGGCCTGCTGCTTGCGGTGGCGGGGGTGCGCTGGTTGCAGGTCGACACGCGGCTGGGCGCGCGGATCGACGGGCAGGCCATGCGCGGGGGCAGCGCTGCGGGACGGAGCCGTTCCGCGCCGCGCCTGCCGCAGGTGTTGATCGCACGCGGACGCGACCGTAACGAAATAGAGCTGAAACTGCGCAGTGCCGGGTATTTCGAACCGAACGCGATAGAGGTCTTCGTCTGGCTGCGGCTGGCTGCCGCTGCGTTCGTGGCGATCGCCTCGCTGCTTACGTGCTGGGCGATTACCGGCAATCCCTTCAAGCCCCTGTTCCCCACTTTCGCGCTGCCCGGCCTCACCTATATCGGCGCGAAGTATGTACTGCACATGCGCGCCAACGCGCGCGAGCAGGTGCTGACGGCCGAGTTCCCCTTCCTCCTCGACCTTATGCTGATGATGCTCGAAAGCGGCGTCTCGCTGGACCAGTGCTTCCGCGGCATTGCCCGCGACGAGCGGGTGGCTGTGCCCAATCACGCGCGGCTGGTAGCAATGCTGGTCGACGATCTGGATCGCGGGCAAGACTACCAGATCGCTTTCGACCGCTGGGCCACGCGCGTGGCGGTGCAGGGTTCGCGCGAACTGGCGTCGCTGTTCCGCCAGTCGCTGTTCCAGGGCATGGAACTGGTTCCGGCCTTACGCGAATTCATCCGCGAATTCTCGCAGCGACGGGTCGCCCGTGCGCGTGAGCAGATTGGCAAGATCACCGTGCGCATGGTGGTGCTGATGCTGGTCTTCTTCATGCCGGCGCTGTTCATCGTTCTGGCTGGACCGCCGGTTGCCGCCATCCTCGACACTTTGCGGAGTACCGCACGATGAAGCGCTTTGTCTTGCTTGCAATGGCCCTGTCCATGCCCATGGCGGGCGCCGGTCCTGCGATCGCGGCCGACGCATCGGGGCAGGGCGCGCTGGAAGGATCGACGCGGGGGCTATACATCTCGCTCATCCGGCAGGCGCGAACCGATGGGCGCCCCCGCGCCGCGATTGCCTATCTCGACGATTTCGACCGCCAGCATCCCGACGACCGTGAGGCGCAACTGCTGCGCATCAACTGCCTGCTCGATCTGGGCCAGGTGACGGCCGCGCGCACTGCCTTGTCGCGGATTCCATCCAGCGACCGTAGCGGCGCCGCGCAGGCGATGCGCGGTCACGTTTCTGCGGCAGAGGGCAACTGGAAGCAGGCGGCGGCACAATATGCAGCGGCCTTGCAGGCCAGTCCGGCCGATGCCTTCACCGCCAATGCGCTGGGCTATGCCTGGCTGCGCGCCGGGCAGTCTGCCCAAGCGGTGGAAACCCTGCGCGGGGCCTACGATCTGGCGCCTGACGATGCCATTGTGCGCAACAATCTGATGCTGGCCCTGACCGTCACCGGCAGGCTGGCCGAAGCCGACGCCCTGCTTTCGAAAGTTACGGACACCAGGGAAAAGGCGCGGCTGCGTCAGCAGGTGGCAGGCGAGGCAGCACGCCTTGCGGTGGCAGGAAGCGGCACCCTGTCGCTGGGGTCATGATCGACGGGCGCAACCGGAAGCGGCGTCTGCGCCCCTTGCGCGAACTCGCGCGGGACGACAGCGGCGTTGTCGGGCCGATGATCGCCGTGCTTGGTGTTTCGCTGCTGGCGGCGGCGGGCCTCGCGCTCGACGTTGCGCTTTATTACTCAGGCAACCGCGACTTGCGCTCCGCCACCGAGGCGGCCGCGCTCGCCGCCGCGATGGATCCGACGCAGGCCCAGTCGCGCGCGGTCAACTACCTGACGCGCAACGGCTATGACGCTTCCGTGCTGAAGACGGTCGAGGTTGGCTATTACTGTGCCAATATCAACCGCGCCTCAGGCTCTCGCTTCGTCGCGGCAGGCTCGTCGGACGTTGCCAACTGCCCCGGCAGTTCGGTCAACAACGCGGTGCGGCTGACTACCGGCAAGGCCAGTCGGCAGTTCCTTTCAGGAACATTGGGCGGCGCCAGTCCGATCCCCCGACTTGGGGCAACGGCCAGCGCAGCACGGGTCGACGAGGCGGGGATCGCCGTCACCTCGGGCCTGCTGACGGTGACCAATACGCTGGTCAATTCGGTGAACGACCTGCTCGGCGCGCTGATTGGTATCAAGCTGCGGCTGTCTACCGCCGATATCGAGGCGCTGATGGGCGGCAATGTCGACGCCGGCCGTTTCTTCGACGCGCTGGCGAAGCGTGCCGGCCAGAGCGGGACGTACCAGCAGCTTACCCAGGGCACATACGGCATCCAGGACATCGCCTATGCCGCGGCCGATGCGACTTATGCCGGCAATAATGTCACCGCTGCGGCCACTGCCACTGCCTTGCGCACGTTCGGCGCGGCGGCGGGCAATGGATACCGCGTGCCTCTTGCCGGGCTGTTCGGGCTGGGCGTGTGGAAGAACATGCCGGTCGGCGGGACCGAAGTGCGGCCGGGCCTGCGCGCCGGGCTCAATGCCTATCAACTGATCTCCTATGCCGTGCAGGGCGGCCCCGGCGCGATCGATGCGTCCGACTTCGTCAGCTTGGTCGTGCCCAATAGCACGGTGGCGATCAGGGCGGTCAGCACCGGACTGGCGGACCGTCCGCGCTTCGCCTTCGGCCCTGCCGGAGAAACCACGGTCGGCACTTCCATGCTGCGACTCCAGGTGGATGTGCAGGTGGTGAACCTGAATTTGCTGAATGTCGTGGGCGCAAAAGCGCAGGTCCCGCTGGTCATTGATGTGGATGCGGCGCAGGCGGCCATCGCGAAGATCGATTGTGCGGGTAAAACTGAACAGAACAGCCAAACTACAGTCACTTTGGCTGCAAAATCAGGCCTTGTGAATGTTTATCTTGGCAGGCTCGTTAACCCAAATGCAATGACTAAACCCGTACCAATACTCAAGGATACAGACTTCGAATATACAGACATACTTGGTACAAGCCTTTTGACGATTGGGCTGGTTTCAGTGCAAGGCAAAGCCATAGTGCAGCCTGTAATTGGTGCGAGCAATAACAACGTTTCATTCGTGCCTGCGCCGAATCAGACTTTCGATCCTGCCAAGCCGATCTCGTTCGGCGGTGGCGTGGTTGTAGGCAACAGGCTGCAGGTTGGCGCGACCTTGCAGGGTTTGACCAGAGATTTGAAGCTCAGAACCTGCGTTACACCGCTGATTTGCCTCGGCACTGATACGCAAGCGGTTTCGAATGTCCTGAGCGTGGTGAACACCGTCGGCGGCGTGCTGGGAAGCACTACCGACCCGCTGCTCGACAACATCCTGGCCGCGCTCGGTGTCGAACTGGGTCATGCCACGGTCTGGGTAAGCGGCGCGCGGTGCGGTGTGCCGGTGCTGATCTAAGGTTTCAATGGCGCCATCGGGCTTCCCTCCTGCCTGGTGATGGCCTCTCTCGAAACGGAGGACTTGGGGAGTGAATACTATGATGACTTCGATTCAAAATCTTATGATCCGTCTCCGCAGCGACGAGCGCGGCCTGACGGCAGTGGAATACGCCGTCCTTGGCGGTATCGTTGTTGCCGCGATTGTTGGTATCGGTACTGCATTCAACACCGATCTTACTACTGCTTTCGAGAACCTCTTCAAGACGACGCCGTGATTGTAGCCAACGGGAGGACTTATCGATGCGCAAGTCAGCAAGGAATATGTTCCGACTGCTGAAATGCGAGCAGGGCATTGCAGCGCTGGAGTTCGTCTTTCTGGCTCCGGCGCTGCTGGCCCTCGTCTTTTCGATCATCGTCTATTCGATCTACTTCACTGCCGTGATCGGCGTGCGTCAGGCCGCTGCCGAAGGGGCCCGGGCCGCTGTCGCGGGGCTCTCCAGCACCGAGCGCGTCTCGCTCGCGCAGGCGCGGGCGCTGGAGGTGATAACCAATTATGGCGCCATGCTGGGCGGTGGCCGCCAGCCGGTCATCACTGCCGGTGCGGGCACCACTACCGGCACTTTCCGGGTACAGGTGAGCTATGACATGAGCGGTAGCCCGATCATGCGCTACGGCAACTTCATCCCTCTTCCATCAAGCAACGTCCAGGCCAGCGTCGTGGTCACTAACGGAGGCTACTGACATGGATGCCGCGGGATACTTCTACCTCGCCCTGCTGGTCCTGGTGCTGATCCCTGTCGTGATATTGCCGTGGGAAGGGCATACGCCGCCGGACTGGCTTTACATCATGCTGGCGGCCTGCGGGCTGACCGGCGCTATGCTGCTGGGCGGGCTTCCCGCGCTGGCGTTATCCTGTGCTGCGGGGCTGGGGTGCCTTGTCGTCGCTGGCGGCGCGGTTACCTTGTTGCGAGCGCGCACCCGGCTGCGGATACTGACCGGCGGGCAAATAAAGCTGCTATCTGCGGGTTCTACGTGGCTCGGCGTTAATGGGGCCTTGGCAATGGTGGTGGTAGCGTTATTTACATTATTCGTGATCGCTGCATTTCAGCGGGTAGGTGCCGTCAGGCGCCGTCCCGATGCTTCGGCGATCGTGGCTATGGCAATTGTTTCTGTCGCCATGCAACAACATCTGCCTGGTATGTGATATAGGTATTCGCAAACATAAAATGACGGGATTATGCGATGCCTAAGAACTGGCGAACCCGGCTAGGGTCGATTCTTGGACCCAATGCATCGGAAGACGATGAATTTGTGTCGGAATACGCGGTCGAGCGTGCGCCTTCGGCGGAATTACCTAAGGTGATGGAAGCAGGAGCTTTCCAGCCCGTCGAACCGGTACTCATCGTCGACGATGATGCCGATTGGGGCAAGGAATGCGCTTTCAGCCTGCGCCAGATGGGCTACGAGCCCTTCGTGGCGACCAGCGCCGACGAGGCGCTGGCCCTGTTTGTCGACCACGACATCTCCATCGCCATCGTCGATTACAACCTGCCCGGCCTAGACGGCATCACCCTGATCCAAGAAATGGCGCAGCAGGCTGAAGCCGAGGGGCGCCAGCTACGCTTCGTCATGGCCACCGGCTATGCGACCAAGGACGTCGCGATCGACGCGATGCGGGCCTCGGCGATCGACTTTCTGGAAAAGCCCATCAGCCAGGCTGACCTGCGCCGCGCGCTGCAGCGTATTCGCGGGCTGCCACCCGCACCTGGCGCGCGCAAGGTTCTGATCGACAAGATTTCCAATCTCAGCACTGAATTGCAGCGCCTTGCCCATCTGATGGACGAGCCGGGCCGTCCTTCGGCGGCAGCGGCCCCTGCGGCGCCGGCGGAGGCGCTGCTGCCAGCCGCTTCCTCGCCGCTGCCCGGCGATCCGGTGACGCCGGAGCAATTGACCGTGTTCATCCGCGACCAGCTCCGCCGGGAGACAAAGCGGCGCGCGATCGGCGGCGGAGAATTGTTCGGCGATCCGGCCTGGGCGATGCTGCTGGACCTGCTGCTGGCGAAGATCGAAAAACGCCAGGTTTCAGTATCGAGCGCCTGCATCGCCTCGGGCGCGCCGATGAGCACTGCGCTGAGACTGGTGCGCCGCCTTGTCGACGAAGAGGTGCTGTGCCGCCTGCCCGACGAACACGACCGGCGACGCCATTTCCTGGCGATTAATCCCAAATGCGAGCAGCCGCTGGTCGATTATCTTACAGAGCAGGTACGCCAGCGAGGATGACGGCGGCTCGCGAGGGGATTTTCAGGCGTCGATGACCTCGGCGCGGGCGTCGAGCGTCACGCGGTTGCGGCCGCCGCGCTTCGAACGGTAAAGCGCCGAGTCGGCCGCCTTGATAAGCGTCGATCCGTCGCGATCCATCGATTCTTCCCAGGTGGCGATGCCGAAGGACATTGTCGTCGAACCCAGCGTGCGGCCGCCTTGCTGCACCAGCAGTTCGCTGATCCCCTGGCGCACATTCTCAACGCGGCTGGCAAGGGTCGCCGCCGAAGTGCCCGGCGCAATGATCGTGAACTCTTCGCCGCCAAAACGGCAGACCACGTCGCCGTCGCGGAACCGGCTGCGCATTTCCACTGCTACCGCCTGGAGCACCGCATCGCCGGCATCGTGGCCGAATTCATCGTTAAAGCGCTTGAAGTGGTCGACGTCGCACATGACGAGGCTGAGCGGGCTGCCCGAACGCGAAGAGCGGGCGATTTCCAGCGCCAGCGTTTCTTCCATGTAGCGGCGGTTGAACAGGCTGGTCAGCGGATCGCGGATCGTCTGTTCGCGCAGGCCGCGCTGCAGGCGGTGGTTGACCAGCGCAGAGGCGATGTTCTCTGTCAGCACGGTCAGACGGAAGCGGTTCTCGGTGCCCACCACGCCCTTGAGGTACAGCACGCCGATGACTTCGCCGCCGGCTAGCAGTGGCTCGCAGTGGTAGTGGTGCATGTCGTGGCCGACATGGGCGCATACGATGTCCGAATCCGGTTCGATCACGAAGTGGCTCTGGCCCCGGCGCAGGGCCCAGCACTGGTCAGGCGCGAAGCCGGCGGACGAGACGTCCAACCCGCCCCAGGCGGCGATCGGCACCAGCAGGTTGCGCGAATTGTTATGCGCGTAAAGGGCGCCGGGAATCTCGGGCAGGACGCGGGGCACGAAGACGCGGATGATCGAGGCCAGTTCCTCGTCGGTGCGGGCAGACTGCATCCGGTGGGCCATGCCGCCCAGCAGTTCGATCACTTCGCCGCGTTCGCGCAGGACTTCGGTGTTCTGGCTGAGTTCGAGATTGGCGACTCGCAGGCGCTCCTGGCTGTCGACCTGGTCGGCGACCGCGCCCTGCAATTCGTCCGCCATGGCGTTATAGCCCTTGGCGAGGCGTTCGAATTCGCTGGAGTCCATGTTCGCGACGATCCGAGCGCGCCGGTCGCCGGCGCCAAGCTGGCCCATCACCGTCATCATCTCGTCGACGGGTTTGCGGATACGGCGGATCAGCGCTGCCGCCACGAAGGCGATGGCAATGACGGTGGCGGGAATGCCCAGCATCACCAGCCAGCGGATATAGTTCAGGCGGCGCTCCACCACGGCCATGCGGGCGGTGGAGAGGGCGCGCTCCTCGTTCAGCAGGTCGCCGACGCGGGCATCGACAAGCTGCATGAGGTAGCGGCCATGACCGGACGCCACCGAAGCCTGCGCTGCGGAAAAGTCCCCGGCCCGGGCCAGCTTCATGATACCGGCGATGATGTCAGCGCGCTGAGCGATGATCTTGCGGATCTGCTTTGCGCGGCTGTTCTGCGCGGGGTTGTCGCCGGTCAGGTCTACGAGATTGGCGGCAGCCCGGCGCGTTGCCGCGATTTCGGCGTCCACCGCTTCGGCGAATTCCGGATTATGCGTGAGCGTGAATCCGCGCTGGCCCGATTCCGCCTGTTGCAGGTGGTTGAGCGAGCGGTTCGCGGTCTTGAGGACCTCAGATGAATGCGTAACCCAATCCAGGCTGCTGCGCATCTGCGAGGCGCCTTCAAGCAATAGCCCTGCAAGCAGGGCCATCAGAAGACACAGGATGCTGCACAGCACCAGGATTCGGTTGGACAACGACCCGACCAAGGGAATCTCCGTAGAGCGGCAATGGCCCGCCCTCGGATAAATACCCATGCCTTGCAATCGAAATCAGCGGTTGCCCGGGTGATTTCGTCGCCTTGGCCGCGCCGTGAAGCATGACGGACACAGGTTCCGTCATGCTTCTGCGGGCAGTCGACGCGCGATCGCGCCGATCATGCGCATCACGCCGATTATGCGATGGTCGGAATGATCCCGCCTTCGACGCGAACCGACGCGCCGTTGGTGACCGCGCCGAGCGGGCTGGCAAGCAGGGCCACCTGCGCGGCGATCTCGTCGGCCTCGATGAGGCGGCGGATCAGCGAAAGCGGGCGCAGCTTGGTGAAGAACTCCGTCTCGCGTTCGGCTTCGGATGCGTCCTTGTTATCGACCACCGAACGGATGAATTCCACGATCCCTTCCGAGCGCGTCGGCCCGGGCAGTACCGAGTTCACCGTCACCCCGGTGCCGCGCGTCTGCTCGGCAAGGCCGCGCGCGATGGCCAGCTGGGCGGTCTTGGTCATGCCGTAGTGGATCATCTCGCCGGGGATCACGAGCCCGCTTTCGCTGGCGATGAAGATCACGCGGCCCCAGTCCTTCGCGAGCATCCGGGGGAAGTAGTGACGGGCCAGACGGGCGCCGCTGACGACGTTGACTTCGAAAAAGCTGTGCCAGTCCTCGTCGGAAATATCAGCAAATGGCTTGGCCTCGTAGATGCCCAGGTTGTTGACGAGAATGTCGATGTCGGGGACCGCTGTGATCAGCGCGGCGGCGCCTTCGGCGGTGGCCGGATCGGCGAGGACGGCACGCACCTTGCCGCCGAGCGCGGCCTTGGCGGCGACTTTCGCGGCGGCTTCATCGAGCTTGTGTTGGTTACGGCCGGAGATGACGACGTCGACGCCTTCGCCAACCAGGCGCTCGGCGATGGCGAGGCCGATGCCGGCGGTCGATCCGGTGACGAGAGCGGTCTTGCCGATGAGCTTCAGGTCCATGGAATAAAGTCCTTCATGATGTTGGTCGCAGATGTAGGACGCGGCGGTATTGATGAACAGTCTGCCAGACGGCATCTTAGAAGTGATTCAAAATCATGGATGCCTCGACATGGACAACCGCTTTGGCGAAATGCAGATCTTCCTCGCCGTGGCGCAGAGCGGCAGCTTTGCCGGGGCGGCCCGGGCGCTGCGGCTTACCCCTTCGGCGGTGAGCCGTGCCATTGCCCGGCTGGAGGCGCGGCTGGGGGCGCAACTGGTGTCGCGCACCACGCGGGCACTGGCGCTGACGGCGGAAGGCGAACTCTACCGTGAGCGTGTGGCCGGCCTGGTGGCGGAAATCGACGAGGTGGAGCGCGGCTTCGCGCGCGCCGATGAAGCGCCTCGGGGTCCTTTGCGGATCAATGCTTCAGTACCGTTCGGAACCCAGTGCCTGTTACCGATCCTGCCGCGATTCCAGGCGCTGCACCCCGGCGTAACGCTGGATCTGGCGCTGTCGGACACGCTGGTCGATCTGGTGGAGGAGCGGGCGGATATCGCCATCCGCATCGGCCCGCTGCGCGATACCGGGCTGAAAGCGAAGAAGCTGGGGCGCAGCGCGATGGCGGTGGTGGCCAGCCCGGCCTATCTGCAGGGACGGGGTGAGCCGGTCCATCCGCGCCAACTGGCGCAGCATGCGTGCCTGCGCTTCAGTTTCCGCCGCTCAGTCGACACATGGCCGTTCCTTGTGGACGGAATGCTGGTTCATCGGCCGATAGACGGCGTGTTCATGGGCAATTCGGGCGAAGTGGTGCGAATGATGGCTGCGGCCGGGGGCGGTATCGCGCGGCTGGGGCGGTTCCACGTCGCCGCCGATCTTGCCTCGGGCCGGTTGGTCGAGATCTTGCGGGACTGCAATCCGGGAGATCATGAGGATATCCACGCGCTTTATGCGGGGCACCAGCGGCTGGCGTCGCGGATCAGGGCGTTCCTGGATTTCCTCGACGCCTACCTGCGATTGCCGGGTGCGCCGCCGAAGATCAGCGGGTAGAGCGGCCTGATCGCCAGTTGATGACGGCGATGGCCAGCCATGCACCCATGCTGATCTCGCCGATCCAGACGATGGTGCCCAGCGCCGGGCCAAGCAGCCAGCCTTCCAGCGCCCAGCACAGGGCGATGAGCAGCCAGCCGGCGATCCGGGCAAGCCTGGCCCTCGCCTCGGGGACCGAGCGGCCGACAAGGTCGCGTTGATGCCGCTTCATCGATACTGCGAGCATCAGGAAAGCGGCGCAGGCCAGCGCTATGGCGAGGACGTGGATCACTGGCTCACCGCCTTGCGCGCGGTTCGGCGGGGCGGGGCGGCTGCCTTCTTCGCGCGGTGCTGCGCAACTTTGCTGGCGGCGTGCAGGAAGCTGGCGGCCAGCGCGATCATCACCACATCGAACGCCACGAACAGCCAGTCGCCGTTCATGATACTGGCGGCGAACCCGCGCGAGGTGGTCAGCGCATTGACCACCGGCACTGCCGCAAAGCAGGCACCGGCGAGGGCGAGCGTTTCAGTCCATGCCCGTCCGGCGGGGCGCACCATGCCCCACAGGCCCACGGCGAGCCAGGCCAGGAACAGGCTGTCGATTTCGCGGTCGGCCCGCTGGGCAAGGTCTCCCGGGAGCAGGCGATTGGCGAGGAAATAGACAGCAAGGCCGGTGGCCAAGCCGGGGATCGCGGCAATGTTCAGCCGTTCGACAAGCCGAAAGCCGAAGTGCGGGCGCGCCGGATCGGGCAGGCGGGCACGGCGTTTGACGGTCCACAGCACCAGGCCGCTGCCGACCATGATGGTGCCGCCGATGCCGCTCAGAAAGTACAGCCAGCGCAGGCCCCACTGCGCGAAGCGGCCGGTGTGCAGGCCGATCATCACGCTTTCGGTCGCCAGTGCGGCGCCGCTGGCGGTGTGACCGCCCAGCGCCTTGCCGGTGGCGCCTGCGAAGGCGGCGGTCTCTCCGCGTGCGGCGATGGCCGCTCCGGGTGAGCGGGTGAGCAGGACGCGGGCCGTCGCATCGCCGGGGTTCGTCACACTGATATAGCCCACCTGCTTGCCGCCCCATCCGGCAGAGGCCGCGCGCATCAGCGGCGCAAGGTCGACGAGCGGCTGGGCCCTGCCGCTGCGTTCGGCTGCCGGCTCGCGGCCGAAAACCTGCTCCTGAAACACCGCCGGCGACGCATAGTTCGCGGCGATGCCCCAAGGCATGTACATCGAGGCCAGCGTGACCAATCCGGTGAAGGTGATCATCAGATGGAAGGGCAGGGCGATCACGGCGGTCACGTTATGCGCGTCCAGCCAGCTTCTCTGCCCCTTGCCGAAGCGCAGCATGAAGAAATCGGCGAAGATCTTCTTGTGAGTGACGATGCCCGAAAGGATCGCCGTCAGCATGAACATAGCCGCGATGCCCACGAGGTAGCGCGCCCAGAGCACGGGCATGTAATGCAGGTCGAAATGGAAGCGGTAGAGAAAGAACCCGCCGCTGGTTTCGCGCACGGTGATCGCGCGGCCGGTCTGGTCGAGGACGGCGGAAGTCTCGCCGCGTTTGCCGCGCGTCCCGTCGCCGGGCTGCCAATAGACCTGGGTGGTGGCGCTGCGGCCGTTTGGCAGGGTGATGTACCAGCTTACAGCATCGGGGGCGACCTGGTTGAGGTAGCGCACCGCGCCTTGTGCGGAAGTTTCGGGATCGGCGCTGCCGGTCACTTCCGGCTGCATCCAGCGGGTGATCTCGTCCTGGAAATAGGCCGCGGTGCCGGTGGCGAACATCGCGAAGAGCAGCCAGCCCAGCAGCAGCCCGCTCCAGGTGTGGAACAGCGCCATGGATTGACGCAGGCTGTCCTTCACAGTCGTCCTCCCGAGGCCAGCGAAAGCCAAAGGCCAGCGCTCAACACCGCGCCCGACCCGATCATCCAGAGCCACAGCTTAAGGGTCGATCGCACCCCGAAGGCCACCAGTGCCAGCACCGAGAACATGACGAAGGAGGCCAGCATCGCCGCCACGCTGGCATTGGCCGGATCGACGCCCAGCCCGCGCCACAGCAGGCGTGCAAGGGCCGCTGCCGCCAGAGAAGTCAGCAGATAGTTGGCCGGGATCGCTGCGAGCAGCCGCGCCGCCACATTTGCCCGGCCGACCGTGCTTCGTCCCATACCGTGCGCTTTTCCCGCCATGGCCGCTATGCGAACCGGCGCCGGCGGCGCGATGTCGACGCGAGTGTGCGGAATTGGGGGCGGGACAGCAGGCTCAACGGGATCTCGTTTCTGACGGGCATCGCACGCTATTGCGAGGCACTCTCAAAGAATTCCGCTAAGGCGCGCGTCTGCGGTTGTCAATGACGCCCGTGATTGCAGCCGGGGTGGGCACGCCGTCGCGATGCCCTGCCCGTTGGAAGCAAAGGCTTTTCGGTTGCGTACAAGGCGAGCCTAATTTTACTCATTTGCGATGAACTGGTCGGTTTCCCCGGCCATCGAATGATAACGATTACAGATACGTCGTTGCAGCGTATCGTTGTTATTTGGCCGTTGGAGGAATGCGGATATTCTCCCCATTCCAAAGGGTTTCAGGAAATCAGTTTGCCGCGAACGGAGCGCCGGCCGGATTGCTTGCGGATGGCGCTACTGTGGGCTCTGATCAATGTCGGGATAATCGGGGCTTGCGCAAACAAGGTGGGTGAGCGAGGCTGTCCAACCAGAAGGCCGGAATTTCTGGCTCCGAGCCCTATAGCGCACAGTCGGCCATAGCGGACGCTGGTTGCGGCTGACTCGCGATGAAATGAAAACGTTATTCATTTCGAGCGTAGAAAAAATCACTTAAAATTAAAGGGATGGAATGTTTCTACATAGCAGCTCGCTATGCCCGACTTGCAATCGCTTGCGAATCGGTCATTGTAATGAAAACGACACTCATTCAGGGCGGATCATAGGGTTAACAATGGTTTCGAAGCGTCTTTTCCTCATTGCTGGCCGGTGCTGTCTCCAGGCCGATGCTGCCGGTGTAGACGCTGCGCTGCGGCTGCCCGGCGCGCTTTGAGCATGGGCGGCGTGGCATCGTTCTCCTCCCGGACGCCGCGTCGCCTTCACTCCCGCCCTTCGCGAGCGCAAGCGCGAGGGGCGGGAGCACCCCTTTCACCAGGTGAGACCGCCATGACCGACGCAGACCAGCCCACCGACCTGTTCGACCTTGCCGAGGCCATCGCCGCAGGCGAAGTCAGCGCCGAGGCGGCCGTCATGGCTGCCATCGCCAGGGCGCGGAAGTGGGCGCATCTGGGCGCCTTCGTCGCGATCGAGGCTGAAGCGGCGCTGGAGCAGGCGCGTGACTGCGACCGTGACCGCGCGCGGGGCCGGCTTCGCGGCCCGCTTCACGGGGTGCCGCTGGCGCACAAGGACATGTTCTTCCGCGCCGGAATGCCGACCGAGGCGGGCTCGCTGATCTGGCGCGGCTATCTGCCCCGCGAAACCTCGCCGCTCGTTTCGCGGCTGGAGGCGGCGGGCGCGATCACGATCGGGCGGCTGCACATGGCCGAATTCGCGATGGGCCCCACCGGGCACAACGCGCATCTGGGGCGCTGCGCCAATCCCTGGAATGCCGAGGCTATTTCGGGCGGGTCGTCGTCTGGTTCGGGCGCTGCGGTCGGCGCGCGGATCGTCACCGGGGCGCTGGGCTCGGACACCGGCGGTTCGGTACGCCTGCCGGCTGCGTTCTGCGGCGTCGCGGGGCTCAAGCCGACCAACGGACTGCTGCCGGGCACCGCAATGATGCCGCTGTCGCAGACGCTCGACACCGCCGGGCCGCTGTCCACGTCGAGCCGTTCGCTCGCACGTCTCATGACGGTCCTCACGGCGTCAGGCCACGATTACGAGGCTGGTCTCACAGCCGGCTGCGCCGGGCTGACCATTGGCGTGCCCACCAGCTATTTCACCGAAGGCCTGCATCCCGAAGTCGCCGCGGCCTTCGCCGCCGCGCGCGCGGTGTTCGAGGGCCTGGGCGCGAAAGTGGTCGATGTCGCCATTCCCGACCATTCGGGCTACCCGGAAATCGCGGCGCAGATCTGGGCGCCCGAAGCCGCTGCCTTCCACGCCCGCCACCTTGCCGAACGTCCCCGGGACTTCGGCGAACAGGTGCGCAACCGCTTGACGGCGGGAGCCGCCATTGCGCCGCAGGACTATCTGGCGGCGCTGGGCCGTCGCAAGTCCGCGCAGTCGGACATGCTGTCCGGGCCCTTCGCCCAGGTCGACCTTCTGCTGACCCCCGCCGCGCGGATGCCGGTGCCGCTGGCCGATGAAGTCGGTGCCACCGGCGGCGCGGCGATGCAGGCGATGGTCGGCGAACTGTCCGCGCTGACCCGCACGATCTCGATGCTGGGATTTCCCGCGCTGGTCACGCCGATGGGCTTCGACACGCGCGGCCTGCCGCTGGCGTTGCAGCTGATCGGGCCTCCGAACGCCGAGCAATATCTGCTGTGCGGAGGTTTCGCCTACGAGCAGGCGACGGACTGGCTCGGCTGTGTACCCCCCGCGTTTCCTTCTCTCCCTTAACCTCTCTTCCCAGGAGTAAGCCCATGGATATCGGTCTGTTCATTCCCATCGGCAACAACGGTTGGCTGATCTCGGCCAATGCGCCGCAGTACAAGCCCAGCTTCGAAATGAACAAGAAGCTCGTCCAGACCGCCGAAGGCTACGGCTTCGATTTTGCGCTTTCGATGATCAAGCTGCGCGGGTTCGGCGGCAAGACGGAATTCTGGGACTACAACCTGGAAAGCTTCACGCTGATGAGCGCGCTGGCGGCCGTCACCAGCAAGATCAAGCTGTTCGCTTCCACCGCGATCCTGACGCTGCCGCCGGCGATGGTCGCGCGCATGGCCGTCACCATCGACTCGGTCGCACCGGGCCGCTTCGGCATCAACATCGTCACCGGCTGGGCCAAGGGCGAGTACGAGCAGATGGGCATGTGGCCGGGCGACGCCTATTTCGGCCACCGCTACGACTACGCCAGCGAATACGTGCAGGTCATGAAGGACCTGTGGACCGATGGTAAGTCCGACTTCAAGGGCGAGCACTTCCAGATGGAGGACTGCCAGCTCCTGCCCAAGCCCAGCACCGGCAAGATCGAGATCGTCGGCGCCGGCCAGTCGGCGCGCGGCATGGAGTTCGTATCCAACTACGGCGACTACAACTTCGTCACCGCAGGCGGCATCAACAAGCCGACCAAGCACGCCCCCACCGTGAAGGCACTGGTCGAAGCAGCCGCCAAGACCGGCCGCGACGTGGGCGCCTACATCCTGTGCATGGTCATCGCCGACGAGAGCGACGAGGCCGCGATGGCCAAGTGGCACAGCTACCGTGAAGGCGCCGACGTCGACGCGCTGGCATGGATGAGCGACCAGGGCGCTGCCGACAAGAACGCCGGCGCGGATTCGACCGCCCGCCACATCAACCTACCGGAAGGCGCCGTGAACCTGGGTATCGGCACCTTCGTCGGCTCCTACGAGACTGTCGCCAGGCTGCTTGACGAAGCCGCTTCCGTCCCCGGCACCAAGGGCATCATGCTGACCTTCGACGACTTCGAGCAGGGCCTCGTCGACTTCGGCGAGAAGATCCAGCCGCTGATGGCCTGCCGCGCGGAACGCTTTGTGGCGGCCTGACCCCATCTGCCTACCCTGACGGTCCAGTCTCTCCCTTTTTCGGGACCGTCATGACGAACTGGCCGTCGGCATGCCGCTTTCGCGGACGTGTCGGCGGCCTTCTTTTTTGACGAGGCGCCCCGAAAGCGGGCTGCCCCGTTTGCCGCAATGCAACAAAATCGGGCGCAATCGCTTAGAAGCGGATGGGTGCACAACCTTCCAGAGTGATTTTTTCGCCTTCATGAACATAGACCGCCGTAGTGTCCTGTCCGGCATCATTACCAGCTCGCTTGCTCTCGGGGTATCTCGCGGGGCGCTGGCTGCGGGCGATGTCGAGCGCGTGGACGACCTCATCAAGCGCATGACGGTCGAGGAAAAGGCGGGGCAGATGACCTGCCTTGCCGATGCCTTCCGCCCCTTCAACCCGCCCAACCCGGATGCCGGCATCCAGGATGTGAAGCGGTTAGCGCAGGAAATCCGCAAGGGCCGCGTCGGCTGCCTGTTCAACGGCATTGGCGTGGCGGGCGCGCGCAAGGCACAGGAAATGGCGGTGAACGACAGCCGTCTGGGTATTCCGCTGATCTTCGCCGGCGACGTGATCCACGGGCTGAAAACGATCTTCCCGGTGCCGCTGGGCGAAGCCTCCTGTTTCGATCCGACGCTGGTCCAGCGCACCGCGCGGGCCATGGCGGTCGAGGCGACGGCGGCGGGCCTGCACCTGACGTTTGCGCCGATGGCCGATGTGGCGCGCGATCAGCGCTGGGGCCGCGTGGTCGAAGGCGCGGGCGAGGACGTGACCCTCACCGCGCTTCTGACCGCCGCGCGGGTCCGGGGGTTTCAGGGCCGCGATCTGCGGCGTGACGATTCGCTGCTGGCCTGTCCCAAGCACTTTGCCGCCTACGGCGCGGTGGCGGCGGGGCTGGAATACGGCAACGTCGATATCAGCGACGAGACTTTGCGCGAAACCCACCTGCCGCCTTTCGGCTCGGCCTTTGCGGCAGGCGCGCTGACCACGATGGCGGCGTTCAACGAGATCAACGGCGTGCCCGCCACCGCCGACCGCGAACTGATGACCGACATCCTGCGCGGCGAGATGGGCTTTCGCGGCTTTGTGTTTTCGGACTACACCGCCGACGAGGAACTGGTGGCGCACGGCTTTGCCGAAGATGACCGGGATGCCGCGCGCCTGGCGGTGCTGGCCGGCGTCGACATGTCGATGCAGAGCGGGCTCTACATCCGTTATCTGCCCGAACTTGTGAAAAGCGGCGCGGTGCCGATGGGCACCATCGACGTTGCGGTGCGGCGCATCCTCTACGTCAAGGCCGCCATGGGCCTGTTCGAAAACCCGTGGCGTTCGCTGGACGAGAAGGCGGAAAGCAGCCGGATCGGCGCGCCTGCCCATATCGCTCTTGCGCGGGAGGCGGGTACGCGTTCCGCGGTGCTGCTCAAGAACGACGGGGTGCTGCCGCTGGACCCGGACAAGCAGCAGAAGATCGCCCTGATCGGCCCTTTCGGTGAGGACAAGGACAACCTCTACGGCCCCTGGGCCTTCTACGGCGATCCCGCCAAGGGCGTCGATATCGCCAGCGGCCTGCGCGCCGCGCTGCCCGATCCCGCCAAACTGACGGTGGTGACGGGCTGCGGCATCCATGAGCCGGTGGACGGCGGCATCGACGCCGCGGTGAAGGCGGCCAAGGCGGCCGATGTCGTCCTGCTGGCGCTTGGCGAATCGCAGGACATGTCGGGCGAGGCGCAGTCGCGCACCGTGATCGAGATTCCCGCCGCCCAGCAGGCGCTGGCCGATGCCATCGCCGCGACCGGCAAGCCTACCGTCGTCCTGCTGCGCCACGGCCGCGCGCTGGCGCTGCATGAGGGCGTCGCCAATGCCAATGCGGTGCTGGCGACGTGGTTCCTCGGTTCGGAAGCGGGCAATGCCATCGCCGATCTCGTCACCGGCAAGGCTGATCCTTCGGGCAAGCTGCCGGTCAGTTTTCCATGGGAATCGGGCCAGGAGCCATTCTACTACGACCGCAAATCAACCGGCCGCCCGGTGCTGGACAAGGGCAGTACCGAGTACAAGGCACGCTATTCCACCACCGACAACAGCGCGCGCTATCCCTTCGGCCACGGCCTCAGCTACACCGAGTTCGCGCTGGACCGGCTGCACATCGCTGATCCGGCCCTGCGCTGGGACGGTACCATCGAGATCACGGCCCGCCTCACCAACAAGGGCAAGCGCAAGGGCAGCGAAGTGGTGCAGCTTTACATCCGCGACCGTGTGGCCAGCCGTACCCGGCCGATCCGGGAACTAAAGCGGATGGAACGGGTAACGCTCGATCCGGGTGGCAGCCGGACGGTGAAGTTCACCCTGTCGCGCACCGATCTGGAATTCGTCGGTTCGGATAACAAGCGTCTCGCCGAGCCGGGGCTGTTCGATATCTGGGTGGGCCAGTCTTCGGAAGGCGGGCTGCATTCGCAGATCACGCTCTACGCGGCGGTGGCGGCGTAGCTGCCTTGTCCTCCCCGATGCGCCGATGATGCGCAGATGATGCTGGGATGACCGGGCCTTAACCCTCCCTTGCGGCGCCCTTGCGCAGGGCGGTCAGGTCGATCCCCAGCTTGTTGACCTTGTAGTAGAAGGTCTTGCGCGGGATACCCAGACGCTGGATGGCCGCGCCGATTTCGCCGCCCGCAGCCACTACGGCCGCCATGATCGTCTCGCGCTCGAAGGCGTCCAGCCGCTGCGGCAGGGTGTCACCGGCGGCTTCGGCCAGCGGCAGCGGCGCGGCCTCGATCAGCCCCAGCACGAAGCGTTCGGCATAATGCGCCAGTTCGCGCACGTTGCCCGGCCAGTCGTGCCCGGCAAGGTGGTCGCGCACGGCGCCGGTCATCTCGGGCAGGGGGCGCCGCAGACGCGCGGCCGCCGCCCCAGCAAGGTGGGCGAACAGGGCGGGCACATCCTCGCGCCGCTCACGCAGGGGAGGCATCCGCAGGCGCAGAGCCGCCAGCCGGTAGAACAGCGCCGGCGCGATACGGGCGGACAGGTCGCCTTCTTCCGCTCCGCCAGTGGCGATCACGCGCAGGTCCAGCGGCAGCGGCTCACGCGCGCCGGGACTGCGCAGGGCGCGTTCCTCCACCAGCGGCACCAGCCGCGACTGCAGGCGCCGCGCGGCCTGGTCGATGTCGTCGAGGAACAGGGTGCCGCGATTGGCGGCGGCGATGCTGGCCTCGCCGCTGGGGGCGAAGAGTTCATCCTCCAGCGGATCGGGCAGGGCAGCGCAGGCGACCGCCAGAAAACGGTGCCGCGCGCGCTTGCCGGCGCGGTGGATCAGGCGGGCGAGCAATTCCTTGCCGGTGCCGGTCTCGCCCTCGATGAACAGGTCGATATCGGCATTGGCAAGGGTGGGTATCATCTCACGCAGGCGCCGGATCGCGGGCGACTGGCCGACCAGCCCGGACGATTCCTCTCCTTGCGCCTCGGCCCGCAGCCGCCGGTTGTCGAGGGCAAGGGCTCGGGCAGTCGCCGCGCGGTCGGCGGCGGCGATCAGCGCCTGCGGGTCGAACGGCTTGGTAAGAAAGTCCCATGCCCCGGCCTTCAGCGCATCGACCGCCATGGTCACGTCGCCGTGCCCGGTCACCAGGATCACCGGGAGTTCGCTGTCCCGTTCGTGCAGAGCGCGCTGCAACTCGATCCCGGACATGTACGGCATGCGCACGTCGGTCACCACCAGGCCCGGCCAGTCGGCATCGATGGCCGCCAGCGCGGGCGCGGCGGCGGGAAAGGCCTCCACAGCGAACCCGGCAAGGGTCAGCACCTGTGCGGTGGAGACGCGAAGGTCCTCGTCGTCCTCCACCAGAGCGACGCGGCGGGAACTGTCCATCACGGCGCGCGCTTCAGGGTGATGGCGAAGCAGGCGCCGGTGTCGGAGGGCACAAGGTGCAGGTTGCCGCCGAAGTCCTCCATGATATCCTTGGCGATCACCAGGCCAAGACCAAGGCCGGTCTGGCGGCTGGTGGCGAAAGGGGTGAACAGGCGGCCCGCCACTTCGGGCGCGATGCCGGGGCCGTTATCGGTGACGAGCATGCGCACGCTGCCGTCATGATAGGCCCATGTCAGGGCAAGGCGCGGTTCGGGGCACGTCTCCAACGCTTCCAGCGCGTTCTGCAGGACGTTGACCAGCACCTGCTCCAGCCGCACCCGTCCGCCGAAAACCACCACTTCGGGACCGATCTGCGGCCGTGTGAAATCGACGCGCGAGAGGCGCTCCTTGAGCAGTAGGCAGGCGCCTTCCACCACTTCCTCCAGCGGGATCGGCCCGCCCGCCCGGCTGCCCTTGCGCGCGAAACCGCGCAGTTCCGCAGTTACGGTGCCGATACGCTCGGCCATGCGGTCTATCGCCTGAAGGTTGGCGCGCACTTCACTGTCCGCTCCCATGTCCAGCAGCTGGCGCGAGGTTGCGGCATAGTTGCGGATTGCCGCAACCGGCTGCGCGGTTTCATGCGCGACGCTGGCAGTGACCTGTCCCAGCGTCGCGAGGCGGTTGGCCTGCCGCAGCCCTTCGCGCAGCTGCGCGGCATGTTCCTCGGCGGCGGCGCGCTCCTCGATTTCGCGGCGCAGGTCCACCGTCCGCTCGGCGACGGCGGCTTCCAGCTGCGCGGTGCGCTCTGAGCGGCGGCGCCCCCGCTCGCGCAGGAACAGGGCAAGGGCCAGCAGTGCGAGCGTGGCCAGGGCGGCGCCGATCTGGGCCGCGCGCACGGTGGTATCGATCGCGCGCAGGGGCAGGGCCAGGTTCACCCGCCATCCGGCCGGACTGGGCGGCGTGGCGGCGAGCAGGAAGTCTCCCCTTACGCCGGGGATCGCGATGCGCCCGTTCCCGCGCACGGTGAAGGGGGGCGGGCCGAGACTGCCGACGCCGATCGTCTCGCGCTCGATGCGGCTGCGCTGCGGGGCAAGGCTGCGCGTGGCGGCATAGCGCCAGTCGCGGCGGCTGGTGACGAGGATCACGCCGTCGCGGTCGGTCACGAACGTCAGCCCGCCGCCCTCGCGCCATTGCTCCTCGACCCGGTCGAACGCCATCTTCATGACCACCACGCTGCCCCCGGCGGCGCGGCGTGCAAAGAATAGGCCGGGCTGGTGGCTCACCGTGCCCAGCGCGAACTGTTCGCCGGTGCCGGTGCGCATGGCGGCGCGGAAATAGGGTCGGAAGCTATAGTCCTTGCCCAGGAAACTGCGTGGATCGCGCCAGTTGCTGGCTGCCAGCGTCAGTCCGTCGCTGCGGATGACGTAGATGATCGGCGATCCGAAATCGCGTGAAAGCCGCTCCAGCTTGGCGTTCATCACGCTGGCCGCACCGGGTTTGCCGGAGACGAGCGCCACGAGGTCCTCGTCGTCGCCCAGCGCCAGGGGGAGCAGGCGGAACCGCGCCACTTCGCTGGCGAGCAGGGCCTGGCGCAGTCGTGCGTCGGTGGCTGCGGCCTGCGCAAATCGCGCCGTGGCCGCACTGCGCACAGCCAGCCCGGCGGCGAAGGCCACAACGGCGGCGCAGACCAGCGCTGCGGCCAGCAGGCCGAGGTTTCTCGTTCGGATCACCCGAGTCCGATACGCCACCGCCTTGCGATGTGCAAATTTCTGCACTTTTCAGAATTGGCATGTGCAGGAAGCTGGACAGGATATCGTCTGCATTATCCGTAATACATTGAAAAACAACAATTCATCAATTTTCGCAATTCCCTTTGCGCGCTGCGCATCGAAGCGCAGAATTGCCCGGCACGAGCACCGCCCCAGGCGCTGCCTTGCCCGAGAGGATGACAGGCGACCGATATGCATTACACACCCACCGACCTTCAGCCCCATGACGGCGCGCATCCCGCGCCGCGCCGCTGGTATTCCCATCTCTACCTGCAGGTGCTGGTGGCGATCACGGCGGGTGTCCTGCTCGGGCACTTCTATCCGGTTCTGGGCGAATCGCTGAAGCCGGTGGGCGACATGTTCATCAAGCTGGTGAAGATGGTGATCGCCCCCGTCATCTTCCTCACCATCGTGACCGGCATCGCCGGAATGCGCGATCTTGGATCGGTGGGCCGCGTGGCCGCCAAGGCCTTTGGCTATTTCTTCTTCTTCTCCACCCTGGCGCTGATCGTCGGCATGGTGGTTGCCAACGTGGTGCAGCCGGGCTCGGGCCTCAACATCGACCCCGCCTCGCTCGATGCCGGCAAGGTGGCTGAATATTCCGAGAAGGCGCACGAAACCTCGCTGGTCGGCTTCCTCAATGCGATGATCCCGGACACGCTGGTGTCCTCGCTCACGCAGGGCAACATCCTCCAGGTCCTTGTCGTCGCGATCCTGTTCGGCATTTCCCTGGCCTCTATCGGTGAGCGCGGCGAGCGTATCCTCTCGATCCTCGAAGACGTCTCGGTCGTCGTCTTCAAGCTGGTGTCGATCGTCATGCGCGTAGCGCCGATCGGTGCCTTTGGCGCCATGGCCTTCACCATCGGCAAGTACGGGGTGGGCAGCCTGGCCAACCTCGCGGCGCTGGTAGCGACCTTCTATGCAACCTCGCTGATCTTCGTGCTGGTGGTGCTGGGCGCTGTGGCACGCCTGTGCGGCTTCTCGATCTTCCGCCTGATCGGCTATCTCAAGGGCGAACTGCTGCTGGTGCTGGGCACGTCCTCCTCGGAAAGCGCGCTGCCCGCGCTGATCGAGAAGATGGAGCGCGCCGGTTGCCCCAAGGCGATCGTCGGCCTCGTCGTCCCAACCGGCTACAGCTTCAACCTCGACGGCACCAATATTTACATGACACTGGCGGCGCTGTTCATCGCGCAGGCCTGCAACGTGGACCTGACCATCGGTCAGCAGCTGCTTCTGCTGGGCGTGGCGATGCTTTCGTCCAAGGGCGCGGCGGGCGTTACCGGGGCGGGCTTCATCACCCTGGCGGCCACCCTTTCGATCGTCCCCTCGGTGCCGGTCGCGGGCATGGCGCTGATCCTGGGCGTTGACCGCTTCATGTCCGAATGCCGCAGCCTCACCAACTTCATCGGCAATGCGGTGGCGACGGTGGTGGTTTCGCGCTGGGAAGGCAAGCTGGACCACGACCAGCTGGATGCCGCGCTCAGCGGGACCACGCTGGCCCTGCCCGCCCACGCCGTTCCCGCCGAATAAACGCGGCCCGAGCCTATAAGCGCGCCCGATAGAGGCGCGCACACCGGGAGACCCTTGATGACTACCGTTTCTGCGCGGCTGTTTGCCGCCACCCTTTCGCTTGCCTCCGTCATGGCCCCTGCGCTGGCACACGCCGAAGACAAGAAGGCTGAATATCCCGCGTCCTACAACGGCGACGGCGCCGTCACGGGCGGCTACAGCCTCTCACGCTGGGCCGAGGACTGGACCTCGATGCGCGATGCGAAAAAGCGGGACGACCCGCTCGACCGGCTGAAGTACCTGCCGCTGGACGAGGATGGCGACATCTACCTCACCCTGTCTGGCGAACTGCGCCTGCGGGTGAACGAGACGACCAATCCGAACCTGCGCGAAGCCGATGCCCAGCGCCAGGACATCACCCGCATCGTCGCCGGTGCGGACCTGCATGTCGGTGAGCACTTGCGCGCTTATGGCGAGCTTGCTCACGGCGGCATCGGCGGGCGCAACCTTGGCGTGCCATCCACCTCGCTGCGCAACGATCTGGTGATCCAGCAGTCCTTCGTGGAAGCCAGCGGCGAGATCGGCGGCATCGACGTCGGCGTGCGCTATGGACGGCAGGAGTTCACCGATGGTCCCAACCTGCTGACCTCGCAGCGTGACAACAACACGATCCGCTATACCCTCAACGGCGTGCGCGCATGGGCGCGCGGGCGGACGGTGCGTGCGGGCGTGTTCGATTTCCGGCCGACCGCCTACGGCGACCTCGGTACGGCGGACGACGTCAACGATCCCGCGCGCCGGTTTTCGGGCGGGAATCTGGGCTTCGTGCTGCCCAAGACGTTCCTTGGCGGCTCGCAGCTATACCTGGATACTTTCCTGTGGCGGCGGCAAAACGATGTCGGGGCCTGGGGCGGGCGGATCGGTCCGGCCACCCGCTATTACCTTGGCGCGGAGCTGCGCGGGGACGTGGGGCCGGTCAACGTGGACTGGTCGGTGAACCATCAGTGGGGGACCTATATCGACCAGGATATCGACGCCTGGCAGGCCTTCATCGCCACCACTTACCGGCTGGGCAAGGCCAAGACCGCGCCGCGCGTGGGCGTTCATGTCGACTATGCCAGCGGCGGGGGCGGCTACGGCGACGGCAAGCTGCGCAATGCCTATTCGCCCTTCGGCAACAACATCTACTTCAGCTACCAGCTGTACCTCACGCCCTCGAACCTGGTCGCGGTGACGCCGAATGTCAGCTTCACCCCGTTCAAGAACGCCCGCGTCACGGCGGAATACGAGCTGGCCTGGCGCGATAACGTCTACGATGCGGTCTACCGCGCCAACGGTCAGCCCTTTGCGGGAACGCAGAACGGGCGGTCGCGCAAGATCGCCGATCTCGCGCGGTTGCAGTTGGTGTGGTCGATCACGCCGCGCGTATCGTTCACCGGGCGCTACGAGCATCTGGCGGCGGGTCCGGCGCTGACCGATGCGGGCTATCGCAGCTCGGACTTCCTTGCCGGCTGGGTCAGCTTTCGCTTCTGACACCCAAACCCCGCTCGCCCGTCCGTCCCGAGCCTGTCGCAGGACGAACGGGCGGGGAGATATCAGCCCTTGATGGCGGCGCGCGCGGCGATCACGGCGCCCAGCGCGGCAACCCAGCTGACCAGCAGGAAGCTGGTGCCGTAATCGCCGCACCACGCGTAGATCGTTGCCATCGCGGCAGGGCCGATCATGACCCCCAGGAACGTGTAGACCAGAGCGCCGCCGATCACGCGGCCCGCGTCTTCGGGGGCGCAGTGGTGGGTGCATTCGGCCATGACCACGCCGTTCCACCCGCTCATGCAGAAGCCGAACAGGCACAGCACCGCGATCTGGACCCAGACCGGCAGTGCGTCGAGCTGCCATAGCGCGATCATGCAGCCCATCGACACCGCGCCGATCAGCGCCAGCACCGCAAAGCCGCCGAAACGGTCGCCAAGGCCGCCCCATGAGACACGGCCCAGGGCTCCGCACGCCTGCAGCGCTCCGGCAACAAGCCCGGCCTGAACCAGCGGCCAGCCGTGATCGACCAGCATGATGACCGCAAATGCGGAAAGCGAAAGCTGGAGGGAGGAGTAGAGCATTCCCAGCACGGCCAGCGCACGCAGCGGCGCGCTGCCCCAGATGATGCGCTGCTCGTAAACGAAATTGGGCCACAGGGCGACGTTGGCGGGGCGGGCGGGCCGGGGCGGGCCGCCCTTCAGCGCCAGCACGCCGATCATCGCGAAACAGGGAATGGCAAGCAGGGTCAGGGACAGCTGCCAGCCCAGCACCGGGGCCATTGCCGGCAGCAGCAGGCTGGCCAGCACGCCGCCGATGGGTACGCCGGCCTGCTTGATCGAGAAGATCAGCGAACGGCGGTGCGGCGGCGTCACCGCGCCCAGAATCTGCGCGCTGGCGGGGTTCTGCACCCCATAACCGGTCCCGATCACGATCGAGGCAAGCACCGCGACCCACGGGTTCGCGCTTGCCAGCAGCAGCAGCGCGGCGCCGAAGCAGCCCAGCGCCAGTTGCTCCACCTGCACCGGCCCGCGGTGCTGGATCAGGGTTCCCGCCACGGCCGATGCCAACATGCCGGCGGCATAGATCACGCTGATCTGATAGCCGACGTAGTGCGGTGCAAGCCCGAAATCAGGCGCAACCAGCGGCGCGATGCCGGTAAGTGCCAACGCGGTCACCGTCGATAGAATCTGGATCGTCGTCGTAGTCGCCAGCGCGGCGGCGATCGACGGTCCGGCCGAAGGTCCGCGTGAATGCGGGGCCGCTTGGGGGCTGGCAGGCTGGGTCATTGCTGCACCGCATAATGTAATGCTTTACACAAGCCAAGCGGGAAGTCACAATGCTCACCTGTCATCAAGCCCTGCCTATGCATGTCCAGCGCGTGCAGGCGCGGTCTTCCTTGAGGGATTCGTTGATTCATGGTCCAGAGCGCCTACTCCTCCGCCACCGCGAATGTCCATGCTGCATTGCAGCGCATCTCCGCGCGCGATGCACGGGTGCGGGCGTGGCTTCATGTCGATGACGTCGGCGCACTGGCGGCCGCGCAGGCTCTGGATGCGCAAGGCGGCGCTAGTGGGCCGTTAGCGGGGGTTTGTGTGGGGGTTAAGGACGTCATCGCCGTCGCCGGGATGCCCCTGACGCACAATTCGCCGCTGTTCACAGGCTTCGTGCCATCCGAGGGTGCGGCCTGCGTCGCCACCTTGCGTGCGGCCGGCGCGGTGATTCTGGGCAAGACCGACACCACTGAATTCGCCGCAGCCGGGCGCAATGCCGCCAGCGCCAATCCTCATGACTTCACGCGAACGCCGGGCGGTTCCTCGGCCGGTTCGGCGGCGGCGGTTGCAGATGGGCATGTGCCGCTGGCGCTGGCGACGCAGACCGGCGGATCGACCATCCGCCCCGCCAGCTTCTGCGGTATTCACGGCTTCAAGCCGACTTGGGGCCTTGTCAGCCGCGAAGGGGTGAAGATGTACGCCAACAGTCTGGACACCGTAGGCTGGTACACCCGCGACCTGGACTTGTGCGACCGGGTCTGCGCGGTTTTCGGACTGGCCGAGGCGGCGCCGCTCGGGCCGCAGCCCTTGCGCATCGGTGTTTTCCGCACACCGTGGTGGGATGAGATGACGCCCGGCGGCAAGGCCGCGTTCGACGGCGTGGCCTCCGCGATGGCGGGGGCCGGGGTGGTGATGGTCGATATCGCCGCGCTGCCTGAATTCGAACATCTCAACCACGATCACCGCGCGATCCTGTTCCGCGAAGGCGCCGCGGCGTTCCTCAGCCTCGCCCGATCGCGGCCGGACCTGCTCCATGCCGATTTCCACCTGCGCGTCGATGCGCTCGCCAGCTATCCCGACGCGCGCCTGCGCGAAGCCCATGACCGCGCCGCTGCCGCGCGGACGGGGTTCGAGCGCGCGATTGCGGGGCTGGATGCGGTGCTGGCGCCCAGTGCGCCGGGCATCGCGCCGCGGGGCCGGTCGCCGGGGGAGCCGAAGTTCAACCAGCCCTGGACGCTGCTACACGCGCCTGTCGTCAACCTGCCGCTGGCGCAGGGAGAGGGCGGGATGCCCATCGGCGTGTCGCTGATCGCGCCGCGTTATGCCGACCGGCGGCTCGTGGCGGTCGCGCGCGAAGTTGAACAACGGCTCGGCCTGACGCGCCCTTCGGCCTAGGCCTTGCGCCGCTTTTTCGGAGCGGCGGTGGACTGGCGCACGATCAGGCGGTGCGGCAGGATCACCTCGCGCGAGGCACTGACCTGATCCGGCTGGAGCAGCGAATCCAGCATCAGCCGCATCGCCGCCTCGCCGATCTCCACCGTCGGAATGTGGACGGTGGTGAGCGGCGGGCTGGAGAAGGCGCCGAAACGCAAGTCATCGAAACCGGTGACGGACATTTCGTCCGGAACGCTGATGCCGCGCTGTTGCAGCGCGCTGAGCGCACCCAGCGCCATTTCATCGTTGGCACAGGTGACGGCGGTGAACTGCGGGTTGGCGTCCAGCAGCCGCAGCATCGCGTCGTAGCCCGACTGGAGCGAGAAATCGCCGGTGGCGATGATCGCCTCGTCCACCTCGATGCGTGCGCGCAGCAGGCCCAGCTTGTAGCCGGAGAGGCGGTCCTTCGACATGAACTGGTCAAGCGGGCCGGTGATCGCGGCGATGCGGGTATGGCCCAGTTCCGCAAGGTGCCCCACGACCAGCGCGCTGGCCTCATGATCGTCGGTGCGCACGCGGGGCAGGGTGATGTCCGGCGGATATTCGCAGGCCGCGACCAGCGGGGGCATCTTGCTTTTGGTGGGAGGATTGCGGACGATATCGGGCAAGGACTTTTCCAGCAGGATCATGCCGTCGGCCTGCTTGCCCGCGATCATCGAGACGTATTTGTTAAGGGTGTCGATATCGCCCTCTGTGATGCCCAGCAGCACGCGCATCTTGTTCGCCCGCGCCACGTTTTCGATGCCTTCGACAAAGGCGGAGGTAAACGGGTTGAAGATGCTGGGAACGGCGACGATGACGTTGTCGCTACGCTGGCGGCGCAGGCCGGCGGCGAGGTGGTTGGGTTCGTAGTTGAGGTCGGCGATGGCCGCCTCGATCCGCTCTATGGTGGCAGGGCGCACCAGTGAAGGCGTGCTCAGCGCGCGCGAGACCGTTGCTACCGAAACACCCGCGACGCGGGCGATGTCCTTGATGTTCGCCATATGATGTAAACGTTACATTTGCGATCGGCTTGCGGCAAGCGCGGGTGTTGCATGAAGTGCAATTCGTTGTGGGGTGCGCGCGGTTTATCGGGCGCACCACCCCTTTCGGTCAGCGCTCGCTCGCGATCACTTCCGCCGCGCGCCACGCAAAGGCCATGGCCGGCCCGTTGGTATTGCCCGAGATCGCCGTAGGCATCGCCGAACAATCCGCCACGTAAAGCCCGCTAACACCGTGGACGCGAAGGCCCCCGTCGACGACATTGTCCGCCGCATCCGGCCCCATGCGGCAAGTGCCGGTGCCGTGTAGGCCGGTGGAGATCATCCAGTTGGCGGCCTGCTGGATTTCCTCGTCACTTTGCACTGCGGGGCCGGGCGCGGTTTCCTCGCCCACGTAGGGCGCGAGGGCGGGCTGGGCCATGACTTCGCGCACCTTGCGGATGGCGCGCTGGATGGTCACGCGGTCTTCGGGGACGGAGAACCACTGCGGCACCAGACGCGGCGATACGGCAGGGTCGGTCGAGGCGATCTCGACATAGCCGTGGCTGCTCGGGCGAAGGCAGAAGGCGGTGGCGGTGATGCCGGGTACGCTTTCCGTCTGGCCGCGCCCGGCCTCGGGCTTGTCATCTTCCGACTGGGCCATGGAATAGGGCGATATGCCGATCTGGAGGTCCGGCCAGTCCTTGTCAGCCTCGATCGAGGCCATGACCGACACTTCCGGCAGGAGCGAGGCCATCAGGCCCTTGCCGCCCAGCATGTAGCGCAGCCCGTGCATATAGGCGCGCCAGCCCCGGAATTCATGATTGAGGCCGCGCGCTTTCTTGAGCCGCCATGACAGGGCGACCATCATGTGCTCGTTCATGTGGCGACCGACGTGCGGGTTTTCGTGGATCACCTCGATGCCGTGGCGGCGCAAGACTTCGCCGGGGCCGATGCCGGAAAGCTGCAGCAGCTTGGGGCTTTGCAACACGCCTGCCGACAGGATGGTGCGCGGCGTGGTGAAGGTCACGTCGCGGCCGCCCATATCGACGAGGACGCCGGTGGCCTGCTTGCCCTCGAACGTTACACGGCGGACCAGCGCGCCCGTCAGGATCGTCAGGTTGGCCCGCTTTTGCGCCTGCTTGAGGAAGGCGGTATAGGCGGTGACGCGGTTGCCGCGCGCATCGACGGTTTGCTGGGTCCGCCCGGCGACCTGAGTGCCCGGCGCGTTGACGTCGGGGTGAACGGGAATGCCCGCCTCGCGCGCGGCGTCCAGAATGGCGCCGGTCAGCACGGCGTCGCCCTTGGGCACTTCGGTGACCTGCATCGGGCCGCCCTTGCCGCGCTGGCCGTAGCCGGTTCCCCGGAAGTCTTCGAGTTCGCGGTAGCAGCGTTCGATCTCGGACCAGTTCCAGCCCTTGTTGCCCAGCGCTTCCCAGGCGTCGAAATCGCGCGGCTGGCCGCGGAAATACCAGGTGCCGTTGACCGCGCTCGATCCGCCAAGCCCCTTGCCGTAGTACCAGGTTTCGCCGGCGGGGCGTTCCCCCTGCTGTTCGGCGGGAAAGGGCCAGTACCACTTGGGCTTGGTCCAGATCTTGACCATGCCGCGCGGCATGCGGACCATGAATTCGTCATTGCGGCCGCCTGCTTCGAGCAGCAGCACCTGTTTGCTGCCGTCGGCGCTGAGGCGCTCGGCCAGGACGCATCCGGCTGAACCGGCGCCAACGATGATGTAGTCGAACTGGGTGCGCATTTCAGGTCTCGATCAGGCGGGAGCAGCATCGCCGCGCGTATAGGCGGGGGCAAAGCGGAACAGCAGAAGCGACAGGCCCATGGCCACATAACTGGCGGCGGGCAGCCAGACGTGGCCGGCCATAACGGCGGTGACCACGGCGGGCGTGGCGGCGGCCTTGGCATCATAGGCGGCAAGGCTGAGGAACCACGCACCGGCCGCACCGCCTACGCTCATGCCCAGCTTCACGCCGAAGCTGGAGGCGGCGAACAGGAAGCCCTGCGCCCTGAAGCCCGAGCGCCATGCGCCGTAGTCGACCGCGTCTGCCATCAGAGAGAACAGCAGGCCGCCGATCAGGCCCTGCCCCATATAGGCGACGACATTGGCGGTAATCAGCCATGCGTGGCTGTCGGACAGCGGCATCAGCGCGGTGAACAGCGTAGCCACGCCTGCGCCGATGGCGCCGGTCATGCGCTTGCCGATGGCATTGGCGCATACGCCCGCCAGCGCCGTACCGATCAGCACCGCCAGCATCGTCAGCATCAGGGTGGAGGTGAATTCGGCATCGCCCAGCATGTTGTTCGCAAAATATACGAAGGACTGGATGTGGCCGGTAAAGCCGATCCAGAAAAAGAAGTTCACCAGCATCGTCGCGATCCACGGCCAGTTGCCTTTGGTGGCCTCAAGCGACTGTGCGGTGGTCAGCTTGGCGACACTGGCGTCCACCTCCACCCGTTCGCGCGTATTGGCGAAGGCATTGAGCATGCACACCAGCGTGATGACGCCCGTGATCGCGGCGAGGACGAGGAAGCCATGTGCCTCGTCGCCATTGCTGAATGCCTTGATGAGCGGGAGCGCGGCATATCCGATGCCGACGGTGGCGGATGATCCGATCACTTCGCGCAGGGCGTTGATGGTGTTGCGCTGGCGCGGATCGCGGGTCAGCGTGGGCAGCATCGAATTCAGCGGCAGGCTGACGGCGGAATAGAGGATGCCCATCAGCGTGTAGCTGACGAAGATGAAGGCGATCTTCTCCCAGCCCTGCAGCGGCGGCGCCCAGAACACGATGGCGCCGCATACCGCGAAAGGCACGGCCAGCCACAGCAGGAATGGGCGGTGCTTGCCCCAGCGCGTTTCGGTGCGGTCGATCAGCAGGCCCATCATCGGGTCGAAAATCGCATCGACGCAGCGCGCGATCAGGAACAGCGAGGCAACGGTGCCGGCGCTGACACCGTAGCTGTCGGTATAGAAATAGAGCAGGTAGGCATTGGTCATGCCGAACGGCAGGTTGATCCCGAAATTGCCCAGCGCGTAGCTGAGCTTTTCGCGCCAGGTCAGGGCGCTGCCGTTCAGGCTGCCGCTCATGCCGGGCAGCCGACGCGCGAAGGGGTCAGGCGTTCGAGCACGGCGCGCGCGAACTCCAGCGACTTGCGGGTCTCGGTAAGCGGGTCCGGCACGGCGTCGATCTCCAGGATGGCCCAGTTCTGGCTGGTGCGGCGCACCATCAACTCCGCCCATGCGTCGAAGTCCACCTTGCCGTCGCCGATCGCGCAGAAATACGCGCGGTGGGCATGGTGGATACCGTGATCGATGGGGATGTTGATCGGCATGGGGCCGGTCGCGTCCTTCCAGTGGGCGATGACCACGCGCTCGGCATGGCGCGCGACGATGGCCGCCGGATCGCCGCCGGAAAGCAGGATATGGGCGCTATCGGGGCAGAAGCCGACATAGACCGGGTCGGTCAGCAGCAGCAGCAGGTCGATATCGCGCGGCTGGCAGAACATCGAGTGCGCCTCGGTGTGGAGCGCCAGGCGCACGCCGTGGCGCAGCGTCACCGCGCCCAATCGGTTGGCGAAGTCCGCCGCTTTCTGCGCCAGGTCGAGGCCGACGAAGACCGGCGGCTGGGCATCCCAACTGGTGCGCATCGGCAGGCCGATGACCATGACGTCGGCGCCCCACCCGGCAAGGGCCTTGGCCAGTTCCTCACCCTTGGCGAGCCAGCGGGCCTCGGTTTCGGGCTCGGCCCAGCCGCCATTGGGGCCGCCCTCGATGGCGATGTCGGCGAAGAAACCGCTGGCGATGGCCAGGCCCCGGCGGTCCAGTTCGGCCTTGGCGGCTTCATGCGATCCGTAGGCGGCGATCAGGCCGTCCGCGCCGAAGGGAGCGAAGGTCATTTCGATGCCGGTGACGCCGCTCTGCTCCAGCGTATCCAGCATCCGGTCCCAGAATGGGCGCGGCTGGGCATTGCCGAAGGCGACAACCTCGTCTTCACTCGTCATCCCCCAGAATCCGGGATGAAAGAACGTGATGAGATCGACACCGAACGAAAGCATTTGACGGATTTCCTGCCTGAAGCGAAGCGACAGGGTCCACCCGTGCAACGCCAATGTAAACCTTTTCTTTTTAAAAAAGCCTCAATCCTCGCCACTTGTCAAGATGCCCCCGGCGCAGGCTTGCTCAAATGGCTGGTTTCTGGCTATCAATGCGCTGTTATCGTTTTCATTGGGGCAGCAGCAATCTGCCGAATCGACCCTGAAAGGACGTAAATCCATGGCTGATCGTATCCGCATGGGCCTCGTCGGTGGCGGGCCCGGCTCATTCATAGGGCCGGTACACCGCATCGCTGCCGAACTGGACGGCGAGATCGCGCTTGTCGCGGGCGCCTTCAGCCGAGATGCGCAGCGCAGTGCAGAGGCGGGGCGCGGTTACGGCATCGCCGCGGAACGCGCCTATCCCTCGATCGAGGCCATGCTGGAAGCCGAGGCGGCCCGCGCCGACGGCATCCAGTTCGTCACCATCGCCACGCCCAACTTTCATCACCTGCCCGCCGCCTGCGCCGCAATGCGCGCCGGGATTGCGGTGATGAGCGACAAGCCGATGACCGCGACGCTGGAACAGGCGCGCGAACTGGCGGCCGCGCTCGCTGCCAACCCGGTGCCTTACGGGCTGACGTATACTTATTCCGGCTACCCGCTGGTGCGCGAAATGCGCGAACGCATTGCCGCAGGCGCGATCGGCGCGGTGCGCAAGGTCGTGGTGGAATACAACCAGGGCTGGCTGGCCGGAGCGGCAGAGGGCAAGCAGGCCGAATGGCGGCTGGACCCGGCGCGTTCGGGCGAGGGCGGCTGCATCGCCGACATCGGCGTCCACGCCTTCCATCTCGCCGAATTCGTCACCGGGCTGCGCGTCAGCCGCATCAATGCCGATCTTGGCACTGTGGTGCCGGGCCGCGCGCTCGACGATGACTGCCAGATGTTCCTGCGCTTCGAAGGCGGCGCGCGGGGTTTGCTCTCGGCCTCTCAGGTGATGACGGGTGAGGGCAACGACCTCGCCATCCGCATCTACGGCGAAACCGGCGCCCTGCGCTGGAGCCAGGAAAACCCGAACCGCTTCGAATGGCTGAAGGGCGAGGGCGGCATGGAAGTGGTGCGCGCCGGCGATCCGGGGCTCTCCGCCGTCGCCATGCGCGGCACCCGCCTCCCGGGTGGTCATCCGGAGGGGCTGCTGGAAGCGCTGGCCAATCTCTACCGCGATTTCGCGCGGGACCTGCGCGGAGAGGGCGGCTCACTGGTGTCGGGCATCGAGGATGGCCTGCGCGGCATGGCGCTGGTCGCCGCCGCCGTGGCCGCCAGCCGAGACGAAAGCGGCTGGGTCGATCTCAAGGTTTGAAAGAAGGATTTCGCAAATGAAGACGATCAAGGGTCCGGGCATCTTCCTTGCCCAGTTCGTGGGCGATGATGCGCCTTTCAATTCGCTCGATTCGATCGCGGCCTGGGCAGCGGGACTGGGCTACAAGGGCCTGCAGGTACCCAGCAACGACAGTCGGTTGATCGACCTTGAAAAGGCGGCGGAAAGCCAAGATTACTGCGACGAAGTGCTGGGCACGCTGGCCGCTCACGGGCTGGAGCTGACCGAGCTTTCCACTCACATCCAGGGCCAGCTTGTTGCCGTGCACCCGGCCTATGACGCCGCGTTCGATGCCTTCGCGCCGGAGCATGTGCGCGGCAACCCCGGCGCGCGCCAGCAGTGGGCGGTGAGCCAGTTGGAAATGGCGGCGCGCGCCAGCCAGCGGCTGGGCCTGACCACTCACGCCAGTTTCTCGGGCGCGCTGGCCTGGCCCTATTTCTACGCCTGGCCGCAGCGCCCGGCGCAGCTGGTGGACGAGGCTTTCGCGGAGCTGGCACAGCGCTGGCGCCCGATTCTGGACCGCTTCGACGAAGCCGGTGTCGATATCGGCTTTGAACTGCACCCCGGCGAAGACCTGCATGACGGCGTCACCTTCGAACGCTTCCTGGAAGCCACCGGCAACCACCCGCGCGCCAATATCCTCTATGATCCCAGCCACTTCGTGCTGCAACAGCTCGATTACATTGGTTTCATCGACATCTACCATGAGCGGATCAAGTGCTTCCACGTCAAGGACGCGGAGTTTCGCATGTCGCCCAAATCCGGCGTCTACGGCGGCTATCAGGGGTGGGTCGACCGTCCGGGGCGGTTCCGCTCGCTGGGCGATGGGCAGGTGGACTTCACGCAGATCTTCTCGAAAATGGCGCAGTACGATTTCGCAGGCTGGGCAGTGCTCGAATGGGAGTGCGCGCTCAAGCATCCCGAAGTTGGCGCGGCGGAAGGCGCGCCCTTCATCGACCGGCACATCATTCGCGTAACCGAACATGACTTCGACGACTTCGTCAGCGGCAATGATGATATGATACCCGATTTCAGCCGGATGGGCCTTGCCTGACCGCAGTCCCCGGCGAAAACGATGAAACCCCGGGGGTTGCGGATAGCCCCCGGGGTTTCTTTTATCTTCTGCGGTGCGACCCGAGAAGGCTCGGCGCCGTGGCGTCGGCAGGTGCAGAGGGAGGAGAGTGCACCTGCTTCGCCGTCAGGCCCCACAAGGGGGCTTCAGCGCTTGAACGAATCAATACATGTAAACGATATCATCTGCAAGCTGTCTGAAAGCGCAGTAAATCCCGCAAGAGGACGCAATAAGCGCAGTGCCAGCGGGCCGGGTACATCTTGGGCAGCGTTTGCCGTTCACGTAGTTACGCCCATCTGTGACGGCCTGCTCGATCCGGGCGTCTTAGTGATACCCGGCCGGATGGCCCTCTGATCTGGGCGCAGTCTGCGCGTCGATGGCCAGGAAGTACATAGGCTCCTCCGATGCGACGGTGCTGGCCGCTGCCGCCGCGTTCGAGCAGGCACGGCACCGGCGCATCTGTGGCCGCAGGCCGGAGCAGTCCGAGTATGACGGTTTCTTTGCGCAAGGTGCCCCGCCATTTGATCGCGAGCGCACGCAGGCACTTGCTGCTTGCGCCGCGCCGGAAATCGCCGAAGCTGGATGTACAAGGCGCGGTGATGCTGAACTAACAGTCTTGCCCGACCCGAAGTATCCGTACACGAGCAGTTCCAGGCGCATGGAAGATAACCATGCCAGTTAAACAATAAAAATCAGGGAAGTAGTGCAGGCTGGCTGCGGTGGTGCAAGGACCATCGCAGCGCGGGATTGCAGGTGCCGCCGGGCTTTGCCGGCGCCTTGCATGAAGGCCGGGCATCAATCCGGGCGATCCAGCCGGGGAGAGGATAGTCAGAATCTGAAAGGCGGTGGAAACGCGCGCATCCATTGCGGTGCGCCTCCAACGATGGGGGGTTATTGTGATCACGAGAACTCGATTGATGAAATCCACGGGTGTCTCCGTCCTGGCGCTGCTTGCCGCGACGTGCCCTGCCCATGCCTGGGCGGAAGAGGCTGGAGCGGCGGCCGAAGCCGAAGCGGCAGATGCAGCGGCCGACGGTTCCGGCGGCAGTGGTTCAAGCGGCGGCCTTCAGGAGATCGTCGTTTCCGCCGAACGCACCAACATCACTCTGCAAAAGGCATCCCTTTCGGTTTCCGCCGTCACCGACGACACGCTCAAGAAAGCGAACATCACCGAGATCACCGGACTCAATGGCAGCGTTCCGGGTCTGGTGATCGCCAAAAGCGGCGGCGGCGAGCGCAATATCTCGATCCGCGGCATCGGTACGGCAACGCCCGAGAACCCGAATACCCAGCCCGGTGTCTCGTTCCACATCGACGGCGTCTACATCTTCAACTCGATCGCCGCCAACGCCGCCTTCATCGACGTGTCGCAAGTGGAAGTCCTGCGCGGCCCTCAAGGTACGATGTACGGCCAGGGTTCGACCGGCGGCACCATCAACGTCGTCTCCAAGCAGCCCGAACCGGGCGTGCTGTCGGGCTCGGCCAATGTCGGTTACGGCAACTACAACCTGCTCAAGGCGGATGCCGCGCTCAACGTTCCGATCGGCGAGACGATCGCGGTGAGGGGCGCCGTCCAGCGCTACCGCCACGATGGCTATGCCAAGGCGACATCGGTGGCGGGCGACCCCGGCTACGAACTGGACAACGCCAACGACTGGGGCGGCAAGCTGGCGGTCAAGTGGCAGCCCAGCGACCGGGTCTCGGTGCTGCTGAGCACCATCCAGTACAAGGGCGACGCGAATGCCACGGCGCAGAAGAATATTCTCGACCCCGATCCCGACCCGCGCAGGCTGACGCAGGATTATCCGGGCAAGACCTATATCCGCACCCAGCTGTACTACGGGGTCGTCAAGTTCGACATGGGCGCGGCGACGTTCAACTCCATCACCAGCTACCAGAAGCTGCACAGCAAGCTGTCATGGGACAGCGATGGGCTGAACACCGACCTGTTCTTTGCCCTCACCGAAGGCATTCAGCCCGGCACCGGCGTGCGGTACGACCATACCGCGCTGTGGGAACAGAATACCACATCGTGGACCCAGGAATACAACCTGGCGTCAAGCAACGATGGGCCGTTCCGCTGGATCGTCGGCGCGGTTTACCTGCATTCCAAGAACCAGAGCTACATCAACGAATACCGCTCGCGGATCGGTGACGGGCTTGACGCGCCGCTGCCGGACAACGCTGCGTACAACGACCCGCTGGTTTCCCGTCTGACCTATGCCGAACTCTCGTCCATCACCCGCGAGGCTTACGCGGGGTATGCTCAGGGCAGCTACGAACTGACCGACAAGCTGACCGTCACGGCCGGCATCCGGTACAACCACGACAAGTATTCGGGCGTAAGCGACAGCCTCTCGGGCGGCTCGACCAGCAATACCT